>Ga0116177_10001558_pt1 | contig 17031 bp, 14 predicted proteins | sample AD_STIC10_MetaG_FD_89750 | JGI IMG/M metagenome (GOLD analysis project Ga0116177, IMG submission 89750) | Active sludge microbial communities of municipal wastewater-treating anaerobic digesters from USA - AD_STIC10_MetaG | ecosystem: Engineered > Bioreactor > Anaerobic > Digestate | place: USA... | reverse complement strand
TCTTTGCAATTATCGAGAGCATATTGAATAAGATACTTTAAAAAATCTTCTGCAAGATCCATGTTATCTGCGATGTCATAGAAAGCCATCTCAGGTTCGATCATCCAGAACTCAGCTAAGTGCCGTGGTGTGTTTGAATTCTCTGCACGGAATGTCGGACCGAAAGTGTAGATGCGACCCAATGCCATTGCACCTAGTTCACCTTCCAACTGTCCACTCACAGTTAAATTCGTCGACTTACCGAAAAAATCTTCTTTGAAGTTTACTGTACCATCTTCATTTTTCGGCGGGTTCACCGGATCAAGAGTAGTTACACGAAACATTTCTCCTGCACCTTCAGCATCAGAACCTGTGATGATCGGCGTATGCAGATAAAAGAATCCGCGGTCGTTGAAATATTTGTTGATGGCAAAAGCCATGTTATGACGAATGCGAAGTACAGCACCGAAAGTATTTGTCCTTGGACGAAGATGTGCTACTTCGCGGAGGAATTCCAACGTATGACCTTTTTTCTGTAACGGAAAAGTATCATCGGCACCACCAAGTAAAATGAGTTCCGAAACCTGGATCTCTACTGTTTGTCCTTGTCCTTGCGACTGCACCAAAAGTCCTTTCGCATGAATACAAGCACCGGTAGTTATAGGCTTCAGTGTTTCTTCCGAAAAATTCGAAAGATCAACAACCAGCTGAATATTATTTATCGTTGAGCCGTCATTGACAGCAATAAAAGCAACTTGTTTATTTCCGCGTTTGGTACGTACCCAACCTTTGATTTCTGTAGTGGTGTTGTAATCTGTCGATTGGAGCAGATCAATGACTCTGAGCTTTTTCATAGGCGGCAAATGTAGGGAAATTTAGGTGAGATATAATATTGAAAATTACCATTAAGCACTAATTAACCCGTTGTTCGAAATTCAAAACGTTCGCCCTTCGACTTCGCTCAGGGACCGTGGGTTTTGGGCAGAATATGTGTGAATTTTTTGCGAAGAAAATTTAACTTCAATTTTAAGAGAATTTTCTTCGCAAAAAATTCACACATTACCACTTCTAAGACGGTCCCCGAGCGAAGTCGAGGGGCAATAATTTCGAACAACGGGTTAATAAATAGCTTTCGATATTCAATTTGATGTTTTTATGGTCTTACATTGGACATATTTTTATTTATCGAAGCTTAATTTCTCTTGGGAATTTTAAATCCAATTAACCTTCGAGGTTTTACTTTTTTTTCTAATAATTCATCAAGGTATTGAAAAACAAGTTCAATGTTTTTACTATGATTATCGACTTTCTTTTTTATTTTTTCAATTTCATATCTTAACTCAGAATTATCAAAAAGCATTTGTCTAATATTTGTAAACACACGTACAATTTGAATATTAGTTTCTATAGCTCTTTCACTGTTTATTATGCTTGCCAGCATTACAGCACCATGTTCTGTAAAAACCATTGGAAGCACTGATGAAAATTTCAGATTATTTAAATGGACAAATTGTAGAATTATTTGATTTTTCTCTTCCTTGGATATTCGAAACATGAAATCTTCCGGAAACCGTTTTAAATTTCGTTTTACTTGTTCATTTAAGCGTTTTGTGCTCACTCCATATAGTTTAGCTAAATCTGAATCTATCATTACTTTTTTACCTCTTAAAGTAATAATTTGATTAGCGATAAATTCGTCTTTGATTTTCTCCATTAATTTTGTTTGAATCAATTTAATTTTTTAGAGGTGGTCGCATTTTGCGACCTCCTAAAGAATGTCGAATTAAATACAAGATCAGGTAATTTTTAATCAAAAGAGCTTGAAGGCGGCACCTTTTCGCTTTTATTAGGATTTTACCTTTAGCAAACAAATTCCCTAAATCTTTGTTAATACCCTCGAATTACACCCAATATTTAAAACAACTCCCGTAAAAGTCCGTTTTCCCATCCTGAAAACACCCTGTCATCACTCGAAATTTTCTATATTTGTAGATTCTGAAAATAATGGACATCAAAGCCGGTAAGTATTTAAAACAGATCACATTCCCTGAAGATCTAAGGAAGTTCAAAGAATCGGACCTTCCGGAGATTTCTAAGGAACTTAGGGATTATATCATTGATATTGTGTCTGTTAACGTAGGTCATTTCGGTGCATCTCTGGGAGTGGTCGAATTAACGGTGGCTCTTCATTATGTGTTCAATACTCCCGATGATCAGCTTGTATGGGATGTCGGACATCAGGCATACGGCCATAAGATCCTGACCGGGCGTCGCGATATTTTTCATACCAACAGAATTTACAAAGGCATCAGTGGTTTTCCAAAGCGTTCGGAAAGTGAGTTTGATACATTTGGTGTCGGACACTCATCGACTTCCATTTCTGCAGCATTGGGAATGGCCGTTGCTTCGCGATTGAAAGGCGATAAAAATCGTCAGCACATTGCAGTGATTGGTGATGGTGCTATGACAGCAGGACTTGCTTTCGAAGCAATGAATCATGCCGGTGTTGAGAATTCAAATCTGCTCGTTGTTTTGAACGACAATTGCATGAGTATCGATCCGAATGTCGGAGCCTTGAAAGAATATTTAACAGACATCACTGTTTCACATACATACAATAAAGTAAAAGATGAAGTCTGGAAGTTGCTTGGTAAGATCAGTAAGTTCGGACCGAATGCACAAGAGATCGCATCCAAAGTTGAGAATGCAGTTAAGACGACATTATTAAAACAAAGTAATTTATTTGAATCACTACGCTTTCGTTATTTCGGTCCGGTAGATGGACATGATGTAAATCGTTTGGTGAAAGTGATGAATGATTTAAAAGATATTCCCGGACCAAAGATCCTTCATGTTCTTACTGTAAAAGGAAAAGGCTATGAACTTGCCGAGAAAGATCAAACGAAATGGCATTCACCGGGATTGTTTGATAAGATCAGCGGGGAGATTATTAAACCATCAAGCAATGGTCCTCAGCCTCCGAAGTATCAGGATGTTTTTGGAAATACCATAGTAGAGTTAGCAGAGAAGAATGATAAGATAGTTGGTGTTACGCCTGCAATGCCATCAGGATGTTCGTTGAATATTATGATGAAAGCAATGCCGGATCGTGCATTCGATGTTGGTATTGCAGAACAACATGCTGTTACTTTTTCAGCAGGTATGGCAACGCAAGGTTTGATACCGTTTTGTAATATCTATTCTTCATTCATGCAAAGAGGGTATGATCAGGTAGTTCATGATGTTGCATTACAAAATCTGCATGTAGTTTTTTGTCTTGATCGCGGCGGTCTTGCAGGTGCTGATGGTCCGACACATCATGGTGCATTTGATATTGCATTCATGCGATGTATTCCGAACATGATCGTTTCTGCACCGATGAATGAACAAGAGCTTCGTAACTTAATGTATACAGCGCAACTTCCTGAAACAAATGCACCGTTCTCCATTCGTTACCCTCGTGGTAATGGTGTTATGCCGGAATGGAAAACTCCTTTTGAAAAACTTCCGATCGGAAAAGGACGAATGGTTCGTGATGGAGAAGAAGTGGCAATTCTTTCATTAGGTCATCCCGGGAATTTCGCAGTGAAAGCATGTGAAGAACTTGAGAAGGAAGGATTACTTCCTGCACATTACGATATGCGATTTGCAAAACCTCTCGATGAAGAATTACTTCACGATATTTTTTCAAGGTTTAAAAAAATCATCACTGTTGAAGATGGTTGTCTGATGGGCGGATTCGGAAGTGCAATAGGCGAGTTCATGATGAACAACAATTATTCTGCACGAGTTACACGGTTAGGAATTCCCGATCGGTTCATTGATCACGGCGAACCGAAAGAGTTGTATGACGAATGTCATTTTGATGCAAAGGCGATCAAAGAGGCTGTCCGTCAGGCAATCGGCGAGGCAATTTTGGTCTGAGGAAATCAAAAAATATTTCAAATTTGTCAAAGGAGGAATTGCAAGATTTTCTCCTTTTTGTTTTTTATAATTGATCAAATGTTAAAATTTAACAATTAAAACTCCTTGTTCTTTTTAAAATGCATGTAGGGAAACTGGTCATTTTCAGATAACAATATCTTTGTTTCTCCATAGAATAAGATTGTAATAGTCCGTGTTGGGCAATGAATCTTATCTCTATGAAAAAATACATTGGCGTTTTCGCCTTGCTTATGCTATTTGTTGAAATGGCATCAGCGCAGTATGTTCTAAATTCAACTTCGAATGGAACTACTGTTAATACCTGTTCAGGAACATTCTATGATTCCGGTGGTAGTGGCAGTAATTATTCCGGAAATCAAAATTACACAATAACTTTTTGTGCAACATCCGGATGTATTATGGCGGACTTTACTGCTTTCAATACACAAGCCGGGAATGATGTACTTTCTGTATATGATGGATCAAATACTTCTGCGCCATTGCTGGGAACTTTTTCGGGAAATAGTGTGCCGGCAGATCTTGTCGCTTCCAGTGGTTGTTTGACATTCAAATTTGTCAGCAACAATTCACAGAATAAATCCGGATGGGCTATCAGTCTTTCATGTGTAACTTGTAATTCATCTTACAACATGAACAATACTTCAGTCAGTACTTGTGATGCAAATTTCTACGACAGCGGAGGACCATCAGGTCAATACAATCACAATGAAAATTTTGTAAAAACATTTACTTCTAATAACAGTACATGTCTTCAGGTTGAATTTACTTCTTTCTCGACTCAGTCAGGAAAAGATACACTCACTATTTTTGACGGTGCATCAACTTCAGCAACACGAATCGGAGTATGGAGCGGAACTACATTTCCTCCACGAATCATATCGACAAGCGGAAGTCTGACGTTCAGATTCAAAACTGATGGAAGTAATCGTGCAAATGGATGGGCAGCTATAATTTCCTGCGTAACATGTCCGACAGCTCCTGCTGCAATAGCAGATTATACCCAACCAACTTCAGGAATAGCAGGAAGTTTTGCCGGAGCGCAAATGGTAAATGATTGCGGCTTTACATTTACTGATGATGGCGGTACATCGTCGAATTATTCTAACGGCATTGGAAATTACTACAGAACATTTTGTCCTGAAACCGGAGGAACAGCGTTGCGTGTTTCATTCTGGTCATTTGCAACTCAGTCAGGCGTTGATGAGCTTTCTGTATTAAATGGAGCAACACAGAATAGTCCTGAATTCGGTTCGAATTCAGTATGGAGTGGAACTTACTCATCTTATGCAGCAACAATGGCTGCAGGTATGGGCCCATACATTTCTACAGATCAAAGCGGTTGTCTGACCTTCAGGTTTTATTCCAGTACATTTACAAATGCTGCAGGTTGGGTAGCTACCATCGACTGTGTGCCATTTCCATCAGCACCTGTTGGTACAGAAAATTTCGATTGTATCAGAGCAACTACTGTGTGTGATAATCAATCGATCACGGATGCAAGCTTTGGTCCGGGACTTTCTTCTGATATAACAGCAGGATGTATTCCAACAGAAAATTATACCAACTGGTATGCAATAAAAGTAGTATCGGGTGGAAAACTCGGATTTACTCTGGTGCCTAATACCAGTACTGATGATTATGATTTTGCATTTTATGGTCCTTATCCAAATTGCGGTACATTGGGTTCTCCGGTCCGTTGTTCTTATGCTGCAAACTGGTCTTCTTACCCGAATACAGGAATGAATTCAACCTTGAATTTATCGACAAATACAGGAACAGGAAATAACGGTAGCGATCAAACAGAAGGCGCAGAAGGAAATGGTTTTGCTGATGAGATCGCAGTAAATGCCGGCGAAACATATCTTGTTGTTGTAAGTAAATGGAGTCCGGGTGGAAATGGTTTCGCTTTGAACTGGATCCTGTCAAATGGTGCTTCGCTTGATTGTGCGGTTCCATTGCCAATTGAATTATTGACATTCAATGCTGAGCCTGAAAATTCATCAGTCCGGTTGAACTGGATCACCACTACAGAAATTAATAACGATTATTTTGAAATTGAAAGAAGTTCAAATGGAAGCGAATTTATCCCGATACATAAAATGCGCGGTGGCGGAACAAGCACTCAAACATTGGAATATAATCTGACGGATTTTGAACCGCTTACAGGGACATCCTATTATCGTTTAAAGCAAGTTGACTTCGATGGCAAGTTTACATATTCCGATATCTTACCGGTCAAATTTGCAGCTTCAAAACAACTTTGTACAATTCAGCCCAATCCGGCGACAGCGAATGTTGAAGTAGTGTTATACATTTCTTCTGAAAAAGTAATTCCCGTACGCATAATGAATGCAATGGGTGCAATTATATTCGAAAAAGGGTGGACTGTTCATGAAGGTATAAATAGATTGCCGATAGATGTTGCACAGTTTGCAAAAGGTGTCTATTTTGTAACACTGGAAAATGGCCCGGAGGTTTCTAAACTACGACTTGTAAAAGAGTGATAGCAGACTTCCGGTTAAACCGAGAAGTCACTTGAAAAAAACACTTTTAACCTATTTAAAGATCACATTATTCTATGTGATCTTTTTTTCATTATGGCGTCTTGTATTCCTGCTTGTGAATATTCCTGACGATGGAAGTGTTACATTAAAAGATTCTACTCCTTCTTTCTTTTATGGCTTAAGAATGGACATTTCAATGTCGTGTTATTTTTTAATACCGACTTTATTACTTCACATACTCTTCTCATTTTTTCCAAAAAGAATTTTCAGCCGGATAAATTTCTGGATTCATGCATTTCTGATAATAGTTGTAATTCATGTCGTCGCAGGAAATGTGGCTCTTTACCATTTCTGGAATTCAATGATCAATTTCAGAGCTGTTTCGTACCTGGTTGATCCGACAGAAGTATTTTCATCATTATCTCCCGGCCAGTCTGTTGGTGTAATTATAGGAATGTTCATACTGCTAACAGGAACGATTCTCATTTTCCGGAAATATTTCTACATGCAATTTGATGCAGGCACATCAAATTATTTTGTCCGTTTTGGTGCTTTGATAATTACTATCGGACTTACAGTGATTGGGATCCGAGGTGGAGTGCAGATGTTGCCAATGAATGAGAGTCTGGTTTATTATTCGAAGAATAATTTCTTAAATCAATCAGCAGTAAATCCCGTGTGGCATTTATCGTATGACGTCTACACGGCCGGACTTTCAACATCCAATCCATTTCAAAAAATTCCTGTTGAAACAGCTGATCCCATAGTGGATAAATTGCTTCAGGTTTCTTATGAGACTTTCCCGCAAGTGCTCACAACTCAGCGGCCAAATGTTGTAATGATTCTTCTCGAAAGTTTTACAGCAGATCTTGTTGCTTCTCTGGGTGGTGACAAACGTACAGATCCTAATCTGGAAGAGCTGATTAAGCACGGAGTATTTTTTGATTCCATCTTTGCTACCGGAACACGTACTGATCAGGGAATAGTGTCCGTCTTGAATGGCTGGCCTGCCACACCTTATCATTCTATTATGCGTTCCAGTGAAAAGTCAATGCGGTTACCTTCACTTGTAAAGACGCTGGCATTGTTTGATTATACTTCTTCTTTTTACTATGGGGGTGAAGGCAATTTTTCTAATCTGGATGCATATTGCGTCACACAAAAATTCAGCAAGATCATCAACAAAGAAAATTTCGATCCGGGTCTTGGACTAAGTCGATGGGGAGTTGCCGATGAATTTCTATTTGAAAAACATCTTGCAGAAATCTCGAAAGTCAAGGAGCCATTCTTTTCAACATTGATGACATTGAGTAATCACGAACCATTTGATGTTCCGGGTGAACCAAGAATTCCCGGTAACAGTGAACCTGATAAATTCCGCAACTCCGCAGCCTATTCAGACGCTTGTCTGGGCGATTATATCAGGAAAGCATCAAAGCAACCTTGGTTTAAAAATACATTATTTGTGATCCTCGCAGATCACGGACATTATTTACCAAGCCACAGTTTAATTCTCGAACCGCATAGCAGAAGAATTCCATTGTTGTTTTATGGAGAAGTCATCAAACCGGAATACAGAGGTACAAAAATTCACATGGCCGGCGGACATCATGATGTTCCTGCAACATTACTTTATCAGATGGCAATCAATGCAACTGCATACAAGTGGAGTAAAAATTTATTGAACCCACTCACGCAGTCATATGCATTCTATCAGTTCGAGGAAACAATTGGTTTTGTTGAAGATGCTAAATGGGTTGCATATTCATACAATACAGAAAGAGTAGTTAATCACTCGCGCCCTATGACAACAATTGAAAAGGATTCATTATTGTTGAAAGGGAAATCATATTTGCAAAGGCTGTATTCGCAGTATCAGGAGTATTGATAATTATTTTGCACGGCCCTTAAGGGCCGTGCAAAATAATTATCAATAAAAAAGCCGCTTCCAAATTGCGGAGCGGCTTTCATTTTTGTGTTTCATGCTAATCAAAATATCTTTTCAACTAATAACCAGTATCAAGAAAGTATATCTAGTTACTAATCTCTAATTACCATTTTCTATTCTTCAAGTACAAACGTTTCCATAAACTTCGTAGTATAATTTCCTTTACGGAAATCTTCATTACGCATCAGTTGCTGATGAAATGGAATTGTAGTTTTTACACCTTCAACAACAAATTCGCTTAATGCGCGTTCCATTGTATTGATTGCTTCTTCGCGTGATTGCGCAACAGTGATCAGTTTGGCGATCATTGAATCGTAATTCGCAGGAATGATATAGCCTGCATAAATGTGCGAGTCAACACGTACTCCGTGTCCGCCGGGAACGTGTAAGACAGTGATCTTACCCGGTGAAGGACGGAAGTTATTATATGGATCTTCAGCGTTGATACGGCATTCGATTGCATGCAGAGAAGGGAAATAATTTTTTCCTGAGATCGGCATACCGGCAGCGATCTTGATCTGTTCTTTTATAAGATCATAGTTGATCACTTCTTCCGTTACAGGATGTTCTACCTGGATCCGCGTATTCATTTCCATGAAATAGAATTTGCGGTGTTTGTCGACAAGAAATTCTACCGTACCTACACCTTCATATTGCACAGCTAATGCAGCTTTGATAGCAGCTTCACCCATTGCTTCACGAAGTTCATTCGTCATGAACGGTGATGGAGTTTCTTCAGTAAGTTTCTGGTGACGACGTTGAATAGAACAATCGCGTTCACTTAGGTGACAAGCTTTTCCGTATTGATCACCGGCAATTTGAATTTCAATATGTCTTGGTTCTTCAATGTATTTTTCAAGATACATACCATCATTTCCAAAAGCAGCTCCGGCTTCCTGACGAGCAGAATCCCACAGTCCTTCGAAATCTTCCGGCTTCCAGATGATACGCATACCACGACCACCACCACCGGCAGTTGCTTTTATGATCACAGGATATCCGATCTTTTTTGCAGTCTTCAATCCTTCTTTAAGGTCAGTTAAAAGTCCTTCGCTTCCGGGAATTGTAGGAACTCCCGCTTTTTTCATTGTGTCTTTTGCATTCGACTTGTCACCCATCTGATCGATCTGTTCAGGTGTTGCGCCAATGAATTTCACGCCATGCTCTTCACAGATCTGACTGAATTTAGAATTTTCTGAAAGGAAACCATAACCGGGATGTATTGCATCTGCATTAGTAATTTCAGCAGCAGCCATGATGCTTGCAATATTCAAATATGAATCTTTACTGGGAGGAGGACCGATACAAACAGCTTCATCTGCGAAACGAACATGCAGACTGTCTTTATCGGCAGTAGAATAAACGGCAACCGTTTTAATTCCCATTTCTTTGCAGGTACGAATGATTCGCAAAGCAATTTCACCACGGTTAGCAATTAAAATTTTCTTAAACATAGAGATGTTTCAAATTTGTGGGAGTAATAATTGATACAGCTTTTGAAAGTGTATTTAAAAAGAGCAGAATTTTAAATTCTGCTGAAGTTCTGATCAGCTTGGGTCTACAAGGAAAAGTGGTTGATCATATTCTACAGGAGTAGCATTGTCAACAAGCACTTTTACAATTTTACCGGAAACTTCTGATTCGATCTCATTGAATAATTTCATTGCTTCAATGATGCAAAGAACTTTACCTTGTTTGATCTCATCACCGACATTAATAAATACCGGTTTGTCAGGTGAAGGTGTGCGATAGAAAGTTCCAATCATTGGCGATTTGATCGTAATGTATTTGGATTCATCAGCACCGGATTTTGGTTTATCGGCTGCCGGTGGAGTAGAGTTGGCAGCTGATTGAGCGACAGCTGGCGCAGCAACATAGTGCTGAACAGGAGCAGAAGTCGACGGAGCTGATGCCATCATCATTTGTCCGTGAGTTGTACGGATAGTGATTTTGATATCTTTTTGCTCTAAGCTAACTTCTGCGACGCCGCTATTCTGTACAAATTTTATTAAACTTTCGATGTCTTTTATGTTCATTGTCGGTTCTGTTGCATTTTTAGTTTTAGCAACGGTTGTTTTCTGTTTCATTCTGAAATTTAGTTAATTGGGCTTGAGTTTGCAGACTCCCAAAATTCTTTAGAATACCAAACCTAATGATTTTTGCAAAAAAAACAAAACCGTTTTGAACTTTTCCGGGAATAAAAGGCTTGCTTTTCTGCAAATTGTTTAAAGATAGGGGATTATTGGTCGTTTTAAGGAAGCTGGTCAAAGATCAAGGGTCAAAGGTGAACGAGAAGTGTGCTCTTAATCACCTTTGACCCTTGACCTTTGACCTATTTTAATATGCCCACTTGATCCAGATACTGCCCCAGGTAAACCCACCACCAAAAGCGGCAAGGATTATATTATCACCTTTATGAAGTTGTTTTTCCCATTCCCAGAGACAAAGTGGAATAGTACCGCTGGTAGTGTTACCGTATTTTTCAATATTCAACATTACTTTTTCACTGCCAACACCCATACGACGTGCTGTCGCATCAATGATTCTTTTGTTGGCCTGATGTGGAACAAGCCAGGCAACATCTTCTGCTTTGAGATTATTTTTTTCCATGATCTCAGCAGAAACGTCTGCCATATTAGTTACAGCAAATTTGAAAACCGGTTGTCCGTCCTGAAAAATATAATGATCACCGGCATCAACTGTAGCATGAGAAGCCGGACGAACAGATCCACCACCTTTTTGATGAAGGTAAACACGACCTGATCCATCGCTTTTTAGAATGCTGTCAAGAATTCCTAATCCTTCTGTGTTTGGCTCAAGTAAAACAGCACCTGCACCATCACCAAAGATCACACACGTTGAGCGATCAGAGTAATCAACGATGCTCGACATTTTATCAGCTCCAACAACTACAACTTTTTTATATTGTCCTGATTCAATGAATTTAGAACCGGTTGCTAATGCATAAAGAAAACCGGAACATGCAGCAGAGATATCATATCCCCATGCATTCTTTGCTCCGATTTTATCGGTAATAATATTTGCAGTCGCAGGAAACTGGTGATCGGGAGTTGTGGTAGCGCAGATCAAGAGCTCAATTTCCATTGGATCGATGCCACGCTTTTTGCAAAGTTCCAGTACTGCAGGCGCAGCAAGATCGGAAGTACCGAGACCTTCACCTTTTAAAATTCGACGCTCTTTAATTCCGGTCCTGGAAGTGATCCACTCATCAGTAGTATCCACCAATTTTTCCAGTTCAGCATTCGTCAGAATGTAATCCGGTACATAACCTCCAACAGCCGTGATTGCAGCAGTAATTTTCGACATGTTTATCTTATTAAATTGAGGGGCAAATGTAGTTGTTTTATTCAATTTTGAAATGACCGATGCGAGCTGTAGGATGATTTTGGTCAAAGGTCAAGGGTCAAAAGTTAAGTAGGTATTAACTGACCTGTGACTCTTGACAATGGTGGTTTTACCATTTCTATAAGGAGATTTGGGTCAAAGGTCAAGGGTTAAAAGGTACTAATGACCTTTGACCTTTGACCCAAATATTATCTAAAAATTCTATGACCCTTGACCCAAATATTATCTACAAATTATACAGTTTCTTTTGTAAACGCATTCGCTATCTTCTCAGAAAGCTTTGCATCAATTACGTTTTTAGAAAGAAGGATCATATTTTTAATCGCTTTTGCTTTGCTGATTCCGTGAGCGATGATCACATTTGAATTGATACCAAGAATGGGTGTACCACCGTAATCTTCAAAATCGAAACGGTCGAAATATTCATCGCGGATTCCGCGTTTGCGGATCATTGCATAAAAAGATTCTGCTTCTTTAAGAATAACATTTCCTGTAAAGCCATCACATACTACTACATCGGCTTTTTCATTAAAAAGATCGCGGCCTTCAACGTTTCCGATAAAGTTGATCGTCGACATAGATTTTAAAAGCTGATGAGTTTCTTTAACCAGTAAATTTCCTTTTTCTTCTTCTTCACCGATGCTCATTAAACCAACAGAAGGGTTTTTAATATTCAGAATACTTTCTGCATAGATAGAGCCCAGTGTAGCAAATTGTTGAAGGATCTCCGGTTTACAATCGGCATTTACACCAACATCCAGTATTACTCCCCAGCCACCATTAAATTTCGGAAGCGGCGATGTAATTGCAGGACGATGAATTCCGGGAATAGCTTTTACGCTGAACATAGAACCGACGAGCATTGCACCCGTATTTCCTGCAGATGCAAATGAATTTATTTTTCCTTCTTTCAGTAATTGAAAACCTACTGCAAGACTTGAATTTGGTTTTTGTTGTATTGCTTTGGTAGGATGTTCGCCCATACCAATTACTTCAGTACAATGAACGATCGTAAATTTATCAGCAGAAAAATTTTCTCGTTGAAAGATTGGCAGCATTGCATCTCTGTCGCCGATCAGAACAAGTTCCACGTTAGTAGGAAGTTCTTTACGAGCTTCGATCGCACCAAGTACTGTTTGTTCCGGCGCAAAATCGCCACCCATAATATCTATACCGATTTTCATCTTTGCTTTTCCTGAATTAAGAGTATAACGAAAGTAATGAATTTGTTGACAGGTACTCGTCTAAAAATGATGGATAAATGAACATCCTTCTATTAACAAACCATCAGACCATTATAATTAAAAAAAGCAGTTGAGCGGAAACGAAAAATTCCCACAACTGCTTTTCAAACGCAATCTAATTTATATTACGCATTTTCTTTTTCCATCACCACTTTACCTTTATAGTAAAGTTTTCCATCATGCCAGTGAGCACGGTGAAAAAGGTGAGGTTGTCCTGTAGTAGGATCCGTAGCTATAGTAGGAACTTCAGCTTTCCAATGAGTTCTTCTTTTATCTCTTCTGGATTTCGAGTGTCGGTGTTTCGGATTTGGCATTTTATTTCTGTATTATATTGTATTTAATTTTTTGTCCCTGCGGGATTTAATTCAAGTTTATTCCTTTCAAACCATCCCAACGCGGATCTTCCGGTGGAGTTTCTTCCTGTTGCGGTTGAAGTTTTTCAAGTGCTTTCAGAATTTCCGGATCACAAGTCTGACCGTTCTCTTCTTCATCATGCACATTTCTCATCGGAAGTTGAAGTGAAATGTATTCGTAGATATACTGCGAAACATCCAGTTCATATTCTTTCGGAGAAACTACAATCACTTCTTCGGTTTCAGTTTCTTCTGAGTCACCGAATTTTACGATCAACTCATCGTAAGAATCGATTGGTAGTTCAAGATCTTCCAGACAACGATCGCATTCAACGATAATGTGTCCTTCCATTGTGAAGTCAAGCAACATCATTGCTTCTTTTTTGTCTAAGACAACTAAGACATCGATGTCACCTTTCTGAACAAGTGAGTTTTCGAATTTTTGAAAGAACGAATCACTGACATGAAACTCGAACTCATGTTCGCCGAATGGTAGACTTCCGTAATTGATTACATATTCCCGTGCGCCACTCATTGTTTCAAACCTCCTTTTTACAAGGGGGACAAAGGTAAAAAAAAATACTTTTCGGTCAAGAGATTCAGGCAATTGTGTTCATTATTTGAAGAAATGAACCTGTGTTAACCTCAGATCGGTTTTGGTTAACTACCTTCGCATGAATAAAAGTGTAAAATTCTGCAAAATATAGTAAAATACCTCCTTTTTCCTTTTCAGTGGCTGTGGCGATCACTCTTCTTCACCAATGCCGTAATCACTTTTTTTATTTTTTTTCCGGTATTTTTTATCCTTTTAAGGAGTAAAAGTTGGTTTAAATATGTTTTTACGCTAAAAAAGATCTGGGCTCATCTGATCATCTGGCCGGTTGGGATCTTTTATAAGATTGAAAAAAGCTCTAAGCTGGATAAGAATAAGTCGTATGTATTTTGTCCAAATCACACGTCGTATTTGGATATCATGTTGATTTACATATCAATACCTGTCTATTTTCATACGATGGGGAAAGCAGAATTACGCCGGGTGCCATTATTCAGACATTTTTTCGACCGGATGAATATTCCTGTAAATAGAAAGAGCCGGAAGGATTCGCACCGTGCATTTCTCAGAGCGGCCTCCGATCTGGAGAAAAAGATCAGCATCACTCTTTTTCCTGAAGGGACAATTCACCACACGGGACCGGTTATGGGTCGGTTTAAAAACGGACCGTTCAGACTGGCAATAGAAAAACAAGTTCCGATCGTTCCCATTACTTTTATGAATAACTGGCTTTTGCTGCCGGATGATTTTTATCGTCGCATTGGTCATCCCGGTATTGCACATGTGATCTTGCACGATCCGATTCCTACGATCGGGTTAACAGAAAATGATCTCGATGTTTTAAAAGAAAAAGTTTATCGTGTGATCAATGGTCCGATAGAGGCGAAGTATCCGGAGTATTTTGGGAAGAAGTAAGTAGTGATACAATCTGTTTTAAAAAAATTTTAACGCTTAAAAAAATTAAACACGGAGAGCACTAAGAAAAAAAGGGAGAAAAAAAGAGAACAAACAATTCTCCTTTTTCTCCCTTTTTTCCTCTATGTTCTCTGTGTTAAAAGAATCACTCAACAAAACTCGTCGAAAGCCATTTTCAAATTTTCAGCGATCATTTCTGCGCTGCGGCCTTCGATATGATGACGCTCTATAAAGTGTACTAATTTTCCATCTTTAAACAGAGCAATTGCCGGTGATGAAGGCGGATAAGGAAGAGTATATTTTCTTGCTTGTGAAGTAGCTTCAAGATCCTGTCCTGCAAAAACGGTCATCAGTTTTGATGGCTTTTTACCGGCATTCAATGAAAGTCGGACACCCGGACGGGCAGTTCCTGCAGCGCAGCCGCAAACTGAATTCATTACTAATAATACTGTTCCCTCACTGTTTGGGATAGAATTATCGACATCTTCAGGGGTTTTTAGTTCCTGAAAGCCGACACTTGTTAACTCATCGCGCATTGGAGCGCAGATATATTCCGGATAAGGCATATTTATAAGATTATTTGAGTGCAAAATTACAATAGATTTCCCTCGATTTTATGAAGACCTCGATTTATTCCTGGATTTCGGGCCGATTTTAACGATTTTCTGCATTTATACAGCAAAAAGGCAATTTTCTTACAACTGCAAGGACCAAGGGGCATGTAACCCGCGCGGAGGTGCTATATTTTTAATTTGCATGTAACCTTTTTAATATGAACATGAACACACTAATACGCATCGTTACAATTGGAGCTCTTCTGCTTTCTTTTATCGGAGAAGGACGAGCGCAAAATGTCTTAGACAATAAGATCTACCGTGTCACCGGTTATAAAAAGGGTGACACTACAATTCGTAGTACTTCCAATTATGCAGAGGTAATTCCGCCGCTCAGCATTTACATTCCATCAGCTTTCACTCCGAATGGTGATGGTCTGAATGATATGTTTGGTGTGAAAGGCGAATGTATTCAGGATTACCATTTGTTGATATACAATCGTTGGGGAACTGTGATCTTTGAATCGACCACTGCAAAAAATCAGTGGGATGGAAAATACCAGGGCGAACCCGTCGAAACCGGCACTTACGTGGTGCAAGTTTTCGCTAAAGGATTGGAGTCCAAAGGCAAGATTGGCGCTGTCACGGTGGTATATTAATGTCGAGTGTAACGATTTTAACTAAACGGCGTTAGAAGAGAAGTTAAAATTAAAAATCGAAAAGAAAAAAGTTAGGTCAAAGGTCAAAGGTCAAATCCGCAATTCGAATTACGGCAACCAAGACAGGACGTTTGAATAACTATCAAAGATAATTTCATGTATTGTTAAAAGAAGCAAAACTGGGCCTTTGCTTCTTTTTTTTTGTCCAAATACAATCTGAATTTTAGAAATGCACTTCCAATATGAAAGTTGTGCTACTTACCACTCACTACTTACTACTCACCCATGCCGCAGGCTTGTAACAATTCGCCCCCCACAACGTAAACCGAATTCGTCTAAAAAAACCGAATGTATGAGTTCAGGAACACGTTACCCTTCAGTGATGTTGATTGATGACAATGAGTTAGATAATTTCATCAACAAAAAGTTACTGGAGAATGAGCAATTCGCATCGAACGTTTATGTTCATCAGTCAGCGCAAGCTGCATTGGAAGAATTGAGAAAGTTAGCAACGAGTCCCGACAAACTTCCCAACGTTATTTTTCTTGACATCATGATGCCGGGAATGGATGGCTTTGCTTTTCTGGAAGAGTTCGACAAACTTCAGACAGAAGTGAAAGGTAAATCAAAGATCATCATGCTTTCCACTTCAGAAAGTTTCAAAGATCTGAACCGCGCTAATCAGAGTCGTTACGTTTACAAATTTCTTAACAAGCCGCTGAATAAGCCGGTGTTGGATGCTATTAACATTTGAATAAGTAGTAAATAGTAAGTGGTGATTAGCATCAGTTACTAAACGTTTACTTTCTTTATAAAATAAAACAGAAAGAGGTTGTTGGGAATTTCCAATGACCTCTTTCTGTTTTGATTAATGAAAATATTTTCAAATCCTGTAGCCGATGCTACTCACCACTTACCAATCACCGGAATTACCAACACTCTCTGTTCATAGCTTTTTTCGATTCGCAATTCACGATTCACAATTCACGAAGAATTTGGTACCTTTAACCG
>Ga0116177_10001556_pt1 | contig 17036 bp, 18 predicted proteins | sample AD_STIC10_MetaG_FD_89750 | JGI IMG/M metagenome (GOLD analysis project Ga0116177, IMG submission 89750) | Active sludge microbial communities of municipal wastewater-treating anaerobic digesters from USA - AD_STIC10_MetaG | ecosystem: Engineered > Bioreactor > Anaerobic > Digestate | place: USA... | reverse complement strand
GGGTGTCGGCTTCGAGGAAATGATCCTGCTGGTGGTGGTGGCGATTATCGTCATCGGCCCGAAGGATTTGCCGTTGATGATGCGCAAGTTCGGGCGCTTCACCGGCAAGATGCGCGCGATGGCATTCGAGTTCAAACAGGGCATCGACGAGCTGGGCCGGCAGGCCGAGCTGGACGAGCTGCGTAAGGAAGTCGCCAACCTGAAGGCGTCGACCGGGCTGGATGATCTCAAGCGCGAGATGGAAGAAGACCGCGCCGCGCTCGAGAGGGACGTGAACGAGGTGATGGCGCCGATACCCGCGCCGGTTCACCCCGCGCTGGGAGCTGCGGCGGTTGCTGCGCCGGCCATGACCGAGATCAAGCCGGAGGCTGCGCCGTATGCGGGGCTTTCGCAGGATCATCCCGGATATGACACGGGCGAGAACAGCATTGGCGGCGCGCCGCTTGAGCCGGTTCCCGTCGAGCCAGTTCCCTTTGAGACAGGCTCGCTTGAGAAGACCAACGGCGTGCATGTGAATGGCGAGGCTTCGCGCAGTGTTGCGGGCGAGCCGTACATCATCGACGAAGAAGATATTACGCCTGAGCCAGTGAAGCAGGGCACGACTGTCTGATGGCCAAGAAAGCCGCCACCGCAACCGCTGCGCCCGCCGAGCCGATCGACGAAGTCGAGGCCAGCCGTGCGCCGTTGATGGAGCACCTGATCGAGCTGCGGAACCGGATGACGCACAGCCTGATCGTGGTGGGCGTCCTGTTCTGCGCGGCGTGGTTCGTGACCGATACGGTGCTGAACTACCTGCTGACGCCCCTTGGCGACGCGGCCCATCGCGCGGGGCGGCCGCTGGACGAGCTGTTCGTGGCGCAGACGACGGCGCCGCTGGAAATGCTGTTCGTGAAGCTGAAGCTGGCCTTCGTGATGGCGCTGGCGGTCGGGTTTCCGTTCATTGCCTATCAGGTTTATTCGTTCGTGGCGCCGGGCCTCTACAAGAACGAGCGGATGGCGGTGCTGCCATTCCTGTTCGTGATGCCGATCCTGTTCGCGGCGGGGGCGGCGCTGGTCTATTTCTTCGTGCTGCCGGCGTTCATGGACCTGTCGTTCAGCCAGGAACTGGTCGGGACGAATGTGAAGGCCGTCTATGTTCCGAAGGTGAAGGAATATTACGAGCTCACGATCTCGCTGCTGATGTGTTTCGGGTTTGCCTTCCAGCTGCCGATCGTGATGTCGCTGCTTTCCATGGCAGGGGTGATCCAGTCGTCCTTCCTGCGGGCAGGGCGGAAATATGCGCTGCTGGTGATCTTCGTGGTCGCCGCCGTGGTGACGCCGCCGGACCCGTTCAGCCAGTTCATTCTCGGCGTGCCGCTGTATTTTCTCTACGAGTCCGGGATCATCATGGCCTGGCTGATCGAGCGCGGCCGGAAGCGGCGCGACGCCGAAGAGGCCAAGCGCGAAGAAGCGGAAGAGAAGCGCGAAGCGGCCGAGGAAGCGCGGCGCCGGGTGGCTTCGGCTGCAGCGGGCGCGCCGGCGGGAACGCTGCCGGCTGGCGAGTAGGCGCGCGGACGCGATCTCGCTTGTGGGCGAGTTTTCTGGTTTTGATTTGTGCGCCTGTTGAGGCGCTAGTGGCGGAGGCTCCCCGGCCCTCGCTTATGCTCGGGCGTTCGTTGCTCGAATTGGTCCACTGGACCAATTCGTCCGCTGCGCGGACCGCGCCTCACCCCCTCCGTCTTGCGCGCAAGAGCGCGCAATCCACCTCCCCCAGTCCTGCGGACTGATGGAGGCAATTCCCCTTCGTTGCGTTGCCTCCACCTGCTTGGCAGGGGGAGGTGGATCGCGTGCGGAGCGCGCGAGACGGAGGGGGATGGTGAGGTGTGGCTCAGGGTGGTGAGCACGCCCTCGTCCTTCGACGGGCGCGCACTTTGTGCGCTGCTCAGGATGAGGGCTATCGGGCTGCTTTGCGGAGCAGCCGCTTGTTCCTTGATGGTGTCGGTCTTCACTCGGGGCAGACCAGCCGGCATGGCCTGTGTGGCTTTCACAGGCGGACGGCGGCGGATCATCGGGAGAGTAGAGGCGACGTTTCGCACGAGCATCGCAAGCACGCGCAGCATCGCATCGATCCAGCGATCGAGAGGCGACGGGGTTACCAGCCCAGTTTGCGCGTGTTTGTGCCGTGTCATGCGGAGGAGAATACGCCCGTTCCGGGCGCCGTAGATTCTGAGAGGCGCTATCCCCCATGTTTTGTGGCTAGCGGGTTGAAATCAGCGGCGAAGGTTTTTGGCCGTCCTGCGAATTCGGCGCCCCTCCATCCTACACTTTGGGGTAATTGCGCCCTCTTGGGCTTGGCCGCGCATCGCGCTAGACCCGCTCGAAAGCTGAGGACCTGCCATGCACGATATCCGCGCCATTCGCGAGACGCCCGAGACCTACGCAAAGGCGTGGTCGCGGCGGCCGTCGCTGGATGGGAAGGCCGTTGTGGCGGAGATTCTGGCGCTGGATGCGGAGGTGCGGAAGCATCTTCTGGCCAAGGAGGCGGCGGAGGCTTCGCGCAACGCCAAATCCAAGGAGATCGGCAAGGCCAAGGCTTCGAAGGACGAGGCGCTGGCGGCTTCACTCATGGCCGAGGTTGCTTCGGCCAAGGCCACGATTGAGGAAGCGGGGAAGCTGGAGGCGGAGGCTGTCTCCAGGCGGGACGACATGCTGGCGCGGTTGCCGAACCTGCCGTTCGACGATGTGCCAGATGGCGCCGACGAGCATGGCAACATCGTGAAGCGCGTTTGGGACGGTACCCAACGCGAGGAAGGCTACAAGCCCAGCGGTTTGAAGTCGGGCGCAAAGATCAATCAACCGAAGGATCACGCTGATCTGGGCGAAGCGCTGAAGATGATGGACTTCGAAGCGGCGGCGCGGATGAGCGGTGCGCGGTTCGTTGTGCTGAAGGGTCAGCTGGCGCGGCTGGAGCGGGCGCTGACGCAGTTCATGCTGGATATCCAGACGGGGGAGAATGGGTACTCGGAGACGGCCGTGCCGTTGCTGGTGCGCGACAGCGCGCTGTTTGGAACCGGACAACTTCCTAAGTTTCGCGAAGATCAATTCAAAGCGTCATTGGTGCAAGAAACGAAGTTTGCGGAACTCTACGATCTATTTGGTTCTCGTGGATTGCTGGATCCAACAATTGAAGATGCGATCGATGAGCAGGTTTTCCAAATTCGTATGGGAACCTTGACCACAGACCCCGAAGTCAGACGCCTAGCGCTGGAAACTTTCTCGGAGTTGCAAGAATCGAAGCGGCGTCGAATGGCGGCCGAAGTGATGGTCAAAGCGATCAATCGCGGATTTCTGACCGACAATTTTTGGCTCATTCCCACCGCCGAAGTCTCTCTCACCAACATCATTCGCGAACAGATTACGGACGCCGCTGACCTGCCGATGCGCATGACAGCGGCTACGCCGTGCTTCCGGTCGGAAGCCGGTAGCGCGGGTAGGGACACCAAGGGCATGATCCGCATGCACCAGTTCATCAAGGTGGAGCTGGTGTCGATCACCAAGCCCGAGGACAGCGCGGCTGAGCATGAGCGCATGACGCGTTGCGCAGAAGGGATTCTGGAGCGGCTGGAGTTGCCGTATCGGACGATGATGCTGTGCGCGGGCGATATGGGATTTGGCGCGCGGAAGACTTACGATCTTGAAGTGTGGCTGCCGTCGCAGAACACGTATCGGGAAATTTCTTCGTGCTCGAACTGCGGGGATTTCCAGGCGCGGCGGATGGATGCGCGCTATCGCGAGGCGCCGAGCGGGGACAATCCCAAGCCGAAGCCCGAGTTCGTGCATACGCTGAACGGGTCTGGCCTTGCTGTGGGGCGGACGCTGGTGGCTGTGCTGGAGAATTACCAGGAAGCGGACGGGCGCATCCGCGTGCCGAAGGCGCTGGTTCCGTACATGGGCGGCCTTGAGGTGATCGGGTAGGTTTTTTTCCTCCTCCGTGCGAAGCGCGGGGGAGGTGGATCGGCGCGAAGCGACGAGACGGAGGGGGCGACCTTCTTGCCTCGGCGGCTGCCCCCTCCGTCTCGCTGACTTCGTCAGCGATCCACCTCCCCCAGTCCTGCGGACTGGAGGAGGAAAAAAGGCGGCGGGCGTCGACGGTCAAAGGTCAGGCAGGAGAGAGCTGATGAGTGTTTCGCTTGCGTGGGTGGCGGTGCAGGGCGTTGCGGCTGAAGAGCTGCTGGAGCGCGCGGGGTTCGTCGATACCGGCGAGGTGGATGAGTATTTCGAGGCCGAGCATACGGGCGGCGAACTGTCGGGCGGCTGGTATGTCATCGTGACGGAGGATGCGGGGCTGCTGGAGCCCGCGAAGCTGGCGGTGTGGTCGGCGGGCGGGCGGCTGGTGGCGGCGGTGATCCACGAGGACACGGAGACCAGTCTGGCCATGGAGTGGCGGGACGGGAAGCAGGTGTGGTCGGTCTATCATGATGGCACGGCTGACGAGCCGCAGCTGGCCGTTGAAGGCAAGCTGCCGGAAGTGTTCGACCAGATTCGGCGCGAGATGACCGAGCTGGAGGCGGAGGTTGCGGCGCAGGGCGGGGAGTTCGACGCGGCGTTTGAGGTGCCGCTCGATCTGGCCGAGGACATCACCGGGTTCCGCCATGACGAGATCGGGTTCGACGACGAGATGCCGCCGTTCACGATTCTGGAGCGGGTGCATGTGGTTTAGAGTCTGACTCCAGACTCGTGCTGAAGAATTGGGCGTTCCACATGGAGTCATCCTCGGGCTTGACCCGAGGATCTTTCTTCATCGCAACGGCGGGATTTTTGAGAGAAGGAAAGATCCTCGGGTCAAGCCCGAGGATGACTTCCCTGGTTGCGAAATAGCTGAAAACCAAGCGCAAGTTTACTGTCAGCCGCTTGGGCGGCGGCCCCCACCGTCTCGTCGCTTTGTGCCGATCCACCTCCCCCGCGCATTGCGCGGAGGAGGAAAGAGGCAGTGCCATTTGACTTCATCGCTTGAAAGGGAGAGGCAGGGCGCATGCGCATTCTGCTTTCCAATGATGACGGCGTGTTTGCTCCCGGGCTGACGGTGCTGGAGGAGATTGCGCGGTCGGTGTCGGATGACATCTGGATCGTTGCGCCTCACGAAGAACAATCGGGACAGGCGCGGGCGATCACGTTGAATGCGCCCGTGCGGGTGCGCGAGGAAGGCCCGAAACGCTATGCGGTGCAGGGCACGCCGGCGGATGCGGTGTTGCTGGGTGTGAAGGATATTCTCGCCAGCCATCCGCCGGACCTGATCCTGTCGGGCGTCAATCGCGGGCAGAATATCGCTGAGGATACCAGCCAGTCGGGCACGGTGGCGGCGGCGATCGAGGGGATGCACCTTGGTATCCCCTCAATAGCCTTCAGCCAGGCGCGGAATTTCCGGCGCGGCGAGCCGATTCCGTGGGAGACGGGCCGGGTGTGGGGGCCGCGTGTGCTGAAGGCTCTGTTGAAGAGCGGGTGGCCGAAGAATTGCGTGATGAATGTGAACTTCCCGGATCGCCTGCCGCAGGATGTGGCGGGCGTGGAAGTGACGTCGCAAGGGTTTCGCGATGAGGCGATCTCGACGCTGGAGAAGCGGACGGACCTGCGCGGGGCGGATTATTTCTGGATCGGCTATTCCTCGAAACCGTCGAAGCCGGATGAGGGAACGGACCTGCGCGCGATCTATGAGGGGCGGGTGTCGGTGACGCCGCTGCATATCGACATGACGCATCATGCGTATCGCGCGGAGCTGGCGAAGTCTTTCCGCGTGGCTGACGAGGGATGAGCGAGGACCCGCGCTTTCGGGCGGCGCGGCTTGTGCTGGCGCTGCGCCAGTCGGGCGTGACGGACCATCGTGTCACCGAGGCGCTGGAGAAGACGCCGCGCGAGGCGTTTGCGCCCAAGCCGTTCGCTGAACATGCGTGGGAGAATGTCGAGCTGCCGATCGATTGCGGGCAGACGATGACGCGGCCCGTGACGGTGGGGGTGATGCTGCAGGCGCTGGGCGCGCAGCGGGGAGAGGTCGTGCTCGAGATCGGGTCGGGCTCGGGCTATGTCGCGGCGGTGCTGAGCCGGCTGGCGCGGCGGGTCTATTCCATCGACCGGTATCGCACGCTGGTGGACCGGGCGCGGTCGACGCTGGATTTTCTGGGCGTGTCGTCGCGGGTGGAGTTCAGGCTGGCGGATGGGCTGGCCGGGTGGCCGGAGGCGGCGCCGTTTGACCGCGTGCTGCTGATGGGCGCTGTGCAGGCGCTGCCTGAGGAGATCGGGCGGCAGATGGCGGTCGGCGGGGTGGCGGTGCTGCCGGTGGAGCGGGACGGGGAGGGGCTGATCCTGCGGCTGGAGAAGCTGGCGGATGGCAGTTTTGCCGAAACGCTGGTTGAAAAGGCCAGTTTTGGGCCGCTCCAGACCGGCGTGGCCCGCGAGCTTTAGCTTCCGGTAAGCATGATCAGGGCACTCTCCCGGCCAAATGACCGGAGACGTTTGCTGGTGACCCAGTCTGCCTTGCGCGCCTGTCTGTTGGCGTCCGCTGCTGCGGGGCTGACGGCGTGCGCGTCGAACCCGCCGCAGCCGACGGGGCCAGCGCCGATCGACTTCCGGGGCATGGCGCCCCGAGCGCAGGTTTCGCCGGCGCCGATCGTGGCCGCTGCGCCGCGTGCCGCGCCTGTCGCGCCGCCGCAGGTGTCCAACCCTGAAGAGGTTCGGCGCGTCGCGAATGTCGGGATATCGCCGACGGGAACGAGCGCGATCGAGGAAGCCAAGAGCCTGTCGCCGGAAGGTGGCTATCGGCCGGCGGGGTGATGCGGCAGGCGCGGGATAATCCATCCGCGCGCGCGATCGAGGTTCAATCGGGCGACACGCTGTACGACATTTCGCGGCGCTATTCGGTGAACATGCGCGCGCTGATCGAGACGAACGCGCTGGATGCGCCGTACGCGCTCGACAAGGGTGATGTGATCTACCTGCCGCCGCCGAATGTCCACGTGGTCGAGAAGGGCGAGACGCTCTACTCGGTGTCGCGGCGCTACAATGTGGATACGCGCTCGCTGGCCCTGCTGAACACCATGCAGCGGCCGTGGACAGTCTATCCGGGTGACGAGCTGATGCTGCCGCCGCTGGCGCGTGAGCAGGCTCGCGAAGTGATAAAGCCTGCACAAGTGGTTGCGCCGGTTGTTGTCGCGAAGGCGCCTGTGGCCAAGGCGCCCGTCGCGAAGACGCCGGTTGCCAAGCCTGTCGACGACAAGGCGATCTCGCTCGTCAACGAGACGGCGGCGCTTGAAACCAAGCCTGCTCCCAAGTCGGCGCCAGTTGCGCAGCCGCCAGCGCCGCCGAAATCCACGCCGCCGCCAACAGCGGGCGCGCGCGACTTCGTGTGGCCGATATCGGGCAATGTCCTGAAAGGCTTCGGGCAGGGCGCGGATGGCATCCGCAATGATGGGGTCAACATCGCCGCCGCGCCGGGCGCTGACGTGAAGGCCGCTGCGGGCGGGGAAGTGGTTTATGCCGGGAGCGAGCTGGCCGGGTTCGGCAATCTCGTGCTGATCCGCCACCCAGGCGGCTGGGTGACGGCCTATGCGCATGCCGACGCGCTGAAGGTGAAAGAGGGCGATCTGGTCAAGCAGGGGCAGGCGATCGCCACGGCCGGGCAGACCGGCAATGCCAGCTCGACGCAAGTGCATTTCGAGCTTCGCAAGGGCAAGGAGCCGGTTGATCCGGCGCTGCACCTGCCTGCGTTGCGGGGATAAGGCCGGTCTCTACCGCGAAGCCGCAGGCAGCATGGCGATTATCCCTGTTGTCCGCGCCCGGACCTCAGGTGTCGCAAGGCACATCTCCACCGCTTCATAGCCAACCGCGCCCGGATGAGGCGTGACCAGTATGGGCGGGCTGTGATTGGCGGGACAGAAGATGATCGTCTCGTCCGCGCCAACGGCGGCTAGATCGAGGATTGCGCTCGACCGCGTCATCAATAGTAATGGCCGCTTGTTCGTCCGGCGCGTCCGGAGCCAACCGACCAGCGCCTCTTGCGTCGCGTGATCGAGGCCTTGCTCAACCAGATCAATGACAAGGACCGATGGGCCTTCGGCTTCCAGTTCGCCCAGCAGGGCCATGAGCGGATCTGAAACCGTGCCGCCATCCTCGACCAGCCACGCCAGCGCCTGATCGACCCGTGCCTGCAGCGCCAGATCGGTGATATCGGCACACTCCCGGTCGAGGCCGACGAAGCGGGCGTTCGGGATTTCTTCCGCCAGCCGCATGGCCAGCCGGGTCTTGCCGCTGCCCAGCGGGCCGATGATGAAGCTGAGCGGCTTGAGATCCCCGAGTTCGAACCATTCGCCGCCCCACGGCCATGGCAATTCGAATGCTGCCGCAGGTTTGTTCGTCCGCAGCAGCGCCAGCACCTCAGCGTCGGGCCGACTGCCGGATATCAGGTCGGTTCGCAAAGCCCGGACCCGCGCAAGCTTGTCGCCCAGTTGGCGCGACTGCCCTTCCAGTGTGGCCTGATGGGCCGCCAAGGCCGGTTCAAGATCCTGCGGTTCACCCGCGATTACGCGCGCCACTTCGGTGAGGCTGAGACCCAGCGCCCGCAGCGCAACGATCTCGCCAGCGCGCGCCATCTCGTCCGGGCCGTAGGCGCGCCAGCCGGCGACGGTGCGGCCGGGAACGACCAGCCCGCGTTGCTCATACAGTCGCAAAGCTTTTGGGGAGACGCCGAGCCTGCGGGCGGCTTCGGACAGGTTCAGGAACGGAGCGGAAGAGGGCACGACTCACCTCGCTTGGGTTGACCGCCATGCTTATCGGGGCGCCCCCAAGGGCCGGGTCAAGCGACCGTTTTGGCGCTTTGCGCCGATCCGCCTCCCTCGTGCTCCGCGAGGGCAAGGAAATTCGCCTTTGTCGTTAAAATTGCGGGGCGTTTTCAGCGCATTGCCAAGGGGGCCTCTCCCGATATAGTCCGCCCGCCTAAGCTCCCCCTGTCTGGCGGGAGCGTCGAGAGATTCCCACGGAGAGCCGATGTCGTCGTTCCTCATGTTCTTCCAGCAGGCCGCTGCCCCGGCAGCCGGCGCAGCCCCCGCCGGTGACGGCATGGGCGCCCTGCTCGCGAACCTCATGCTGCCGATCGGCATGATCGTGATCTTCTACTTCCTGCTGATCCGCCCGCAGAACAACCGGATGAAGAAGCACAAGGCGATGCTCGCCGGCATGAAGAAGGGCGACACCGTCATCACGCAGGGCGGCATCATTGGCCGTATCTTCCAGCTCAAGGACGATGAAATCGTCCTCGACACCGGCGAAGGCGGCAAGCTGCGTATCGTGCGTGGCATGATCGTGGACGTGAAGAACCCGTCGGCCCCCGCGCCGGCGAACGACTCCAAGGAAAGCTGATCTTTCCATGCTTCTGCGTTTTCCCGCCTGGAAGGTCGCGCTTGTTCTTGTGACGCTTCTGCTTGGCGCGCTTGCGTGCCTGCCGAACCTGCTCACTGAGCAACAGCGCCAGCAATACATCGCCTGGCTGCCGGTGAAGCCGCTGAATCTTGGCCTCGACCTCAAGGGCGGGGCTTCGATCCTGCTCGAGGTCGATCCGGTCGAGTTGCGGCAGAACGAGCTGCGCAATGTGAACCGGGCGGTGGGCGAGAAGCTGCGCGAGACGCCGCTGATCCCGGTGACCAGCCGGAACCCGGAAGGCGACGCGGTTGTCGTCAAGCTGCGGAATGCGACGGACAGGGCGCAGGCGCTGGAGCGGATCAAGTCGCTCGGCAAGCCGCCGGCCGGTTCGATCGGTGTGGCGGACTATTACATCATCACCGAGCGCGCCGATGGCGCTATCGAAATACGCTTCAGCGATGTGCGCTTCGACAAGCTGCAGGTTGATGCGCTTTCCAGCTCGATCGAGGCTGTTCGCCGCCGTTCCGACAACTCCGGTCTGGTCGAGCCGAACATCCAGAAACAGGGCGATAGCCGCATTCTTGTTGAGGTTCCGGGCCTCAATCCGGCGGAAATGGACAGCCTGATCGAAACGCTGACCAAGACCGGCGTGCTGACGTTCAATATGGTGGATCCCGGCGCGAACATTGCGGATTACACGCCAGGCGTGCCGCGCAACAACCGCGTGGCCTTGCCGGACGACAGTCTCAATGGCGCGATCGAAGTGATCCATCTGGACGCCATCATCCAGGGGTCTGACCTTTCAGGCGCGCAGCAGGATTTCGACGAAACGGGCGGCGCGAGCATCGCGTTCTCGCTGCATCCGGCGGGCGCCAAGCGTTTCGGCGACGAAACGCGCAAAAATGTGGGCCAGCGCTTCGCCATCGTTCTGGACGACCGCATTGTTTCCGCTCCGACCATCATCTCGCCGATTACCGGCGGCAGCGGGCGGATCACGGGTAGCTTCGAGATCGAAGAAGCCGAGTCGATGGCTGTCGTGCTGCGCTCCGGCGCGCTGCCGGCCAAGCTGAAAGTTGCTGAACGCCGTGTGGTTGATGCCAGCCTTGGCGCCGACTCGATCCGCGCGGGCGTGACGGCTTCGGTTGTCGGCGTGGCGCTGGTGGCGGCGTTCATGATCGCGGCTTACGGCCTGCTGGGCGTATTCGCGGTGATCGCGCTTCTGCTGAACATGGTGATGATGATCGGCGTGCTGTCGTTCTTCGGGGCGACGCTGACGCTGCCGGGCATCGCCGGCATCCTGCTGACCATGGGTATGGCGGTCGACTACAACGTGCTGATCTTCGAGCGGATTCGCGAGGAGAAGAAGGCGGGGCGGTCTCCGATCACGTCGGTTGAGGCCGGTTACGAACACGCCATGGCGACCATTATCGACGCCAACGTGACCCACCTTGTGGCGGCCCTCGTGATGTTCAACCTGGGCTCCGGGCCGGTTAAGGGCTTCGCCCTGACGCTGGCGCTGGGGGTGCTGACCTCGATCTTCACGGCGGTTGTCGTTGCCCGCTGGATCATGTCGATGTGGCTGAAGACGTTCAGGCCGAAGTGGATCCCGATCTAGGAAGGCGACGGCCGGGAATGGTGAACAGGGAGGGGTGTTGCTGAAAACCCCCTTATTTTGGAGGCCGTGGCCCCCAAATCCTTACTCACCGCCCAGTATTCGCCACTCGTTACAAAACCCATGGACGACCGGGCCCCTTTGCCTTAGACGGTCCCGTCCAAACCCCGGAATATCATGAAAACGCCCACCGGAACTTCCGAGACCGCTTCCAGTAACCCGCCCAAAAAGCGGATCGGCCCCATCACGTTCTTCAGCCAGGTTCGCGCTGAAGGCCGCAAGGTGACCTGGACGACGCGCAAGGAAACCATGGTTGCGTCGATCATGGTGGTGGTCATGGTCGTCGTTGCGGCGATCTTCTTCTACGCCACCGACAGCATCGTGAAGCTTGGGGTCGGCGTCGCGACGGGGATCTGGCACTGATGGCTGACGGACGCTGGTATATCGTTCACGCGTACTCGAACTTCGAGAAGAAGGTCGCGTCGACCATTCGCGAGCAGGCCGAGATGCAGGGCCTCTCCGAGCTGATCGAAGAGATCGAAGTCCCGACCGAGGAAGTTGTTGAGGTCGTTCGCGGCCGCAAGCGCACGGTCGAGAAGCGCCATATGCCGGGCTATGTGCTCGTGAAGATGCGCATGACGGACGAGGCCTACCACCTCGTGAAGAACACGCCGAAGGTCACGGGCTTCCTGGGCGCCGAGGGCGGCAAGAAGCCGTTGCCGGTTCCGCAATCTGAAGTCGACCGCATCCTGGGCAAGATCCAGGCTGGCGCGACGGAGCGTCCGCGCACGAAGATCCAGTTCGAGATCGGCGAGAAGATCAAGGTCAACGAAGGTCCGTTCGCGGGCTTCGAAGGCGCGGTGGATTCCATCGACGAAGCGACTGGCCGCCTGAAGGTGACCGTCACGATTTTCGGCCGGTCTACGCCGGTCGATCTGGAATACGGTCAGGTCGACAAGATCTGATCGCATACTGGGGTGCATGCACCCCGCAAGCGCGTGGAAGGCTAGCCGCCGCACCACGCATTCCCAGACTGGATGCTCCCTTGGGAGCTGAAGGTCGTATTCGCACGTGAGGGAAACATGGCGAAGAAACTGTTGGGGAGCCTGAAGCTTCAGGTTCCCGCCGGAGCGGCAAACCCGTCTCCTCCGATCGGCCCCGCTCTCGGTCAGCGCGGCATCAACATCATGGAATTCTGCAAGGCCTTCAACGCAAGGACCGCGCAGGAACAGAAGGGCACGCCCCTTCCCGTGGTGATCACGTATTACCAGGACAAGTCGTTCACCTTCGAGATCAAGACGCCGCCGGCGTCCTACTTCCTGAAGCAAGCGGCGAAGATCCAGTCCGGCTCGAAACTGCCGGGCCGCGACTCTGCCGGTACGGTCACGATGGACCAGTGCCGCGAGATCGCGAAAAAGAAGCTCAAGGACCTGAACACGGATGACGTGGATGCCGGCGCGAAGATCATCGCTGGTTCCGCCCGTGCGATGGGTCTGCAAGTGACGGGAGCGTAGTCCAATGGCTATCGGAAAACGCACAACTGCCGCTCGCAAGAACATCGACCCGACCAAGTCGTACAAGGTCATGGACGCCGTCAAAATCGTGAAGGGCAACGCGAAAGCGAAGTTCGACGAAACGATCGAGATCGCCGTCAACCTCGGCATCGACCCGAAGCAGGCGGACCAGAACGTCCGCGGCGTCGTCAACCTGCCGGCCGGAACGGGCCGCACGGTTCGCGTCGCTGTCTTCGCTCGGGACAAGAAAGCTGACGAAGCCCGCGCCGCCGGCGCTGACATCGTCGGCGCGGAAGACCTGTTCGAAACCGTGAACGGCGGCAAGGTCGACTTCGACCGCGTCATCGCCACGCCGGACATGATGGCCCTCGTCGGCCGTCTCGGTAAGGTGCTAGGCCCGCGCGGCCTGATGCCGAACCCGAAGGTTGGTACGGTTACGCCGAACATCGCCCAGGCTGTCAAAGACGCCAAAGGCGGTTCGGTCGAGTTCCGCGCTGAGAAGGAAGGCATCATCCACGCTGGCGTGGGCAAGGCCTCGTTCTCGGAAGCTGACCTCGAGAAGAACGTTCGCGCCTTCGTCGGCGCACTGGTGAAAGCCCGTCCGTCGGGCGCCAAAGGCACGTACGTCAAGAAGATCGCGATCTCCTCGACGATGGGCCCGGGCGTCTCGATCGACGTGTCGGACGTCAGCCAGGTTGCAGCGAACTAAGGTTCGCTGACTGATGGAATGAAGAAGGGCCGGCGGAGAAATCCGCCGGCCTTTTGCTATTGGCTCGCCAGGCGGCGCGGTTGCCGATGCTTACGAAACGGGGCAGGGTCGCCACGACGCGAGGGGAATGCGTCTGGGTGGGTTGACGCATGCCGGGCGAAATCTTCATCAGCTATCGGCGCGTCGATCAGGCGAAAGCGGCGCTGCTGTATCGATTGCTGAAAGAGCGTGGCGTTGATGCGTGGTATGATGCGCTGCTGGATGCGGGCGATGACTGGCGGGACAAGACTGCGCATGCGCTGGTGAGTGCGCCGATCTTTGTGTTGCTGTTTTCGAAGGCGGCTTCTGAGAGCAGCGATATCTCGAAAGAGCTTGCGGCGGCGACTTTCCAGAAGAAGACCGTGATCCCTGTCAGGATCGAGAACATCCATCCGGAAGGCGCCTTTCTCTACGAGTTGGCAAGCCGGAACTGGTTCGACGCATTCGATGACACCGAGGCGAAGCTGGCCGTGCTGGCGGACCGGCTTGCGGCGCTGGTGAAGGGTGGGCCGAAGGCGGACGTGGCGGCTAAAAGCCTGGGTACGACCACGCAGGCGACCCATGCGCAGACGAAACGGTTCGCGTGGTTCCAGCCGTGGATGGCCTTTGCGGCTTTCGGTATGCTGATCGCCTTTGTGGCCCTTGTCGGCAATCTGTTGAAGCAATCCGGTCCGCCGGCGGGGCAGGCGGGAGGCTATCGCACGGCGTTCTTCGGGTTCACGCCGGCTGGGGATGATCAGGCGGCTGCGAGCGCCGCAGGTATCGCTACCGAGGAAACATTTCGGCTGCTGGACCTGCTCAAGGTGGACGCGGTCCCGCGTGTTGAGACTGACGCTGCGCATGAGGGCTCGGTGTTCGAGCGGGCGGGCGAACTGAGCGCGCGTTTCGCGATGAGCGGCGATATCAGGCGCGAAGGCGATGTGCTGAAATCGACTGTCCGGATCATGGACGTGCCATCCCGGACGACTGTCGCGCAGCTCGCCCTGCAACGGCGCGGGGATAAGCCTAATCAGATTGCATACAGTATCGCATCCTTGGCGAGCCGGACGGTGGGCTGCATCGAAGCCTACATCGCCGCCGATGACGTATCGACGCTGGATGCCGAGGCGCTCGTGTTGATGGGAAGGGCCTGCGCGACCGACCTGAACGATGCGTCGACCAGTTATCGCGAGCTGATGGAGAAGCGGCCGAAGAACTGGTTGGCCCCAGCGCATCTCGCTGACTCGCTGGTGTGGCGGCTTCCGCGGCTGCCGCAGGCGCAACGGCCCGCGGCGTTTGCGGAGGCCGAGGCGGCTGTGAAGCGCGCTGAAGAGGTCGCGCCGAATAGTTATGGGACAGCGCTCGCACGCGTGTCGTCAGCGGTGGTTCGCCAAGAGCCGCCCCTTACGTGGTTGCCGCGGCTGGAAGAGACGCTTGCGCGCGCGCCCAGGCCAAATGAGACGCTCATGTTTGCGCGGGCCAGTGGGAATGCAGGCCAGCAGGTCATGGAGCTTGGGCGGATAAGGGATGCCGAGCGGTATTTCGCGCAGTCGGCTCTCAACGACCCAACCTATGCCAATCTGGCTTATTATCAGGCTGTTGCGCAGGCTGCGTCCGGGCAGGTCGGCGCCAAGGAACTCCTCGACAATCTGGTTGAAACGCGCGTGAACGGATACAATTGGGAGATCGCGATGACGGCAGCGATCTTCCTGAACGCGACGGATCCGGAGATCGTCTTTGCGGCGACGCCGCCAGATGCAAATGCGGCTGTCGCTTGCTATCGCGACCTGATTGCTTCGCTGAAGGCGACGGACAGGCAGGTGCGTCTGGCGGGCGCCAAGCGGGCAGATGTCTGCCTGATGTCTTTCGATAGTCCGCACGTGAACATCCAGGCGCAGTCGATGCTCGGCAATCTCGACCGCGCCTTTGAGCTATTTGACCGGCCGGATTTCACCGCCTTCATGTGGAATTACTGGTCGCCCATCTTCCTGCCGTCGACCAAGGCGATGCGCGCCGACCCGCGCTTCCTGATCGTGGCCCAGAAGCTGGGCTTCGTGGATTACTGGAAGCAGACGAAGACGCAGCCGGATGTGTGTGCGGCCGATGAGCGGGATATCCCGTTGTGCGTTGCGCTGCGTGAGGCTGGCTGATGACGGACAGGGGCGGCGACGAGCCGGAGGAGCTGTCGGCGGGGCGGAAGCTGCGGGTGCTGGCTTACGTGATCGGGGCGGTTGGCGTGCTGGCGGCGGTCGGCGCGGTGGGATTCCAGGTCCTGGCGCCCTAGGGGAGGGCGGGGCGGCTTGAACTCAGGCGTGGTTTTCCCCATTTTCGGGCGCTCAGGGATATTTCCCCCTCGATTTCTGGCCGTTTTGATTGGCCGGATCAGCATTTGGGGAAAAAGCAAGAGCCCGCTTGCAACAAAGCTGGTGGGCAGCTATACGACCCCCCTGAGCGGCAGATTCGTTAATTCGGGCCTGCCGTTTCTCGTCCAAGATTGCAGGTGGAGCTAGCGTACAAACCAGACTAACTATCTGGTTTTGCTCCTCAATTTCCTGCATGAGACGGGGTGTGACGGGACAGGGTGCGTAGTTGGCGTGATCGCTAACGACGACACCCTCTAGTTCGTTTCCGCCTCGGGACGGGGGCACGTTGGTCATGCGGACCGCGAGCCCTCTCCTTACCGACCGGAGCCTGTCATGGGTTCGGGTCGGCAGGAAGGGTGAAACGGCTGCGGGTCCTGCGTGCGCTTCCTGGGGCGATCGGGATTGTCCGGTTGTCCAATCTGGAGACCGCATATGGATAAAGCTGGAAAAGCGGTGGCGCTGGAGGCCTATAAACAGGTCTTCGCCGATGCCGGCGTGATCGTTGTCACGCAATATTCCGGATTGACCGTGCGTGAGCTCACGGATCTGCGCGGCAAGCTTAAAGCTGAAGGCGCAAATCTGAAGGTCATCAAGAACCGGCTTGCGAAAATCGCGCTGGACGGCAAGGGCGGCGACAAAGCGGGGGCGATGTTCGTCGGCCCCGTGGCGATCGCCCACTCTGCCGACCCGGTTGCGGCTTCGAAAGTCGTGGCGGACTTCGCCAAGGGGAACGAAAAGCTCGTTCTCGTCGGCGCTCTCATGGGCGACCAGGTGCTCGACCAGGCTGGCGTGAAGCAACTCGCTTCGCTGCCGTCGCTGGACCAGCTCCGTGGCAAGATCATCGGCCTCATCCAGGCTCCGGCGACGAAGATCGCTGGAATCGTGGCTGCGCCGGCTGGTCAGCTCGCTCGCGTCATTGGCGCTTACGCCAACAAGGACGCCGCCTGAGACCTGCTCTCGATCGAAAAATCCGTAGTCACACACCCGAACTCAAGGAAATCCTGAAATGTCGAAACTTGATAAAATCGTCGAAGACCTGTCGGCTCTGACCGTTCTCGAAGCCGCCGACCTCGCCAAGCTTCTCGAAGAGAAGTGGGGCGTTTCGGCTGCCGCTCCGGTTGCTGCTGCTGCTGGCCCGGCCGCTGCTGCTGCTCCGGCTGCTGAAGCCCAGACCGAGTTCTCCGTCATCCTGAAGGATGCCGGCGACAAGAAAATCAACGTGATCAAAGTCGTTCGCGAAGTCGTGCCGAGCCTCGGCCTGAAAGAAGCGAAAGACCTCGTCGAAGCCGCTCCGAAGCCCGTCAAAGAAGGCGTGTCGAAAGAGGAAGCCGAGACCATCAAGAAGAAGCTGGAAGAGACCGGCGCCAAGGTCGAAATCAAGTAACGCCTTGTTCGCGTCGCCGGAGGGCAGGGCTCTCCGGCGACGCGTACTGCCT
>Ga0116177_10001555_pt1 | contig 17036 bp, 14 predicted proteins | sample AD_STIC10_MetaG_FD_89750 | JGI IMG/M metagenome (GOLD analysis project Ga0116177, IMG submission 89750) | Active sludge microbial communities of municipal wastewater-treating anaerobic digesters from USA - AD_STIC10_MetaG | ecosystem: Engineered > Bioreactor > Anaerobic > Digestate | place: USA... | reverse complement strand
TTCATAAGCGGGGTTGCAAGATTAAATAACGAGATGATCATCATACTTGACATAGACAAACTCCTTACCGAAGAAGAAAAAATAGAGCTTTCAGGCATTGTAGAAAATGTATAAAAGGGCGGATTTCCGCCCTTTTATTTTTTATATAAGATGCAGGTACTTTTTAATTTCCCAATCGGTAACGCTGCAGGAGAATGAGTGGTGTTCCTGCTCTTTGAGTTGTATGAACTTTGAGAAAACATGTTCTCCCATTACACCTTTAATGAAAGAATCTTTCTTCAGAGCGTCAATTGATTCCTGAAGGTTCTGCGGAAGCTGTCGGATATTAAGCTCTTTTTTTCTTTCTTCTGTCATAAGATAAATATTCTCATTTACAGATTCATGTGGCTCATTTTTGTTTATAATTCCATCAAGGCCGCATGCGAAAACAACAGCAAGAAGCAAGTATGGATTTGAAGTAGCGTCAGGACTTCTGAACTCAACCCTTGTGCCTTTTCCTCTGGTTGCCGGCACACGTATGAGTGCTGTTCTGTTTGATGCCGACCATGCTATGTTTACAGGGGCTTCATAACCAGGAACAAGCCTTTTGTATGAGTTAACAGAAGGATTGGCAATAGCTGTTATGGCATCAATATGATTAAATACTCCTCCAACGAACCATCTTAATTCATTGCTTATCTGATATGGTGAGTTTTCAGAGAAAAAAATGTTGTTTCCGTTGCTGAAAAGACTCGTATGTACGTGCATTCCAGAACCGTTAATTCCAAAGAAGGGTTTAGGCATGAAAGTTGCATGGAGGCCTCTTAAGAGGGCGATAGTTTTTACTACCAGTTTGAAAGTCTGTATGTTGTCTGCTGTTTTGAGAATATCTGCGTAGGTGAAGTCTATTTCGTGCTGCGAGGGGGCTGCTTCGTGGTGGGATGCTTCGACATTCAATCCCATTTCTTCGAGGGAAACTACTATCTGTTTTCTTGTTTCTTCGCCAAGATCTATGGGCAGAAGGTCAAAATAATCGCCTTCATCCATAAAGGCCAGTTTAGGTTTTCTTGTGGCTTCGTCTCTGGGAAGAAGGAAAAATTCCGGCTCCGGCCCCGCAAAGCCTGTGTATCCGTGCTTGGCAAGTTCTTCGGTTACATTTCTCAAAATTCTTCTGGGATCACCTGGGAAAGGTTTTCCAACAGGAGTGTAGACATCACAGATGAACCTGGCAACCTTTTCTTTTTCCATTGTCCATGGAAGGATGCAGAAGGTGTCTATATCCGGTTTGAGAATCATATCTGATTCTTCAATCCTTACAAAGCCTTCAATAGATGAACCGTCGAACATGGTTCCGTTTTTCAGAGAGTTTTCCAGCTCATCTGCAGGAATCTCAACGTTTTTCAGGGTACCGTTGATGTCGGTTATCTGAAGGCGTATAAACTTTACCCCTTCTTCCGATATCTTTCTTAGTACTTCTTCTTTCTTGGCCATGGGAACTCCTCCCTTAAAGAATAGAATATGAAACAAAAAGATTTTTAATATAAATAGAGATTTATGGAGTATAGCGGAGAAAAAGCCAATTAAATCGGATTAAATAAAAACAATAACGAAATTATATCTCAAAAGAGCTATGAAGTCAAATTTTAAATAAAAATATAAAAAGCCCTCAATATAGTTTATAAAGCGTACTTTAGCGCGGAGCATAAAAAAAAGAAAAAAAAACAAAAAAAATTAAGTTCAATATTAGAGAGCATTACAAAGTTTTTTACATAAATACCAGAGCCATAAGAAACTTTTTTATGACGCCTGCGGATTTGACAAAGAAGTAAGTGTATGATATTATTAATAAAATTTAATATAAAACTTATCAAGAGAAGGCGAGGGACTGGCCTGTTGACCCTTCAGCAACCTGCGAACAGCGTGGTGCTAAATCCAGCATTTCATCCGAAATGAAAGATAAGATATATAAAATTACTCTTTCATAAAGGAAAGGGTATTTTTTTATACTTTTCGGATCAGTGAATATGGGAGGAAAATTATGGGTATCATTGTTCAAAAGTATGGTGGATCGTCTGTTGCCGATGAAACTGCTATAAAAAGAGTTGCTGAAAGAGTTATAAAATTTCATGATAACGGTTATAAAGTTGTGGTTGTTGTGTCTGCTCAGTTAGGGATTACGGATATGTTTCTGGAAAAGGTGTTCAGACTGTCCAGCATGCCTAATGAAAGGGATGTGGATATGCTTTTGTCCTCAGGCGAACAGATAGCTTCTTCTCTTTTGTCTATTGCTGTTAACGAGGCAGGAAGGAAGGCTGTTGCTCTTTTGGGATATCAGTGTGCGATACATACTGATAATGTGTACAGTAAAGCAAGGATAAAAAAGATTGATACCGATAAAATACTACAGCATCTTGATAAAGGAGAAATTGTGATTATAGCAGGATTTCAAGGTGTAAACGATTATAATGAAATTACAACTTTTGGCCGTGGTGGCTCAGATATTACAGCCGTTGCTATCGGGGCGGCGCTGGAAGCTGAATACGTTGAGATATGCAAAGATGTGGATGGTATTTTTACGGCAGATCCGAGAGTTTGTAAGGATGCTATGCTTATTGAACGAGTCACATATGACGAGATGCTTGAAATGGCTGCATCCGGAACGAAAGCGCTTAATTCAAGAAGTGTTGAGGTAGGTATGAAGCATGGACTTAAGATTTATGTCAGATCATCTTTTAGAAGTGATGATAAAAACAATCTTGGAACAGTTATAAGTATGGAGGTCAATACTATGGAGGAACCCGTAATAAGAGCAATTTCACATTCTTTAAACGAAACCAAGGTAGTGATAACTCAGAAAAATACTTTTCCGGCTACCATAACGGATATTTTTGACATTGTAAACGAACTGAATATAAATATAGATATTATCTCTGATATTGCCCTTAACGGGTATACCTGTGTTGCTTTTACAATGAGTAAGGATGAGGCATATAAAACAGATGAGCTGTATTTGCGGCTTAAAACTAGGCTTGATAACTGCGATATACAAGTCGAAAAAAACAAGTGCAAACTCTCAGTTATTGGAACAGGTATAAAATCGACTCCGGGAATTGCTTCAAAAGTAATGAAAGTTCTTTTGGATAACGGTATAGATATAGAGATGATAAGCTGTTCGGAGATAAAAATATCGTGTATTGTTGATGAAAAGTATGCTGAAAAAGGGGTAAATCTTCTACATGAGGGTTTCATAGCGATAAATAACGCTATGAGGGGGTGAGCTTATGAGTAAAAACTATGAAGAGATAAATAAAAAGATTCAAAGAGGGGAAGCTGTGGTTGTAACAGCTCAAGAGATAATAGACATCGTACAGGAAAAAGGCGTAAAAGAAACCGCAGAGTATGTCGATGTAGTAACAACGGCAACTTTTGGACCGATGTGTTCAAGCGGAGTATTTCTTAACTTTGGACATTCCGATCCTCCTATACGAATGACAAAAACTTATCTGAACGGTGTAGAGGCTTATTCTGGTCTTGCTGCTGTAGATGCTTATCTGGGTGCTACCCAGAATTCACAGGATATGGGAATGGAGTATGGAGGGGCGCATGTTATAAGTGATCTGATAGAAAGGAAAAAGATACATCTTAAGGCTTATTCTTATGGAACGGATTGTTATCCGGAAAGAGAAATAGATACTTACATTGATATTGACAGTATAAATGAAGCTTATCTTTACAATCCAAGAAATGTATACCAAAACTATAATGCAGCAGCAAACAGTTCAGAAAAGTTATTGTATACGTATATGGGAATTCTTAATCCTTTTATCGGGAATGTAACCTACAGCGGAGCAGGCGAGCTTAGTCCTCTCATAAATGATCCGTATTATCGGACTATTGGAGTCGGCACAAGGATATTTATAGGTGGAAGTATCGGTTATGTCGCATGGTCCGGAACACAGTTCAAGTCGTCAGCTCCCAGAGGAGAAAATGGTGTACCCATAGGTCCGGGAGGTACTCTTGCTGTTACTGGAAATCTTAAAGAAATGGACAGCAGGTTTATTAAGCCAGCTGTTTTTGAGAAGTACGGTGTAAGCATGTATATGGGTATAGGAATACCAATTCCAGTTCTTGATGAAGATATGCTCAGATATCTTTGTGTTTCTGACCGGGATATTTTCACTAATATAATTGATTACGGCTATCCGTCAAGGAGCAGACCGGTAATAAAGAAAGTAAGCTATGCCGAGCTTATATCCGGCAAGGTTGAAATCAACGGCCGCTATGTCAGATCATCACCGTTGTCAAGTATACGAAAAGCACGAGAAATTGCGCAAATTCTAAAAGAGATGGTGACATCTGGCAGATTTACTATTACAGAGCCTGTTAAAACCTTTGATAACGATACAAAATTAAAATCCCTTGAAAGGACTGGTAAAAATGAAGATAGCCATAGATAAATCAAGGTGTATAGACTGCGGGACATGTGTAGCCGCATGCAACTATAATGCTTTGTATATGGACAGTGACTTTATACTTTGTTATGATCCGGGAAAATGTCGGGAGTGCCTTATCTGTTTTAAAGCTTGTCCTCTGAGAATTATAAAGGTGATCCGAAAAGATGTTTGAAGAGAGAACCTACAGAAGAGTAATGAATCCTGGCGGTCTTAAATCGTTTGATATAAAAGTTTATGAAAGTGATCTAAGAGTCTTCTGCGATAGAGATGTAAATGAAAGTATATATAAAAATGTTTGTAGGTACAGGAGAATAATTGAAGAGTATGGATCGACAAATTCTATTTTTTTAACTACACATGAACCATTGTTATACGATATAAATGCTCATGATATAATCCGGCATATGCAGCAGGCATCATCAAGTGCTGGTGTAGGACCAATGGCAGGAGTGGCGGGGGCAGTTGCATACTATGCCTCTTTAGGAGTTCAATGTCAAGAGCTTATAATTGAAAACGGCGGGGATATATACTTAAAGTCAGTCCAGGACAGAACAGTCAAGATTCATACTGCCAATAAGTACTTTGGGGATAAGATAAAAATACTTGTGCAGTCAGGGGAGTGGGGTGTGTGTACCTCATCCGGAACTCTGGGGCATTCTTTCAGCTACGGAAAAGCCGATGCAGCAACCATAATCGCTCATGATCCTGTACTGGCAGATTGTGTTGCAACTGCTGCATGTAATATGGTTAAGAGAGAAGAAAATATTCATAGGGCCATAGAATTTTCAATGAGCATTGAGGGTGTAGAAGGAGTGGTGATAATCATCGGCGGGAAGATCGGTATAAAAGGGAAAATAAAACTGGTTTAGGAGGGATAAGTATGAAGATAGCAGAAAAATTTTCAGAAAGACCTTTGATATCTTTTGAAATATTTCCGCCTCAAAAGGACAGTCCGTTAAGCAGCATTTTTAAAACCATTGATGAGCTTGCTGATCTTAAACCGGATTATATAAGCGTTACTTACGGTGCAACAGGAGGGCAGAGCAGCCGCACTTCAGAAATAGCTTCCATAATAAAGAACAGGTACGGTATAGATCCGCTTGCACATATAACAGCTGTAAGAAACAGCAAGGAGGATATAAAAAAAGAAGTGGAAAAAATGTATGATAATAATATAGAGAATATTCTTGTACTTCGCGGAGATAATTTATCCGGAGAGCCTGAAGCTAAAGATTTTAAATATGCCCAGGAGCTTATTCAGTTTATAAGGGATGAGTATAATGATAAGTTCTGTCTGGCTGGGGCGTGTTATCCTGAAGGACACATTGAGGCAAGAAATAAATCATTGGATCTTTATTATCTTGAAAAAAAGGTATCCAGCGGGGTTGACTTTTTGATTACGCAGCTTTTTTTTGATAATACTTTTTATTATGACTTTGCTTCAAAGCTCAGAAATAGGAGTATTAGGATTCCTGTTCAGGCGGGGATAATGCCGGTAACAAATAAAAATCAGATTGAAAGAATAACTTCAATGTGCGGAGCATTTATTCCAGAAAAGTTCATAAAAGTAATGAACAAGTATCAGGCTGACAAACAGGCACTTACCGATGCGGGAGTTGCATATGCGACAGACCAGATAATAGATTTGCTCTCCTCTGGGGTAGACGGGATTCATCTTTATGTTATGAATAAGCCGCAGGTGGCAAGAAAGATAACCCAGAACATAAAGTCTGTCATGAAATCTCTGAAAAGCGGTGACGTATGATGGAAAGATACGAAAATGTATTGCGTTATCTGGGATACACATCTATTGAAAAGTCTGGTGCTTTTATCGAACAGGTGATGGCTCTTTTTGATGAATTGGTAAAGGATTCGGTCCCAAGAAATATTTACGGGATCTATGACCTTGAACTGAAGGATAAACGGGTAGTCCTGGGAAAAGGAACAGTGGTTTTCAATTCAGGACATCTGGCAGGGCATCTGGCAGGCTACAGGGAATGTGCGGTTATTGCTGTGACTCTTGGGTTGCCTGTTGATAAGAAAATAAGCTATTATCAGAGCGCAGATATGAGCAGGGCAGTTATATATAACGCCTGTGCAAATGTATATGTGGAGGAGGTTCTTTCTTATGCAGCCGATCAGGTCAGAAAGGATGCAAAAGCCGGATATAATACCTTTCCTTTTAGTCCGGGATATGGGGATCTTGGGCTTGAGGTTCAAAAGGAAATAATCGAACTCCTCCAGACAGAAAAAAGCATAGGACTATATGTAAATGAACGCTGTCTGTTAATACCTGAAAAATCAATTACCGCTATTATGGGATTAAAATAAAGAGGTGGGAGTATGTTTGATGAAAATAAAATAACTGTTTTTGACGGTGCTATGGGTACAATGATTCAGAAACAGGGGCTTAGAGGTTCAAAAATACCCGAACTTTATAATATAACAGAACCGCAAGTTATACAACAGATCCATAGAAAGTATATTGATGCTGGCTGTGATATAGTCACAACTAATACTTTCGGGGCAAATAGGTATAAGCTTTCGGATAGTACATACACTGTAAATGACGTTATCGGCGCTGCTGTGAAGAATGCCAAAAAGGTATCTAAGGACAGAAAAGTAGCACTAGACATCGGTCCTGTGGGTATGCTTATGGAGCCGTCAGGTCCGATGAGCTTTGAACAGGCATATGAGCTTTTCAGGGAACAGGTTTTAGCTGGAGCAGAAAACAAGGTAGATCTTATAATAATAGAAACCTTATCCGATATTTATGAAGCAAAAGCTGCGGTACTTGCAGCAAAGGAAAATTCCCACCTGCCCGTCATATGTACGATGACTCTGGGACATGACGGTAGAACCTTTACAGGAACAGATATACTTACTATGGTAAATGTTCTTGAAGGCCTTGGAGTTGATGCCTTAGGACTGAACTGTTCTCTGGGGCCGGATGAAATGTATGCTCATGTAAAGAAAGTGCTTGAGTACTCATCTGTTCCGGTTATAGTCCAGCCCAATGCCGGACTTCCTAAAATAATAAACGGACAGACAGTTTACGGTCTTACGGCAGAATATTTTGTGAAAAGAGTCTGCGATATGGTAGACATAGGGGTACGGATAGTAGGGGGATGTTGCGGAACGGATGAAAGCTTTATAAAAAAACTTTCAGAAAGGGTAAAAGATAAAATTCCAAAAAAAATATTTCCGAAAGAATTTACAATGATTTCTTCTTACTGCCGGACAGTATTAGTCGGTGATAAAGTAACTCTTATCGGCGAAAGAATAAATCCGACAGGAAAGCCTAAGCTGAAAAAAGCTCTTGAGGAAAAAAACTATACTTATATTCTGGGCGAAGCGGTAAAACAGAACGAAGAAGGAGCAGAGATACTGGATGTAAATGCTGGGCTGCCGGGAATTGAAGAAAAAACAGTTTTGCCGCATATTATCAGACAGATACAGAAGGTTTGCGATATTCCACTTCAGATAGACAGTTCAGATTATGAAACTATGGAGAATGCTGCCAGGGTCTATAACGGAAAAGCGGTTATCAATTCAGTAAACGGCAAGGCAGAATCTATGGAAAAGGTATTCCCGATAGCCAAAAAATATGGCTGCTGTGTGATAGGGCTTACGCTTGATGAAAATGGAATACCAAAAACTGCAGAGAAAAGAGTTGAAATTGCACAAAAGATAGTCAGTACAGCTCAAGAGTATGGCATACCTAAAAAGAATATTCTGATTGACTGCCTGGTTCTTACAGCAAGTGCCGAGCAGGAGAATATAATCCAGACTCTTAAAGCTTTGAGGGATGTGAAATATAAGCTCAATGTAAAAACTGTCCTTGGGGTAAGCAATGTTTCTTATGGACTTCCCTCAAGAGAACTCCTTAATAAGACTTTTTTTGTAATGGCGATGAGTTATGGCCTGGACTGTGCAATAGTTAATACCGGTAATGTTGAAATGATGGGTGTTTATGACGCATTCAATGTTCTGAGCGCAAAAGACTTGGGTTCCGGCAAGTACATAAAAAAATATGCACAGCAGAAGGCTGAACTCCCTGCAGATAAGCAGGAAAATCAATTTGGTCTTGAGTATGTGCTTTCGAAAGGACTCAAGGGAAGTATAAGGGAGAGTACACTGGCAGAGCTTAATAAAAGGACGCCTATGCAGATTATAGATGAAATCATCTCACCGCTTCTTCAGACGGTTGGAAAAAAATATGAAAATGCAGAACTCTTTCTTCCGCAGCTTATGCAGACTGCGGAGGCTGTAAAAGCTGCATTTGAAGTGCTTAAGGATCATATGAAGGCTAACGGGCAGATGCTGAAAAAAGGAAAAATACTTCTTGCCACAGTCAGAGGTGATATACACGATATAGGCAAGAACATTGTGAAGGTTGTGCTGGAAAACCATGGGTATGAGGTTATAGATCTGGGGAAGGATGTTTCAGAACATGATATACTTAAAGCAGCCATTGAGAATAAGGTCAGACTCATAGGATTAAGTGCACTTATGACAACCACGGTTTCAAGTATGGAGAGTACTATAAAGTACATAAAGGACAACTCTGATGAGTTTGTTTTTATAGTCGGCGGAGCTGTACTGAACGAGGAGTACGCAACCATGATCGGAGCTGATTACTATGCAAAAGATGCACTACAGGCTGTGGAAATTGTAAATTCAATTTTCAGAGAGTAAAATAGCTTTCATACGTGATCTAAAAGTCAGCATGATCCGAAGTTACACTTTCCATTGATTCGGCGGTTAACAAGCCGGAATAAAGACCATTTTGTTCCGTCAGCTGACTATGTTTTCCCTGCTCGGCTACAGATCCGTTTTTTAATACAAAAATACAATCTGTATTTTTCAGACTGCTAACTTTATGGGTTACCATAACAGATAGCTTGTTTTTAGTATATTCGGAGATATTTTTCCAGAAAACGGCTTGGCTTATTGCATCCATAGAAGAAGAGGGTTCGTCAAGAATAAAAAGGGAGCAATCTCTGTATAAAGATCTTGCCAGAGCGACTTTTTGCCATTCGCCACCGGAAAGTTCGGTTCCGTTTTCAAACTTTTTACCTAGCTGCTGGTCAATGCCATCGGCAAAAGTCGAAAATTTGTTATACAGTCCAGAATTTTTAAGGGAATCGTTTATTTTTTGAACTACTGGTTCTTTTGAAGTGTCCGAAATAGATATATTTTCCTTTGCGGTAAGCTCGTATCTTGCGTAATCCTGAAAAAGCATGGAAATATGGGTTCTGTATGAGTTTATTTCAAGAGAGCTCAAAGGGTATCCGTTTATAAGAACCTGTCCCTCCTGCGGATCGTAAAATCTGCATATAAGATTTAGAATGGTCGTTTTTCCACTTCCGTTTTCTCCCACTATTGCATATTGTTTTTTACCCTCCATTTTAAAGCTTAAGTTTTTTAAAGCCGGATGATCTGTTCCGGGATAGTAGAAAGTAACGTTTCTAAATTCAATGCTGGAGATACTCTTGAGCTTTATAGTTCCGTTTTTTAAAGCAGGTTTGCGATCTATAAATGAAAAATACTTATCCATAAAAAGGCAAGTATCGTATAAAAGTGCTCCGTCCTGTATAAGGGTTATAAAACTCTGTGAGCTTATGATTATATAGGTTGAAAATAAGCCGATACTTCCTATGGATAGATTATTAGTCCGAAATTGGGAGATTACCCACAGAAAACAAGCAGTTGATCCTGCGGCACCGATTATAAAGAACATAAGGGTTGAAACGGTCTTTTTCTTTCTGTCTGCTGAAGATTTTTCATATATCTGCGAAAAAAGATTTTGGTACTTTGATATGGCATAGCTTTCATATCCGAATATCTTTGCTTCCCTGAAGGTTGTACGTTCAAGGAGAAGATGGCTCCAATACTGCATCTTTCGAGAAAGAGGATTTCTTTCGACCATGTTTTCAAAAGCTTCCTGCTGTAATCGGTAAAGCTGAACTGCCTGAGGCATAAGCGACAGAAGCAATAATACCGGAATAAGCGGATGAAAAGGTATGAGACTGACCATATTGATAGTACAGTGATAAATCCTCTGATAAAACTGAAGGTAAATACTATGAGATTTACCGGCCGCCATGCAAGCTCCTGTTCCAAAAGCTGTTGTTCGTCAAAGAACCTGCTTTCTTCCATTGTAGAAAGGTCGTTAATTCTGCGCATGGTTTCAAGAGCCTTCAGATTACAAGATAGAATAAGTTTATCCGTGAGGTTTCCCTGTATATGTAATGATAAGGGATTTATAATGAAGTTTATCAGATTCCAAAAACCCCAGGTTATGACTAAAATCACAACCGCAAAAGTCAGCGAACTATCTTTTAAAATGTTCAGGCTGTCGAGAATAGTTCTGGTACTTTGGGCTATCATTATGGGAACCAGTCCTTGAATAACAGTAAAAAAAAGCAACAGGATAAGTTGCGCTTTTCCTGCAATGAAAAACAGTTTAAAAGATTTTAAAAGAACTTTTAAAAATAATTTTGTGCTTTTAAAGGTTGGTTTTTTCATACATTCATCCTTTTTTGGTAATTCATGATTTCTCTATATCATACGACTTTCTTATCTATACGGACATATTTTTATAATAACTTAATTGATTTCATCAACAAAGTAATACGGGAGTTTTTCGAGCATGGGAACTGCTTTTTTTAGAATAGCGGAGCATTTAATGACCAGCACTCCGGCAGAGAAAAGTTCTCCCTGAAGGTAATCATTTCTGCTGAGCAGTTCAATAAGTCTGTCATATCTCTGCATGACTGTTTTAAATCCGTGTGGAAGATACTCTTTTATCGATCGGTTTTGATTTATGTCTATAATAGAGTATCTTTTTTTATCTGAAAAAAGATAGCCGGGATTAACCAATTCTTCAACCGCATGCATGGTTGTATTTGGAAAAGGGCCACAGCCTATCATCATTATCAAACCGTCATTGTGTAGGTTTATTGATAAAGGCGAGTATTTACCTGCCGGAGTTGAATCTTTGAAATGATCCAGGCACATTTTTTCGGAGTTATCTCCGAAAACACATACAGAATGTGTCGGATGCAGGGAGCGATTTTGAGGAAAAAGTTTGCGTACCGTTTCTGGGAAAAGTCCAACATCCGAAGGCGTAGTTCTCACATTAAAAACATCTCCGGCATTTTCTGTTGAGATGTAGCTTAAAGTCGGAACTATGAGGTGAGATGATGGAGATATGCTTTGCCTCAGGCACTCAATTAGTATCTGGGGTGTCAGTGCTTTTTCATTTATTGATTTCATGGATGTATGAACCGTAAGGTAAGGAGTATTATATATATTAAGATTTTTGAGATCTTTAAGGCATTTTTCGATTATTTCATGTAAAGTGGGCATTTTCTCTCCTTCATAAGGTTATGATTTTTTGTTCATGTGAACTTATTACTGCTTTTTCTATAATCAGCACGGTGTTTCTTCCGTCCCTGGCTGTAACCTCTGGTTCCCTGCCTGTGATGAGCGACATATATATATCTTTGTAGTACTGTACGTATGAACCTGCAACAGTTTTTATTTTTTCCTCGCGGCCGTCAAAGCAGCGGAGTAGTCCGTAATTTTCTGGGTTGTCCTCTCCCCAGTTTTTGGTGGTACACGGTCTGAGTCCTTGATTAAGAAATGCTTCCTGTGTGTCGTAACCATACTTTATAAAAGTACCCCCTTCTGCACACAATAGAAAGTGGGGCGAAGGATAGTTTACAAGCATACCGGCCTTAAGAATGGCATTCATATGCGGGTAAAACAGTTTTATTTCAAAAAAATCAGGACTTTTGGAATCTTTTCTTTGCATCTGAATATCAGCATAAATCCTTTGAGGCATTCCGAAAAGATGGAGTGCCTGGTCTATAAGATGCGGTCCCAGGTCATATACGATACCTGCTCCTTGAATGGAGCTTTCCTTCCATCTTTCTCTCACCTGTGGGCGAAACCGGTCGAAATGGCTTTCAAAGCAGATCACATTACCTATAGTGCCGTCTTTTATTATTTTTTTGACTGTAAGGAACGGACCATCCCAACGCCTGTTATGATGAACGGAGAGAAGAAGGTGTTTTTTAGCGGCAAGTTCTTCGAGCTCTTGTGCCTGAGCAGAAGTAACGGTAAAGGGTTTTTCAACAACGATATTTTTTCCGTTTTCAAGAAACAGTTTGGCCAGTTCATAGTGGGTATGGTTTGGAGTTGCAATAACTGCCAGGTCTATTTCCGGGGTCATCAGACTGTTTATGTTTGCAGTTTTTTCGATGTTGCTGTATAGATCGTCTGCATTTTTTATGGATGGACTGTAAAGTTTTTTTATATTAAACTCTTCAATGCAAGATAAAACGGGAAGGTGGAATATTTTGGCGGCCATTCCGTATCCAGCTACCGCAACATTTATTTTTTTCATCATCCCTCCTGTCCGGTGGAGTCGTTTTTAAGAAAGGAAGCAATCATTTCTATGTGTCTTTCTATTATCTCTGATGAAGTTATATCAGTCATATTTTTATAAAGCTTTTCCTTAAGATACAGCTGCTGGAGAAGGCCTACGGTCTGTATCCAGAATACAAGGGAGTCTTTTTGCGGCAGGATGCTTTCTTTAATGCTTTTATCCTCTTTTCCCTGTGTAATGTAGGCACACAGTATTTCAAAAAGCTTTCCGCTTTCTTTGTAGCATGCTCTTACAAATGGATTAACCTCCGCATCTTTGGCTCTGTGTGATTCGTATTCAACAATAAACTCGTAGTACTCTCTATGACTGTAAAAAAACTCTATATACATACGTGCCATCTCGTATGTTTTTTCAAAACCGGTTTTAAATTTTTGAGTGTGTTGTACTATCATCGCTTCGAGTTTTTTAAGTCCTCTGAGTACTACTGCATAGTACAGGTCTTTTTTGCTTGTGAAGTAAAGATACAGTGTTCCCTTTGCTACATCGGCCTTCATGGCTATATAATCCATGGAGGTATCTTCGAAGCCTTTTTCATAAAAAATTTTTTCGGCGCATTCTGTTATGTGTTGAACCTTTTGATCTTTTTCCTGGGAGGAAATATTTTTTTTCATACCGTTCAGGCGGTATAATAATAGATATATCCGCCATTTTCACCTGCCTTATTTTAAGATGAGGCAATACAAAAAAATTTTAACACAGCCCTTTAGGTTCAGTCAATACTAATGGATGGAGGAAAGAGCATGTTTTATACAAGGAAAGTACTTATGAGCGATTATGATGATATAGTTGATATTTCAAAAGATATCTGGGGAGGTACGGACTATCTTCCATGGATTTTCAAGGATTGGGTAAATGACGAGAATGGAGCATTTATGTGCGTATGTGATTCGGACAAAAATGGAAAGGTGGTCGGAGTAGATAAGTACACCGTTCTTTACGATCATACCGGCTGGCTTGAGGGGTTGAGGGTACATAAAAGCTACAGGGGGCTTAAGCTGTCTGTGATTCTGGCTGAAACAATTCTTGAAGTCGCCAAAAAAGATTTAGCTTGCGGTAAAATAAACAAGATAGCTTTCTCAACGCATGTAACAAATGTCGAGAGTATTTCCCTTATGTCAAAGTACAACTTTAAACTCGAGCAAGAACAGGTTATGCTTTCAAAAAACGGGGAAAAAATAAAAACCAAACCTCCATTTATCATAAAAAAATGGGATATAAGTCTGCAAGAGTTTATGGAGCTTGAATATTTCAAGAAAAGAAGTAATTTGGTGCCGCTGGCTTTTGTCTTTCAGAATCCGACAGAAAAGCTTTATCTGAAGTATAAAAAAGAAAACAGCTTTATAGAGATTAACGGATACAAGGGTATAGTGGTCAACAAGTCCGGGGAACAGTATTTTATAGCAATTGAGGATGGGTTTGATGCAATAGATGTCTTTATGGACTGTCTGCTGACTATAAAGACTTCTGAAAATTATATGGAACCTATGACTTTTGTTTTACCAGAAAACAGGCAAGTCATACAAGAAGCTTTAAAATCCGGTTACTCCGTTTATGAAAACGGAAAACCCGATTATCTTTATTACGTTATGAAAGACATGCCGCTTCGTTGAGCAGCTAATAAAATTTTGATCAGAGAAGTGATTTAACGGTCATAATATCGTTGGCATGGTCGGCATCGTTACCAGGAGTTTCCAATAAAAGAGGTATCTTTCTGATTTCATCAAAAGAAAGGAAGGTTCTGAATCCCTCTATACCGATAAAGCCTTTTCCTATAAATTCATGGCGGTCTTTTCCTGCTCCCAAGTCAAACTTAGAGTCGTTGAGGTGTATCATTCTCAACCTGTCAAACCCCATACTGTCTTCTATTTCGGAAATAAGTTTCCGTACACCGTCTTTGGTACGTATATCGTAGTAAGAATCAAAGCCATGGCATGTATCATAAGTTATTCCTAAACGGCTGTTGTTCTGCACGGTTTTTATTATTTTTCCGAGCTGTTCAAAGCTGTATCCGATATTTCCGCCTTTCTGAGCGGTATTTTCAAGGAGGACGGTTGTATCGGGAGATGTTTTTTTAAATATAGTATCGAGTGCTTTGGCAATACGGTTTATTCCAAACTCTTCTCCTTCGCCCAAATGGCTGCCCGGATGGACATTGAAGTATTTAATTCCTAACTGTGAGCATAGCTGAATTTCATTTATCATAGAATTTATGGATTTTTCCCACATATCGTCTTTTGGAGAAGCAAGGTTTATGAGGTAACCGCTGTGTACAAGGATATCCTGTGGGTCAATGCAGTATTTTTTGAGATTTTCTTTGAACTGGACATCATCGTTGGGTTTTATGGGTGTAACCGCCCACACTCTGGGAGAATGGACGAATATCTGAAAAGTGTTGGCTCCGATGTTAAAAGAATCTTCCGGTACTTTTGAAAAACCTTTTGTTATGGCCATATGGGCGCCTATTTTTATCATTTCTTTTCCTCCTTGTTTGAATTATGTCTGAGCATATACTCTGCAAATAGTACATCCTGCATGGAAGTTATTTTTAGATTGTCACACGGAATATATTTTATAAACAGCTCATTGCCTGCTGCCATGTATATGGAACCGTCATCAGTGAATTCTTTTAGACAGTCCATGTTTTTTTGGTAGGCGCTGAAAAGTCTTTCAAAATCAAATATCTGTGGTGTTTGATGCCGGCATACCTGTTTTCTGTCCAGATAGTTTAATACCCTTTCGTTTTCAACCAGCGATACGGTATAACTTTCTTCCTCAACGGGAATAACAGATCCTTTCTGTGCAGCAAAGGAATAAAGGTCATCAATCTGCTGTGAGGTTATGAAAGGTCTTGCGCTGTCATGGACCGCCACAAGATCAGTGCCCGCAAAAGTTTTATTAATAAACTTCAGTGAGTTGAAAACACTTTCCTGTCTTGTCTTGCCTCCATATACAACTCCCTTTGATTTTTTAAAAGCGCCCGCGATTTCCAGAGTCTTTCCATAGTAATCAGGATGGCAGGCAACAATAAAACCATCTGTCAATAAAGAGTATTCAAACTTCTCTAAACATAAACTTAGGATAGTCTTATTATTTATCTGATAGAATTGTTTCGGCAAATCCAGTCCAGTTCTGCTTCCTTCTCCTGCTGCAAGTATTACTGAAAGATTCATAAATTTCCTCCGGAAAAAATGATGTATAATAATTAACATATATAGCTTTTTTAAGAATAATACTAAAATTATAACATGATAAAATGCTAAGGAGTGTGGTCCCATGAAAGTCGTTGGAGTAGATCTAGGCGGAACAGAGATAAAAATTGGTCTTGTGGATAAGGAAAACGGAATAGAAAAAAAGATAAGTCTTCCCACCGAGGTTTCAAAGGGAACAGAAAAGGTTGTAAAAAATATATCAGACGGTATTTCCACAATAAGCAAGGGTGTGAAGATAGATGGCATAGGTATAGGTTCTCCGGGTTCGATAGACAGGGATGAGGGTGTAGTCAGATTTGCCCCTAATTTTCCGGAATGGAAGAACTTTGAGTTATCTAAGGCTATAGGTAGTATAGTGAATCTTCCGGTTTTTGTCGAGAATGATGCAAACTCATTTGCTTTGGGAGAATGGTATTTTGGACATGCAACCGGTCTTACTGACTTTGTATGCATAACTTTAGGGACAGGTATAGGCGGCGGGGTTGTAAGTCACGGCATTTTGATTACCGGAAAGGACGGTATCGGAACAGAGCTCGGTCATGTTATAATTGAACCGGACGGACCTTTGTGCGGCTGTGGCAACAGAGGGTGCGCCGAGTCAATAGCATCAGCAAGCTCTGTGGCTAGAACCGCAAGAGAGCTTATAAAAAGGTTTCCGGAATCTCTAGTCTTAAAAACAGCAGGTGGTATAGAAAATATTCAATCAAAGCATGTATTTGCAGCAGCCCAGCAGGGTGATTATATGGCACAGATGATAGTTGAAAAAGCTGTCGATGTTCTTGCCAGGCTTATAGGAGGCTGTATCCATATTTTCAACCCTGAAAAGATAATTATAGGCGGAGGAATGAGTAAAGCAGGCGATGCTCTTATACTTCCTCTGAGAAAAAGAGTAGAAGCTTATATAATGGTAAGTTTTAGGAACACATATACTATTCA
>Ga0116177_10001553_pt1 | contig 17043 bp, 10 predicted proteins | sample AD_STIC10_MetaG_FD_89750 | JGI IMG/M metagenome (GOLD analysis project Ga0116177, IMG submission 89750) | Active sludge microbial communities of municipal wastewater-treating anaerobic digesters from USA - AD_STIC10_MetaG | ecosystem: Engineered > Bioreactor > Anaerobic > Digestate | place: USA... | reverse complement strand
GGATATGACACGGTGGTGATTTCAAATCAGGCAGGCGTCGGGGATGGATTGTTTTCGAAAGAAACTCTGGATCATATCACAGCCTCAATGACGGAAGCGGTACGGGAGGCGGGAGGTGAAATCCGGGCCGTTTATTACTGCCTGCACGGAAAAAAAGGCGATTGTGACTGCCGGAAACCGAAAACGGGTCTTTTTGAACAGGCTCACCGGCAAATCGATTTCAATCCAGCCGAAACGTTTTTTGTCGGGGATAAGATCAGTGATATCAAGGCGGGGAAGGACTACGGGTTGAAGACAATCATGGTTTTGACCGGTTACGGCGCGGCGCATCAGGCGGAAATTACGCCGGAAACAAAGCCGGATTATATCGCGCGGGATTTTAAGGAAGCGGTGGATTTGTTGTTGGTGCATGACGCGAAATGAGCATGCGTAAGTTTTTAATGGTTTAAACAGTTGTTATTCGGTGTTTGCTGGTGTGCGTCATCCTGAGCGTAGCGAAGGATCTCAGATCGGTCGGGTCAAAGCACCCGTCCAAACGGTTGCGAGAGCACGCTCCGGTAAAATTTGCCGAACCTAAGGCAAGTGATTTTCGCGGATGGGGTCATCCTGAGCGGAGCACCGCAGGTGCGAAGTCGAAGGATCTCTAAAAGAATTATTTCTTTTATGGCACCGAGATCCTTCGTCGACTTTCGCCTCCTCAGGATGACAAATATCAGGGAACTCTTAAACGGTCACATAGAGGGATGAGCGATGAAGATATTTATTTTTTACGCGACGGCGGGGCACGGACACAAAAAGGCGGCGGAGGCCTTGCACGAGGAACTGAAACGGCGGGGTGTTGATAAAAAGGCCGATTTGCGGTTTTTGGATGTTCTGAATTACATGACGGGGCTGTTCGGGCGGTCTTATAGCTCGTCTTATTTCTTTTTGGTTGCGCACGCCTCATGGCTTTGGGCGTTCTTTTATCTTTTGAGCGATAAGTTGTTTCCGCTCGGCCCGATGCGTTTTCTGCGCGGTTGCTTCAATTCGTTTTACGGGAAACCTCTCGAGGATTTCCTGGTCCGGGAAAATCCGGACCTGATCCTGACGACGCATTTTCTTTCCGCGGAAGTCGCTTCCCGGCTTCGGAGGGAAGGGCGTATTTCCTCCAAAATTGTCGTGGTCGTGACGGATTTTCTGGTCCACCGGTTTTGGGTGAATCCGGGGACGGATTTTTATGTCGGCATGATGGAGGATACGAAACAGGCCCTTTTGAAAATGGGCGTGAAAGAGAAGGCAATAGGCGTTTTCGGGATTCCCGTTTCGGATCTTTTTTCCGTGCCGGTCGAAAAAGAGGCTTTGCTAAAAAGCCTTTCGCTGGCATCGGGGCGTCTGACGGTGTTGGTGACGAGCGGGAGTTTCGGGATCGGACCTCTGAAGGAATTTATCGATCAACTCGGGGAATTCAAGGACTCGGTTCAGGTGATTGCCGTTTGCGGGACCAATCGGAATCTGTACGATGAATTGCGCGCGGATTCTCATCCGTTTCCCGTCGCGGTCCTGGGATTTGTGAACAATATGCATGAATTGATGGCGGTCTCGGATATCCTGGTTTCGCGTTCGAGCGGGCTTACGACTTCGGAGGCATTGGTGAGGGGCATTCCGCTGGTGGTGGCTTCGAAGATTCCGGGCCAGGAAAGTTATAACGCGGAAATTCTCGAGAAATATCAGGCGGCATTTTTTGCGGGAAGCGTCGGGAATATGATTCGTCTGGTCGGCGAGATGGTAAGGAATCCCGAACGGCTGCGCGCGGTTCGTGCGAATATGCTGAAACTCGCGAAACCTCATGCCGCGAAAGATATCGTGGATCTTGCATTGAAGCTGGTCGAAGGAAAATAAATTTTCGGATCGGAACGGGAATGCGGAACGAAGCGGTAGATGGGCAGGATTCGATGGAGGCTGTTATGCGGCAGACTCGGGCCTATCTCGAGTATTTGCGGGATAACGGGGAGGAATTTATTCCCCGGGCTGAGGTCCTGAAAAACGAAGAATCAGGGCGCGTCCAGCGTTCGGATTTGATTTCGTTTCGGGAAGAAGTCCTTCCTTGTGTGCGTTGTTCGCATCTTGCCAAGGCCCGGAAGCATGTTGTTTTCGGGGCGGGAAATCCTCATGCCTCGCTTGTCTTTGTCGGTGAAGCGCCGGGCGCGGAAGAAGACCGTCAGGGCCTTCCGTTTGTCGGCGATGCGGGTCAGCTTCTGACGAAGATTATCCAGGCAATGGGGCTTAAGCGGGAAGATGTCTTTATCTGCAATGTGCTCAAATGCCGCCCGCCCGGAAACCGGAATCCGCTTCCGGAAGAAATCCAGAATTGCGAACCGTATCTTATCCGCCAGCTTGAAATTATTCATCCCCGCGTTATTTGCGCGCTCGGGAATTTTGCCGCGCAGACTCTTCTCCGGACCGACCGTTCGATCAGCGCGCTTCGAGGAAGTTTTCACGATTATCACGGCATCAAGGTGATGCCGACGTATCATCCCGCCTATCTCCTGCGAAATCCGAAGGACAAGATTAAGGTCTGGCAGGACATGCAGCTTATTATGACGGAGCTCGGCTTGAAGTGAAATGCGTGCAGGTTGCCATTCCTCTTCCGGTTCGTGACCCTTTTTCCTATGAATTGAACACGGAAGCGGCGGGAGATGTCGGGATCGGCTGCCGGGTCCGCGTTCCGTTCAAAAACCGGGAAATCCAGGGATATGTCGTCGGGTTCCGGGATGAAGCCGATGTCAAATCGATCAAACCGGTCCTCGAATGCCTGGATCGCGAGCCGGTGCTTGACGCCAATTTTCTTGAGCTCACCCGCTGGATCGGCGAATATTACTTCTGTTCATGGGGCGAGGCGATTGAAAATGCTTTACCGAAAACCGTTCGGGCCGGTATCAAACACCGGGAAGGCTCTGCCAAGGTTTGCGATACGGGCGCCCCTTTCCGGGTGACTCTGAATGAGGAACAGGAAGCCGTTGTTGCGGAAATTTTCCCGGCGTTGGAGGCCGGGGCGCATTCGACTTTTCTTCTCCACGGAGTGACCGGCAGTGGGAAAACGGAAGTTTACATCCGTGCGATCAAAAAGACTCTTGATCTCGGGAAATCGGCGATTTGCCTCGTCCCTGAGATTGCTCTGACGGATCAAATCCGCGAATTTTTCCGGGGGCATTTCGGGAATCTGATTGAAATCATCCACAGCCGCCTGACGGACCGGGAACGCTTTTTTGCGTGGCAGAGAATTCGCGGGGGCGAAAGCCGGGTGGTGCTGGGGCCCCGGTCCGCGATTTTTTCTCCCGTGAAAAATTTAGGCCTGATGATTATCGATGAGGAACATGAGGGGAGCTATAAGCAGGAGGAGTCTCCCCGGTATCATGCCCGGACCGTGGCCTGGAAGCGTGCGGAACTTGAGAAAGCCGTTCTCCTCCTGGGGAGCGCGACTCCTTCGCTTGAGACGATGCACGCGGCCGAAAGCGGACGCATCCGGAAACTGGAATTGACGAGAAGAATCGATGAGCGGGAACTTCCCGAGGTCCGTATTGTCGACCTGAAGCAGGAGGCATCCAATCGCGGGAAGTCCGTCGCGTTTTCATTTCCGCTGATTCATGAGATCACGCAGTCGCTTGAACGGAAGGAAGGTGTTTTGATCCTCCTTAACCGGCGGGGTTTTTCAACGCAGGTGCATTGTCTGCAGTGCGGGGGGATCGTCCAGTGCCGGCATTGTCAGGTTGCGCTGACTTATCATCAGGAGAGGGGGAGGCTTCTCTGCCATTATTGCAATTATCAGAGGCGATTGGATGAGGCTTGCCCGTCCTGCCGCGCGGCGGTTCTGAAATACGTGGGGTGGGGGACGGAAAAGGTGGAAAGCGAGATCGCGAGATTTTTTCCTCAGGCCCGCATTGCGCGCCTCGATCTTGATATCGCGAAGAAGAAGGGAAAACAGGAGGAAGTTCTCGGGGATTTCAGGAAACGCAAAACCGATATTCTGGTCGGGACACAGATGATCGCCAAAGGGTTTGATTTTCCGCATGTTTCGATGGTGGGCGTGATTTCGGCGGACGTGAGCCTCGCTCTTCCTGATTTTCGGTCCGACGAACGGACGTTTCAGCTTCTGACTCAGGTGGCGGGCCGTGCGGGGCGTGGGAATGCGAGGGGACGCGTCATTTTTCAGACCTACTCTCCTCACCATCCCAGTATTTTGTACGCGAAAGAACATGACTATCGCCGTTTTTTTGATTCGGAAATCGAGAAGCGCCGTGAATTGGACTATCCGCCTTTCTGCCATTTGATCAATGTGGTGATTCAGGGGCGGGACGAAAAGGAAGTGTATGGGGTTTCCCGGGAATTTTGCTCGAAGCTGAAGGGACATCGGGAAAAGCTTCCATTCCGGGAAATTCTGGGTCCTGCTCCTTTACCGTTTTATAAGTTGCGGGGGCATTTTCGCTGGCATGTGATGCTCAAGGGAAGAGAAGTCTTGGGAATGAACCGTTTTTTGCGGGAAGTTCTGTCTGATTTCAGGAAGCCGTCTCAGGTGAGACTGACCGTTGATGTCGATCCGGTCAGTGTGCTGTAAATGAGCATCGAACTTACGCGACCAAAGGGAGCGTCAAGTTCACCATGCGAATTTATCCCAGGAGGTTGCGGCCCAGCAACCGACGTGGGATTACCTATCGTTTTAACTCCTTCGCCTCAGAATTCGCTTTCGGAGCTAAAACGAATTTCAATGGATATGACTGTCGCTATCCTTGCAAGGGAAATGCATTATGCTAAAATAAACTGTTGAAAGGGCATGGGTTATGGCGATTCTAAAGGTGAAAACTTATCCCGATGAGGTTTTGGCGAAAAGGTCGGCGGAGGTGGAATTATTGCGCCCCGAAGATCTTGAATTCATCAAGGATTTAATCGAGACAATGTTTCAATCCGACGGTGTTGGGATGGCGGCTCCGCAGGTTGGCGTGTCGAAAAGAATTATTGTGATCAGCCCCGAAGCCAAGAAGGGGAAGGAAAAAGTCTATATCAATCCCGAAATCCTTTTACAGTCCGGGACTCAGCTGAAAGAGGAAGGATGTCTGAGCGTTCCCGGGGTTACGGCGGAGGTCCGACGCGCGAAGACGGTAAAAATTCGTGCCAGGGATCTTGAGTGGAAGGAAACGGTCTTTGAAGCCGAAAACCTCGAGGCCCGGATCCTTCAGCATGAAATCGACCATTTGGACGGCAAACTTTTTATTGACCGGCTCGGGTTTAATCAGAGGCGGGAGATTCTGCCGGGCCTGAAAATGCTTCGCTCAAAATCGTGAAAATCCTTTTCTGCGGTTCCTCCGAATTTTCCATGCAGCCTTTGGAGAGGCTGGCTGAGCGTCATGAAATGGTCGCGGTCATTACCGTTCCTCCCAAACCCCGGGGCCGGGGGTTGGACGTGATTCCCAATTGCGTTCACGAATTTGCACGCTCAAAAGGAATTCTCTGCAAGACCCCCGAGAAATTGAAGCAGACGGAGATTGTCCGAGAACTTGGGGCGCTCAATGCGGAAGCGTTGGTGATTGCCTCATACGGGAAAATTTTGCCTTCGGACTGGCTTGCGCTTCCGAAGCGAGTCGCGCTGAATATCCATCCGTCTTTGCTTCCCAAGTACCGGGGAGCGGCACCTATTAACTGGCAGATTATCAACTGGGAGATCCGGAGCGGGGTGACGATTTTCAGAATGGATCAAGGCTTGGATTCGGGGGATATCGTCGCTCAGGAAGAGGTTTTTCTCGAGGAGGGGGAAGATGCGCTGTCTCTGTCGAAACGATTGAGCCGTTTGTCGGCGGACATGGTTCTCAAAGTCCTAGAGTCGGTTGAGAAGGGAAGCGCTTCTTTTGTTCCGCAGGATCCTTCTTTGGCGACCTATGCGCCGAAGCTCAAGAAGGAAGACGGCCTGATCGATTGGACAAAACCGGCTCGTGAGATTTCCAACCGGGTGAGAGGTTTGGTTCCATGGCCCTGTGCGCACACGTTTTTTTACGGAGAGTCTATTCAGATTTTGAAAACGCGCGCGGAGGATTTGACGCCGGAGGGTGAGCCGGGCGAGATTCTTGAGATTGATAAGCAAGGGTTTCTGAAGGTTCGTGCCGGGAAAGGGACGCTTTTGATTGATCGGATAAAGCCTTCCGGAAAGCGGGAAATGAGCGGGCTTGAATTTGCGAACGGCCGACGAATTCATGCCGGCATGCATTTCGGTTCTTTGTGAAAGTCCGGATTTTTCGGCAAAAAGGGCTTCGTTTTGCGCGGTGAGGCTTGACAGCGCAAAGCGAGACACTATAATTAGTGGCTCTGGCAAACAAAAGTTTTTTAAAACCATTCTGCGAAATCGTCTATGCATTGAAAGGGAGGTAATGAAATGGCAATTCGCGTTGGAATTAACGGGTTCGGGCGTATTGGAAGATTGGTGTTTCAGGCTATTTGCGACCAGGGTTTGCTGGGCAAGACGCTTGATGTGGTTGCGGTAGTCGATATTTCGACTGACGCCGACTATTTTGCTTACCAGCTTAAATATGATTCCATCCATGGGAAATTTAAGCATGATATTTCCACCGAGAAAAGTGATCCTGCCAAAGAAGAAGCGGATACTCTCGTCGTGAATGGCCATAAAGTCAAGTGCGTGCTCGCGACCAAGAGTCCGGCTGAACTGCCGTGGAAAGCCCTCGGCGTGGATCTTGTGATTGAGTCGACCGGATTGTTTACGACCAGCGAGAAGGCTTCCGGGCATTTGCAGGCCGGCGCGAAGAAAGTGATTATTTCGGCTCCTGCCAAAGGTGAAGTGAAAACGATTGTTATGGGGGTTAATGAATCCGAATACGATCCGGCGAAGCATAACTTGATTTCCAACGCGAGCTGTACCACGAATTGCCTGGCTCCTTTGGTTTACGTGCTGCTCAAAGAAGGGATCGGAATCGAGACCGGTCTTATGACCACGATTCATTCCTACACGGCGACTCAGAAAACCGTGGACGGACCTTCCAAGAAGGACTGGCGAGGAGGACGCGCGGCGGCCGTCAACATTATCCCGTCGACGACCGGCGCGGCTAAAGCGGTGGGCGAAGTCCTCCCGGCCGTGAAAGGCAAACTGACGGGAATGGCCTTCCGAGTTCCGAGTCCCGACGTTTCGGTGGTGGATTTGACTTTCCGAAGCGCAAAAGACACCTCGATCGAGGAGATCGACGGTCTTTTGAAGAAGGCTTCGCAAACTTATCTCAAGGGTTACTTGGGATACGCGAATGAAGAGCTTGTGTCCACGGACTTTGTCCACGACGCACGTTCTTCCATTTATGATTCGTTGGCTACGCTTCAGAACAATTTAAAAGGTGAGAAGCGGTTTTTTAAATTGGTGTCGTGGTATGACAACGAATGGGGGTATTCGCATCGGTGCGTTGATCTTGCGATTTTCATCGGCAAGAAGCTTTAAGGTTTCGGAAACCGCAAGACGGTTTTGGAAACACTGATTTGAATCGAAAGCCGGATTTGTGCTTTTAGAGGGTCAAGAAGCGCGAATCCGGCTCGTGTTTATGTGGGCTTTTGAGGTGTGACGATGAATATCCTCGGCATTTCCGCTTTTTATCACGACAGCGCGGCCGCTTTGGTTTGTGACGGGAGAATCGTCGCGGCGGCTCAGGAAGAGCGTTTTACCCGCAAGAAGCATGATTTTGCGTTCCCCATTCAGGCCATCCGGTATTGCCTTTCCGAAGCGGGCATCGGCGGGGATGAATTGGATTGGGTCGCGTTTTACGACAAACCATTCCTGAAATTCGAACGCATTCTGGAGACTTACCTTGCCTATGCCCCTCGGGGTTTTTTTTCATTCCTGAAAGCGGTTCCTCTTTGGATCAAGCAGAAGCTTTGGATCAAAGACCTGATCCGGGAAGATCTTTCCTATAACGGAAAAATCCTTTTTACCGAGCATCACGAGTCTCATGCGGCTTCGGCCTTTTTCCCTTCGCCTTTCGGGGAGGCTGCGATTCTCACGATGGATGGGGTGGGTGAATGGGCGACGGCCAGTTACGGGGTCGGGAAGGGGAATGAGCTTTCGCTTATGTCCGAGATCCGGTTCCCTCATTCTCTGGGACTTCTTTATTCCGCGTTCACGTATTACACCGGGTTCAAAGTCAATTCGGGCGAGTATAAAGTCATGGGCCTTGCGCCTTACGGCGAACCCAAATACAGGGATTTAATCCTGAACGAGCTGATTGATTTGAAGGAAGACGGCTCTTTCCGGATGAATATGGAATATTTCGGTTATGGCTGCGGCTTGAGGATGACGAACCGGAAGTTCGACAAGCTTTTCGGCGGCCGCCCCAGAAAACCGGAAAGCCGTCTGACTCAGCGTGAGATGGATCTTGCGCGTTCGATTCAGGAGGTGACGGAAGAAATCATGCTTCGGATGGCAAAGCATGTCCACCGGGAAACCGGGATGAAAAATCTGTGCCTTGCCGGCGGGGTGGCGCTGAATTGCGTGGGTAACGGACGCATTCTTAGGGAAGGCCCTTTTGAGCGGTTATGGATTCAGCCTGCGGCGGGAGACGCCGGGGGCGCTCTGGGGGCGGCGCTGTTTGCCTGGCATCAGTATTTGGGAAATGCGCGCGCCGCGGACGGAAAGAAGGATTCTCAGCAGGGGTCTTATCTGGGTCCTTGCTACGGGAAGGATGAAATCCGCGATTTTCTCGAATGCCGGAATATCCCTTACTCGGAAATTTCCGATGAGGAAATCTCCGGACGGATTGCGGACCTCATCGCGGATGAGAAAGTCATCGGCTGGCTTGAAGGACGGATGGAATTCGGCCCGAGGGCATTGGGAGGCCGCTCGATTCTCGGGGATGCCCGTTCGCCGAAAATGCAGGAGACCATGAATTTGAAGATCAAATTCCGGGAAAGCTTCAGGCCCTTCGCGCCTTCCGTGACTCGGGAGAGGGTTTCGGATTATTTTGAAATGGATTGCGAGAGCCCGTATATGCTTTTGGTCGCGCCGGTGAAGAAGGCTATCCGCCGTCCCGGAAATCCGGAAGACGGGAAATTGTTCGGGATCGCAAAGCTGAACGTGCCCCGCTCCGATCTTCCGGCGGTGACGCATGTGGATTATTCGGCGCGGATTCAGACGGTCTCCCGGGATCAGCATCCTCTTTTTTACGATTTGCTCGAGCGCTTCGGGAAAAAGTACGGCTGCTATGCCCTGATCAATACTTCGTTTAACGTTCGCGGGGAACCGATTGTCTGCACCCCGGAAGACGCTTACCGGTGCTTTATGCGGACGAACATGGATTATCTGGTGATGGGAAATTTCCTGCTCGAGAAGAAAGGGCAGAAACCTCTTGAAAAGGATATCGATTGGCTGCGTGAGTATGAGCTGGATTGAGGAATTCAAAAAAATCAAAAGCGGCCCGAAGGAGCTCCGGGAGTTTGGGCTGACGGTCGGTTCCGTCCTCGTCCTTTTGGGCCTTCTCTTTTGGTGGAGGGGAAAAACTTTTTTTCTTCCGGTTCTGGCCGTGGGCGCGGTTCTTTTCATTTCGGGAATTGCCGTCCCGAAAATCCTTAGGCCTCTGCAGAAGATTTGGATGGGGATTGCCCTGGTTTTGGGGAGCGTGATGACGCGCGTGATTCTGACCGCGGTATTTTGTTTGGTTTTGACTCCTATCGGGCTTTTGATTAGATTATCGGGAAAAGATCTTTTGGATTTGAAACGGACGGACGGCGCTTTAACTTATTGGAGGCGGAGAGAGAAGGGGCCGCTGAAGGAAGATTACGAGAAACAGTTTTGAAATCGGCCGGGCGGGCATTCCGGGTTAAGGAGGAGCGGATGAGCAAACTTTCTATTCTGAAGGAGTTTTGGGATTTCCTGAAGGTGCGTAAAAAATGGTGGCTGACCCCTATTGTACTGACTTTGCTTCTGCTGGGCGCTTTGATTGTTTTTACGCAAAGTTCGGCGGTAGCCCCTTTTGTGTATACGCTTTTCTGATCCTCGGGAATCGGGATTGAGCGGAAAGATTTCGGCGATAAGATAATGAGAACGGGAGAAGGACGGGTTTTTGCGGCGGACAATCCGGGCGGCCGCCTGCGGACGATCGGGATTTCACTGGGGCTTTGTCTGATTTTCGGGTTTTTGATTTATTCGAATTCCTTCACTGCAGGCTACCATTTTGACGATGAGCAAGCGATTGTCGGGAATACCGCATTCCCGGCGATGCAAGGGAAGCCGTTGCTCAAACAGTTGAATCTTGTCTGGAATTTTTCAAATTCCCGGTTTGTCTCCTACCTGTCGTTTGCGCTGAATTACCGCCTGGGAGGCCTCGGCCTCTTCGGGTATCACCTGACCAATCTTCTGATCCATGTTTCATGCAGCGTTTTGCTTTGCTGGCTCGTTCTTCTGACTTTCCAGGCTCCGCGGATGCGCGCTTTTCCGGCAGTCCGTTACGCGGGGGCGGTGGCGGTTTTTTCAAGCCTGATTTTTCTTGTCCATCCGGTCCAGACTCAGAGCGTGACCTATATTACCCAGCGAATGGCCGCACTGGCGACGTTTTTTTACCTTGGGGCCATGATTTTCTATGTCAAATTCAGGTTCGAAAAGAAAATCCGCTTTCTGGTCGTCTCATGGCTGAGCGCCTTGGCGGCGGTATTCACGAAAGAGATCTCCTATACCCTGCCCGTGACGCTTTTTGTTTATGAATGGCTTTTTTTTGAAAGGAAAAAGCTCCGGGAATGGATTTTGCCGTTTCTCCCGTATTTGCTGCTCGCGCTATTTTCGATTTTTATCAGCTTTCGCGGGCATTTTGTCGTGACGGAACAGAACTTTGTCGCGAAGGGTTTTGAGGGGCTTTCGCGTTTTCAGGCCGAGACGCCTCGCGTCCATTATTTGCTGACGCAGATTGACGTGCTGAGGACTTATCTCAGGCTATTTGTCTTCCCGATCCGGCAGAACCTGGATTACGACTACCCGATTGCCCGTTCCTTATTTGCCCCCTCGACTTTTGCTTCGTTTGTTTTTCTCGCGGGGCTTTGTGTCTGGGCGTTTTTAAACCGGAGGAGGTATCCGATTCTCGCGTACGGTATTTTTTGGTTTTTTATCGTCCTGAGCATCGAATCGGGAGTCATTGTGGTGAAGGACGTTATTTTCGAGCATCGGATGTATCTGGCCATGGTGGGACTTTCCATGTTTTTCACGGCCGGACTGGCTTTGCTTTTTCGGGACGAAAAAGAGTACGTAACGATTCTAGCGGTGGTGGTGATGGTGTTTTCCGGGCTTACGTATGTCCGGAATAACGTTTGGAAGGATGAAGTGACGTTATGGGGAGATGCCGTCAGAAAATCGCCCGCAAAAGCGAGGCCGAACAATAACTACGGAAAGGCCCTGGCGGATTTTGACCGGTACGAAGAGGCTATTCCGTATTTGGAAAAGGCCATCGAGATACAGCCCGATCAGGCGGAATATTATGATAACCTCGGCTTGGCCTATAAATATGTCGGAAATTCGGATAAGGCAATCGAACTTTATAAAGAGGCAATCGAAAAAGATCCTAAAGGGCTGGATCCTTACAGACATTTGACCGCGATCTACCTCGCGAAAGAAGATTTTCCTCGGGCGGAAGCTTACTTGAAAGAGGCGATTGAATTGGATCCCCGGTCTTCCGATTTGTACTACTACCTCGGGAGTTTGTATGAGAAACAGAATCGCCCGGATGAAGCCATCGAGGCTTACGGCAAGTCGCTTGAATTGCGGCCGGATCAGCTGGATGTCTGCCAGAATTTAGGAGCTCTTTATCTGCGGACGGGGCGAGTGAAAGAGGCCGAAGCTCTTTCGCTTAAGGCCGCGGAGCTTTCGCCCCAGGATGCGGTAGGATATTACAACCTCGCGCATTTATTTTCGGTTCAGAAGCGATACGACAAAGCGATCGAGCTCTATCAAATCGCGGTCCGCCTTGATCCCGTTTTTGTGGAGGCGTATAATTCCTTGGGTTGCGCGTATGACGAAACCGGGGAATATGACAAGGCGATTGAAAATTACCGGACCGTTCTGAGGATTCAACCCGATCATGTCGGCGCGAATAACAATCTGGGGATCACTTATTTAAAGAAGGGCGATAAAGACTTGGCTTTAAAACAGGTGGAGGCGCTGAAGGGGATTAAGCAGGACGCCTTGGCCGATCGCCTTAAGCAGCGGATTGACAATTTCGGACGTCCCCGTTCCGGCACGCGGAGGGTTGTGACGAAATACACTCCGGAAGGCCAGGTCAAGTCGGTGGAAGTTTTTGAAGGGGGGAAACGCGTTTCCATTGAAACGCCACCGGTATCTCAGGGCACGGTCTGAGCTATTGGTGACAGAAGAATGGGACGAATGAGTGAGTTTTTGTAATCGAACTGGGAATTGAATTGCCCGGTAATTGTGTGGGCATAACCGAGAGGCTTCAAACGTGACCAGTAAAGCAGAAACGGTATTGCAGGAAAAAATCAAGAATCGGAAACTGAAGGCGGGAATTATCGGGCTTGGGTATGTGGGGCTACCTCTCGCGGTTGAGTTCGCCAAAGCCGGAATCGAGGTGTGCGGAATCGATATCGACGCCAGGAAAATTTCTTCGCTGAGACAGGGTAAATCTTATATTCAGGATGTCCCGACGGAGGAAGTCGCGGAACTGGTGGCGGAAAAGAAATTGCGCGCCACGACCGATTTTAGCGCGATCCGGGAGTTGGATACCATTAATATTTGCGTCCCGACGCCTCTCCGGAAATCCAAAGACCCCGACATCTCTTACATTGTGTCCGCGGCGCAGGAAATCGCCCGTTATTTCCACCGGGGCATGCTTGTGATTCTCGAAAGCACGACCTATCCGGGGACGACCGAAGAGGTGATCCGGCCGATGTTGGAGGAGAAGGGATTCGCGGTCGGGGAGGATTTCTTTCTGGCGTTTTCTCCGGAGCGCGTTGATCCGGGCAACCCTCATTACCAGACGCGTAATATTCCGAAAGTCGTCGGAGGGGCGACTCCGGCCTGCACGAGACTCGCTGCGGCTTTTTATGAGCTTGCGATCGCGAAAGTGCATCCGGTTTCTTCCTGCGCTTCGGCTGAAATGGTCAAGCTTCTCGAGAATACTTTCCGCAGCGTGAACATCGGATTGGTGAACGAACTTTGCCTGATGAGCGAAAAACTCGGAGTGGATATTTGGGAAATTATCGACGCGGCCGCGACCAAACCGTTCGGGTTCATGCCGTTTTATCCGGGACCGGGGTTGGGCGGGCATTGCATCCCGATCGATCCTCATTATCTGGCCTGGAAGGCGAGAATCCACGGATTCAATCCCCGTTTTATCGAACTGGCGAGCGCGGTAAACGCCGAAATGCCCGAGTTTGTCGTCCGAAAAGTCCAGGCGGTTTTAAACGAAAAAGGGAAGGCGGTTAAGGGGGCGAAGATTTTGATCCTGGGATTGAGCTATAAAAAGAACGTGGACGATATCCGGGAATCTCCGGCACTTGAAATTATTGAGCTTCTGGAGAAAAGCGGCGCTGCGGTTTCATACTCCGATCCGCATGTCCCTGAAATTTCTCTGCACGGGAAAGTCTATCGGTCGGTTCCTTTGGCGTCCGCTAAAAAGGCTTTTGATGCGGCCATTTTAGTGACGGATCATGCCGGTTTTGATTATCCCTCGATTGCAAAAAAGTTTCCTTTAGTCCTCGATACGCGTAACGCTTTCCGGGGCATCGTGTCGGAAAAAATCAAGAAGATTTGATGCCGCCGATACCTTGAACTCGCGAATATCCCTTTTACATTCGGAGCGGAAACTTGTATAATTTCGCCCCGAATTGCGTTGATATTGCAAGCTGTCGTTGACATTTAATGCCCGCTTAGCTCAGTTGGTAGAGCAACTGACTCTTAATCAGTGGGTCGTAGGTTCAAGTCCTACAGCGGGTACGGTTTTATGTTACCTTATTTAAGCTTTGACCTGCCATTCCCATGAAAAACTTCCGGTTTTTTCAGCTCAAAAAATGGGAATTTTGGACGATTCTCAGAGCAAAGTTTCTTCGGATTCTCCGACTTGACAATTCTTAATAAATGGTGTATCTTTTTTTCAAGAGTAAAATAAGAAGGTTAAAAACCATTTAAGAGGCTTGTGCTGCAAATGTTAAAGCAAAAGCTGGGAATAAAGGGGGGAAATCAATCTTCTGCAGGCAAGGGGATTGCCCTTTTTCTGTCTTTAGCGCTCACCTTCGGGAATCTTCCTTGGAGCTATGGAGAAATTGCAAGCAATGCTTTGCCGGCCAGTCAAAATTCTCTTTCCGAAAAGATTTGGATTCCGGAGGAGCTCGGCCGAATTGAAGAAATTTATTCCGCTCCGAATGACGGGGTTCGGAATGCTCGCCTGGTTATTTATCTCAAAGACGCTCATGCCAACTACGAAGCGCAGTGCCGGATCCGGGATATTTTGCGAAAACTTCACGGGGATTTTGGGATCGGACTGATTGCCGTTGAGGGTGCATCGACCCGCTTGGATCGTTCGCAAATGGAGTTTTTTGCTGATCGGGAGACCAATCTTCGGATTGCTAATTTTTTGGCCGAGAAAGGAGAGCTTTCGGGCGCGGATCTTTTTGTTTTGGAAAAAGAGGGAGTCGATGCGGAAGGGGTCGAAAGTCCGGATGCGTATCTTGAGAATTTGAATGTATTCCGGCAAGTTCACGGGGCCGATGAATCGCGCGACCGGTTTATGGCTTTGCTGGACGGTCAGGTGGATTTGGTGAGCGCGAAGCTTTTGCCCAAACAGCTCCGCCGTCTCGCGAAAGCCTGGCAGCGCCTGGAACGGAGGGAGGGCGATGTCGCGAACTATGTGCGTTTGGCCGCCGAGCAGGCAAAAGCGGTCTTGAAACTGGATCTTTCGGATCCCGTCGAACAACTGAATTGGCCTCAATTGACCCGCATCCTGAAGCTGAGAAATACGGAACCAAAGTTTGACGCGAAAGCCATTGAACAGGAACAGACGAAACTCGCGGATTTTCTCAGAGGGATCGACGCGAAAGATTTGGCGGAAGATCTTGAGGCCTTGAATTCTCGGAAATCCGCGGAGAGGGAAGCTTCAGGGACTTTGGCCGCCTCTTCCGAGGGAGTTTCACCCCGGCTTCTTTACGAGAAAATCTTTACGCGCGCATCTTCCGGCGGATTCGATTTTTCCCGTTATCCCGCCTATGGGATTTTCGCTCGGTTTTTGATCCTTCAGTCCGAAGTCGAAAGCCGGAAACTTTTCGCCGAAATCGAGACGCTTTCGGAAAAGCTGTTCGATGCGCTTGCCCGGACACCGGAGGAGAAAGATGTTTTACGGTTTATCCGGGATGTCCATTTCCTGCGGCAGTTGCTTTCTTTGGAATTGGTGCGCGACAAGTTGAGAATGATAACGGAGGAGAAAGAGAACCTTTCTCCGGCGAAAATGTTGGATCGTCTTGAGTCCCTGAAACGCGTGGCCAGGGTGAGTAACCATAAAGAAGAGGGCGACCGCCTGGCGCCGCAGCTGTTGCCTGCGTTTGAGCGGGCGTTTTTGTTTTACGCCGGCGCGGAAAAAAGAGAAGATTTTTTGGTCGCGAATACCCTTCGCTTGATGGAGGCGAAAAAGAAGGAAACCGCGGTATTGATTACGGGAGGTTTCCACTCTTCGGGGATCCGGGAGAAGCTTGCGGAGGAGGGAGTCTCTTATCTGGTTATTTCGCCTAATTTCAAAGTGAAGGACAATGAAAACCAGTATTTGGATGTCATGATGAACCGGAGAGCGTTGACGCTGGAATGCTCTCTGATTGCTGCCCCTGATAAAACAAATCCCGCGCTGTATTTTCGCGCTAATCCCGGCCCGCTTCGGTTTGTCGTTAAACAACCGGATGGTTCCGAACAGGCTTTGTCAATTCCTCGGAAGCCGTCGGGTGAATTAGCGGTGGCGGCGGATCTCGGAACGCCCCCTCCTGTTTTAACTCCGGCGGATCTTGATGCCATAAGGAAAGGGTTGGACGCCCCGAAACCGGATTTGAAGCCGTTTGCCGACACCATGGGACGGTTAACGGAAGGATCTTCTTTGGGAAGGCGCGGCGCCGCTTCATTGATAGTGGCCCGAACGCCGCGGGCCTTAAGGCCGGGTTTGGCGGGGATTGTTCGGCAGGTTCGCAATCAAACGGCGTATTTCAATAACGGAGAAGGGATGAGTGCCGAAGGATTACCGGTTGGCTTGAGTCTTGGTGAGTTGAGTGATCAATTGGCTAATGCACTTGCGGATATTCCCTCCGGAGCGGAAGCGGGAGGCGAGCAAAGCTCCGGACTGCCAGGGGGCGGGGGAGTTCAGCAGGGACCGGGAGGGAGCATGGGTTTGGGAGGACCGGTCCCGGCAGCTCCACCGCTTATTGATAATGGAATTTCTCCGGGGGGAAAAGGCGGTCAGGGCGGACAAGGGGTGTTTCCGGCAGGGGGAAGGCAGGGGGCTTTCACTCCCGGCGGAGGAGCGGCCGGTAGAGTCCCTCCTGTTTTTATCGGGGCACCGTTGCCTCAGCCGGTGACTTTGATTGATATCGAAAGCGCGCGGGGGGCTTTATCGTCAAATCCTCCTGATCTAGGGCCGGTTATTCGTCTTTTAGAGCGTTTGGCGGAAGGAGCATCAGAAGGAGCTCCGGATGTGAATGAACTTATTTTTTCGAGAGTCCCTCCTCGTTTGGCCCCGGATTTCGCGAGAATGCTTAGGGAAACGGAATCTCGTCTTGAAGAACTGGAAGTCGGACCGAGGACTGAAAGCGAAAAAAAGTTTCCCGAAGGATTGCTTCTCGGCAATTTGCGGGAGCGTCTTGAAATACCCGCATTAGACAGACCGCCGGTGCCGGGATTGGGGAAATTGATAGGGCCTGAGGAAATTGAGCTAATCGAAACGGAATTGAAGGGAGGCGGACTGGGGCTTGAGAGTCTGCGAGAAGTGCTGGGGAGATTGGGACTCGGAGACGGGCAAGGGGGATTGGATATTACGGAAGTGCTGTTGGATCGAGTTCCGAGAG
>Ga0116177_10001549_pt1 | contig 17048 bp, 11 predicted proteins | sample AD_STIC10_MetaG_FD_89750 | JGI IMG/M metagenome (GOLD analysis project Ga0116177, IMG submission 89750) | Active sludge microbial communities of municipal wastewater-treating anaerobic digesters from USA - AD_STIC10_MetaG | ecosystem: Engineered > Bioreactor > Anaerobic > Digestate | place: USA... | reverse complement strand
TCACCGGGGCCACCCTGACCCAGCCAGAAAAAGGTAAATTCAATATCAATGAGACCGAGTGTACAAAACCCGCCGGTCATTTCTGTGAAATTATCAGAAGGATCAGTCGGATCATAGCTGGCACAGCTGATAACCGGAGCGCCTTCTTCATCGTAAATATGCAGATACGGACTCATTGGAGCGCCGCCGATGGTTCCTGATTCAGTCAAATCCTGTGTTGTGGTATTCGGATATCCAAAGCCACCGGTATAGCTGTCGTTAATTATCCATTTATTGGTACCGAGCGGTGCTCCGCCGGGTCCGGGGGTATTTAATGTAAACGAGCCTCCACCGGTATTAAAATCTTCGGTGAACAATTGGAAAGTTTGGCCTGTAGCAGACAGGGCGCAGATAAGGCAGGTCAGGAGTGTGTAAAGTCGCATCATAAACGGTCAGGGACTACTAAGATACATATTCCGGGGTGATTAGTCAACCCCCGGAACCTATAACAGCCACAACCCTTCTGTGGTTAACAGACCTATGCGTTTATGGAATCCGGTATACTTTTTGCATTAGATCAGCTAAAATACCGTGAAAACCGGGTGCAGATTGGGTTTGTACAGTACCCGGCCTAAAAACTGACAGCCGATTTACCAGGCTTTTAGCCGGTATTCAGGTGTATACCTTACCATACGATTTAATAGACACCGCCGTCCATACATGGCAATTTTGTAGAAATACAGATGGGGATTGTTGCTCCGGTTCACCTTACCTTCGCCCTATGCGTCAGCTGAAAAGTTTAGTTACCCAAACAGCCATTTATGGCATGAGCACGATTTTGGTGCGGGTACTCAACTATCTGCTGGCACCGCTGCATACGCGTGTTTTTACTGATCAGGCCGACTACGGGATTATTTCTGAAATGTATGCCTATGTTACCTTCATCAATGTCATTTGTATGTTCGGCATGGAAACGGCATTTTTCAGGTTTGCGGCAAAATCAGAAGGGCATCCGATTGCACGTGTATTTGGTTCGGCGCAGGTGTTTTTATTTTTTACTACGGCTGTTATTACCGGAGCTCTATTATTTAATGCTTCCGACATTGCAAGCGGTTTAGGGTATGCCGGAAAATCATCCTATGTGATGTATTTTGCGCTCATCATTGCCTTTGATACGTTGGTGAATATTCCTTTCGCCCGATTGAGGCTGGAGGGCAGACCCTGGCGATATTTTTTTATTAAGCTGACCAATATCGGCATCAATATACTATGTAATGCCTTTTTTCTATTGCCTGCTTTACTGAAAAAGCCGGACATGTTCAGCGCTATAGGATTCACCTATCAACCCGAACATGGCATAGCGTATGTTTTTATTGCCAATGTTATTGCGAGCGCTGTTACATTTTGTTTGTTTCTTCCATCTATGGTTCGCCTGACATTCGACAGGCAGATATTTACGCAAATGCTCAGGTATGGTGCGCCTTTAATTATTATCGGACTGGCCGGTATGATTAATGAAACACTCGACCGTGTATTAATTAAATATTGGGGTTCAGGCAGTGTGACTGAAAACTTGAAGCAGGTTGGTATCTACAGCGCCGTTTACAAGTTAGCTATCTTTATGACCCTTGCCGTACAAGGTTTTCGGATGGGTGCTGAACCTTTCTTTTTCAGTCAGTCGACCGACAAAAACGCACCATCCTTATACGCCATAATCATGAAATACTTTGTGATTGTTTGTTGTATTATTTTTTTAGGTGTTGGATTATTTCCGGATATTTTTAAAATTATTATTGGCGAAGAATATCATAGTGGTTTAGGCATCGTACCTGTTTTATTATTAGCTCAATTATTTTTAGGCATTTATTACAACCAGAGTGTCTGGTATAAACTTACTGACAAAACAACCTTTGCCACACTCATTCCCATTTCAGGTGCGGTTATCACTTTAGGATTAAATTATTTACTTATACCGGCATATGGTTATGCAGGTGCTGCCTGGGCAACCTGTGCATGTTATTTCGGGATGGTGGTGATGAGTTATTACATCGGGCAACATCACTATCATGTGCCCTACCCTATGCGTAAAATTCTGAGTTATCTGGTGATGGCTATTGTGTTATGTCTAGTGGGTTTGCAAATAGCGAACAGCCTGACAAACTTTTGGATGAGCTTTTCGGTACGAATAGTTTTATTGTTTCTATTTATTGGGTTTGCCTGGTGGCTTGACATCGGCAAACTTTGGTCATCGCGCAGCAAACCTGTAGCCCGCTCATAAACGAACATTGTATGCAAATTAAAATTATCAATACAAGCACAAACCCTGACCCGGCATATGCGACACCACATGCTGCCGGTATGGATCTTCGCGCATTTTTGCCGGAGCCGATTACACTTTTACCGATGCAACGCGTGTTAATCCCCACCGGATTGTTTATTGAATTGCCAGAAGGATATGAAGCTCAGATCCGGCCACGCAGCGGATTGGCCATAAATAGTGGCATCAGCATGGTGAATACACCCGGAACAATTGATGCTGATTACCGCGGAGAAATTCGTGTCATTATGATTAATTTCGGTGATAAGCCATTTACCGTAAGCTCCGGAGATAAAATCGCACAAATGGTGATTGCCCCGTATACCAAAGCCGAGTGGGTAAGAACCGATACGCTGAGTGATTCCGAAAGAGGTGCCGGCGGATTCGGGCATACAGGCATCTGAGCGGAAATTATCACCAGCGTATACCTGCTCCTTCATTATCTTTACATCCAATATCATTTGTAGTAGCCAATGAACATCATTATTCCAATGGCCGGCATGGGAAAACGCATGCGGCCTCATACACTTACCGTTCCAAAACCATTAATTCCGGTTGCCGGAAAACCTATTGTACAGCGCCTGGTTGAAGATATTGCCCAAACCACGGATGAACCAATCGACAATATTGCATTTGTAGTAGGTCGTTTTGGAAAAGCGGTTGAAGATATGCTGGTTGGCATTGCCGCTTCATTAGGTGCAAAGGGACATATCTGTTATCAGGATGAACCACTAGGCACTGCGCATGCGATTATGTGTGCGAAAGATTTTGTGCAGGGACCAACGATTATCGCATTTGCCGACACGTTATTCAAAACGAATTTGAAAATAGATACCAGTACCGAAGGAATTATTTGGGTGAATAAGGTGGAAAACTGGAAGATGTTCGGTGTGGTTGAATTAAATAAAGATGGTCACATCACCAATTTCGTAGAAAAACCCGACCAGTTTGTTTCTGATTTAGCCATCATCGGCGTGTATTACATTAAAAATGGTGATATGCTGCGGGATGAAATGCAATATTTACTGGACAATAATATTCGTGAAAAAGGCGAATACCAGCTTACCAATGCACTCGAAGCCATGAAGCAAAAGGGATATCGGTTTAGTCCCGGACGTGTAGATGAATGGCTTGATTGCGGCAACAAAGATGCAACGGTGTATACCAATCAGCGCGTATTAGAATTAAAGAAAGACGCTGAACAACTGGTAGCCGGTGATGTGGTACTCCGGAACAGTGTCATCGTAGAACCCTGCTATATTGGTTCAGGTGTTGTATTAGAGAATGCTGTTGTTGGTCCACATGTATCCATTGGAAAAAACAGTACTGTTAAAAATGCGTTAATACGCAATTCTATTATTCAGGAATCAGTTACCATAAGTGACAAGCTGATTGCAAACTCAATGATTGGCAGCCATGCTATTGTGCAAGGCACGCCAGATGATTTGAGTGTGAGCGATTACAGCACCATGGCATGAGAAAAACCGTATTGTATATCTGGATTCTGACCGGAATCGTAAGTCTTTCAGCCTGCGGGTCAGGTTCGTCGGCACAAAAAAGCGCAGGCACAACTCCTGCATTCAGCACGGGTGCAAAAAATAACCGGGGTGTAGATTCAGTTGAAGTAGCGCGATTATATATTGATGCCTGTAAATTTCTGGCATTGGAAGATTATAATACGGCGGTGCAAACCTTTGAACAGGTTTTGCAAATGGATCCTAATAATGCGCCAACCTATTATCAGCTTGCCAAAATTTATATCGATCATGGCCAGGTAGGTGATGCCTTAACGTATAGTGATCGCGCAGCAAATCTCGCACCTCAAAACAAGGATTTCGCCATTTTGCAAGCAGGAATTCTGAATTACAGCGGACAATTTCTAAAGGCCGCAGATGTGTATTTGTCGCTCATTGCAAAGGGACTGTCTGATATAAATACCTATTACCAACTCGCCGCCTGTTACGAAAAAGCCAACAATAAGCAAAAAGCGATTAACACCCTGCTTGACTTACACAAGCAGTTTGGTATTGAGGAAGATTTAGCATTTGAATTGCAAAGACTTTATGCTGCTGTTGAAGATTATGATGAAGCCATTTATTGGTTGAACATACTGATTAACCTCAACCCGGATAATACGATTTACCTGAGGTATTTGAGTGATTATTACGAAAGGAATGGAGAGCCTGCAAAAGCAAAAGAAACCTTTGACAAATTAATTACAACAGATCCGGGCAATACCGATTTACTCTTCAAAAAGGCGGATATGCAAAAGAAGAGTGGAGATATTGCCGGTTACGTAAGTACGATGCAGGCTGCCTTTGCAAATCCGGATGGTGACATTGATACTAAAATTTTCTATCTCGTATTATTTGTTGATTCGATAGGTCGCCCCAATTTCACCGACCGTGATATGGTTTTTGAATGGACGGAATTATTAGTGCAGGCACATCCTGAAGATGCAAAATCATTTGCGATGCGGGGTGATTTTTTGTATTACGACAATCAGTTACAGGCAGCTGCAGATGTATATAACCAATCGCTCAAATTGCGCAACGATGTATTTGATGTGTGGTTAAAAATGTTTTACATATATGCCGACCTAAAGAAATATGACAGCTTGTATCAATATGCAACCACAGCGGTTGAATTATATCCAAACCAGGCTGTGAGTTATTATTTTGGAGGTGTGGCGGCTAACCAGCAGGATATGTATACTGATGGCATTCAATTGTTGCGACGTGGGCTTCCGCTTGCTGTAAGCAATACGGAATTACGTGCCGGAATGTTGAGCCTCATGGGCGATGCTTATCACGCATTAGGTGATCATACTGCCTCAGATGATGCCTATGAAAAAAGTATTCAGTTGTCTCCTCAGGATGTATTTACATTAAATAATTACGCCTATTATTTATCACTTAGGAAGGAAAAATTAGACAGAGCAGCTGAACTTGCATTAAGTGCAAACAAATTAAATCCGGGCAATGCTTCGCTGCAGGATACTTATGCCTGGGTATTATATCAGCAGAGTAATTATGCGGAAGCAAGAATATGGGTTGAGAAGGCGCTTTCTACTGGTGGCGAAAAGAGTGGTGTTATTCATGAACACTATGGCGATATTTTGTATCGTTTAGGTGAAACGGAACAGGCGTTAGAACAATGGAAAAAAGCCCGTCAACTGGGAGAAACCTCTGAGCAGATAGAACAAAAAATTGCCAGCGGTAAATTAACCGACTGATAAATCAAAAAGATGGCATATCTTTTGACCCGCATATGAAAATGATGCCCCGAAATACATTTACCCGATTTGGACTGCTGATTGGCATGATTGCGTTGTTGAGCGCCTGCAAAACAACCGGTCCGATTTTTGGGGGCAAGATTAAACCATTAACCACCGAAGAAATCCGCACGTCGGCGCAGGAAAGGGAAATCATGTTTGAAACCTTTAGCGGCAGGGCAAAAGTAGATTTAAGCGCACCCGGTTTAAGCAATAGTTTCATTGCCTCTATTGATATGCGCAAGGACTCGCTGATTGGCATTTCGCTGCGGGTTTTGGGCGTTGAAGGTGCCCGTGTGCGCATTACACCCGATAGTATTGAAATTCTGGACCGGTTAAATCAGCAGTATATTCCCCGTGATTATAGCTTTTTAAGGGATAGCTTCAACCTTAACCTCGGCTTTCAGGAGTTGCAGGCTTTAATCGTTGGAAATCCGTTTTTATACGACAGTGCCACCTTGACCCGTCAGGAAAGTGAAGAATATTATATACTCATTGCCAGTAAAGATGTGTATAAAAACACCCTCACCTTGTCTCCGGACTTTGACTTACTGCGTATGTTTATCGTGGATTTGTATGCCAATCGGAATCTCACCCTTCAATATGGAGGTTATGAGAAAATAGACGGGCGTCATTTTGCGTTAAACAGAAACATTTTACTGAATGCCAAGGAAAACCTCGAAGCCGAAATTGAATTTTCAGATATTGAATTCGACAAACCATTTGAATTCAGCTTCAGTATTAATCCGAAATACACGCGGATGGATTAAATGCGCCATCCTGCTGGCGGGCATGCTCATGCTCAACAGCACACCGGCATTTGCGCAATCAAGTGACAAAACAGCACTCCAAAACAAATACGACAAACTTCAGGATGAGATAAAGGATGCTGAAGATTTATTGAATTCAACCAAAAAGAAGAAGGAGAATTCAATGAATGAGCTCAAACTCCTCAACCGCAAGATTGATATGCGGGAAGAAGTAATTACCACCATTGCACAACAGGTAACCAGTGTAAATACTGAACTCACCCAAACCAACCGCGCCATCCAGGCCATGCAGGATGATATATCCGAGTTAAAGAAGCAATATGCGCAGATGGTGTATTACACCTATGTGCATGATCAAGATTACAAGCCACTGCATTTTATTTTTTCGGCCGAGAGCATTAATGATGCCTTTCAACGCGTGCAGTATATACGCTCCTTTCACGGATTCAGAAAAGACCAGATTACGGCAATTGAAGATATCAGTGAAGATTTACAGGCCAAAATTGCGCATATTGAAAATGAAAAAGTAGAAAAAGAATCACTGTTGGCGAAGGAAGAAAAAGAAAAGAAAAAATTAGACGATGAAAAGTCGAAAAAAGATTCTGCGCTAAAAAAATTATCGACGCAGGAAAAAGATTTGAAGAAGCAGATAGATAAAAAGAAAAAAGATGCGGTTTCGCTGAAGAATAAAATTCAGGCCATTATCGCAGAAGAAATAAAAAAGGAAAAACAACGCGCTGCTGAAGAAGCTGCAAAAAAGGAAGCGGAGGCTAAAAAGGCAGCAGAAAAAGCAAATACCACTACCGGTACTACCACTACACCGCAAACACCGGTTCAAACAAAGGAAAAGCCGGCCGAGCAGATAAATCTCGGGCTCACACCGGAAATGCAGCTCATTAGCAAAAACTTTTCCGGCAACAAGGGCAAGTTACCGTGGCCGGTCGAGCGTGGCACGATTACAGAACGTTTTGGAACACATCCGCATCCGGTGTTAAAAGATGTCATGGTCGAAAACAATGGCATTGACATCGCAACAGCAGATGGCTCACTGGTGCGCAGTATTTTTGATGGAGAAGTCGTGAATGTGATATTCAATCCATCATTCCAAAAGGGGGTAATTATTAAGCACGGTGAATACTATTCTGTATATACGAACTTAAGTGATGTTACCGTAAAAGCCGGCGACAAGGTTACTACTAAACAAAAAATTGGTACGGCCTGGGAAGACCCTGAGGAAGGTAAAACAGAAGTACACCTGGAAATCTGGAAAGGAACGGTGATACTTGATCCGGCTCTATGGATTTCTAAGTAATTGCAGCGTAAGGCGGAGGGAGTAGTAATTCAAAGCTAATCTTTGATTTCTTCAGCAAACAGTGGATGTAGCAAAATCGCTCAATACCCCATTTAATCGGTATCCAATTGCATTAAAGGAAGGCAATACTGCTTGTGGGTAACTGCATCTTCAATCAGCACGAAATACATACCATCTTCCAATTGCACATCGCAGGTAAATGGCTGGTCGGGCGACAGATTAAGGTAACGAACCAATTGTGCTCCTCTTGCCGACATAATAGTTACGGAATAGGCGTTTTTAATCGCGTATTGGTCAACGCATTTAATCACAAAGCTGCCATAAGCCGGATTTGGAAAAACGGTAAAAGGCATTTCTTCAATAACGACAGGACCACAAGTATCTACGATATGTATCTTTTCAGAACGTGTTATGCAAAAAGATTCGGAGGTAACTTCCGCGTAGTACTCTCCAGCCGAAAAACATAACAGCGTCGTATCCGTTGCAAATGGTATCGGATTGCCATCTTTAAACCATTGAATAGCAGCACCTGATTGATAAGGAGTATATAGATGCACGGTATCACCGGCGCAAATCACGGTATCATCTTCAGCGAATATTTCTGCAACGCCATCACATTTTACCTTTACTACTAAGCCATCACTAGATCCGAGAGGGAAAGAAATATCGCCATCAATAGATTCGGTGCTACCTACAAGGATAAATCCGCCCATTTTATCACTGATGATATCGAAACCTCCGCCACTACTTTCTATATCAGTACCGCCGTAACAATACTGCCAGAGGAGGTCGCCGTTTGCATTCGTTTTTACCACATAAAAATCCAATTCGCCAAACCAGTGGAAACCAGGCAGGGCAGCAGAATACGAAACACAGCCTATAAAAAAACCATTTACATCCTGTTCGAGTTTCCACGGTCCATCATAACCCACGCCACCATACTTTTTTTGCCACAGTACAATACCATCGTCATTTACCTTACATAGTTGATAATCATGACAATAAGCATCAAAGCAGTCGCCACCCAAAAGTCCTGTAGTTATTGCATAATACCCATCATCAGGAGCAGGCAAGATATCGCCATAGGCTTGATACATTAAGTCGCCGGTGCAATAAGAGGTAATGATATTTCCGGCAGAATCGGTTTTTAAGAACCAGGCATCCGCATCACCAAAGTAGGTATGATTTACTACATCACCATCATCAGACTGTGCGCCACCTGCTAGAATAATGTCATAATTTGCATCGACATATCCCGACTGCAAACTTTCGAACGCAGAACCCCCATAAGATTTTCGCCAAAATTCATTCCCATTTGGATCAATTTTAATCACCAGGAACTGGTCTTGAAACCCATAAGGAAATGCAGTTGGATCGGTTACCGTCGAGTTGCCGAGCAATAGATAATTACCATCGCCTGCAGGGATAATTTCGACCAAATAATCGACTGATGCATCGCCATAAGATTTTTGCCAGAGCAATTCGCCATTTTCATCTACTTCTATCACCCAGAAATCTGCGCTTCCGAAATGCTCGGTTACATCGCCGGTGGCTTCCAGTGCGGCACCGCCTGCTAACAGGTGACCGCCGGGTTTAGGCAGTACCGAAACAAACTGATCGTCGAAATAACTGCCATAACATCGAGACCAGATAACTTCGCCTTCAGGTGAAAGCTTGGTAAGCCAGGCATCTTCATAATCATGGTAACCGGGTGTTTCCTCGGACCACGACTTACCAGCCACAATGATATTTTCATCTGAATCCAAACACACAGCAGTAGGTATTTCAGGATCTGAAGACCCGATATTTACGCTCCACTCAGTGGTGTATTGGCCAGATAAGCTGGGGACGCCAAATACAACATACAGGGTTAATGTGAAAAGTGTAATCCTGGCTCTCATAGTATTTACTCGATAAATCTACATAAAATGTATGTAAACTCCAATCCAGAATACCATACAAGGCTTTGCCTACTTAACAAATCTGCGTTTGCATCAGGTTTTAACCCTCGTTTGGCTTTGGTAACTTTGCAGCATGATAGCGAATGATGCTGAAAAGTTTAAGAAGGTAGTGAGCCATGCCAAGGAGTATGGTTTTATATTTCAGTCCAGTGAAATTTATGACGGTTTAAGTGCCGTATATGATTACGGTCCGTATGGCGCCTTACTTAAAAACAATATCAAGGAATACTGGTGGAAGGCTATGGTGCAGATGCACGATAACATTGTGGGTTTAGACGCCGCCATTTTGATGCATCCGACCACCTGGAAAGCATCAGGTCACGTGGATGCCTTCAGTGATCCGTTGATTGATAATAAGGACAGCAAAAAAAGATATCGTGCCGATAATTTAATTGAAGATTATCTTGCCAAACAGGACGATAAGATCAATAAAGAAGTTGAGAAGGCGCGAAAACGTTTTGAGCAATTTGATGAGGCGATGTTCCGCAGCACGAATAATCGTGTTTTAGAAATAGCTGCCAAAAGAGATGCTGTGCATGCCCGTTTTGTAAAAGCGATGCAGGATGGCAATCTCGAAGAAATGAAACAAATCATTCTCGATTGCGAAATCGCCGACCCGGAAACCGGTAGCAGAAACTGGACAGATGTGCGTCAATTTAATTTGATGTTCAGTACCAAATTAGGTTCGGTTGCTGATGATGCAGATACAATATATATGCGCCCGGAAACAGCACAGGGTATTTTTGTGAATTTTCTGAATGTGCAGCGCACTACCCGACAAAAAATTCCATTCGGTATTGCACAGATTGGAAAAGCGTTTCGAAATGAGATTGTTGCAAGACAGTTTATTTTCCGCATGCGCGAATTTGAGCAAATGGAAATGCAATTTTTTGTACGTCCGGGTGAAGAATTAAATTTCTACAGTTATTGGAAAGCCATGCGTATGCGTTGGCATCAGGCTTTAGGCACTGACGCAGGCATGTTGCGTTTTCACGACCACGATAAATTAGCGCATTACGCAAATGCGGCTGTTGATATTGAATTTAATTTTCCTTTTGGTTTTAAGGAGTTAGAAGGCATTCACAGCAGAACAGATTACGACTTGAGCAGGCATACAGAATTCAGCGGTAAGAAAATGCAATATTTCGACAGCGAATTAAACGAAAGCTATGTGCCGTATGTAGTAGAAACCAGCATTGGTTGCGATCGTATGTTTTTGGCGATGCTGTGTAACGCGTATGATGAAGAACCTGTAAATGATGACACGCGCACAGTTTTGCGTTTACCAGCCGTGCTGGCTCCCGTTAAAGTAGCTGTTTTACCATTAATGAAAAAAGATGGTTTACCGGAAAAGGCGATGGAAATATTCAATGATTTGAAATATCGCCATCAGTGTTATTATGAGGAAAAAGACAGTATCGGAAAACGCTATCGCAGGATGGATGCGATTGGTACTCCATATTGTATCACCATCGATCATCAGACCTTAACGGATAATACAGTTACTATTCGTGAGCGGGATTCGATGCAACAAGAGCGTGTTTCCATTGCCGATATTGCACGTATTGTTGATGAGCGTGTAGATATGAATTTAGTATTACGCACGCTTGCTCAATAAAATTTACATACATAAAGAAGGCTGCCTACTATATTCGGGCAGCCTTTTTTATCACTTACCTCATGTGCTTACCCAGCACACCATACCCATTCGTTTATGACAGAACAGGCCGCCATTTTTCAGTCGATTGTAGAACAGCGCAGAAGTATGCGCATTTACGATGCTTCAGCACCTTTTGATACTGAAGCTGTAAAGCGCAGTATTGAACGCGCCGCATTAGCACCCAACAGCAGTAATATGCAAATGTGGGAATTCTACCATATCCGTGATGCCAAAATGATTGCGGATATTGCGGTTTTCTGCATGTCGCAAAATGCGGCCAAAACGGCGCGCGAATTAGTCATCATTGCCGTGCCAAAAGCAAAATACAAGGCAAGGGCACAGGCTAATTTTCAATTTCATCATGCTCGCTATGGTGGTGTGCCGGTATCGCAGTTAGATAAGCGATCACAAAGAAAACTCAGGTATTTTTCTCATTTAATGCGCCTGTATTATTTCCAGGATTGGTTTGGCATTTCAGGATACATACGCAAATGTATAGTTGGCATTTCATCTTTATGGCGACCGGTAGTATGGCAGGTAAGCAAACAGGATTTACGTGTCGTTTGTCACAAGTCCGCTGCCCTCGCCGCACAAACCTTTATGCTCAGCATGACAGCTGAAGGCTATGCTACTTGTCCGATGGAAGGTTTCGACAGCAAAAAACTCAGAAAATATTTAGGCCTTCCCCGCAGCACAGAATTCAACATGATCATCAGCTGCGGCCCCGGCACAAAAGAAGGCATCTATCACGAAAGATTTCGAGTACCTTTTGAGGAAATTTATTTCGTAAGGTGAGCGGTGAGTGCCTGCTATGAAGTGAATATTTGCGCAGCGCAGCGGAGAAAAGATTCTACTTCATAGGTGAGTGCCTGCTATGAAGTGAATTTTTGCGCAGCGAAGCGGAGAAAAGATTCTACTTCATAGGTGAGTGCCTGCTATGAAGTGAATTTTTGCGCAGCGCAGCGGAGAAAAGATTCTACTTCATAGGTGGCCTGCTATGAAGTGAATATTTGCGCAGCGCAGCGGAGAAAAGATTCTACTTCATAGGTGAGTTGTGAACGATGAATGCTTCAATACTGGACTTACCGCAGTCTTACCGCCTCACCGACTTACCGGCCTCGTGCATTAAAGCAACACGCTGATGCGGATGCAAAGGGAACAAAATATACACCACTAAAAATCTTCTTAAAAAGAAGACGGGTGATTTTTAGCGTTTTAGACGAGGCGCACGAGGACGAGAGTTGTGAGCATGCTGGTGCATGTGATTAACTCGAGATTGAAGTGTAGCGATACACATCACTTATTTACTTTCGCGCACAAAGTGCTGCTAAAAAAAAGCCAATTGAAAAGAAGACGGGTGATTTTTAGCGTTTTAGACGAGGCGCACGAGGACGAGAGTTGTGAGCATGCTGGTGCATGTGATCAACTCGAGGCCGAAGTGCAACGAAGTATAAAACGCTAAAAATCGCCCGTCAGAAGCGAGGGCAATCGATTGGCTTTTGTTTTGGAGATGACTCCAAACAACCCCAATAGATAAACGACAATTCAATACCGCCACGATAATTAGTAACCGTAGACAGTCCTGAAATATTGATATCATAACTCAGGCCAAAATTCACATTTCCATAATCCAGTCCGATGTTTACGATCATAGCATCAGCCACATCGATATTATCAACCGAACGGTAATGTAATCCGGCGTAAGCCATACTTACACCTTTTTCCAATTGAAAGCCAACGTCAACACCTGAATTCATTTGCACGTTAGAACCTTCTGTTTGTTCCATGTAGAGGAAAGAAGGAATTAACACTGTGTTTTTACCCATGCCTATTTTAAACGAAGCATATCCGATATAATGTGCATTCAGTCGGTTAACGTTATAGTTATAGAAAGTTTCAATAGGTTCAGTAACGTGGAAATAAGCACCGCCCATTTGCAAAGCAAATTTGTCGCTAAAACGGCTTCGCCAGTTAATACCGGCATTCATGTCGAAATAAGATAAGTTGTCAGCACCGTACTCACCACTTGGTAAGGTTGGATCAACACCATTGGTACCAATTTGCGATTCGAAAATCAGCTTGGTATAATCCACACGTTTTTGAACGATACCCAATTGTGTACCTATAGAAATAAAATGGTCTTCACTTCCCAGATTTTGGTGGTAGGCAAAGGAACCCATTATGGTCATATTTGAGAGTGATCCATCTCCGGACACGTCATTATAAATCATACCACCGACGCCGATGATATTACCATCCAGTTTATTTCTCCAAAGACCGGCGTCAAAGGAACCGCTGAAGGTTTGATAGGATGCTGGTCCTAAGGCACTTGCCCACTGATTACGGTAGTTCAGAACGCCACGGTACGTACAAGGGGTAAGTCCTGTAAGGGCTGGATTGAGCGTTAAGGGCGACTGCGCGTATTGGGAAAAGTGTATATCCTGCGCGTTTGCCATCAGCGCAGAGCCTAGGAGGAGGAATATGGCGAGGGCTCTTTTCATACTTTGTTACAGATATAACCTCCCAAAAATAACATATTCCCGTAATCCACCCAAAATTAACACCGGGTTTTGTCAATGAGAGGTCATGTTTTTGACCTAAATGGTCAACAATGACGCATATTTAACAATTCAATGCATAACGACCATACTACAGGAATAATTGCCCTGATCGGTAAAAACCCTTGCCATATACATGCCAGGCTTGAGTTCTGAGGTATCGAGGGTTAGGAAAAGCGGGTCGTTTCCACTGATAAAGCGCAAACCATCCACTTTTTTTCCTGCCAGGTCAAATATTTCCACGGCAGAATAGGTCGAGACGGTCGAAATAAAGAAATTGACATACTGATCGGCCGGATTGGGGAAGGCAAATATGGATACGTCGGTATTCGTGAGGTTGGTATCGAGGGTGATGGTTTGTGAGGCAAATTTGCTGCAGGGTCCGTTACCATAGGTATAGTGACGGGTGATTTCATAGTCACCTTCCGACGCATAGGTATGCGGTCCGGGAGACACCTCATAGCTTAAGGTGCCATCACCAAAATCCCACCAGGCATCCTGATAAAATCCTGTTTCTACAATATCCCCGATAAATACAGTTAAGGCATCCAGCTGATTCACCGTAAAAGCAATTTCAGGTTCATTCAACACATCCGCGTAAGCGTATTGCAAATCAAAACCCTGAATAATGGTTGTATCTGTGCCGAACAATTCTACATAAATGATCAATTGCGGATCTTCAGCAAATGCATCATCCGGCAAGTCGCTTAAATCGATGGTGATATCATTGCCATAAAAATAGGTGTCAGATTTATTGGTATACCATTTGAGGTTGAGTGAGTCAGGTAATGCGATTGCATTACCAAGTGTATCTGTAAAATCAGCATGTACAAACAAGCCATCATTTACATCAACGAAACAATCCAAATCACCCAAATCCATATACGTACCGAAAGTTTTTTTCAAATACATTACGCTATCTAACATCCATTGCTCCAAAAAATTCACGACCGGCTGATAATCCGGATTCCCGGCAAGGTTATTCCATTCGTAAGGATCAGTTTGTCTGTTTTCACCAACTTCATATAATTCTGATTCGTATCCGATAAATGTTGAATCACATTCACCTACTGCCAGTGTGCCATCATTATTTTGTCTATATTGAATCAAATGCCAACGCTCACTGCGAATGCTGTATAACGGAAAACAGCGTCCGGCAGATCCCGTTTGTTTATAAGATGTAAGTGCGGGATACTCATATTTGATAGACGGATTATCCAACAAATTAACTATGGAATGGCCGTCGAGATAAGGCAAGCCTTCAGGAGTAACCGGGTAATTCACGTCGGCTAAATCGCAGAATGTCGGATATAAATCCAACAGCGAAACTGTTTTATTTACAACCTGACCACCGGGGCGCGCAGGATCTGCAATAATCAGGGGCACCCGAATATCTGGCTCCCACAGCGACCATTTGGTCCAATGCTTTTTTTCGCCAAAGGAATATCCATTATCACCTATAAGTACAATAATGGTATTCTCACGTAGTTCGGGATACTCATTTAATTTATCGAGCACACGGCCAATTTGCGCATCAATATATTGCACGGCTGCCATGTACGTCATTTGATAATTGGCAGCAACAGATTGGCGCAAAATTTCTTTTCTTTCGGCATCTGTCAATAATTCATTCACAACCGGAAGGGGATCAAGGCTTGATAAATATTCATCAATTTGTTCGTATACCTTTCCATTATCCGCTAAAGCACGTGCAATGCCATCTTCAGGAAGGGCATCAAAATCTGCATACATCGGATCAGGCTGAGGCGGCATTACGATGCCATTATAAGGCACTGTGCCGACAGGGAAATTATATGGAAATACAAAAGGTTCTGCATATATATCCTGCATATAAAATTCACTAAAATATTTTTCAGGTATATATCGCTGCACATGTGGTTTATAAAATCCAATTGACAGGAAGAATGGGTTACCGCAGGTATTGGCTGTTCCTGATCCCACAGAATCAATAAAATCAACCACGTAACCGGCGCCAATATAGTCTTCCAGTTTCGTTTCTAAAGAATCCGGAATCATCCCCCAATCAAAAAATCCACCGAAATCGTACATGCTTAAAGTATCCAAAAAGCCCTCTGAATCTTCAATCTGTATCATACGGTTAAAGGATAAGGACTTTTCACACATCTCCGTCCCAACCGTTTTGTCGAAGTCGTTATTATTAGGATTATGAAACACTTTATTAATACCGTAGGTAAAATAACCGGCGCTATCTTTCAGAATTTGGGGAAGGGTATACACAAGTTCATTATCGGTGGTAACGGAAAACACATCTCTGAATTTTCCGGGATAGTCATCATTGTTATAAATTCTTGTGTAAGCAATATCCTTACCACTTAAAAAACTGGTTCTGGATGGTGCGCAGCCGGGTGCATTGGCATAATTATTCAGAAAAACGGTGCCGCTGTCAATAAGACTTTTAATATTTGGTGATATCACCTGAGGCATATCCGTGAATCCTTCAACATAATCATTGAGGTCATCCACGATAATGAATAAAAAATTGGGTTGTGTTGCCTGCGCAGAGGCGTACCTGTTACCACATACGGTCATGCACAAACTCAGTACTATCAAATGCACTATATCATTTCGCATTATTTCACAATTATAAATTTTCCAAACAAATTTACCCGTTCATCGTCAATAGTTATATAATAAAGCCCTTCAGGCAATCCGGAAACATCCAATTTACAGAGTGTGGATTTTTCATCGAAACTAAAACGTGCAACTGGTTGTCCGGTAGCTGAATAAATCGTACCACAATTACTGTTTATTTGCCCATGCCAGGAGAATTGAATAAATGTACTGGTCGGGTTTGGCCAAATAGTGAGGTAGGTGCTTTGCATCTCCAAAAAATCCGCCGGTAATATGGACACGATATACTGAGTTATACAGGAGGTATCATTACCAAATTCGGCGTAACATTCAATTGAATAAGGCTCCGGGTTATCATAGGTATAAGGGCCTGGTATTTGATTATCGAACTGCTTACCAAAACCAAAATCCCACCAATAATGGAGGTAATTACCGGTAATAGAAAAGGAGTCGACGATTACCGTATTGACACCATAAGGTTCAATAGTAAAAAATATTTCCGGAGCATTTTCCGGGTTCACATAAACGTAAACCAGGTCCAATGCATGAATTTGACCAAGGCTATCTGTTAATGTCGCATAAAAGATAATTCGAGATTGGACAC
>Ga0116177_10001528_pt1 | contig 17130 bp, 15 predicted proteins | sample AD_STIC10_MetaG_FD_89750 | JGI IMG/M metagenome (GOLD analysis project Ga0116177, IMG submission 89750) | Active sludge microbial communities of municipal wastewater-treating anaerobic digesters from USA - AD_STIC10_MetaG | ecosystem: Engineered > Bioreactor > Anaerobic > Digestate | place: USA... | reverse complement strand
GGGTTGTCGCCGGGGCGCCCCTTCGCGGCGAAGATCCCGCGGACGGCCCGCTCGTCAAACGCGTTCGCCGCGAGGCCGTAGACCGTCTCGGTGGGCATCGCCACAAGGCCGCCGTTTTTTAAGATCTCCGCGCAGCGCTCGACCGCGCCCGGCTCGTTTGCGCGAACTTTCAGTGTCTCCATTCTGTTTCGTCCTTCGTTACGGAATTCTTCTTCAAAAAGCCGGGGAGCCGCACCGCCCGGAGCAGGGAAACGCCCCGCCCGCAACATGCGCCGCGCGGAGCGGAAACGGGACTCTTCCGAAAAAATCAAAATGACGCGCCGCGCCGTCTGCTCAAATCTCCGAGGCTTCGGCCCTGAGCTTTTCCGCCATATCGTAGGCGCGTACGGCGTCGACGAGCTCGTCGAGATCGCCGTTCATGACCGAGTCGAGCCGGTAAAGCGTCAGCCCGATGCGGTGATCGGTCACCCGGCCCTGTGGGAAATTATAGGTGCGGATCCGCTCGTTGCGCATCCCGGTGCCGACTTGGGAGCGGCGCTCCGCGGCGATCTCGTCGTCGCGCTCCCGCCGCTTTTTCTCATAGAGCCGGCTGCGCAGGATCTTCAGCGCGCGGTCTTTATTTTTATACTGGCTGCGCTCGTCCTGACACTCCACCACCATGTTGAGCGGCAGGTAGGTGACGCGGATCGCGGAGGAGGTCTTGTTGACCTTCTGGCCGCCCGCGCCGCTCGAGCGAAACGTGTCGATCTGCAAATCCTTCGGGTCGAGCTCGACCTCCACGTCCTCCGCCTCCGGCAGCACCGCGACGGTGACGGTCGAGGTCTGGATGCGGCCCTGCGCCTCCGTCTCCGGCACCCGCTGCACGCGGTGGACGCCGCTCTCGTATTTGAGCTTCGCGAAGACGCCCTCGCCCTCGAGCGAAAACTGGATCTCTTTGAAGCCGCCGAGCTCCGTGCCGTTCTCATCAAGGATCTCGCAGGTCCAGCCCCTCGCCGCGGCGTACATCGCGTACATGCGGTAGAGGTCGGCCGCGAAAAGGGCGGCCTCCTCGCCGCCCGCGCCGGAGCGGATCTCCATAATCACCGAGCGGTCGTCGTCCGGGTCCTTCGGCAGCAGCAAAATTTTGAGCTCCTCCGCCGCCCGGTCCATGGCCTCCCGGCTCTCGCCCCACTGCTCCTGCGCCATCTCGCGCAGCTCGGGATCGGTCTCGTCGGCGAGCAGCCCCTTCGCCTCTTCGCAGGATTCCCGCGCCCGCAGGTATTCCCGGTATTTTTCCACAAGCGGCGAGAGGCTCCGGTATTCCTTCAGCAGTTGGGTGTAAAGCGGGACGTCGTTCACCACCTCGGGCACGCCGAGGCGGCTGTCGATCTCGTCGTAACGCCTCTCAATTTCGGCAAGCTTGTCAAACATCGGCGGCGCCCTCTCTGGAAACCGAGCGGATGTTTTTCTCCGCCTTGCTGCGCGGGAGCTCGATCTCCCGGCCGCAGGTCTCGCAGCGGAGTTTGAAATCCATGCCGGAGCGCAGCACGCGGAATCGGTTCCCGCCGCAGGGATGATTCTTCTTCATGGTGAGCAGGTCGCCGATGCGGATGTCCATCCCCGAGCCCCCTTATGGATAGATTTTCATAATGGTATAGTATAGCATAAGGCATTCGCATTTGCAAACTTCGCCTCATAAATCCGGCCTCCGGCGAATATAGTCTTTCAGTTTCGTTGATAGGAGAGGATTCGGAAATGACGGATTATCTGCCGGAAGGCGCACGCATCAATACACCAGCAAATCGCGCAGCCATGCGAAATCTCATGTCTTTGCAGGAGGCCTGCCGCAGAGGAAGCGTTTTGGAGGCGCGGGCGTCGCTCTGCAGCGCCGGGCACGATCTCAGCATCGAGCTCGGGGAGGTCCGCGGCGTCATCCCCAAGGCCGAGGGCGCGCTCGGAATGGATACCGGCGAGACGAGAGACATTGCGGTGATCTCCCGCGTCAGCAAGCCGGTCTGCTTCCGGATCATGGGGTTTGAGCGCGGCGCGGACGGCGGCATCACGGCGGTCTGCTCGCGGCGCTCGGTGCAGCAGGACTGCCACGAGAATTATATTTCCAAGCTCGCGCCCGGCGACGTCATCCCCGCCGTCGTGACGCATATGGAGAATTTCGGGTGCTTCGCGGACATCGGCTGCGGCATCTCCTCGCTCCTGCCGATCGACGCGGTGAGCGTGTCCCGCATCTCCCACCCCTCCGACCGCTTCCGCACCGGGCAGAAGATCCACGCGGTCGTCTCCGGGCGGGACGATCAGGGCCGCGTCTGCCTCTCCCACAAGGAGCTGCTCGGCACGTGGGAGGAGAACGCGGCGAATTTCGCGCCCGGCGAGACGGTCTCCGGCATCATCCGGTCGGTGGAGGACTACGGCGTCTTTGTCGAGCTGACGCCGAATCTCGCGGGCCTCGCCGAGCCCTGCCCGTTTCTCTCGCCGGGGCAGCAGGCCTCCGTATACATAAAAAGCCTGATCCCCGAAAAAATGAAGATCAAGCTGATTATCGTGGACGCCTATGACGCGGAGATCCGGCCCGAGCCGCCGCGTTATTTTATCACCTCGGGGCACATCGCGCGCTGGCAGTACTCCCCGGACGGCTGCCGCAAGGAATTCTTTACGGAATTCGGTTAGCGGCGTCCGCCTCCGCCGCGAAGCCCCGCGGCGGAAAAGCTCTTTGGGGCCCGGTCAGCACGCGACAATCTCGCCTGTGCCGAGCCTCTCGACGCGGGCGGCGACGCCCTGCATCATGCCGAGGACGCAGCTGTACCAGACCGCAGAGCCGTTGTAGCAGGCGTTGACGCCGCACAGCCCCGCGCCGTTATAGTATTTTCCTTCCTTGGACAGGTACCACTCCGAGATGCGCCGGGCGACGAAGTCGATGCACTCCTCCTTGGAGCAAAACTCCTTTTTCCCCCAGCCGAAGAGGTTGTTTTGGCGGAAACAGTGCTTGCCCCAGCCGGATTCAAACGCCGCGAGCGAGGCCAGAAACACCGCGTTGACGCCGTATTTTTCCTCGGCGGCGAGGAATTCCTCCGCGTAATCCGAGAGGCCCTTGAGCACCGGGGAGAGCTCCTCCACGGAGAGGCCGCAGGGCGCGGTCAAGTCGTTCGGGTTAAAAAGCGGCTCGGCGGACGCCGGCACTTTGACTATAAAAAGAAATAATACGGCCAAAAAAAGCATTCCAAGTTTTTTCAAAATAAAAATCCCATCCCTTCGTTGAAACAAATCTGCTTTTGACAAAAGGATGGGATCTTTTTTTCGGTTTTATTCAGCCGGTAAGGATGGGCTGCACCTGCTCGCCGGAGAGGGCTTTTTCCAGCGCGGCGGCGGTCTTGGTGAAATCCGCCACCATGGAGCGGGGCTTTTTCTCCGGGTTATCCTGCCGCATCGGGACAAAATACACGTTTCTCGCGTTCAGGAGGCGGCCGATGTTGACGGCGGAGCCGGAGAGCGCGTCGTTGGTCGAGACCGCCAGCACGGCCGGCCGGCTGTTGCGCAGGTGGGCCTTGACCGCCATCGTCACCGGGGTGTCGGTGACGGCGCCCGCGAGCTTCGCGAGCGTATTGCCGGTGCACGGCTCGACCAGCACAATATCGAAGAGCTTTTGCGGGCCCACGGGCTCCGCGTCCTGTATCGTCAGGATCGCCTTCCTGCCGCAGATCTCCTCCGCATGGCGGACAAACTCCCCCGCCGGGCCGAAGCGGGTATCCATCGACGAGGCGTTGAACGAAAAAATCGGCGTGATCTCATAGTCCGCCGTCAGCGCCTCCATCTCGGCGAACGCCTGATCGAATGTACAGAAAGAGCCGCACAACGCAAACCCCAGTCTTATTTTATCCTTCAAGTGCATCCTCCCTCTCTTTTAAAATGTGATGCACCGTATCGGCGAGGATCTCCCCCGCGGTCTTCGGCGCAAACTTTCCCGGCAGGCCAAGCGCTTTTTCCGCATGGATGCCGAGCGACTCCGCCGCCGCGAAATCCGTGCCCCCCGGCTCGGAGGCAAGGTCGATGATGGCGGCGTCTTTTCTCATGAGCATCAGTTTTTCCTTTTCCAAAATCAGGGCGGGCACCGTATTGAACACCATCCTGAAGACACCGATCTCCTGATCGACGCGGGAAAACTCGAGCGGCTTCATGCCCTCCGAGCGGATCCACGCGAGATCGGAAAACCGGCGCGCCGCGACGGTCACGTCCGCGTCCAGCGCCTTGAGCATCGAGGCGAGCAGCCGGCCGATCCTGCCGTGGCCGAGGACCAGCACCTTCATGCCGCTGAGGCTCTCGTCCGCGATCTCCATGGCGAGCGCGACTGCCGCCTCCGCGGTCAGGGCCGCGTTGCGCACGGCGAAATCCTCCCGCTCCGCGTAGTCGCAGACCGAAATGCCCCGCAGCCTCGCTTCGTCCACTCCCTCTTCGGGGATCTTTCCGCCAATCATCAGGGTTCCCGTCCTCATGGCGCCGATAAGTTCCGTCAGATGGTAGCTCGTGTCGGAATACGGCGTTTTGAGACGTCCCTCTTTTGTACAGCACGGCAGCGGCAAAATGACCACGTCGGCCCGGGAAAGCCCCTCCCGGCCGCAGGGCCGCGCCGCCTCCGGCAGTTCCGGGCACCTTTCCAGCCCCAGAACCAGGATTTCATATCCCTGTGCGGACAGGTGTGACGCCAGATACCCAAATCGCAGATCCCCGCCCGCAACGCAGAAAATCGGTTTTTTCATGGTTCCTTACCTCCATAAGTCCGGTACGTCATCCTATGTGAATTCCGGCGGAAATGACAGTCCTTTCACCGGAAAGCGGCCTTTTTCATAGTATGGCCTGCAACGATATTCCCGGAGGTGGATTCCCTTGTTTGATTTAATCGCCGCGCTGGTGCTGACTTTTTTCGCCGCGCTGGGCATGGTGAAGACCGCCGCGTGGTTAATGACGCTTGCCTGCGAGCGAAAGCTGCCCTGCGCCGCGCTGTATGTGATGGAGATCGCGCCGGGCTCGGCGCCCTATCTTGAGGACGAGGTCCGCTGCATTTTGGCCGATGAAAAATATCCCAAAACCGTGCTGCTGTGCGACTGCGGGGCCGATCTCGAGAGCCGCTCCGTCTGCGGGATGCTGACCAAACGCTTCTCCACGGTCCTGTACTGCGAGAAAAAAGACCTTGCGGACGTGCTGTCCTCCTGTTTACAGCATGCCGGAAAGGAATTATAATAGATGTGTATATCATTAGGTAAGGATGGCGGAATATGGCGGAACAAGTCGGAATCCCGGAACCGGAAACCCTCAGCGGCACCGTTGAGGATGTGATCTGCTATAAATCGGACTCGGGATTCACGGTATTCGACCTGAACGCGGGCGGCGAACTCGTCACCGTCGTGGGGGAGCTCGGCGCGGTTGAGACCGGCGAGGAGGTCACCCTGACCGGCGGTTTCGTCAGCCACCCGTCCTATGGCAACCAGTTTAAGGCCTCGCTCTGCGAGCGGAAGCTCCCCGCGACCGCCGGGGCCATCCGCAAATACCTCGGCGGCGGCTCCTTCAAGGGCGTCGGCCCCGCGCTCGCCTCCCGCATCGTCGCCCGCTTCGGCGACGAGACGCTCTCCATCCTCGAAAAGGAGCCGATGCGCCTCGCGCAGGTCAAGGGCATCACAACCAAAAAGGCCGCCGAGATGGCCTCCGAGTTCGAGCGGGCGTTCGGCATCCGGAAGGTGATGCTCGAGCTTCAGAAATACGGGCTGCCGGCCTCGGTCGCCGTGCGCGTCTGGAAAAAATGGGGCATGGCCTCCATGGAGGTCATCGAGGCCGACCCCTTCTCGCTCTGCCGGCCGGAGATCGGCCTTGGATTCCCGGACGCCGACCGCCTCTTTTCCGAGAAGGCCGGGCCGGACGACAGCCGCCGCCTCAAGGCGGGCGTCGTCTTCGTGCTGGCGCACAATCTGGAGAACGGCCACGCCTGCCTGCCGGAGAATAAGCTCCTCGGCGCGGCGGCCTCCCTTTTGGAGACGGATTCCGGCCTCGCCGCGGCGCTTGAGGCGCTTTTGGACGAGCACCGGCTCGACGTCTACGAGCACGAGGGCAGGCGGTTTTTCTACCTGCCGGAGCTCTATAACGCGGAGACCTCGGCCGCCGGGCGGATCAAGCTGATGCTCGCGGGCGGGGAGGAATCCATGCCCTCGGCGGAGGATTCGATCTCCCTGCTCGAAAAAGAGCTCGGCATCGAGTACGACGCTTTGCAGCGCAAGGCTTTAAAATGCGCGGTCCGAAATCGGATTTTTGTGCTGACCGGCGGGCCCGGCACCGGCAAGACGACCACCCTCAACGCCCTGATCCGCCTTTTGGAGGAGATGGGCGAGGCCGTGCTGCTCGCCGCGCCGACCGGCCGGGCCGCGAAGCGCCTCTCCGAGCTCACCGGCCGGGAGGCGAAGACCATCCACCGGATGCTGGAGGTGGACTTCCGCTCCGACGAGCTGCACCCGACCTTCCGCCGCAACGAGAAAAACCCGCTCAAGTGCGACACGCTGATCGTCGACGAGATGTCGATGGTGGACACGCTGCTCTTCGATTCGCTGTTGCGGGCGCTGCCGCTCTGCTGCCGGCTGATCCTTGTCGGCGACGCGGACCAGCTCCCCTCCGTGGGGGCCGGGAACGTGCTGCGGGACATCGTCGCCTCGGACATCGTGCCCTCCGTCTGCCTCGATCGCATCTTCCGGCAGTCGGCGGAGAGCCGGATCGTCACCAACGCCCACGGGATCATCCGCGGCGAATTGCCGGAGCTCGGCGCGAAGGACGGCGACTTTTTCTTCCTGCCGCGGGCGACGGGATCGGACGCCGCGGACGCGGTCTGCTCGCTCGTCTGCAAGCGCCTGCCCGAGGCCTACGGCTTCTCGCCGGAGAGGGACATTCAGGTGCTCTGCCCGGGGCACCGCGGCGAGCTCGGGACTTGGAGCCTCAACCTCCGGCTCGAAAAGCTTCTGAACCCCGCGGACCCGAAAAAGAAGCCCGAGTTTACTTATAACGGCGCCACGTTCCGCGAGGGCGACAAGGTCATGCAGATCCGCAACAATTACGACACCGTCTGGAAGCGGGACGACGGCGAGCTGGGCTCCGGCGTCTGGAACGGCGACATCGGCCTCATCGAGAGGATCGACCGCTCGATGCGGATGCTGACCGTGCGCTTCGACGACCGGAAGGCGGACTACCCCTTTGAGAACTCCGCCGAGCTTGAGCACGCCTACGCCGTCACCGTCCACAAGAGCCAAGGCTCCGAATTCGAGGCGGTGATCCTGCCGCTTTTTGATAAAAGCCCGCGCCTCAATTACCGCAACCTGTTTTACACCGCCGTCACCCGCGCCAAAAAGCTCCTTGTGATCGTGGGCGCCGAGGACGCGGTCGCCTATTCCGTCCAAAACAACCGCAAGATCGGGAGATACACGAACCTGCGCCCCATGCTCGAGGAGATCCTGCCCGGCGCGGGCCTGTAAAGGTAAAAATTAGGAAAAAAGCGGACACTCCCGGCTTTTTTCCGCAAAATTCCGCCAAAGCTTCCAAAGAGACCACGTCTGTCAAAATGAAGGAGAGAGTGTATGCCCGCTGATATTGGGATCGACCTCGGCACCACAAAAATCATCATCTACGACACCTCCCGCGGCGTCGTCCTCTGTGAGCCCACGATCGTCGCCGTCGATACGGAGACCGGCAAGATCCTGCGCGTCGGGGCGGAGGCCTATAAAATGATCGGGAGGACGCCCTCCCACATCGCCGCCGTCCGCCCGCTCGAGAAGGGCGTGATCTCGGATTACCGACTGACCAACGCGATCATCCGCTACTCGCTGCAAAAAGTCTGCGGCGAGAGCTATGTCCGGCCGCGCGTCACGATCTGCGTGCCGAGCGCCATCACCGACGTGGAGCAGCGCGCGGTTGTGGAGGCCGCGATCGCCGCGGGCGCCAGAAAGGTGTTTTTGATCGAAGAGCCGGTCGCCGCCGCGATCGGCGCGGGCCTCGACATTTCAAAGCCCGTCGGCCGGATGGTCGTGGACATCGGCGGCGGCACCACGGACATCGCGGTGCTCTCCCTCTCCGGCGTCGTGTGCAAAAACTCCGTCAAGGTCGCCGGCAACCAGTTCGACGAGGAGATCATCCGCTATCTCCGCGCGAAGCACGGCCTGCTGATCGGCAACCGCACGGCCGAGGAGACAAAGAAGGCCATCGGCACCTGCTGGAGCTTCGACGACGACCGCTCCTTTAACGTAAAGGGCCGCAATCTGATGACCGGCCTGCCCGGCAGGGTGACCGTCGGCTGGCAGGAGATCTCCGAGATCTGCTACGAGCTTGCCGCGCAGATCTCCCTCGCGGTCCAGAAGGTGTTTGAAAAGACGCCGCCGGAGCTCGCCGGGGATATCCGGACCTCCGGCGTGTTGCTGACCGGCGGGGGCGCCCAGCTGCACGGGCTGGATCTCTATCTCACCAAGCGGCTCGGCACCGAGTTTCGCGTCGCGGAAAACCCGACGGAATGCGTCGCCATCGGCACAGGCAAATCCTTTGAGCTCACCGGCTACCTGCGCGACTGCGTGACCGAGGTGAACCGCACCCATACCTAAAAAAGACATCGGCTGAAATTTTTGCGCGCCCCGCGCCGTCCGCGGCACAAACGGCCCGGCAGCCAAGCGGTTGAGCGGCCAAACGGCCAAGCGGATAAACGGCCGGGCGGCATTTTTCCGAAAAAGCGCCGGCCACTTTCACAGGCCGAAAAAATCCGGCGGCGGGCGCGGCCTTTTAAAAATTTCAGGCCATGGGAGAGGAAACATGCAGACCAAAACGAAAAACAACCTGATCCGGTTTTTGCCGTACTATAAGCCCTATCTCCCCACCGTGGCGGCCGATCTTTTCTGCGCGCTGATGACTACCGTCTGCGACATCGCGCTGCCGCTGCTCGTGCGGAAGATCACGGATACCGCCTCGGTGGATCTCGCCATGCTGACGCCGCGCCTGATCCTCGGCGTGGCCGGGCTCTATATTTTTCTGCGCATCGTCGACACCGCGGCCAACTACTATATGATCCGCGTGGGCCACATGATGGGCGCGAAGCTTGAGACGGACATGCGAAACGACCTCTTTTCCCACTTGCAGGAGCTGTCCTTCTCCTTTTACAGCAACACAAAAGTCGGCCAGCTGATGAGCCGCATCACCCGGGATTTGTTCGACATCACCGAGTTCTCCCACCACTTCCCGGAGGAGGCCTTCATCGCGCTCATAAAGTTCGTCGTCTCCTTCTTAATTCTCGCCAGAGCCAACCTGACGCTGACCATTATCATTTACGCGATGATCCCGCTGATGGCGGTCTTCGTTTTGCGGATGCAGGCGGTGCTCGGCGAGGCCTTCCGCAGCGAGAAGGAGCAGATCGGCCGGATCAACGCGCAGGTGGAGGACAGCCTGCTCGGCATCCGCGTGGTGAAGAGCTTCTCCAACGAGGAGATCGAGAAGCAGAAATTCCGCGAGGGCAACCACATCTTCATGAAGATCAAACGGCAGGCCTATATCTTCCTCGCGCAGCTCCACTGCGGCGTCCGCCTGTTTGAGGGCCTGATGTACATCCTTGTGGTCGCCGCGGGCGCTTTCTTTATGATGCAGGGCGAGATCACCACCGGCGACTTCGTCGCCTACCTGCTCTACGCCATGACGCTGCTGATCACCGTCAGCCGGCTCGCCGAATTCACCGAGGTCTTCATGCAGGGCATGTCCGGCATCCGCCGCTTCTTTGAAATCATGGACGTGCCCCCCGAGATCACCGACAGCCCCGACGCGGAGCCCATCGGCGAGGTGACCGGCGATCTCGTCTTCGACCACGTCACGTTCCGCTACGAGGACGGCGGCTCGGACGTCCTCTCCGGCATCGACCTGCACGTCCTGCCGGGCGAAAATGTCGCGCTGGTCGGGCCCTCGGGCGGCGGCAAGACGACGCTCTCCAACCTGATCCCGCGCTTTTACGACGTCACCGGCGGCCGCATCCTGCTCGACGGGAGGGACATCCGCAAGATCACGCTCAAAAGCCTGCGCGCCAACATCGGCGTCGTCCAGCAGGAGGTCTACCTGTTTTCCGGCTCCGTCTACGAGAACATCCTCTACGGCAGGCCGGGCGCGACGCGCGGGGAGGTCGTCGAAGCCGCGAAGCTCGCCGGCGCCGACGAATTCATCTCCGCGCTGCCGGAGGGCTACGACACCTACGTCGGCGAGCGCGGCGTGAAGCTCTCGGGCGGCCAGAAACAGCGCGTCAGCATCGCCCGCGTGTTCCTCAAGAACCCGCCGGTGCTGATCCTCGACGAGGCGACCTCCGCGCTCGACAACGAGAGCGAGCACCTGATCCAGCAGAGCCTCGAGCGGCTCTCCAAAGGGCGCACCGTGTTCACGATCGCGCACCGCCTCTCCACAATCCGCAGCGCCAAGATCATCCTCGTGCTCACCAAGGACGGCATCGTCGAGCAGGGCGCCCACGAGGAGCTGATGGCCGAGGAGGGCGTCTATTATAACCTGCAAAAGATCTCCGGCTATATCGGGTAGACGTCCGCCGGGTATACCGTGGAAAGGGGAACGGCCCGTCCGCGCGCCTTTTTGCGCTTTACGGCGCCGGGTCTTCGGCAGAGGCGGGCCGCCAAAGGGCCGTCCATATTTTTAGAAAGCTCTCGGGTGCCTGCCGGTCGGACGGTGGGGCGGGCGCGGCGCCAAGCGGCCCAAAAAGTTTCCGGACATAAAATGAGCACCGCGGCTTTGCGCCGCGGTGCTCATTATTTTTTTCCAAAAGGCTTCCCATGCCCTAATCCTCTTTTGCGATCCCGGAGGCCTCCTGATCGGCCTCCACGCCGGCGACGTCCTTGTCGACCTCCACGACGGCAAAGTCGTTGCCGAGCGTGCCGACCAGCTCGCCGATCCGGGCCTTCACCTCGTCGTCGGTCATCTTGAGGTCGAACGGGACGACCACGTCGAAGATCACGTTCGTGTGCGTCGGGCCGGAGACCATGCGGAAGTCGTGGATGGTCAGGCGCTCGTCGATGGTCTTGACCAGCTCTTTCACCTTTTCTTTCGTCTCGTTGGTGAGCTCGTCGCGGGTGTCCACCGGGTCCATGTGGATGATGGCGAGGCACCGCATCTCCTCGCGGATGTCTTTCTCGATGTTGTCGATCGTGTCGTGCGCCTCCATGATGTCCGCGTCGCTCGGCACCTCCGCGTGCAGCGAGACCATCACGCGGCCCGGGCCATAGTTGTGCACGATCATGTCGTGGATGCCGATGATGCCCTCGTGCGAGAGCACGATCTCTTGGACGCGCCGGACGAATCCCGGGTCCGGCGGCGTGCCGAGCAGCAGGTCGACGGTGCCCTTCGCCGCCATGACGCCGGCGCGTACGATCAGTCCCGCCACCGCGATGCCGCACCAGCCGTCGATCTTCCAGCCCGTGACCATCCCGATCAAGGAGGAGACGAGCACGGCGAGGGTGGCGACCGCGTCGGAAAAACTGTCCAAGGCGGTGGCGTTCATGGCCGCCGAGCCGATCATCTTACCGATCCGGTGGTTATAATAATACATATATAATTTCACGACGATCGAAACGCCAAGGATCACGAACGTGAAGACCGAAAACTCCGCCGCCGCGGGGGTGATGATCTTCTTGATCGAGCTCTTGACGAGCTCGACGCCCATCATCACGATCAGCAGCGAGACGATGAGCCCGGAGACGTATTCGAGCCGCCCGTGCCCAAAGGGGTGGCGCGTGTCCGGCTTGCGGGAGGAGAGCTTGAAGCCGAGCATCGTGATGACGGAGGTCCCGGCGTCGGAGAGGTTGTTGAACGCGTCGGCGGTCACGGCGATGGAGCCGCTCGCCACGCCGGCGGCGAATTTTCCGAGAAACAGCAGGATATTGAACAGAACGCCCACGTTGCCGCAGAGGTAGCCGTAGGCGGCGCGCACATCGGGATTTCCGATGTCCTCGCGGTTGCGGATCCACTTTTTCGCCAGCAGGCCGATCATCCGCCCACCCCCTTTCGCCTCGCCAAAATCAGCGTTATCCGTTACTATAGCACGGCAAAAATCATTTGTCTATAAACAATTTTGATAAAAATTTCCTTTTTTGTTTGTAGGGTTCGCTTGAAAATTCGCGTTGACAAACTCTGTGACGCTCTCTATACTAATGATTAGTCGGTTAATAATTAGCCGGTTAATGATTGGACGGGAGGCGGTCTCTTGTATAGCGACATTCGCGGCATCGCGGAGCTATTTCACCGGTTCTGGATGCTGCGAAAAACCAAGATCCAGAGCTTTGCCGGCGATTTTTCCTGCCGGTTCGGCCAGTTCCCGCTGCTCGGGTATGTGGAGCGGCACGAAGGCTGCACGCAGCAGGAGGCCGCGGAGGCCATGAACGTCTCCGCGCCGGCGGTGGCGGTCTCGGTGAAGCGGCTTCAGAAGGCCGGGTTTCTCAAAAAGGAGGCCGACCCGGGCAACCTGCGCAAAAGCCGTCTCTCCCTCACCGATTCCGGCCGGGAAATCGCGGGGGCTTTTCGCCAAAATTTTGACGAGCTCGACGCGGCGACCTTCGGCTGCCTTTCGGAGGAGGAGGGGCAGGCCCTGCTCTCCCTGATGGGCAAAATCACCGACCGCCTCGCCGCCGCGATGCAAAGTCCCCCGGGGACGGCGGCGGCGCTGCCCTGCCTATCTGAAATTACAAACGAAAAGGACGAACGGGTGACCCATGATTAAAAAACTGCTCCCTTATATGAAAGGATACGAAAAAGAGGCGGTGCTCGCCCCGATCACCGTCATCTTCGAGGTGTTCATCGAGATTCTGATTCCCTTTTTGATGGCCAAGATCGTCGACGTGGGCATCGCGAACCGGGACGTCGCCTATGTCGCGAAGCTCGGCGGCATCATGGCGGGCATGGCCCTGCTCTCGATGGCGAGCGGCGCCCTCTCCGGCAAATTCGCGGCCACCGCGGGGACGGGTTTCGCCTGCAACCTGCGCAAGGCGCTGTTCAACAAGATTCAGGATTTCTCCTTCGCGAACGCCGACCATTTCAGCACCGCCTCGCTCGTCACGCGGATGACCGCGGACGTCACCAACGTGCAAAACGCCGCCATGGACATGATCCGCATCATGTTCCGCGCGCCGGTGATGCTGATCTCCGCGCTCGCCGTCACCATCGCGATGAACGCGGAGCTCGCCTCGGTCTTTTTGATCGTCATCCCGGCGATGGGGCTGCTGCTCGCTTTCTTTATGAGCAAGGCGCATCCGCTCTTCACGAAGATGCTCAAAAAATACGACGCCATGAACGCCTCCGTGCAGGAGGAGCTGATCGGCATCCGCGTCATCAAGGCGTTCGTGCGCAAGGACTTTGAGAACGAGAAATTCGTCGCCTCCGCCGACGACCTGCGCGCCGCCCAGCGAAAGGCGGAAAATCTCGTCGTCTTCTCGATGCCGCTGATGACGGTGGCCATGTACGCCTGCATCCTGTCGATCTTCTGGTTCGGCGGGCACTCCGTCATCGAGGGCAGGATGCTGACCGGCGAGCTCATCAGCTTCACGACCTACGTCGGCCAGATCCTGATGTCGCTAATTATGATCGCGATGGTCTTTGTCAATTTGGTGCTCTCGCGGGCCTCCGCGAGGCGCGTCGTCGAGGTGCTCGACGAGCGGCTCGACATCACCGACGATGCCGCCGACCCGGCGCTTTTGCCTGCGGACGGCTCCATCGTCTTTGAGCACGTAGATTTTTCCTATACGAAAGACCCGGGTAACCTGACGCTCGCGGGCGTCGATCTCTCGATCCGCTCGGGCGAGACGATCGGCGTGATCGGCGGCACCGGGTCGTCCAAAACGACCTTCGTCCAGCTGATCCCGCGGCTCTACGACGTCACGGGCGGCCGCGTGCGGGTCGGCGGCCATGACGTGCGGGACTACAAGCTCAAAAACCTGCGCATGGCGGTCGCGATGGTGCTTCAGAAAAACGTCCTCTTCTCCGGCACGATCCGTGAGAACCTTAAATGGGGCGATCCGGACGCCTCCGACGAGGAGCTTTTTGAAGCCGCGAAGGCCGCGCAGGCGGACGACTTTATCCTCTCCTTCCCGGACGGGTACGACACCGTGCTCGGGCAGGGCGGCGTCAACGTCTCCGGCGGGCAGAAGCAGCGCCTGTGCATCGCGCGGGCCCTGCTCGCCCGGCCGAAGATCTTGATTTTGGACGACAGCACCTCCGCCGTCGACACCGCGACCGACGCGAAGATCCGCGCGGCCTTCCGCGAGAAGCGCGCGGACATGACCGTGCTCATCATCGCGCAGCGGATCGCCTCCGTCATGGACGCGGACCGCATCGTCATTCTGGAGAACGGCAAGGTCGCGGACTGCGGGACCCACGCCGAGCTGCTCGCACGGAGCCCGATCTACCGCGAAGTCTATGAATCCCAGCAGAAAGGGGATGACTGAGATGCCCGGTCCCCATCATGATACCAAATACGCGCGTCCCAAGGACGCGAAAAAGACGTTTCTGCGCATCCTTCGCTACCTGAAAAATTACAAGGGCCGGCTCGTCCTCGTCGCGGTCGCCATGCTGCTCAGCACGCTCTCCGGCGTGGTCGGGAATTACTTCATGAAGCCGATCCTCAACGAGTATATCGTGCCCTTCATCGGGCAGGAACATGTGGATTTCACGGGCTTCGCGAGATTCATCCTGCTGCTCGCGGGGATCTACGCGCTCGGGGTCGTCTGCACGTTCCTATCCAACCGGCTGATGGTCACGATCTCCACCGGCGTGCTGCGCGAGGTGCGCGTCGACATGTTCACCCATATGCAAAACCTGCCGATGCAGTATTACGACACCCATTCCCACGGCGAGCTGATGTCCCGCTACTCCAACGACACGGACACCCTGCGCCAGATGGTGAGCCAGAGCCTGCCGCAGCTGTTTTCGTCCGTGATCTCGGTCGTCGGCGTCTTCGTCATGATGATCGTTTTGAGCTGGCAGCTCACGATCGTGGTTTTGCTGATGCTCGCGGTGATGATGCTGATCGTCACGAAGATCGCGGGCGGCTCCGCAAAATATTTTGTCGCGCAGCAGAAGGAACTCGGCACGGTCAACGGCTACATCGAGGAGCTGATCGAGGGCCAGAAGGTCGTCAAGGTCTTCTGCCACGAGCCGCAGACCAAGGAGGAGCTCCGCGCGCGGGCCGACGCGCTGCGCGTCGCCGCCAAAAACGCGAACACCTACGCCAACATCCTGTTCCCGATCATGGGGAATCTCTCCCACGTCCACTATGTGCTGACGGCCGTGGTCGGGGCCTTTCTGACGATCCGCGGCGCGCTCGACATCGGCACGATCGGCTCCTTCCTGCTCTACACCCGCTCTTTTAGCCAGCCGATCACTCAGATCTCCCAGCAGCTCAACGCCGTCCTGACCGCGCTCGCGGGCGCGGAGCGCATCTTCGAGCTGATCGACGCCGAGCCGGAGACGGACGAGGGCGATATCACGCTCGTCAACGCGGCGCTTCGCGAGGACGGCTCCATTGCGGAATCAAAGGAGCGCACCGGGCATTGGGCATGGAAGATCCCGATGAACGGCGAGCACACCTATATCGAGCTGCGGGGCGACGTCCGCTTTGAGCGCGTCACCTTCGGCTACGAGCCGGAGAAGACCGTTCTGAAGGATCTGAATTTCTACGCGAAGCCGGGGCAGAAGATCGCGCTGGTGGGCTCCACCGGCGCGGGCAAGACCACGATCACAAACCTCGTCAACCGGTTTTACGACGTGCAGGGCGGGCGCATTCTCTACGACATGATCCCGGTCAACCGGATCAAAAAGGCCGACCTGCGGCGAAGCCTCGCGATGGTCTTGCAGGACACGCACCTGTTTACCGAGTCCGTGCGGGAAAACATCCGCTACGGCAAGCTTGACGCCTCCGACGCGGACGTGGAGGCCGCCGCTAAGCTCGCGAACGCCGACTTCTTCATCCGCCACCTGCCGCAGGGCTACGACACGGTGCTCACGGCGGACGGGGCGAACCTCTCGCAGGGCCAGCGGCAGCTGCTCGCCATCGCGCGGGCCGCCGTCGCCGACCCGCCGGTGCTCATCCTTGACGAGGCCACCAGCTCCATCGACACCCGCACCGAGGCGCATATCGAGAAGGGCATGGACTCCCTGATGCAGGGGCGCACCGTCTTCGTGATCGCGCACCGGCTCTCGACCGTGCGCAACGCCGACCTCATCCTCGTCATCGAGCGGGGAGAGATCATCGAGCGCGGCAGCCACGAGGAGCTGCTCGCGCAAAAGGGGCGCTACTATCAGCTCTATACCGGCGCGTTTGAGCTCGCCTAAAGACAAAAACAAAAGGCCGGGGCGGAAACAACTTCCGCCCCGGCCTTATCTTTTGCTTTCCGTTTCCGTTTAGCGCATGCGCATGCCCTGCCGGTAATCCTGCTCGATGTCGGCCTTGCGGTCCTCGTATTCGTCCCGCTCCATCATCCCGTTTTGGAAAAGGGCGCGCAGCTGATCCATCCGGCGCTGATAACTCTCCGTCGGGTCGGTCTGGTGGATCTCCTTGACCTCCCGGGAATACTCCGTCGGCGCGTACCCGCGGACCCCGCCGGAACTCCGCGTATATTTTCTCCCGGAGGCGGCGTCCCGCTCTTTTTGCTTTTTGGCCGCGAGGGCGGCGACCACCGCCAAGATCAGCACGACGGGAAAGAGGGAAAGCAGTCCCAAAAGCGCGTCGCTAAATCCACTCATCCGATCACCCTCCAATCTTTCTTCGTTTTATGATACCGCAGGCGCGGCGGGTTCCTTGGCCGCCGCAGGCGGGCCATGGAAGTCACCGCGCCATAGCCGTCCTATGATTTCTATGGTTATTATATCACAAGCGGGCCTGCCTTGAAAAGCGAAAGAAAAATTTTATGCTCCGCACTTGCAAAGCCGAAACGGCCATGATATAATGAACAAGCATTTTCGGGGGCGTAGCTCAGCTGGGAGAGCGTACGGTTCGCATCCGTAAGGTCGAGAGTTCGATCCTCTTCGTCTCCACCATATAAGAACGTCAGTATTGATACAATGCTGGCGTTTTTATTTTGCACACGGTAGCCGTCAGAAGGT
>Ga0116177_10001518_pt1 | contig 17173 bp, 14 predicted proteins | sample AD_STIC10_MetaG_FD_89750 | JGI IMG/M metagenome (GOLD analysis project Ga0116177, IMG submission 89750) | Active sludge microbial communities of municipal wastewater-treating anaerobic digesters from USA - AD_STIC10_MetaG | ecosystem: Engineered > Bioreactor > Anaerobic > Digestate | place: USA... | reverse complement strand
TAAAAGGGCTAGTTTGCAGGCAATAAGATATTCTGCATAGAACACGGCATCAGAGGTGATCGCCGTGTTCTTCTTCATCTATCACATAGAGAAAGGCCGGGAGAAAAGCCCCGGCTTAGGGATGAGCCCGTGCCCCGAGTACGACCTCGCCTTGGCCCTGGAGGAGGGGCCCGTCTCGATGCACGTGATATCGCCACCGCTAAGGCTCGCCCAGGCCTTCAGGGCCCTCGAGGACGTAAAGGGACGCGCCCCCGGGGACCTAAGAGGCTCTTTCAACAGCATATCAAGGAGCGTCTCCGTCTACGGCGCCGGGGCGAGGATGCCATCGGGGCCGGTCAGGGTGGACCCGGCCGCCGCCTCTTTGAAGGAAGAGGCGGAAAGGGCTGCGGTACTGTTGGAGCCGCGTATCAGGGGAAGGATCCTAAGGTACGAGGAGGCCCGCTCTTCGATGGAACCCTGCGGGCCCTCCATGGTCGCGATGGCCGCCCAGCGCCTGGTCCTAAGATCGGGGATGTCGCTGATGCCGGGCATAGCCTACAGGGGCTACGGAGGACGCGTGTGCTCAAGGTGCGGCGCCACCGCCGGTTTCGTCATATCGGACTGCCTTTGCTGCGGATCTTCCGGATGCCTTGTGTGCGGCGAGTGCTCATCGATGGGGACCGTGAGGGAATGCGAGCCTCTATATGCCCTTCCCGCGACCGCGGAGAAGAAGGGAACGGGGCGCGTACACGGCCCGATACTCAGGTATGAGCTGACGCCGGCACAGAAGAGGGCGTCAGGGAAGTTAAGGGACTGGTACCTGGAAGGCTTGGGGGACGAGGCGCTCGTATGGGCGGTCTGCGGGGCCGGAAAGACCGAGGTCAGCTTCGCGGCAATGGCCGAGGCCCTGAACAGGGGGGAGAAGGTGCTCTACGCCGCGCCGAGGAGGGACGTCGTGGCGGAGATAGGCGAAAGGATCCAGAGCGCCTTCCCCGGGGCCTCCTGTTCATCGTACTACTCCGGCAGCGCGGCAAGGAGCGGGAAGCTCACCGATATAACCGTCGCGACCACGCACCAGGCGCTCAGGTTCTACCGCTGCTTCGACCTTACCGTGCTCGACGAGGTGGACGCATTCCCGTACCAAGGCTCGAGGATGCTGGAGCACGCAGTTAGGAGGGCAAGGTTTGAGAACGGCAAGACGATCTTCATGTCGGCGACGCCTTCAAGGCGGCTGATGGAGGATTCAAGGAACGGGCGGATACTGACCGCGAGGATATCGGCGAGGTACCACGGCCATCCGCTTCCCGTGCCGGAGGTGGCGGCCATAGGGCCGATTTCGAGCGGGATGATATCCAAAGACAAGGCGGTGCCTCCTCCCGGCCTGCTGGATGCCGTGAAGGAAAGCCTTGCGGCAGGGCACAAGCATTTCGTGTTCGTACCCAGGAAAGCGGCGGCGGAGTCCGTGTCGAGGACGATCTCGGGCGCTCTCGAAAGCACCGACGAGCATAGGCCCAACGTCGGCTGGTCCCACTCGTCGGATCCGGACCGCGAACAGAAGAGGAGGGCCTTCACCGCCGGGGGGATGGACGTGCTGGTATGCACCTCGATAATGGAAAGGGGCGTCACGGTCCCGGGATGCGACGTCACCGTGCTCGGTGCCGACAAGGATTCTGTGTTCGACTACAGGTCTCTGGTGCAGATGGCAGGAAGGGCGGGGCGCCAGAAGGCTCGCCCGACGGGCAGGGTCACGTTCGTGTGCGAAAAACCAAACGCGGATATCAAGCAGGCGATCGAGATAATCAACGAGATGAACGACGACGCCATGAGGAACGGATTCCTGCTGAAGGAGGCTACCGAAGCTGATGATGGCAAAAAGGATGGGTAGGGCCGCCCAGAAGGTCCTCGACGCCGCGTTCCCCGAGCCGCACCGCTGCTTGCACTGCAAGAAGGAGCTTACGAAGCAGGCGCCAGGCCTTAGGCTGTGCCACGCCTGTTCTTCCGTACTCGCTGCGGCCGTTGTCTTCGAAAGGAGGCCCTCCGACGGCAGGACCGGACCGGGCTCCATCGACACGAAAGGGCCCGTGTACACCTCCGTCCGCCTCGACCCCGGCGCGGCTGGCCTGATAGAAGGGTTGCTTGTGCAAGGCAAGCTAGGCCTTGCGGCGCTTTCGAAGGCGATCGCCCATGCGATACCTTTGGCAGAGTACCTCGGCGTGGATTCCGTGTACCTAGCACAGGCTACATCCGAAAATTGCAGGGACTTCTCGCCGTACGCCCTGGGAAGGGCCCTGGCCGGCGCTTTCGGCTGCAGGTACATGGGAAACGTTCCGTCTGCCGACGGCTCGTGGCAGGACACGTCGATCTCGAGGTATTCGGGAAGAAGCAAGGGTAAAAAACGCGTCTCGTCATACCCCGTCCTCATCCATCCTGCGGGAGGAGGCCATGAAGCTGCGCTGGACAAGCTCACGGCGCGAGGCGCCATTAAAGTCATGACGGTGGAAATATGGAGGTACCATGATGAGCAGCAAGGAGTATAATTATCTAGCCGCAACTTAGCACAGAGGAGAGATTGCCATAGCACTGCTTGTCGCATTGTCACTTGCCGTAGTCGTCGTGCTCATAAGGCTCAGGCTGCCCAACGGTCTCGCCATGTCGGCGGGGGCCTTGGTGATGGCCTTCGCCTCCGGTATGGGCATAGCCGGCATAACGAGGACCGCATGGAATACCCTGAAGTCGTTGCAGACAGTCAGCATCCTGGGCACGATGCTCCTCGTCATGGCGCTAGAGAGCCTAATGACGAAGTACGGGCTGATAGACCGCCTGATCGCCTCTTTGGGAAAGCTCATCCCGGACAAGAGGGCCCACATGGTCATACTACCGGCCTTCATGGGCCTCCTGCCTTCGGCCGGAGGCGCCCTGCTATCCTGCCCGATGGTCGACAAGGCGTCGGACGGTTCGGGGATGAGCCCGGAGAAGAAGGCGTTTACCAATTTCTGGTTCAGGCACATAATGGAGTTCATTGCGCCGGTCTATACGGCGCTCATCATCCTGACGCAGCTTACCGGGCTGCCGATGGCATCGGTGTTAAGATCCCTCCTGCCCATGGCCGCAATAGCTACGTTGGCAGGCCTTCCTGTGTCCTTTACGAAGGCGAGGAAGGCGGAGCCCGCCGCCGTAACGGGCAAGGCGCGCCCTGCCGGCGCCGTGAAGGACCTGGCGCTGTCGTTTGCTCCTATAGTCGTGGTGCTCGTCCTCGTGATAGCCTTCGGCCTTTCCCCGATGGTAGCGCTGGTACCCGTAATCCTGGCCCTGGCCGCGATATTCCGCCCGTCCGGCAAGGACCTGAGGGAGATGGCGGTAAAGGTGCTAAACCCGGGGATCATAACCATGGTGCTGGGGATAATGTTCTACAAAGAGACGCTCTCGGCCTCGGGCGGCATAGCCGCGCTGGCGGAGGCGTTCACGAGCCTGGGGCTTCCCGTGCGAGCGATGATAGTCGCTCTGCCGTTCAGCGTGGGGCTTCTTACGGGGATGTCCTCGGTGACGATGGCGCTGGCGCTTCCCATACTCATATCCATGTATGGGCAGGGCGCGATGACACCGCACGTGGCGGCGCTCGCCTACGTGGGATGCAACATGGGCATGAACCTTACGCCAACGCACCTATGCTTGGTGCTCACGGTCGGATACTTCAAGGTCGACCTGGTCAAGGTGATAGGCATGATATTCGTCCCTGCCATGGTGACGCTTGCGGCGGCCCTGCTCATACTGGCCTGACCGGGCGGAACCCGGGCGCTTGGAGGGCCGTTGTAGTAAGTAGGTGGGCCTAGAACTAAGAAGGCGCGATGCCCCAAGACCAAAACCGTCGTCGGAGCCATGTCTTAAGTACTTATCGCAACAAGGGCCAAGAAAGTGGATAATGATTATAAGGGCGGCCCTTACGGAAGCAAGAAGGAATTTGAAGCACCGGGGTTGAAACGGTAAGTACGGCAACGACCGGCATAATACTGAAAGGAGCTGGTCAGATGGACATCATTTTCAAGAGCAGGAATTTCGAGATCACAGACGCGCTTAAAGCCTACACCGAGAAGAAGCTGGCAAGACTCATGAAGTACTTCGAGCCCGAGAAGATGGAAGCCCAGGTCATGATGAGCATGCAAAGGGGCATCCACACGCTCGAAGTGACGATCAATGTCCGCGGCCTGCTGCTTAGGTGCGAGGAGAAGACCGGCGACATGTACGCTTCCATCGACGGTGCGGCCGACAAGCTCGAAAGGCAGATCCACAAGTTCAAGACCAGGATCAACAGGAAGATCAGGGAGATCCACGGCCAGGTGGCAGCGCCCGCTGCCCCGGGACCAGGCGAGGAGCCGGAACCGGTCATAGTGAAGACGAAGAGGTTCGAGTTCAAGCCCATGACCTCAGAGGAGGCCGTCATGCAGATGGACCTTCTCGGACACGATTTCTTCGTGTTCACCAATACCGACAACAAAGGACATGTGTGCGTAGTGTATCGTCGCAAGGACGGAAACTACGGACTGATAGAGCCCGAACAGTGAATGGGCATACCAGACATGGATGGGCTTCCGTAAGGGAGCCCATCCGCTTTTTGCAGTGACGGGAAGAGGTGCCGCAAAGGATGCTTAGCATGGTGGTTTTCGAAGGCGGGCGTCCCGCCGGGGATGTGGACGGCTGGCTTTCTGAAGTCAGTGGTAAGATGGCGGCCGAGCTCGCCCTTAAGGGGCTGGGCTGCGGCGCTTTCTCCGAGGTGCTGCTGGTCGGCGACAGGCGAATCGAGGCCGACTCGAGGGTCAGGAAGGTGGATTCCTCCCACTACAGGCCCTTCCATTTCGGAAAAGCCCTTTCGAGGGTCCTAAAGGAGAAAGCAATAGGCGGCTTCTGCTATTTCTCCGGCGGTTCGGCATCGCTCTATACGGAAGCAGACCTTGCCAAGCTAGCCATCACAGTGGAGAAGGCGCAAGGTGGCATAGTGGCCAACAACGCTTATTCGGCCGACTTCTTCGGTTGCTCGACGAACGCCCCCTTCATGACGGAAGACCTGCCCGATCAGGACAACTGCCTGCCCATATACCTCGCGGACAGGGGAAGGGCGAAGACCGTGCCCCTGCCGTACTCGCCCGAGGCGAGCTTCGACGTCGATACGCCTACCGATGCCATAATCCTCTCGATGAGCGGCAGGTGCGGCGACGTGATAGAGAAGGCCGTGCTCAAAGGGCCCCCGGGCCTTCCGGAGGGAAGGTTCAGGCATTGCGTCCGCAGGATAAGGCGCACAAGGGAGCTGATGCACAGGGAATTCTCCGACATAACGCTCATGGGAAGGGTCGGACCTGCCGCCGTCATCGAGCTCAACAGGTTGACCAGGTGCAGGTACAGGCTGTTCTCCGAGGAAAGGGGCATGAGATCCTTCGGCAGGGACGAAGAAGGCACGGCGCGCACTTTCATCGCAGGTATGATGAAGCTGATGGGCGTCAAAGAGGCCCTCGAGTTCATGATGTCCCAGACCGAATGCCTGCTGTTCGACGACAGGGTGCTTTTCGCCGCGGCGGGGCTGAAGCCAAGGGCCGAGGATAGGTACCTGTGCGACCTAATGGCGTGGGAGCTGCTGCCCGAAGGGATGCTAAGGGATCTTGCGAAGGCGGCCTTCGAGGTCGAAGGCGTGTGCCTGGGAGGCCACAGCCTGGTGAATTCGGGGGCCGTGGTGCTCGCAGGACAGGCCTGATGCTGTGGTACAATAATATAGTTAGACATTATTGGGAGTGTTGTGATTGTTCGGATTCCTAAAGAAGGCGTTCGACCCTACCAAGAAGGAACTTGCGGCCCTGGCGGAGACCGCCTCGAAGGTGCTGCAGAAAGAACAGCAGATGAAGGGCCTGACCGACGAGCAGCTTGCGGCCCTTACACCTGCTTTCAGACTGAGGCTCGAAAACGGCGAGAGCCTCGACCGGCTGCTGCCGGAAGCGTTCGCGGCCGTCCGCGAGGCCTCGGTCAGGACACTGGGCCTCAGGCACTACGACGTGCAGGTCATGGGGGCCGTGGCCCTTCACAGCGGGCGCATAGCGGAGATGAAGACCGGCGAGGGCAAGACGCTCGCCGCAACCATGCCCGTATACCTGAACGCGCTCACCGGAAAGGGCGTACATGTGGTCACCGTGAACGACTACCTGGCCAACAGGGACTCGGAATGGATGGGCCCCGTCTACAAGGCTCTGGGCCTTACCGTCGGCGTCATACTCCACGACCAGACCCCCACCGAGCGTCGGGAGCAGTACATGTGCGACGTGACCTACGGCACGAACAACGAGTTCGGCTTCGACTACCTGAGGGACAACATGGTGACGTCCATGGAGAACAGGGTCCAGAGGAAACCCCACTACGCCATAGTGGACGAGGTCGACTCCATACTCATTGACGAGGCCAGGACCCCCCTCATCATATCCGGCCAGGCAGAGGATTCCGGCCCCACGTACGCGACATTCGCGAAGGTCGCACAACTACTAGAGCCCGACGTCGACTACACTGTCGACGAGAAGGCGAGGACGGTCGCGATAAACGAGCCTGGCATAGACAAGATTGAAAGAAGGATCAACGTAGACAACCTCTACGACGAGGCCAACATAGAGCTCATGCACCACGCCCAGGCGGCGCTTAAGGCAAGGGCGCTGTTCAAGCGCGACCGCGACTACATAGTAACCCCCGACGGGCAGGTCGTGATAGTGGACGAGTTCACCGGCCGCCTCATGCACGGGCGCCGCTACTCGGACGGCATACACCAGGCGATAGAGGCCAAGGAGGGCGTCAAGGTGCAGGAGGAGCACCGTACCATGGCGACCATCACCTTCCAGAACTACTTCAGGATGTACGAGAAGCTCGCCGGCATGACCGGCACCGCCAAGACCGAGGAGGACGAGTTCAGGAGCATCTACGGCCTGGACGTCATCGAGATACCGACGGCCAAGCCCATGATAAGGCTGGACAACCCCGACGCGGTGTTCAAGGGCCAGAAGGCGAAGTACGAGAACATCCTTGCGGACATAGAGGACTGCTACAAGAGGGGCCAGCCCGTGCTGGTCGGCACGGTCAGCATAGACAAGAACGAGGCCCTCTCAGAGATGCTAAGGCGCAGGGGCATTAAGCACCAGGTGCTCAACGCCAAGTACCACGAGAAGGAAGCCGAGATAATAAAGCTCGCCGGCCAGAAGGGCGCGGTGACGATCGCAACGAACATGGCAGGGCGCGGAACCGACATAGTCCTCGGTGAAGGGGTGGCCGCCCTTGGCGGCCTTCATGTGATAGGGACCGAAAGGCACGAGAGCAGGCGCATCGACAACCAGCTGAGGGGCCGTTCCGGCCGCCAGGGCGACCCGGGCTCGTCGAGGTTCTTCGTCGCGATGGACGACGACCTGATGAGGCTCTTCGGCGGCGAGAACATAGGCAAGATCCTCGGCATCATAGGCTGGAACGAGGGCGAGGCTATAGAGCACCCCCAGCTTTCAAGGCAGATCGAGGCGGCCCAGAAGAGGGTGGAATCAAGGCACTTCGACATGAGGAAGCACCTTCTGCAGTACGACGACGTGATGAACAAGCAGAGGGAGGCCATCTACTCTCAAAGGGACGTCATACTCCGCGGCGAGGACATCAAGGAGCGCTCGGTGGAACTTTGCAAGAAGACGGCCGAAGGACTCGCCAGGGCGTTCGCCGACGAGAAGGGCCATCCCGAGGAGTGGGACGTAGAAGGGCTTTCCGAGCAGCTCACCCAGCTTGTCGGCCGCCGCATAACGGCCGACGGGCTCAAGGCCGTAGACTGGAAGGGGCTCATCGGCGGCATAGACGCCGCGATAGCCGATTCCTACGAGCAAAGGGAGCTCACCGTGGGAGCAGAGCGCATGAGGGCCCTTGAGAGGGCGATAATGCTCTACCTCATCGACAACAAGTGGGTGGACCACCTGTCGAACATAGAGCTGCTGAAGGAGGGCATCGGCCTTAGGGCCTACGGGCAGAAGGACCCCCTCATCGAATACCGCAAGGAATCGTTCAACATGTTCAACGACATGCTACAGTCCATAGGCGAGGATTTCATAAAGCTGGTCATGAGGGTGCGCTTCCGCGAGGAGGGCGAGGAGGCGAAGCCTCCCGTGAAGTCCGTCTTCAGGAACGTCGCCACGAACAGGTCCCAGGAGGGGCCCAAGGAGCCGGCCAAGGCGAAGGACAAGATCGGAAGGAACGACCCGTGCCCCTGCGGAAGCGGGAAGAAATACAAGAAATGCTGCGGGATGGGCAAGTAGCCCGTAAGGAGAGGTAGATAACCATATGAGGGCAGAGCTGGCTACACCTATAGAGGAGCTCACAGAACACATAGAGCGCATGCGCTCCTACATGCTGATAGACGAGAAGCTCAAGAAACTGGATGATCTCCACAGCCAGGCCGCGGCGCCGGACCTCTGGGACGACCGCGAGGCGGCGCAGAAGCTCATGCAGAAGATCGCGTCCACGGAAGGGCCCATCGAGAAGTACGGTTCCTTCAAATCCAAGCTCGAGGACATCGTGACCCTCGCCGGAATGGCCGACGAGGAGGACGACCTTGAGGCCGTCGAGGAGAGCCTGCAGATGATAGCCGCCCTCAAGAAGGAAGTGGAGCACGCCGAGATGGCCACCATGCTCTCCGGCGAGTACGACAGCGGCGATGCCATCGTCTCCGTACATCCCGGCGCGGGGGGCACCGAGAGCAACGACTGGGCCCAGATGCTGTTCAGGATGTACACCAGGTGGGCGGAGACGAGCGGCTTCGGAGTAGAGGTGGCCGACTACCAGCCCGGCGACGAAGCGGGGCTTAAGAGCGCCACCTTCTTCGTGAAGGGAGAAAACGCCTACGGCTACCTGAGATCCGAGAAGGGGGTACACAGGCTTGTGAGGATATCCCCGTTCGACGCCTCGGCAAGGAGGCACACGTCGTTCGTCTCGGTCGACGTGCTGCCCGAGATAAAAGACGCCGAAGTCGAGATCAACCCCGAGGACTTGAAGATAGACACCTACAGGAGCGGCGGTGCGGGCGGCCAGCACGTGAACAAGACCGAGAGCGCGATAAGGATAACCCACATCCCCTCGGGCATCATAGTATCCTGCCAGAACGAGCGGTCCCAGTACAACAACAAGGAAGTCGCGATGAGGATACTTAAGGCCAAGCTGGTGCAGAAGCAGCGCGAGGAGCAGGAGCGCAAGATCGCCGAGATGCGCGGCGAGCACATGGAGATCGCATGGGGAAGCCAGATCAGGTCCTATGTGTTCCAGCCTTACACCATGGTCAAGGACCACAGGACCGGCTGGGAGACCGGTGACATAGGCTCGGTGATGGACGGGGAGCTCGACGAGCTCATCGACGCTTATCTGAGGATGAAGGTGGCGGACTCGCAGAAGTCCTAGCCTGTCGGAGGTGTAGGGATGTCGAAGAAGTGCCAGACATACGCGACGCTGGCCGCCGTAGCCATGGTGGCGGTCGCCGCGCTGTTTTCCGTGTACGCGGCCGGCGACAGGAACAAGCGCGAGGCATCTTACCGCACGGTGGAGATATGCCTGGATTACGATGACTTCTCGGGCCTTGCGGTGCAGTGGCCCGAAGGAGCCGAAAGCTACTGGCACGCCCTCAAGTCGAAGGGCGCGACGTCTGTCGCGGTTTCAGAGCTTAGCGTAGGCTGGCTGGAGGATGCCGGCTATCTCGTCATAGCGCAGCTTCCCCCGGACGGCCCAAACGCAAGGCACCTGATGAAGCCGCAGAACACCGAAACCGCGAAGGTCCTCGCAAAAAGGCTCGCCGAAAGGCTGTTCGGTATGGTAAGGCCAGTGGCCGACGGCTACGAGGTTACCGGGGTGTCCTACGAGACATTAAGGTCCATCAACATAGGCCCCAACGATTTTGCGATAAAGCAGGTGAAGCTCGCGGGGCTAGGCGTCGTCCTGAGGCTTTCTAGTTTCGCGGGATTCGACGGCGGCTGGATCGAGGCAATATCCGACATCATAGAAGACGACATGCCGGTTATATTCACCGAAAAGCAAGTCGGAGGCTTCCCCAACAGGCTCGAGGACGCGGCGCTGGCCCTGGAGGCCGAAGGGGCCGTGGTCGGGCAGGTGGAATTCGCAGGCCAGCTGGGCATGGATGTACTGGCGGACCTGATGGTCCCCAATGTGGTCAGGGTCCACAGCATAACGCCAGAGGAGCTAGCCAAGGGCATGCCCGAAGAGGTCGCCGTCGAGCGGTTCGCGAGGGCCGTGCGGGAAAGGTCGATGAGGCTTATGTACATAAGGCCGTACAGGTTCTCCGGCCCGGATACGGACCCTGCGGGATACAACCTCGGCTATGTCGCCGACATCTCCCGGAGCGTGCGCGATTCTGGCTTTTCGCTAGGCAGGCCCGCGGCGCCCAGGACGGGATTCCCCTGGGATCTCAGGCTAATGCTCGCGCTAGTCGCGCTGGGTAGCTCGGCAGCCGCCTTCCTCGTCATTGCACAGCTGCTCGGATACAAGCCTGCCGTATGGCTTTCAGGCCTCATGGTCGCGGGCCTTGCCGCGGCCGGGATAGCGCTTCCGTATGCGGTCGGGCGCGCCTTGATACCCTTTGCGGCGTCTGTCGCGATGCCCTGCCTGGGCGCGTCGGCATGGCTTGGGATTATGCGGTCGAACAGGCCTTACGGTTTCGGCAAAACGGTGCTGGGCTGGGCTGTGGCATCGGTGATCAGCGTAGCGGGAGGCCTCATGCTCGCCGCTCCCGTTGCGGATACTGCCCACATGCTCGGAGTCGGCGTATTCTCGGGCATCAAGCTGGCCCAGGTGCTTCCCTTGTGCTTCGCCCTCGCCGCCTTCTGGGCGATCGCGCCAGGACGAAAGGGCAGGTCGGACCTCAAGGGCCTGGCGGACGACGCCGCAAGGCTCGGCATGGAGCCCATAAGATGGTGGCAGGCCGCGGTCGTTGGCCTAATAGGCGCGATCGGGCTGTACATGGTCATAAGGTCGGGCAACTCCAGCCCCGCGCTGGTGTCCGGCTTCGAGGCCGGCATAAGGAAAATGTTGGAAAAGGTTCTCGTATTCAGGCCGAGGAGCAAGGAGGTATTCATCGGACACCCCGCGCTTCTGCTGGCCGGTGCGCTCATGGCCTACGAAGGCGCAAGGCCGTTCGCCATGGCCGCCTTCGTGCTTGGCATGGTGGCCCAGGTATCTATGGTCAACACGTTCATGCACCTTCACACCCCCGTTGCGGCGACTTTGACAAGGACGGGGCTCGGCATCGCGCTAGGCCTTATCCTGGGCCTTTTAGCCGTATGGGCGCTAAAATGCGCCGTAGCTTTCGACCGAAGGCGTAGGCAGGCGAGATGAGAGTCGGAAGGATCGCGATGAACGGCTACTACGGTATGGGCAACTCCGGCGACGAGGCCGTGCTCGCATGCGCGTTGGACGGCATCAGGAGAGAAAGGCCGGACGCTTCGATAACGGTGCTGTCGGGGGATCCCGAGTACACGTCGAGTACGTACAATGTGCGCTCTGTCCGAAGGAAGAGCCTCGCTGCCATATCGGCGATCGGCTCGTCAGACCTGTACGTTTCGGGCGGAGGCAGCCTCCTGCAGGATGCGACCTCGGCGGCGTCAGCGCTGTACTACGCCGCGCTGATGTTCACAGCCCGGCTCCTCGGCAGGCGCTATGCCATATACGCAAACGGCGTGGGGCCGTTGAGGAGAGGCTGGGTGAAGTGGCTCGTAAGGGCCGCCGTGCAGGGAGCTTCCAGCGTGAGCGTAAGGGATTCCGGCTCGATGAGGCTCCTTGAGCAGATCGGCGTGACGCGCGGCGACATCCTCCTTACGGCTGACCCCGTGTTCGGGATTATCCCGGCAGAAGCGGACGACGTAATACACGCGGTGGAAGACGCCGCCGGAGCGGGGGCCGCACAGGAGCTGAAGAAGGCCTGGGGCAGGATAGCCATAGTCTCCCTCAGGCAATGGCCCGGCCTTGACGACGGCATCGGCGCTTTGGGCGGCATGCTGGACGCCCTGAGGCAGAGGGGCTACGTCCCTATAGGCCTCGCCTTCCAGCCGGAGGAGGACAGGGCACCCCTCGAGCTGGCAGCCAAGGCGTCATCGCACGGCATGACGGTGATACCCTGCGATTTCCACCCTTCCATAACCGCCGGCATATTCCGCATGTCCGAAGTCACTCTGGGCATGAGGCTGCACAGCCTGATCATGTCGGCCGCGGCAACTGTCCCTGCGCTGGGGATAAGCTACGACCCGAAGGTGGACGCCCTGTTCGACATGCTACCGCTGGGTTCTAGCGTGAAGGTGGAAGAGCTGATGGACGACGGGGAGGAGAAGCTAGTGGAGCTTCTCGAAGGGCTCGCAGAGCACAGGGCGAGGCTTAAGGCGACACTTCCTCCGGTCGTGGAAAGGATAACGGGCGCCGTCGGACACATGATCAAGAAGGCGGAGGAAGGCAGATGAGCAAGGAAAGGGCGAGCCTCTTCGGGCTCGGTGTGGATACCGTCGGCATGGAAGAGGCCGTATGCCGCGCGATGGAACTCGTAGGGGGCAAGGGCGGCTATGTGGTGACGCTAAACCCGGAGATGTGCATGAGGGCGCTCGACGACGAGAAGTTCGCCGGCACGGTAAGAGGCGCGGCCCTTGTGGTGCCTGACGGCATAGGCACGGTCTGGGCGCTGGGGAGGCTCGGTTTCAAGGACGTACCTAAAGTACCGGGCATAGAGCTCGCCGAAGCTGTCGCCGCAAGGTGTGCCGCAAACGGCACGGGCGTCTACCTACTGGGGGCGAAACCAGGAGTGGCCGAAAGGGCCGCGGCCTATCTCGTCTTGAAGTACAAGGGGCTCAAGGTAATCGGGGTGAAGGACGGCTATTACGCCAAGGGCGACGAGAGGAGGACCGCCCAGGAGGTGGCCAACTCCGGCGCCGGGGTCGTGTTCGTAGCCATGGGCGCAGGCAGGCAGGAATCATTCATGGAGCTGGCCTGCTCTTTGAGGGACGGGATCGCGATGATAGGAATCGGCGGCAGCTTCGACGTGTTCGCGGGGGACGTGAGAAGGGCCCCCGACATGGTGAGGAAGCTCGGCCTGGAGTGGCTGTACAGGGGTCTCTTACAGCCTTCGAGGCTGAAGAGGCTGGCAAGGCTTCCGGCGTTCGCGCTTACGGTGCTGATGCGACCGGACCTTGCGAGGAACGGAAGGAACAGATGACACCGGAGGTGGATTAGCATATGTCCCTTACGATAGACGAGAAGGCGCTGGTAGAGGAAAAGGCGAAGCTCTTGAGGAAGGACGTGCTGAGGATGGTCGCGTCGGCGGAATCGGGGCACCCGGGCGGCTCCCTTTCCTGCGCCGACATAATGGCCGTGCTCTATTTCAGAGAGATGAGGATAGACCCGGAGAATCCGAAGGATCCCGACAGGGACCGTTTCGTGATGTCGAAGGGGCACGCCTCACCCGTGCTTTACGCTGCGCTCGCAGAAAGGGGCTTCTTCCCCGTGGAGGAGCTCATGAGCTTCAGGAAGATAGATTCTAGGCTGCAGGGGCACCCCTCGATGAAGGCTCTGCCGTTCGTGGAGATCTCGACGGGCTCCCTAGGCCAGGGGATATCTGCAGCCAACGGCATGGCCATCGCGGCCAAGATGGACGAAAGGCCAGTCAGGGTCTACGTGATGATAGGCGACGGGGAGATGCAGGAGGGCGAGCTGTGGGAGGCGGCGATGACCGCGGTCCACAGGAAGCTGGACAACCTGGTAGCCATCCTGGACTACAACGGCCTGCAGATCGACGGCAGCATAGAGGAGGTCAAGTCCCTGACCGGGATACCCGGAAGGTTCAGGGCCTTCGGCTGGCATGTCATCGAGATCGACGGGCACGACCCGTACGCGATCGCCGGGGCTTTCGACGAGGCGAGGACCGTAAAAGGAAGGCCGAGCATGGTCATAGCGAGGACTGTCAAGGGCAAGGGCGTCTCGTTCATGGAAGGCGAGGCTGGCTGGCACGGCAAGGCCCCCAAGCCCGAACAGCTGGAGCAGGCGCTAAGGGAGCTGGACGGAGGGGGGGCATAGAGCATGGCCGAGATGATAGCGACGCGCCAGGCCTACGGGAGGGCGCTTGAGGAGATGGGCGCAAGATACGACGACATGGTGGTCATGGACGCCGACCTTTCGAAGTCGACCATGACCGCGGGCTTTGCTGCGAAGTTCCCCGAAAGGTTCGTCCAGATGGGAATCGCCGAGCAGGACATGATGGCCACAGCCGCGGGGATTGCGACGATGGGCAAGAAGGTGTTCGCGTCGACTTTCGCCGTATTCGCTGCCGGCAGGGCCTACGACCAGGTGAGGAACTCGATCGCGTACGGCTCGCTGGACGTGAAGGTGTGCGCCACCCACGCCGGCCTTTCGGTCGGGGAGGACGGGGCGTCCCACCAGATGCTGGAGGACATCGCGCTGATGAGGGTGCTTCCCAACATGAGCGTGCTGTGCCCTTCCGATGCGACATCGGCCCGGTGGGCCGTAGAGGCCGCATACGCCCACAAGGGGCCGGTCTACGTGAGGTTGGGCAGGGCTGCCGTGCCAATCTACCATCCGGAGGGCACGGCCTTCAGGATGGGCGGTTCGATACGCATGGCGGAAGGGGAGGATGTGACCATAGCGGCGTGCGGCATGATGGTGGGCCCCGCGCTCGAAGCCGTCGGCATCCTGGCGGCCGAGGGCATATCGGCGGGCCTGATGGACATGTTCTCGATCAAGCCGCTCGACGAACGGGCCGTCCTGGAAGCTGCCAGGATCACCGGCGCTCTGGTCACGGCCGAGGAGCACAGCGTGATAGGAGGCCTCGGCGGTGCGGTATGCGAACTGCTATCGGGGGATCTTCCGGTGCCCGTCATAAGGGTGGGCGTAAAGGACGTGTTCGGAGAATCGGGCAAGCCCGGCCAGCTGATGGCGAAGTACGGCCTTGCGGCCGCCGACATAGCCGACGCCGCAAGGCGCGCTGTGGCAATGAAGAAGTACCCAGACCGACCACAGGAGGGATAGCGCATTGATCCAGCTCAAGGGCGTAGGCAAGATATTCAGCAACAACGTGGTCGCGCTAAGCGGTGTGGACCTCGAGATAAAAAGAGGGGACTTCGTGTTCCTGGTGGGACCTTCCGGCGCGGGGAAGTCCACTCTCCTGTCGCTTCTGTACAGGGGGGTGAAGCCCACCAGGGGGGACGTGGTCGTAAACGGTGTCGACGTGAAGACCTTAAGGCACCACGAGGTCTGCAGCTTCAGAAGGAAGCTCGGCGTAATATTCCAGGACTTCAAGCTGCTGCCCGACAGGAACGTGTACAGCAACGTCTCGTTCGCGCTCGAGGTCATCGAGGCGCCTCCCAAGGACCTGTCAAGGAGGGTCGGCAAGGCGCTGGACCTGGTGGGCCTGACCACGAAGGCCAAGGCGAGGCCCAACCAGCTCTCCGGCGGCGAGCAGCAGAGGGTCGCCATCGCAAGGGCGATAGTGAACGACCCCATACTCGTCCTCGCCGACGAGCCGACGGGAAACCTCGACCCCGAGACGTCCCGCGACATAATGGAGCTCCTAAGCGACATCAACGAGCTGGGCTCCACGGTGGTGTGCGCCACGCACAACAAGTCGATAGTGGACGAGATGCGCCGCAGGGTCATAGAGATGGAGCACGGCAAGATAATCCGCGACGAGAGAAGGGGTGTGTACAGCTTTGAAGGCCCGTTCTATTAGGCTGATAGCCGGCCAGACGGCAAGGGGCCTGTTTCGGAACTTCGCGCTCATGGCCCTCGTCGTCGTCGCCGCTTGCATGTTCGTGCTCGGCTCCACGCTCGCCGTGGCGCTCAACATAACGAACATAGGCATCCAGCTGCAAAGGCAGGTGGAGATAAAGGCGTTCCTCATGGACGGGCTCAAGGATTACGCTGCGGTGGGAGCCAGGATAAAGGCCGTGCCAGGCGTAGCCGACGCGGTCTACGTCTCCAAGGAAGAGGCTCTGAAGCGCATGGCCGAGGACTATCCCGACTACAGGGAGGTCATAAAGGCGCTTCCCGACAACCCGCTTCCCGCGTCGTTCGACGTGAAGCTGTCAGACCCGAAGTCGGTGAAGGAGATAGCGGGCGCCGTGGGCGGCCTGGAGGGCGTCGAGGGAGTGAACTACGGCCAGAGCTACGTGGAAGGACTTTCCAGCGTGCTGCAGGTGCTGTGGTCGTTCACCGCCCTCATACTGGTGGCTATGGTGTTCGGCAGCTCAATAATCGTGAACAACACGATAGGTATAACCGTCACCGCAAGGCGCAACGAGATAGAGATAATGAAGCTCGTCGGGGCCTCCGACGGCTTCATAAGGGCGCCTTTCGTGCTGGAGGGCACGATCATAGGCTTCGTGGGAAGCCTCCTTGCCGGTGCCGGGATACTGGCGGGGTACGGATACGCCGCGCGCTGGGTCAAGGACATGGCGCCGTTCGTGCCCTTGGTGGACGCGACCTGGGCCAAGGCGGGGCTGCTGGCCGTCGTGCTGGCGTTGGGGGCCGTGCTTGGAGCAGGTGCCGGGAGGAACGCGACGAATAGGTACTTGAAGGATTGATGACCGGGATGCAAAAGGGCAAGGAAAGGTCGATAGCGGCTCTACTGGCGGCTTTGCTGCTGGCGCTGTGCTGCGCCTCGGGCGGCGCGTTTGCCGCCATGCAGACGGACACCGAGAAGACGCTCGAGCAGCTGCTCAAGGAGATCGACCAGACCAAGGTGACGGTCAACAAGTACAAGGCCGAGGAGAAGAACGCCCTCAAGGCCCTCCAGCAGGTGGAGGACGACCTCGAGAACACGAGGTACAGGATAACCAAGGCCGAGAAGGACCTCAAATACCTCCATGCGAGGCTTTCGGCGGTGGAAAAGGAGCTCACGGAAGCCGACAGGGCCCTTGAGGAATCGCAAAAGGACTACGAAAAGACGGTGAAGAACCTCAAGCAGAAGCTCGTCGCCATCTACAAGGCGGGAAGCCCCAAGTACATGGAGATGCTGTTCTCGTCGGCGAGCTTCTCCGAGTTCGTGGGCAAGGCGGACTACCTGAGGGCCATGGTCGAATACGACAAGGGCACTTTGGACGTTCTTAAAGAGGAGCAGGAGGATCTCGCCGACAGGACCGAGGCCGCCGAGAAG
>Ga0116177_10001517_pt1 | contig 17179 bp, 15 predicted proteins | sample AD_STIC10_MetaG_FD_89750 | JGI IMG/M metagenome (GOLD analysis project Ga0116177, IMG submission 89750) | Active sludge microbial communities of municipal wastewater-treating anaerobic digesters from USA - AD_STIC10_MetaG | ecosystem: Engineered > Bioreactor > Anaerobic > Digestate | place: USA... | reverse complement strand
GATGCCCGCATACAGGCCCAGCACCTTCACGGGCCGGATGGTGCTGGTGAGAAACGAGAAGAACCCGACCGCGGTCGTGAGGCTCGTCAGCAGGCAGGGCATCCAGATGCTCTTCAGGGTGTGCCGGATGGCGTCGTCGTGATTGTCGTGGTAGGCGTCGGCCTCGCGGTAGTGCGCCAGGATGTGTATGGAGTCGGCCACCGCGATCGCCAGGAGGATCGCCCCCATGATGACCGTGACCATGTTGAAGGACTCGCCCATCATCGAGAAGAAGCCGATGGCCCAGACCAGGGTGAGCAGGAGGTTCATCTGGCACAACAGCGCGAGCGAGATGCGCTTGAGCATGAAGGCCACGACGATGAAGATGAGGAAGAAGGTGATGGGCGTGAACACCAGAAAGTCGCGCTTCGACAGGATGTTCATCTCCACCTCGACGTAGGGCACGCCGGCGAAATGCAGCCGCACCGCGTCGCCCGCCGCCTTCAGGGAAAACGCCATGATCCGTTGCAGCAGCTCGCGCTTCTTCTCGTTGTCGCTCGTGGGCTTCAGCTCGAAGAGGATCGCCGTGGTCGCGCCGTCCTTCGAGACGAGGCTGTTGACGACCACCGGATTTTTCAGGACCTTGTGCTTGAGCGGGTCGTATGCGGTCGGCGCGATCTCGCCCTTCGGGATGATGTTCACGAAGCGGATCGTGTTGCCCTCCGCCTGCGCCTCCTTGGCCTCGGTGAGGCTGAAGACGCGCTGCACGCCGTCGGCCTCCTTGAGCTGCGCCGATATGCTCCGGATGACCGTGATCACGCGCTCGTTGAAGACCGTGCCGTCGGGCGCCTTAAAGAGGATCACGCCGAGCTCCTCGTTGCCGTAGCGCTTCTGGAAGTTTTTATAAAACTGCAGATTGGGATCGCTCGCATCGAAGAAGATGTCGATGTGGTTGAAGAACTTGTACTGCGTGAAATAGTATCCCATGGGCAGCGAGAGCAGGACGATCGCAACCATGATGTACTTGTACTTCCGGATGATCACGTCGAATAGCTTGTTCATGTGTCCTCTTCTGCGGTGTCGTTCGATTCAAATGTGTGCGATGCCGTCACGCGCCCGTCAGGGCGGATCGTAATACCGGAACGTGATCCAGTACGGTTGCCCGTCGCTGTTCGTGTTCGCGCCCGTGCTGATGGTGCGAATGGTCGCGGGAAGATAGTAGGTCCCGTTGGGGACCGCCACCGACCCGTAACCGGGGATGACGATGCTGCCCGTGGTGACCACGTACTCCCGATTGTAGTAGCCCACAACGTCGTCCGAGTCCAGGTTCCCGTTACCGTTCCTGTCCAGGACGGCGAACAGGTACGCCGTCTCGGTCTCGCCGGAGCTCGGGTTTGCGACGCCCTGGATCAGCGGGTCGGGCGGGACGCTGTTCTCCCACACGACGATCTCCTGATACAGCGCCCGGAAGATCCCGAGCGTGCGCATGTCCTCCGCGGGCAGAATCGGGTGCGGCGCCGACGTTATGTGATCGAAGGCCGGCGGCCGGATCACGGTGGAGCCGAGCACGTAGTCCATGTCGATCTTCACGGACACGCCCGACGGCTTGATGCCGATGTCGACGCCGTTCACGTGCACGCATAGGATGATGATCTGCGCCGTGTCGACGTTGTAGCTCTCGATGGCGCCCCGGTCGAGCGCGAACTTCACGCTCGAATCGAAATCGTAAATGAGCTTGTTGGTGTTGAACTCGTAGCCCTCCTGGGGCACCGGGTTCACGCCCAGCGCGAGCTCGATGAAGTACGAGTAGGTGTCGTTGTTCTGCGCCAACCCCAGCTTGTCGCCCCGCGTCGGATAGGGGAACCCTCCGGCATTATCCCGGTCCCAGAGCGTGGCCACCACCACCCTGTCGCCGGGGACGAGGTCGGTCTTGGAGAGGTCGATGTTGAAGACGAACTCGCCCGGCGGCATCTTGTAGAAGTACTTGATCGCCGCAAGGGGGTCGGTGAACAGCGTCTTGGGATTGTCGATCCGCGCCACGATGAGATACATCGGCTTCGACGAGGCATTGTAGCCCGCGGGCACGGCGAAGGACCCCTTGATCGACATGGCCACGCCGGAGGGAACGGGCACCGTCATGGAGAAGGCGATGTCGATCCCGGCGTTCTCGCCCTCGTTCACGGTGATGGGCGTCGGGAGGCCGTTCGCTCCGGCCGCGTGGAAGCCGATCGCGTCGCCGCCGTCCACGACGCCGTTCCGGTTCCGGTCGAGCACGGCGATGAGGTACACGTTCTGGATGGGCACATTGTAGCCGTAGGGCATGATCCGCACGCGGTACGGCGTGGGGGCCGCCCCCTTACTGGCGCGGGCGTAGCCGATCACCGCGCTCGTGTCCAGCGCGCTCATGTCCGACGAGGTGATCTCCCCCGCATAGGCGATGATGATGAGGTCCCCGGCGTCGGTTCCGCCCACGGTCCCCGAGACGGCAGCGTCGAACGAGAAGACCTCGCGGTTTATGGCGATGTCGAGGTTCGGGTTCGCGCCCGCCTTGAGCGCATAGCTCGTCGAGAGCGACGAGGGCTCGATGTAGAAGCCGATGAAGTCGCCGCGTTTCGGATACGGGATGCCGTTCGCGTAGGCATTGTCGATGAAGGCGATGATGGTCACGGGATCGCCCGGCTGCACGTCGTACTCGCCCAGCTCGAGCTCGTAGGTGCCGCTGTGCTCGTCGATCCCGGCGATCATGACGATGGCGCCGGCCGGATCGCGCTCGATCGCCTCGATGCTGTCGGTCTTCGCGACCGCCACCAAAGTGGGGCCGGACGCGCTGCCGCTCACCGCGCTCGCGTCGATTTTGCCCGAGATGGTGATGGGGCCCTTCTCCTGCTTGTTCACGCAGGCGGTGATGAGGCTGGCCGCCACGAGGATCATGAGAACGCCGTTATTTATACGCATAGCGCACCCTCCAGGTCACCATGTCGTTGTCGCGCAGATAGTAAAACGCCGATTCGTTCTCGTTGATCCGCCCGGCGGATGCTCCCGTGTGCTCGATGGCCGCGTAGGTGACGCTGAACGACAGCCCGTTCTGGAAGTCCCAGGTGAGCTGCGGCCACAGCAGGTAGCCGGATTTCGCCGTGTCGAACATCGCCGTGAGCGACACCTTGAGCCGTCCGCCGAAGTAGCTGTCCTCCAGCCGGCACGATACGATCTTGGTGAACAGCGGGTCCGCGAGCTCCCGGTCCAGATACAGCGACTGGTGCCACTCGGCGGTGAACACCGTATCGCCCTCGTGGCCCTCGATGAGACGGCCAAGCGGAATGAAGTAGTTGAAGCCCGCGGAGTAGGAGACATACGGCGATTTCCGCGTCTCGAACGGAAAGGCGATGCGCCTGATGTCGTCCGTGTCCTGCATCACCATCCCCGTCTTGTCCGGGGAGTACGCCGCCTCCGCCTGCAGCACGAACTTGTCCATCTTGAACGAGACGTCCGTTCCGATCATGGTGAGGACGTGGTACTGCTGCTTCACCGCGAGAGCGAGCGGCTTGTTCGGGAGGATGCGTGTGCCGTCGGGCACCAACAGCGGCTCCTTGTACGGGCCGTGATAGGCGCTCAGCGACACGTCCACGCCCATCAGGCTCCCCGCGAAGCGCGCGCCCGCGCCCATGTTCTCCGGTTTCGCGTCCAGCGCCGCGCCCTCCTCGAGGATCACCGGCTGCCGGCCGAGCTTCGACTCGATCGCCCAGAAATTACCCGACGGCGCAAGCGCCATGGGGACGTGCACCGGCATGAGTACCGTCTCCAGCGTGAAGTCGCCGATGAAGAACATCGCGGACACCGACGGCACCCCCAGCCGCTGTTCGTCCTCGTCCTTGAAGAAATACTCGCGCATGTCGAAGGGATTGAAATAGGAGGTGGGATTGTATACGTCGGCGGTCCCCCACCCGTAGATCTGGTTGCCGGCGCGCAGACGGACGCGATCGGTGTCGTAGCTCGCGTAGAGCTCGTTGAAGCTCGCCTCGTAATACTTGGACGATATGCGCAGGTTGCGGTGCACCGTGTCCTTCTCGCTGTAGCGGTATTCCCTGCCGAGCCGGTCGCTCAGGAACGTCGCCATGGCGTAGAGGTTCGCGGTGGCGAGCAGGTAGGCGGTATCGGTCCCGTAGCGCAGCTGCGTGCGGTTGCGCAGCTCGCACTTCTTATAGGGCTCGTCCGACTCCGTGTTCTTGTGGATGCCGATGAAGTTTTCCAGCTCGACGAACCCGGTCATCGTAAACATGGCTTTTTTTTTTCGTCTCCCGCCGCTTCGGCGTCGTCCGTGGTTTCCGGCTGTTTGTCGCCCGATGCGCCGCGATCGTCTTTCACCGCGCCATCGTCCGGAGCGGACGTTTTCGGTGCGGTATGATCCGCGCCGTCCTTGGCCGGCGCGGTTTCCGGATCATTCGTCGGTTTGGTCGGCGCGGTATCCTTCGGCGATTCGCTCGCCGCGGCGGCGTCGTCGGCGACGCGAATGGGGGACGCGCATGCGCGCGAATCGGCCCGCCATTCGGGGACGATGATGACGCTAATGACGAGGGCCAGCCCCGCGACGAGCGCGAGCGCGCAGGCGCTGCGGATCAGCCCCTGCATGTGGGTCTCACGACGCATTAGGCTCCCTCCGAATGCCGTTTAAGATCACATTGGCCATCATTTTGGATATCTCTTCGTCGGTGTAGCGGTCCATGCGTATGGCGGGGAGCACCCGCAGGCTTGAGAAGAACGATATTTGCGCGATGAGGAACTGCCGCGCGAAGAAGTCGTAGTCGAGCTCCTTGAGGATGCCGCGCCGTGCCTTATCGTACAGCATTTCCCGGAAGATGGACTGCCCGAAGGAGAGCAGGTTCTCCAGGAGCCGGTTGGTGTTCACGGCGCCGAACTCGATGAGGTCGATGTAGACGATCCGGTATAGCTCGTAGTTCGCGTCCACCGTGCGCTTGATGGAAAGGATCACCTTGTCGATGTTGAGCGGGAAGTCGTCCGCGATGAGCACGAAGGTGTCGGCCAGCGATTCCTCGATCTGCTTCGAATCGAAGACGCTCTGGAATATCTCCTCCTTGCTCTGGAAGTGGTTGTAGATGTTCCCGAGCGAAACCCCGGCGTTCGCGGCGATCTCCCGCAGGCCCGTCGCCGCGAAGCCCTTGGCGGCAAACAGGGATTTCGCCGAGCTGACGATCCGCTCCTTGTTCGGAGCGGCGGCCTGTTCTGTCGTCGGTGCGGTCTTTTTTCTCATCGCGAGCATTGTCGAAATTTGTAAAAATCGTAAAAATATGGCTTGCATAAAAAACAAACGTTCGTTCATTATAGATACTATCGTTTTATCACTTTGTCAATAGCCAGTTTTAATTTTTGGAGGATTTAATGAAAAAATGCATGATCGGCGCCGTAATAATCGTACTGTGCGCAGCGCAATCGGCCTTCGCCCTCACCGGTAGGCAAATCATGGAGAAGAGCGACGCGCTCACGAAGCCCAATACCTCCACCAGCACGGTCGTGATGGTGATCGAGAAGGGCGGCAGCACCGTGGACAAGGAATTCGAGCTCATCAGCAAGAAGGCGGGCCCGCGCGACATGGCCCTCATCACCTTCACGCGACCCTCGGCCATCAAGTTCCTGACGCACTCGAAGAAGGGCGCGGAGGACGATCAGTGGCTCCGCCTCTCATCCGGCAAGGTGAAGCGGATCTCCTCGTCCGAGAAGGACAAGTCGTTCGTGAACTCCCACCTGTATTACGAGGACCTGAGCTCGCGGAACATCGACGATTACGAGTACAAGTATCTCGGCGACAAGCAGGCGGCGGGCGCCGACTGCTACGTGGTCGAATCGGTCAAGAAGAAGGGGGAGCGGGTGTACAGCAAGTCGGTGCTGTATGTGCGCAAATCGGACTTCTTCGTGGTGCGCATCGACGTCTACATGAAGGGGGGGCTGCACAAGTATCTTGAAAACTACGAGATCAAGACGGTGCAGGGCATCATCACCCCCATGAAGGCCGTCATGACCATGTCCGACGGCAGCGGGAAGACCACCCTGAACGTGAAGTCGGTGAAATACAACATGAACCTGGGCGACGCGCGGTTCTCGAAAGACGCGATGCGCTGAGCCGTACGCGTTCGTTCCGGTCGGCCGGCATCCGGGGAGTCGTCTCCGGTGCCGGCGCCGCGCCCGTTCCCGCCGTCCGCTAGCGCGAAAGCAGCGCCTCCGTCTCCCGCGCGATGATCATCCGCTGTATCTCCGAGGTCCCCTCGTAAATCGTGGTCACGCGCGCGTCGCGGTAGATGCGCTCGATCTTGTTGTCGCGGATGTAGCCGTACCCGCCGAAGACCTGCAGGGCGCGATAGGCGGCGCGGTTGAGCGATTCGGTCGCGGCGAGCTTCGCGATGGAGGCCTCGCGCGTGAAGGGCCTCTTCGCGTCCTTGAGCGACGCCGCGCTCCACACCAGCAGCGCCGCCGCCTCGTGCTCCACGGCGATGTCGGCGATCATGTTCTGGATGGTCTGGTGCTTGATGATGGGCTTGCCGAACTGGCGGCGCTCGCCGGCGTAGGACACGGCCTCGTGGAGGCAGGCGGCGATCATCCCCGTCGCCTGCGAGGCGATGCCGATGCGCCCGCTGTCGAGCGCGTTGAGCGCAATCTGCAGGCCCATGCCGGGCTTGCCCAGCATGTTCGCCTCGGGAACCGCGCAGTCGTCCAGCACGATCTCCACGGTGTTCGAGGCGCGCAGGCCCATCTTGTCCTCCTCCTTGCCCACCGACAGCCCCTTCGCGCCGCGCGGCACCAGAAAGGCCGAGAGGCCGTTCTTGCCGGGCGCGGTGCGCGCGATCACCACGAAAACGCCGGCGTACTCCCCGTTGGTGATGAACTGCTTCACGCCGTTGAGGACATAGACGCCGCCCTTTTTGACGGCGGACGTCGACAGCCCGCCGGGGTCGGAGCCGGCCTCGGGTTCGGTGAGCGCGAAGGCGCCGATGTGCTCGCCCGAGGCGAGCGGGAAGAGGAATTCGCGCTTCTGCTCCTCGGTCGCGAAGGCGAGCATGGGCTCGGCCACGAGATTGGTCACGCTGAGCGTGACGGCGATGGAGGCGCACGAGAAGGCGATCTCCTGGAGGGCCAGGCTGTAGCTCACCGCGCCGGCCGCCGAGCCGCCGTAGCTCTCCGGCACCATCATGCCGAAGAGGCCGAGCTCGCCGAGTTTCTTGACGAGCGACGCCGGGTACTCGCCGCGGCGGTTATAGTCCTGCGCGACCGGCTCGATCTCGCTGCGCGCGAAATCGCGGATCATGTCGCGGATCATTATCTGTTCCTGCGTGAGGGGAAGGTTCATGGCGTGTACACCGTGACGACGAGGACGCATTCCTTTGCGCCCGGATTTTTGAGCGCGTGCGTGATCCCAGAGTCGAAATGCAGCGCGTCGTGCTGCTTGAGCGCGTGCTTTTTGCGGCCCACGGTGATCTCCAGCGTCCCCTCGAGGACGTAGATGAACTCCTCGCCCTCGTGCTGGTAGCTGATCTTCGGGTGCTCCGCGCCCGGCGGGATGACCACGCGGAAGGCGCGCAGGTGCTTGTTCATCGCCTGCGGGGTGAGGATGGTGTAGAGGTACGACGATGCGCGCTTGTTGAAATCGTCGATGCGCCTCTTTTTGCGCTCGTCCGGGTCCTTCGCGGGCGAACCGAGCAGTTGGCCCGGGTCCACCGTGAGCGCGCGCGAAATCTTGAGGATGTCGCCCACCGGCGGAAAGACGACGCCGGACTCGATCGCCTCGAGGTCGCGCACCTTGAGGCCGGTCTTCTCGGCGAGCACCTCGAGCGAGAGTTTCTTTTTTCGCCGCTGGGCGGCGAGTTTCGCGCCGATGGGGTTTTTCGGCGCGGGCGCGGCGTCGGGCTTTTTCTTCATGGTATCACCGTTCCGGGGAATGTCGCGCCATCATCCTGCGCTATGAACGCATATTCGTCAAGATGGAAATCCCTCTTGACAGGGGCCGTCGGAGGAAAAACGTATCGGCATGAAAAACGCAAGACGCCGCATCGATTCGCCGCAGGCCGTTCGGGAGCGAGTTTCCAATGACGTGCGCGTCGTCCCGTACGATCGTCGGGCAGGGTCCGTCCCCGGGGGGCGCCGTTAGCCATGCCATCGCTTCCGTCGCGCATCGTCGATTTCCACGTGCACCTGTTCCCGGACCGGCTCTTCGAATCCATCTGGAGGCATTTTGTGACCGACTACGGCTGGTCGGTGATCCATCAGCTGTATTATCGCGAGTGCGTCGCCTATCTGCGCGAGCGCGGCGTGGGCCCCATCGTGTACTCCAACTACGCGCACCGGCCGGGGATCGCGCGCGGGCTCAATGCGTGGAACCGCGCCGTGGTCGATGAGCTGCCGGACCTGTACTGCCTGGCGGCCTATCATCCCGGCGATGACGACGCGTTCGACTATGCGCGCGAGGCGCTTGCGCACCCGAAGGTGCTGGGGATCAAGCTGCAGCTTTTAGTGCAGCGTTTCTATCCGCACGACGAGCGCCTCTTCCCGTTATACGAACTCATCATGGAGCGCGGCAAGCGCGTGCTGCTGCATACGGGCACCGGTCCGGTAGGAAACGAGTTCGTCGGCGCCGCGCATTTCGAGAGGCTCATGCGCCGCTATCCGGAACTGCCGGTCACGGTCGCGCACATGGGCGCGCTGGAGTACGCCGCGTTCGTCGATTTCCTCGACGCCTTCCCGAACATGTATCTCGACACGGCCTTCGTCTTTTTGCCGCAATTCGACGGCTATTGCGATCTGGACGCGGCACTCCTCGAGAAATACCGCGACCGCATCCTGTACGGATCGGACTTCCCGAACCTCATCATGCCGCGCGAGGACGAGATCGAGCATCTGCTGGGACTCGGGCTTTCGCAGGAATTTTACGACGCCGTGTTTTACAATAACGGCATGCGGTTGATACGGGGGATCAGCCGCATGGGTGATGTGTGACGTGCTATAAGATTACAGCTTGTCCCATTTGGGCGTCGTGACGGAGCCGACTTTTTTCATTACTGAATCGAAATCATCGTATAGCTGCTTTTTCGATTTTGATTTGCGGAGGGAGCTGAAATACGATGCCGATTCCATTTCCGTGATCTCCTTGGTGAATGCGTAGAGCGCCAGCTGGTTGATGGAAACGCCCTGTTCGTCGGCCACGCGCTCGATCCGGGTTTTCAGCGCCCGGGGAACGCGAATGGTAAGCACGCTCGATTTAGCTTTCATGGGCTTTTCTCCAGGTTGCGGCAAAATTTGACGGGGTGATGATGCGAAGGTCGTCGAATTTCAACTCGGCCTTGATGGTGAAATCTCTTGTGTTGCTCGTTATAAGGTAATTGCAATTGCTTGCCAGGGCCAGCTCGACAAATATATTGTCGCTTTCATCTTGCAGATTGGGCCTGAAATGAAAATAGGTGGCGTACGGCCTTCCGATGTAGGCGATGAAACGCAAAACCCGATCGATGTCCGTTCGAGTGAGATTGAGGTCTTTTTGCGAAGCGGTGCGTGACAACACTTTCTGATATTCCTGGTGGACCGGAATGGATATCGCGAGCGACAGCCTGTTTTCCCTGATCAGGGAAAGGATGAAGTGCGATGCCCCGGAACGGTTCCGGAGCGCCTGATAGAGAACGTTGGTGTCAAGAACGACCAACATGTTTAAAAGATAGCATATGTGCTATCTTGTGTCAAGTGAAAAAACGGTCATTGCGCGAACGTGCCGTGACGGATTCCGAGGGGTATGCTTTGTGCGGGATGATTTGCGGCATCGCCATCGAAGGTGATCATCAATGAACGATCACGCCCTCAAAGGCATCGTGCTGATCGCGCTCTCGGCGCTCGCCTTCGCGCTCTCGACGGTCTTCGCGAAGTTCGTCACCACGCAGTCGGCCATCTCCGGGATCGAGATCGCCTTCTTCCGGTTCGCGGCGGGGCTCGCCGTGATCGTGCCGTACATGCTCGCCCGCAAAAAGACGTTTCGCGCGGTGGAGAAGCGCTACGTGGCGCTGCGCGGCGTGTCCAATGCCGTCGCGGTTATTTTCTTCTACCTCGGGATCAAGTTTACCACCGTGACCAATGCCAATATGCTCAACATGACCTACCCGGTGTTCGTGTATCTCATGGCGCCGTTCATCAATCGCGAACGAGGGAGCTGGCGCGGCTGGGTGAGCGTCGCGCTCACGATCGCGGGGAGCTGGCTCATCATGATGCCGGGCTTCGCGGCGATCAACGCGGGCGACGTCTTCTCGCTCCTCTCGGCCGTGGTGGCGGGCGTCGCGGTGTGCGCCCTCCGCGAATCGCGCAAGTACGACGACAGCGAGGTGATCCTCTTTCATCTCATGGCCATCGGCACGGCGGTGTGCCTGGTCGCGACGCTTCCGAACTTCGTCGTGCCGCAGGGGATGATGATCGTCCACATCGCGCTCACCACGCTCTTCGCGCTCGTCGGGCAGGTATTCATCACCGAGGGCTACCGCTTCATCGACGCGGGCCCCGGGGCGCTCGTGTCGGCCAGCCGCGTCCTCTTCGCCGGCGTCCTCGGCGCGGTCGTCTTCGCCGACGCGCTCACGGTGAACCTCGTCGCCGGCGGCGCGCTCATCATGCTGTCGCTTGCGGGCGTGAGCCTCAACGGGGGGCGGAAGGAAGGCGACTAGATCCGCCGAGGGATGGGGCGTCATTTCAACGCTCCATCTGGCGGCCATTGTTTTTCTTGCCGGGTTTTTTTCTATCAGTTCAATTCAGCGGCCTCACCGGAAGCGCACCTGCACGCACGCATCGCAGGAAACACGTGCCCGAAAGTATTACCGAGAGTGTGTATCCATGCCGTTTGCCGTGCGCGTGACGATATCGAGTCATGCAATAGACTGCTGGCGATCACCTAAATGCGCTATCAACCCAGCGCATCCAGCTTCTCCCATATGCTCCGGGGAGAAAGCAGGGTTATGTTGCGAATGTCAATGTCGCCCTCTCCGTCGTATACAAGAAAGCCCCGTTCGCTTTCGTGAATTGCGTCCATGAAATACTCAATGGATGTTAAAAAATCCCGGTTAAACGTGCGGGACGACTTTATTTCAATGGGATAGATTTTATGTGAGATCGTATAGAGGCAGTCGACCTCCCGGCCTCTGGCGTCCCGGAAAAAAAATAGATTATTGGTTTTGTTCCTGTTAAACCGGTATTTTAATATTTCCGATATCGCCATGTTCTCATAGAGGTTTCCCTTGAGGGGATGGTGCGCAACATGTTGTATTGATTCAATGCCCAGTAAGTGCGCCGCCAGACCCACGTCGTAGAAATAGAGCTTTGGGGATTTAATGAGCCGTTTTCCGATATTGGCGAAATACGGCTGAAGCCTGAAGATAATGTAGCTGGCCTCCAGGAGTGTCAGCCAGTCCTGCGCGGTTGTATGGCTTATGCCGGTATCGCTGGCAAGCGAGGAAAGGTTTATCAGCTGCCCCACTCTTCCGGCGCAGTGTTTTACGAATGTGTGAAAAAGATGAAGGTTGTGGATGTTGGCAAGCTGTCGCAGGTCCCGTTCAACGTATGTTGTGTAATAATCAGCCAGCGCTTCAGATGGGTTGAGTTTTTTATCGTGTATTCTTGGATAGAATCCATGATACAGATACTCATCGGATTCCAAGATGTTTCCGTGTTCGTGAAGTTCCTCGATGGAAAACGGCAGGAGTTTTAGAAGCGCTGTTCTTCCCGCGAGGGACTGGGAAACCGATTCCATCAGCTCGAGCTGCCTGCTTCCGGTCAATACGAACAATCCCTCCCGGTTGAGCGAATCGACATATACCTGAATGGAGGACAAAAGGTCCGGTGCATTCTGAATCTCGTCCAGGATCGCTCCTCCCGCGCAGCCCTTCAAAAAGCCCTTGGGGTCTTCCCGGGCAAATGTTCTGGTTTCGATATCCTCCAGATTGAAATACTTCAGCCGGGGGAAGGTGTTTTTGGCCAGGGTGGTTTTCCCGGATTGCCGTGGGCCGGTAATGGTTATCACCGGGTACTGTGTAAATAGCTCCTTTGCTTTGCGTGCCAGTCTTCGTTTAATCATAAGAGCCTGTTTGCGCAAATTGAAGAAAATATCTTCAATTTGCATATTGATAAACGATGTAAAAATTATGTCAATAAATATTTTTTCGGTATTGGTTCTTGTTTCGGAAGGTTTCTGTCACGGGAAAGATCATTCATGCGGGATTTCGAATGGCCTGATGGCGCTCATGGATCAATCGCCGCCGGGGCTCACGATGATCGGACGGAAATTCGTATCCGGCTGTACCGATAGGAATCATCCCCCAACGGACGGAGCGGCCGGCGTGCCTCGGGATTGTTCTAGCGGAAGCGCACCTGCACGCATGCACTCCGGTCGGGGTGGCGGCGCGGGTGGTCGAAATCGGTGGAGCGCGCGTTTTCCCACATTCCCGAGCGCGTTCCCGTGCGTTTCCAGTAGTCGACAAAATACGTATACACCGCCGCGCTCCCGTCGCGGTTCTTGACGACAATTTTATTGAAGAGCGCGATCTGCCCCGTGAAGTCGTAGAGCTTGCCGGACTTGAGGACGAGCTTCCAGCGGCTCGGGTAAAAAAACACGGGTTGCGTTTCCTTCGCGGAGGTTTTGTCGTGTCCCACGGGCTTCCACTCCACGGCGCGAATGCTTTCGACATCGTCCCACCGCACGGTCTTCTCGTATGAAACCCCGCCCTTTACGTGGGTAAAGGTTATCGACGGCGATGCGAGGTCCGCGGTCCCCTCGACGGACCTGCCGTCGGCGCGCAGCGCCTTCACGCTGTAGGCGTACAGGTCGGCCCTCTTTTCGGGCTGATTCGCTGCGCGTTCCTTTTTCGCACCCGCCTTCTCATCGACAACGACCGGCGCCCGCGGCGCCTCGGGATCCTTCGGCTGGGCGAGGGCGGCGGAGCAGAGGGCGAGGAGGATGGTAAGTGCGGTGAGAGATGCTGTGAGCGAGCTGGGCATACGGCCTTTGTGTGGGCGCTGGATATTGACGACAGGCATTGCAGGGAAATGTTCGTGTGTTGATTATCTCGCTGTCGTCGCGATCGCTTCGCGCGATGACAGGGAACTTTAATTGGTAACACTCAAATAGTTCGACCGAAATAAATAGTAAACAATTTTTAAAAAAATACGGACGGATTAATTTCTTTACAAAGCTGTAAATGTATGGTTAATTGTCAACAAATATAAGAAATGAGCTGGAATCCATGCGCCAGAGGATTTCATCATGATCTTTCTCTGCATGCCGCTGGCACCGGCCTGCTTTATCGAAATGGAGCGCACCAATCCCAACGATCCGCAGAGCGACGCCTTCTCGTCGCCGCTGTCGAGCGCGGCCGGGCAGCCGGTGTTTTATGTGATGCGGACGGGGCAGGAGAACAGCGTTTCGCTCTACGATGACGGGTACTACAAAAAGGGCTATTCGTGGAAAACGCCCCGCTTCATAAACCTCGGCGACGGCACCGTGCGCGACAACCTGACCGGACTCATGTGGACGGCCGATGCGAATATCATGAAGACGCGGGACCCGAAATTTGATGGCGATGGAACGGCCGAAGACGGCTTGGTTACCTGGTATCACGCCATGGACTACATATCGAAGCTGAACGGAGAAAAATATCTCGGCTATAGCGACTGGCGCGCTCCCAATGCCAACGAACTTATGAGTCTCATCGATTTTGGGCAGGCATATATTTATACTTGGCTTATGAGTGAAGGGTTTAGTAATGTTCCTTTAAATGCCCGTATCTGGTCATCGACTACAAATCCTGATCTTAGTTATAACTCAGCCTTTTTTGTTGATTTGATCACTGCCGGTGGGGCTTGGATGTCATTTAAAACGGAATTTTATTACATCTGGCCGGTTCGTGGAGAGAATGCGGGTTCGGAGAGAGTGTTGCAAAAAACGGGACAAACCGTAACCTATTACACTAATGATGACGGCAGGCTGAGAAAAGGGGAGCCGTGGCCGGAACCACGTTTCACCGACAATAGCAATGGGACAATAACAGACAACCTGACGGCGCTTGTGTGGGCAAAGGATGGTAATATCATGGTAAGCCGGAATCCGGGATATGATGTTGATGGTACCGCCAATGACGGACGAGTGGCATTTACAACGGCACTGAATTATATTGCACTGCTCAACACAGAAAACTATCTGGGCTTTTCCGACTGGCGTCTTCCCAATGTGCGCGAGTTTACAAGTCTATGGAATTTTTCATACCATATCGCAACCTGGCTGCAGAATCAGGGTTTCACTAATGTCCAAAACTATTATATAACATCGACAGGTTATGGGGCCATTCCAATTGATCGGTCGTATCGTATTGGAATTTATGTCCCAAGATTTCAAGCACAACCCAAAACCTACTCTGACTATTTTTTTTACGTCATCCCCGTCCGCGGCGGCCGCTAGATTGCGTTTCACAAACGCAACCGCACCCACCCCGCAACAGGATCGCTCATGCTATTACGGAAACCCGCACGCGACCGTCGTTAGCGCCATCGATCTCGCTTTGAAGTCCCTACGGGGTGCGTATCAAACGCGGCTCTGACCCCTATCCCCCGGCCCCGTTCCCCTTCGGTAGGGGAAAGGGGGGTGTCAAGGTCATAATGAAATTTCATGAATGCAACTATCAATTGCCCGAATGTAGATTTACAGTGATATCCGCTACTTCGCCCCCGCCCAGATCTCACCCTTCCTGCCGATCTGCCCGGCGATCTCGTCGAGCCTGCCGTCGATGTCCTCTCCATCCTTGTAGTTGAGGCTCCGGCTGTATACGAGCCTACCGCTCTGGCCGTCCACCACGCGCAGGGCGAGGACGGTGGTCGCGCCGAGCTTGCTCACGCGGCCCATGAGTTGGCGCGCCGAGGTGCGGCCGCCGCCGCGCATCACCACCGCCTCGACGCCCTTGGACGCCCGCAGCTTCGCGTACAGCTTGTTGGTCAGATCGGCCGCGACCTTCTGCTCCACGCCGTTGGCGGTGAACGCGTTCACGCCCAGACGCGCCATCGACGTCGCGGCCGGTTTATCATCTTTCGCAGTGTCCTTTGTCTCCTTTTTTGCGGCTTCCCTGTCCGGCGTGTCGGGCGTGTCCCTGTCTTTGGCGGCGTCCTCACCGCGCGTCGATTCCTTCTCCGCTCCCTCGTCTCCTGATGGCTCCGCCGGAACTCGGTCCTTCAGCCCCAGACGCCATCGGAAGAACCGCTCGATGTACTCCGGCGGCGTGCAATTGATCCCGGCGATGGGACGCAGCTCCACGATCTCCCGGAAGGTCGCGGCGTCGCCGTCCGTCATGTCCTTCGTTTCAATACGTGTCCCGGTAATGATGGCTTTACTCCCGGCATCCACGTCGATCCGTTTCTTCGGATTCGCGGTTTCGGTTATGGTTACGCCGCCCTCCTTCACCATGACGATCGCTCCGTTCGCGGTGATCTCCGCGGAGAACACGGTCCCGCGAACGGCGATGGTATGATTGATCGTCCGGATCGAGAACGATCCCTTGCTGGTGAGCTTCTCGAGCATGACGGCCGCCTTGCCGCGCATGAGGTGAAGCGCCGCCACGTCGGCCGACGACTTCAGCGTTACCGGCAGCGTGTCCATCCGGAGCTCGGTGTTCTCGAAGAGCTCGAGCATGTTGTCCGCGCCGCACTGGATGAACGCCTTCGATTTCGCGTGCGTCTTCACGGTGTCTTTGGTGTGGAGGCGCAGTTTGATCGCCGCGGGGACGATCCGGTTACCCGGCTTGATGATGTCCACCCTTCCGATGAAGTAATCGAGCACGTTGATGGCGGGCGACACGCCGAATTTTTGGTACAGGATGTATCCGGCAAGGACGAGGACGATGATTCCGAGTGCGATGATGGCTTTTTTCATTGGATTGCCCAGTATTTTCTGTAAACTGTAATGAACCGATATGAACTAAAAGGTTCGCTCACGGTTTGTCAATTGTAAATCACTCTTTGTGTGCTGATTCAGTGTTCCTGTTGAGTTGTGGGGCTTCGCGTGGAGCAATCGAATTCCTCGAAAAATGCTGGAATAATTTCCATCGCCCCGATACGCTCGCCAATCGATCCGACATCGGGTGCCCATGGACGCCATCTACAAGAAAATCAAGGGACAGTTCTACAACAAGCTCCTCATCGCGATCATCATCGGGGTGGCGTTGTCGGCGGTCTCGCTCTACTTCGTGTTCGTGTGCCAGCAGGCGGACGACGGGCTGAAGATCGACGATCGTTTCATGGCCCTCGAGGTGCGTCCCGGCAGTCCCGCGGCCGAGGCCGGGATCCGCACGGGTGACCGGGTGCTGGCGATCGGGGGCGTTCGCCTGGCGCGCATCGGCGAGCTCCGCACGGTGCACGAGAGCGTGATGCACACGGTCTCCGCGCTCTGCGGCGTCCTCGTGCCGCACCGGGCGGTGCCCTACGAGATACAACGCGGCGAGGCCGTCGTCACGGTGTCGGTGGTCCCGACGCGCATCGGCCTGCAGGGGCTGGAGTTCTCGGTCCTGTTCCGTTTTACGCTGGGGCTTTTCTTCCTGTTGCTGGGGAGCCTGGTCTATTTCCGCAAGCACACCGACCGGCTGGCGCTCATCTTCTTCCTCTACTGCGCCACGCAATCGCTGTACCTCACGATGGGGTACTACTCGTCGTTCTGGAATTGCGGCATCATCCGCTTTCTGTTCTATGCCGTCTCGCCCATGAAGGTGCTCAGCGGGGTGCTGTTCCTCCATTTCTTCTCGGCGCTCTCCTCGCCGGCGGAGGCGCGCGCGGGCCGGGCGCTGCGCGCGGCGCTCTACGCACTCGCCGGCGCGCTCATCGTCGCGTTCGCCGTCACCCTGTTCCGGTCCGAGCTCTTTACATTCGTGTACTGGACGCGCGATTGCTTCTACTACCTGTGCCACGGCGCCGGCGTGGCCGCGCTCCTGTATCAGTATGTCCGCAACCGCGCGAACCCGGACTACAGCATCAAGCGCCAGCAGATCAAGATCATCCTTTACGGGACCACGGTGAGCGTGGCGCTCTACCTCGCCTTCAAGCTGGCGATCATCGCGGGGGCGGGGGGCGGCACCAATATCGTTTCCGAAAACGAGCAAATCCTCACCGGGCTCCTGTTCTCGATCGTCCCGATCTCGATCGG
>Ga0116177_10001509_pt1 | contig 17234 bp, 10 predicted proteins | sample AD_STIC10_MetaG_FD_89750 | JGI IMG/M metagenome (GOLD analysis project Ga0116177, IMG submission 89750) | Active sludge microbial communities of municipal wastewater-treating anaerobic digesters from USA - AD_STIC10_MetaG | ecosystem: Engineered > Bioreactor > Anaerobic > Digestate | place: USA... | reverse complement strand
GGCATGGACAGGCGCAGCGGAGTTCGTGGGCACGGCGTGCGCCGGGACGGCGCCGCTCGAAGTCATTGAGCAAAGCGTAACACGAATGATTCGCATTTGTGAATGAACCGCCCTGGCGCCTGAAGGTCCTTCGCCACCGGGCGCGGGGCGCATGCGCCCTGCCGCGCGCGCACGACACCAGGAAAAAGGGCCCGCCGAAGCGGGCCCCACGATCGAGGCGAGGTCGCGCGACGATCAGCGTGCCGGCACCCCCGGCTCGATGCGCGGCGCGGTCTTCACGCTCCAGACCATCGTCACCGCGAGGATCGCGACGACCACGCCGAGCGAGACCGCCACCGGGATCTTGTAGACGTCGATCAGCAGCATCTTCGAGCCGATGAACACCAGGATCACCGCCAGCCCGTAGCTGAGCAGGTGGAACTTCGACGCCATCGCCGCGAGCAGGAAGAACATCGCCCGCAGGCCGAGGATCGCGAAGATGTTCGAGGTCAGCACGATGAACGGGTCGTCGGTGATCGCGAAGATCGCCGGGATCGAGTCGACCGCGAAGATCACGTCGGTCAGGCCCACCAGCGCCACCACCATCAGCAGCGGCGTGGCGATGCGGCGGCCGTTCTCGACCGTCCAGAAGCGCTCTCCGTCGAACGCCTTCGACACCGGCAACACGCGGCGCAGCAGCTTCAGCGCGGGGTTGTCGTCGAGCGACTGCTCGCGCCCGGCGGCCCACCACATCTTGATGCCCGTCAGCAGCAGGAAGGCGCCGAAGACGTACAGCACCCAGTGGAACTGCGCGATCAGCCAGCCGCCCACGAGGATCATCACGGTGCGCAGCACGATCGCGCCGATCACGCCGATCATCAGCACGCGCTTCTGGAAGGCCGGCGGCACCGAGAAGTACGTGAAGATCATCAGGAAGACGAAGATGTTGTCGACCGCGAGCGACTTCTCGATCAGGTAGCCGGTCAGGAACTCGAAGGCGCGCGTGTCGGCGGTGGCGGCCACGGCCGGGTCGGCGTGGTTCGCGAGCGCCCACCAGAACAGCGCGTTGAAGGCCAGGCTCAAGGCGACCCAGATGGCCGACCACTTGATGGCCTCGGGCACGGTGACCTCGTGCGCGCCCTGCTTGCGCAGCACGACGAAGTCGACGAAAAGCGCGACCAGCACGGACGCGACGAAGAAGATCCACAGCCACTGGGGCGCGACGGAATTCATGGGCAAGACTCCTCTCGGACGAAGCACTCGGGGTTCGGTCCGGCGTGATCGCCACGCCGGCCGGCTCGGGTGCCGAAGAGTCTTGCGGGGGTCCGGTGCCGCGGCGCGAGGCCGGGACCGGGACTGCGGGCCCGGGCAGCGGCTGGGCAGCCACCACCGTATTGACGGGCTTCGCGACGGCGAACCGTTCGCTACTCCCCCTTCAGCGGGCGCGATTCTGCCGGCGAAGGCATGGCCCCGCAAGTTCGAAGGAATTGGGCGCTATCCTGCGGGCCATGAAGATCATCGTCCGCTGGCTCCTCCTGGCCGCCGCCCTGCTGCTGGTGGCCCACCTCTACCCTGGCGTGCAGGTCAGCAGCTTCGGCGCGGCCATGGTCGCCGCGCTCGTCATCGGCCTGTTCAACACGCTGCTGCGCCCGCTGCTGGTGCTGCTGACGCTGCCGGTGACGCTGCTGACGCTGGGCCTGTTCCTGTTCGTCATCAATGCGCTGATGTTCTATTTCGCGGCGCAGGTGCTCGACGGGCTCAGCGTCACCGGCTTCGCCGCCGCGCTGATCGGCTCGCTGATCTACAGCCTGTGCGGCATGGTGATCGACGTGGCGATGGAGCGGCTGTTCAGTTCGCCGCCGCGCTGAGCGACGCCGCCGCGCCGCGCGCGGTCTTGAGCGTCGCGCCGCGCACCTCGAAGGCCACGCGCTGCACCGTGCGGCCGGCCACGCGCAGCTCGAGCGCGTGCGGCCCGGGCCAGGGCGCCCACGACAGGCGCGCACCGCGGCCCAGGCGCCGGCCGTCGAGCCACCATACGCCCGGCTCGCCCTCGAAGACGATGCGCTGCGCCGCGGGCGGCATGTCGGGGTCGATCGCGTAGCGGCTGCCGTCGCGCGGGCTGGCGATGCCCACGCCGCTGCGCGCGCTGCCGGCGGCCGCGATCCACGACAGCTCGGTGCCGGCCACGAACACCTCGTCGCGCTCGGCCTCGCGCGCGCCTTCGAAGCGCACGCGGGCCTGCACGACGCCGGGCGGCGCGGCCGGCGCGCGCGAGGCGCGGCCCTCGTGCAGCGCCATCGCGAGCGTGCGCCACACCGGCGCCGCGCCGCTGACGCCGCTGACCGCGTGCATCGGTGCGCCGCTGGCGTTGCCGACCCACACGCCGATCGTGTAGCGGTCGGTGTAGCCGACGCACCAGTTGTCGCGCAGGTCCTTGCTGGTGCCGGTCTTGACCGCCGCGAAGCCGCGCGTGGCGAGCGCGCTGTCCAGCCCGAAGGTGCGCGCGCGTGCCCCGTTGTCGGCGAGCACCTGGGTGACCAGCCAGGTCGGCGCGGCCTCGGCCACGCGGCGCGGCGTGGCCGCCGGCGCGCCGGCGCGCCAGGTCGGCGGCGTGTAGACACCGCCGTTGGCCAGCGCGCGGTAGGCGTTGGCCAGCGCGAGCAGCGTCACGTCGGCCCCGCCCAGCGCCAGGGCTTGGCCGTACCAGGCGCCGGGCTGCGGCAGGGCCAGGCCGTAGGCATTCAGGCGCTCGGCGAGCGCGTCGGGGCCGAGCATCGCGCCGACGCGCACCGCCGGCACGTTCAGGCTCGCGCCGAGCGCCGTGCGTGCGCTGACCCAGCCCTTGAAGCCGCGGTCGTAGTTCTGCGGCGTGTACAGGCCGTTGCCGGTGACGAGTTCGGCCGGAGCATCGTCGATCAGGCTCGCCGGCGTCAGCAGGCGCTTCTCGAACGCGAGCTGGTAGACGAAGGGCTTGAGCGTCGAGCCCGGCTGGCGCCGCGCGAGCACGCCGTCGACCTGGGCCGCGCCCGACAAGTCGCCGCTGGAGCCGACCCAGGCGAGCACCTCGCCGCTGGCGTTGTCGAGCACGACCACGGCGCCGTCTTCGACCTGGCGCCCCGACAGCTCGGCGAGCTGGCCGCGCAGCGCGGTGCGCGCGACGCGCTGCACGCGCGCGTCCAGCGTGCTGGCCTGCGCCGGGGCGCCCCGCGGGTCGAGCGCCTGGCGCGCGAAGTGCGGCGCGATCTGCTCGCCCAGCGGCGGGCCGCCGCGGCGCGCGAGCGCGGTCTCGGCCAGGGCCTCCACGCCGGCGCAGCCGATCTGCTGCAGCCTGAGCACGCCGCAGGCGCGCTGCGCGACGAGCTCGGGCGTCGCGTTCGGCGCGCGCAGCAGCGCGGCGGCGATCGCCGCCTCGTGCGCGTCGAGCCCGCCGGGCCACTTGCCGAACAGCGTCTGCGACAGCGCGCCGATGCCCACCAGCTCGCCGCGCCAAGGCACGGTGTTGAGGTAGGCCTCGAGGATCTGCGCCTTGCTCCAGCGCGCCTCGAGCTGCGTGGCGACCAGCGCCTGGCCGATCTTCTGCGACAGGCTGCGCCCGCCGGCCGGTCGGGCCAGGCCCTCGTCGACGAGTCCGGCGAGCTGCATCGTCAGCGTCGAGGCGCCGCGCGTGCGCGTGTTCCACAGGTTGGCCCAGGCGCTGCGTGCGGCCGCGGCCCAGTCGACGCCGGCGTGCTCGTGGAAGCGCCGGTCCTCGCTGAGCACGATGGCCTGCAGCAACGCGGGCGACAGCGCCTCGATCGGCACCCAGTCCAGGCGCCGCACCGAGGCGTCGACGCGCAGCGTCTGCAGCGGCGTGCCGTGGCGGTCGAGCAGGGTCAGGTCCGACGGGCGGTGCGCGGCGCGCACCTCGGCGAAGCTCGGCAGCGCCTGCGCCGGCCCCGCCAGCGCGGCGCCCGCGGCCAGGGCCAGCAGCACGCGCCGCGCGCGCCTCACGGCCCGACCTCGACCGGCAGGTTGGGCGATTCGCCGTGGCTGTCGGGCGCGTACATCGCCTCGACGCGCGTCGGCGGCAGCGCGTAGCGGCCGGGGTTGTTGAGCCGCACGCTGTACTCCAGGACGTGCCGGCCGCGCGGCAGGTACTCGAAATAGCTGCGCCAGGCCTCGAAACCGCGCTCCTCGAACGCCGCCCAGGCGCGGCCTTCGCGGCGCTCGCCGCGCGTGGCCAGCGCCGAATCGCGCCCCAGGCCCGAGCCGAGCACGGTGGCGCCGCCGGGCACCGGGTCGCTGACGACGACCCAGCTCATGTCGGACTGGGCGTCGACCTCGACGCGCACGCGCATCACGTCGCCCCGCGACCAGACGCCGGGCCGCTTCTGCTCGACCGGCTCGACCCGGCGCGTGACCGTGTAGCCCGCGCGCAGCGGCGCCTTCAGCGGCACCGCGGCGAGCGACTGCAGCGTCAGCCACGGCCGGCCCGCGCCCTCGTGCACGACGTTCAGCGTGGCCGGTGCGGCCGGCCAGGCCAGGCGCACGCTGCCGCCCTCCGGCTGCGCCGTCCAGTCGAAGCCCAGCGACGCGCCGGGGCCGGCCTCGGCCGAGGTGCGACCGCTCACCGGCACCGACTCGAACTTCGCGGCGAACTTGTCGAGCGCGAGCACGCCCCAGAGGTTGGCCGTGGTCGTGAGCCAGGCGCCGCGCTTCTGGCGCTGCAGACTGCCGACGACGAGGCGCGGCAGTTCGTCGCGGAAGCCCGGGTCGTCGAGCACCGCGAGCACCAGCCGCGCGGCATTCGCGTCGGCGCTGTCCATCAGCCACCACCAGAAGTCGTCGTCCTCGGTGCTGAACTTCAGCGTCGTGCCGCCCCAGGTCAGGCGCGCGCGCAGGATCTGGCGCGCCTCGTCGAGGCGCCGGGCGCGGTCGGGCATCGCCGGCGTGCGCTGCAGCAGGTTCAGCCAGTCGATGAGCGCGGCGGTCGGCCACAGGTTCGGCGTGAGCGCGATCGAGCCCAGCTGCCGCGGCGTGGCGCGGCCGTGGCGCGCGAGCGCGTCGAGCGCGGCGAGCTTGCGCACGTCGAGGTCGGCGCGCGGCGCCCAGAAGCGGCGTTCGATGCGCCCTTCGACGAAGGCCGCCAGGCCGTCGAGCATGCGGTCGCGCAGCGCCGGCGGCAGCTCGAAGCCCGACTCGTGCGCCGCCGCGACCAGCAGCGCGGTGAGCCGGTCGCTGCCGCGCGGCGCATCGTCCTCGCGCACCGGGAAGTAGTTCGCCAGGCCGTCGCGGTCGAGGTAGGTCGGCAGCTCGTTGACGAGCGCCGCCCACAGCGCGGCATCGTGCAGGCCGATCGCCTTGGCGCCCTTCTGCTCGAGGCAGCTGAACGGGTAGGTCTCGAAGTAGCGGCGCACGCCGGGCAGCGCGCCGCTGAGCCGGGGCTGCAGCGCGAGGTTCAGGCCGCCGCGCTTCGCACCGGTGGCGGGCAGCGCATCGGCCGGTGCGGTCACCGGCAGCGCGAACGGCGCGTCCAGCGGCACGATCGTCGCCTGCATCACCCGCAGCGGCACTGCCGCCGCCACGCGCTGCGTGAACGCGACGCGGTCGCGCGCGCGTCCGGACGCGCCGCCTGTCTCCTCGACTGCGGCGGTCCAGTCGATCGCCGCGGCTTCGGCGGGCACGTCGATCGGCCAGCTCAGCTCGACGGCGGCCCCGGCGGCCAGCGTCAGCTCGCGCGGCGCGGGCGCCAGCGGCGCCGCGGCGGCGTCGCCGCGCGGCACGCCAGCGAGCGTGGCACGCAGCGCCATCGGCCGCGCGGTGGTGTTGCGCAGCGTGAGCATCGCGTCGAAGCGGTCGCCCTCGCGCACCAGCGGCGGCAGGCCGGGCAGCAGTTGCAGGTCCTGCGTGACGCGGATGCTGGCCTGGCCGGTGCCGAAACGCTCGCCCGGCGCGTCGGCCACGGCGACGAGGCGGAAGCTCGTCAGCGAGTCGTTCAGCGGCACCTCGATCAGCGCCTCGCCCTTCGCGTCGAGCGTGACCACCGGCCGCCAGGCGAGCAACGTGTCGAAGAGCTCGCGCGTGCCGCCGCGCCCGCCGCCGCCGCCGGCGGCCACCGCCTTGCGGCCGTGGTGGCGCCGGCCGACGATCTCGCCCTGCGCGGTGCTCGTCTCGACGCCCCAGCCGCGCGGCTGGAGCAGCCCGTCGCGCAGCGCCCACGAGTCGTTGGCCCGCAGCGCGAGCAGGCCCTCGTCGACGGCCGCGAAGGCCACCTGGGCGCCGGCCAGCGGCTGCCCGCCCTGCGCGACGCGCACCCGCGCCATCGCCTTCTGGCGCACGCCGTACTGCGGCTTGTCGGTGCTGACGCTCACGTCCAGCGTGTGCGGCGCCAGCCCGACGCGCAGCGCCGCCACGCCGAACTTGAACGCCGGCCTGGACAGGTCGACCATCGCCGTCGGCGCCTGGTATTCGCGGCCCGCGTACCAGTAGCTGCGCGCCCACGACAGCGGCTCCTTCCAGCCCCAGGTGAAGAACGAATACCACGGCGTCTCGCGGATGCGCCCGCGCAGCGCGAGCACGCTGACGTAGACGTTCGGGCCCCACGCCGGGTCGACCCGGAGCTCGATCGTCGGGTCGTCGCCGCGCAGCGTGAGCACGCGCGTGTCGATCACGCCCTCGCGTTCCACCGCCACCAGCGCGGTCGCCTCGCGGAACGGCATGCGCACCTGCAGCCTCGCGGTCTCGCCGGGCTCGTAGGACTTCTTCTCGGGCAGCACGTCGATGCGGTCGTCGTTGTCCTGCGCGAACCAGAGTTCGCCCTGCTTCGTGACCCAGACGCTGCTGGCGGCCTCGACGGCGCGGCCCGCGTCGTCGCTCGCACGGGCGATCAGCTCGACCTGGCCGGCGCTGTCGAGCACCGCCTCGCAGGCGACGCGGCCGGCGGCGTCGCTGGTGCCGCGGCACAGCGTGCCCAGCTCCTTCAGCTCGGTGCGGTTGTCGTAGCCGTAGAAGCCGCCGACCAGGCGCTTGCGCGTGCTCAGGACCTGGGCGAGGCGGCCGCGCACCTCGACCGCACGGCCCGCGAGCGGCCGGCCGGCGGTGTCGAGCACGACCGCGCCGATCTTCAGCCGGCCCTGGTGCCGCACCCACGACTGCGCGCGCAGCCCCACGACCACGGCGCTGGGCCACAGGCGCAGCGTCGTCGCCACGGTCTGCGTCTCGCCGTTCGGGTCGGCGAAGCTCAGCTCGGCGAGCAGCTCGCTCGGCCGCTGCACGGGCGGCAGGTCCTTCAGCAGCCAGCGTGCGCCGCCCTGCCCGTCGGTGACCAGCGCCTGCCGGTCGGCCACCAGCCGGCCGTCGGCGGGCGCGGCGCCGCCGTCGGCCTCGCTCTCGTCCTCGTCGCCGGGGCCGGTGCCGGCCGCCTCCGCCGGGTCGCGCGGCGGCGCGAAGGCGTAGTCCTCGTAGCCCGCGAAGTCGACGCCGCGCGGGCGCAGCAGCGCCGTGCCGCGCAGCGCGGCACCGGTCATCGCGCCGCCCGAGAGGTAGCTCATCTGCACGTCGATCGGCAGTTCGCGCGGCGCCACCGGCACGTCCTTCGGCCCGGAGATCCGCGCGTCCACCAGCGGCACGCGGAACGCCTCGACGCGGAAGCTCCCGCCGGCGGCGCTGCGCCGCTCGCCCGCCAGCACCACCTCGTAGGCGCCGAGCCGGGCCGCCGGCGGGATCTTCCAGCTCGACAGCGCATGGCGGCCGCCCTCGGCCCAGGCCAGCGGCAGCGTGACCTCCTCGCCGCTGCCCTGGTGGACGATCTTCAGCTGCGTCGGCCGCTGGCCCTCGGGCAGCGGCGCGAGGCCGGCCGAGGTCTCGACGCGGATGAAGTGCTTCATCGACACCGTCTCGCCGGCGCGCAGCAGCGTGCGGTCGAACACCGTGTGGGCACGCAGCGTGGGTTCGGCGCCGCGTGAAATCGGCAGGTTGAAGCGCCACGGCTCGATGCCCTCGTGCCAGCTGCTGAACACGAAGGCGGTGTCGACCACGCCCTGGGCATCGGCGTGGCGCGCGGTGACGAACAGGCCCGGCTCGACCACGCAATCGTCGTTCGCCGGGTCCAGGACCTGCGGCACGCGCGCCAGGCCGAGGGCGTCGGTGCGGCCCGTCCACAGCCGCCGGCCGCGGCAGTCGTTGACCGCGACGTCGGCGTTCGCCACGGGGCGGCCGCGGTCGAGCGAGGTCACCCACACGGCGCTGTTCTCGCGGCCGTGCTTGAAGTGCACGCCGAGGTTGGTGACCAGCACGCCGGTGCGCACGAACATCGGCGCCTTCGACGCCAGCAGCGACGCGCCCAGGCGCGCCGACTCGATCTCGACGACGTGGTAGCCCGGCTCGGTCAGCGGGATGCCGACGACCTCGAAGGGCCGCGGGTCGCCGCCCTGCAGCTGCGGCAGGTCCAGGCGCTTCACGTCGGCCTCGCGCGCCAGCAGCGAGACCTCGCGCGTGGGCACGTAGCGCTCGCGCCGCTCGACGACGCTGCGGCCGCGCGCGTCGGTGACGGTCTCGAGGCGGTACCAGTCCTTCGTCGGCAGGCCGAGCTCGCGCGCGCTCAGCTCGGTCTCGTGGTGGTGGCGCACGCGGCCCAGCCAGGCGAGGATGTCGGCGTCGCTCGCCAGGCGCTTGATGCGCACCTGCCCACCGGCCGCGCCGGGGCGCAGGTCGCCCTGCACGTGGCGCAGCGTCACCGGCAGCACCGGCTCGGCGGCCCATTCGAGGATGCCGAAGGGCGCGGCGGCGAACTTGGCGATCGGCGGCGCGCGCCCCGTGCCCACTGCGAGCGGAAAGCTCTTCGCGTTGGACAGCGTGCGGCCGGCCGCATCGACGACGTCCGGCGGCAGCACGATCGTGAAGCGCGCGTCCTCCGCCAACGGCACCGGGAAGCGCAGGTCCTGCAGCTCGGCGGCGCGGTCGTCGGCATCGAACACCGGCGCGATCGGCGCGCCGCGCTCGGGCTTCAGGCGCACCTGGGCGGCCAGCGCGCGCGCCACCGGTTCGCTGAAGCGCAGCCGCATCGGCCGCACCGGGATGCAGGGCGCGCCGGCGTTCTCGCGTTCGCAGCTGAACTCGGCGGTGAAGGCGCCGCGCACCTCGAAGCCGAAGCGCTGCGGCGTGCGCGTGACGACCTTCGGATTCGCCGCCGCCGCGATGCCCGCTCCCCACACGAGCCGCACGCGCGCGCCGTTGGGCAGCGGGCGCTGGCAGGCCAGCAGCAGCGTGCGGTCCGCGGCCGCACCGAGCCGGCGCGCCTTCAGCACCGCCTCGCGCGCCGCGCCACCGACCACGCGCACCGGCTGGCGCTCGCCCAGGCCCTCGACCTCGCACGCGGCGTGCGCCGCGACCGTCGACTCGAGCGCCGGGCCGTTGAGCGTGAGCAGGAAGTGCTGGTCCTCCTCGATCGTCGCGCCCTCCCAGGGCTGCACGCGCACGACCGCCGGGCCGCCGGTGGAGAACGCGAACTGCGTGCTGCCGGTGAGCGTGCCGCCCTGCGGCGACCAGTCCGGGCGCGCGGCCAGCGTGCAGCGCACGCCGGGCGGCAGCGGCTTCGCGAAGTCGAACAGCCAGACGCGGTCGCTGGCCCAGCGCGCGCTGCCGGCGGGCGTGCCGCCGTCGCAGCGCAGCGTCACCGGGTCGGGCAGGCGCAGGTCGCCGAAGGGCACGACGGCCTCGGAGAACTTCACCGACACCTGGCGCACCTGCGCCACCTCGCCCTGCGGGCTGACGCCGACGATGCTCGCGGCCTGCACCGCCAGCGCCACCCACCCCGCGGCCGCGGCCAGTGCGCGGCTCCCCCGATGACCCCGCCGCTGCATGTGCTTGGTGCTCCCCGTGTCGTCGTGTCGCGGGGCGCGTCGCCCCGGGGCCATGCTACTGCGCGGCCGCGCCGCTCAACGTGGGGCGTCGCGCTCGGCCGGCGCACCCGCGCCCTGCGTCTCGCCCGACGGGCGCCACCTCGCGATGCACGCGATCGACCTGGCGTCGGCGACGGTCGACTTCCGGACCTGCGTGCCGCACGTCGTGCCGTTCGCGCCCGGAACGACGGTGAAGCTCGATGCGGCACTGCACGCCTTGCGCGACACGGTGGCCGGCACGCAGCGGCGCAGGGGCTGGGCTTGAGCTGCGAATGAACCCCGGCGGCCGTCAGCGCGGCGCGATGCGGCGCGCCGCGGGCAGTTGCAGCACGATCGCGCCGACGCCGCCGCACAGCACCAGCGCGGCCAGCGCCGGGCCCAGCCAGGGCGCGAGGCCGAGCCAGGCGATGAGGAGCACCGCGCCGGCCGCGGCCGCGACCTGCCAGCCCTGGCGTGCGGCGCGCTCGCCGCCGAAACGCTCGAGCAGCGCCAGGCCCACGCCGAGCGCACCGACGACGTAGCCGCCGAGCAGCAGGGCGAAGTAGGCCGCGATCACCAGCAGCGCGATCGGGATGCCGATGAGCGTGATCGCAAGCACGAGCGCTGCGACCGGCACGCACACCAGCACCACGAAGCCGCTGAGCAGGCTCAGGCCGGTGCGGCCGGCGAGGTCTTTCGTGATGGACGCCGAGAAGCCCGGCGCCGAGGCGACCAGCGCCGCGGCGAGCAGCATCAGCCCGGCCGTCCAGACGAGGTTCAGGCCCCGCGGCTCGTCCGGCCGCTGCGGCGCGACCACGCCCGACGCGGCACGGCCGGCGGGCAGCGCCAGGCGCTCGACGCCCGAGGCCACCTGGGCGGCCGGGTCGATCTGCACGTCGTCGCGGCTCGCGTAGCGCAGCCGCCCGCCCAGGCGCGCGTTCGGGCCGAGCTCGACGCTGCCGCCGGTGCTGGTGACGTCGCCGTCGACGCGGCCGTCGATCAGCACGTGGCCGCCACCGGCCTGCAGGTAGCCCTTGACCGTGCCTTCCAGCCGCACCGAGCCGCCGCCGACGCTGACGTTGCCGTCGACCTGCGCGTTCCGCGTGAACTCGATGCGGCCGGCGCCGATGCGCACGTTGTGGCCCACCGGCCCGTCGAGCGTGACCTGGCCGCCGGCGAGGTAGGCCGAGCGGCCCACCGCGCCGCGCAGCCGCAGCTGCCCGCCGGCGAGCAGCACGTCACCGCCCACCGGCGCGTCGACCTCGATCCGGCCCCCGGCGGCGAACAGGTCGCCCGCCACCGGCTCGACCACGCGCACGCGGCCGCCGGCGGCGAAGTGGTCGTCGCCGACCTGGCGCTCGGTGGCCGGCGGCGTCTGGGCGGAGGCGCCGGCCGCCAGGGCCATCAGCAGCGTGGCGAGGAACGATGGGCGCATGGGGGTCCTCCGTAGACGCCGCGAGGTCTCACGAGGCGCGCACCGCCGCCGCCGGGTCGCCCCAGCAGACGCGGTTCTTGCCCTGGTGCTTGGCGCGGTAGAGGTGGGTGTCGGCCTCGGCGAGCAGGCGTTCGTGGTCGAGCGCGCCGGCGAGGTCGCTGACGCCGATGGACAGCGTCACCGCCAGCTCGGGGTGGATGCTGCGCCAGTCGTGCGCGGCGATGTCCACGCGCAGCGCGTCGCAGGCCGCCGCGGCGAGCGTGGCGTCGGCCTCGATGAAGACGATGCAGAACTCCTCGCCGCCGTAGCGCGCGGTCAGGTCGGTGGCGCGGCAGCGCTCGCGCAGCAATCCGGCCAGGCGACGCAGCACCTCGTCGCCGATCGCGTGGCCGAAGCGGTCGTTGATGCGCTTGAAATGGTCGATGTCGCACATCGCCAGCGCCAGCGGGTGACCGTGGCGGCGCGCACGCTCGAACTCGGCCGCCAGGCGTTCGTCGAGGTGGCGGCGGTTGGCCAGGCCGGTGAGCGCGTCGGTGCGGCTCTGCTCGGCCAGGCGCTCGAGCAGGCGCGACTTCTCGCGGTCGGCCTCGAGCAGCTGCGCATTGAGCTGCTGCAGCTCGCGGTGCGCGCCGGCGAGCTCGACGAGCTCGAGGCGGTTGACCTCGGCGGCGTGGCGCGCCTCGGCGAGCGCGTGCTGGACCTGCAGCGCGCGCAGCTTGCGGTCGGAGTCCTCGTTGAACTGCGCTCGCTCGGCGGCGTGGAAGGCCTCGTGGTGCGCGAGCGCCGCCTCGAAGCGCCCCGCGGCCTTGTGCAGCTCGGCCAGCGTGCGGTGTGCCTGCGCGGCGTAGTTGCGCCCGCCGCTCGACTCGGCCAGCGCGACCGCGCGCACGAGCTCGTCGCGCGCCTCGTCGCTGCGGCCCATGTCGAAGAGCACGCGGCCGAGCGTGACGCGGGCATTGGTCTCGCCGCCCACGTAGCCGCTGTCGTGGATCGCGTCCACGGCGCCGGCGAGCGCGGCGCGGGCCTCGCCGTGCCGGCCCAGCCGCCACAGCGTCTCGCCGCGGTTCGAGTCGATCAGCGCGACCACGCCGTCGTCGCCGGCCGCGCGCGCCTGGGCCACCGCCCGGTCGAAGCAGGCCAGCGACTCGTCGAGCCGGCCGAGGTTCTTCAGGTTGATGCCCATGTTGTTCAGCACCGGCACGCTGCGCCGCACGTCGCCGCGCGCCTCGAAAAGCGCCAGCACCTCGCGGTAGCGCGCCAGCCCGGCCTCGGCGTCGCCGCAGCGCGAGAAGGCCACGCCCACCGACATCAGGCACTCGGCCAGCAGCACCGGGTCGTTGAGCTGGCCGGCGCCGTCGAGCGCCTCGATGGCCCACTGCAGCGCGGTGTCGAGCGCGCCGAGCTGGCCGTGGGCGATCGACAGGCCGCGCAGCAGCTCGATGCGCCAGCGGCGCTGCTCCGGCGGGCACGCGGCGAGCGCGGCCTGCAGGTCGGCAATGCCTTCCTCGTGGCGGCCGGCGTGGCTGCGCGCCTGGCCCCGCGCCCACAGCGCCTTCGAGCGCCACAGCGGCGGGCTCGCGGGCGGAAGCGCATCGCACAAGGCCTCGGCGCGCAGCATCGACTCGGCCGAGGCCGCGACGAAGCGGGCGGCGATGGCATCGATCTCGTTCTCGAACTCGGCTTCGGAGCTCACGCGCACTCCCTGCGGGGACGCCCCATTGTGCCGCGCGCCGGCGGCGCTCAAGGCGCCTGGCGGTCCAGGGTGAGCTCCTGCTTGCGCTGGGTTTCGATGTCGCGCAGGCGCGCGTCGATCACCGAGGCCTCGATGAAGTCGGCCGGGGCGCCGCTGCGCGCCAGGCGCTGGCCGGCGCGCAGGCGCTCGGCGGCCCCGGGCAGGTCGCCGACCGCGAAGCGCGACTCGGCCTCGGCGCGCAGTGCCCGCAGGGGCTGCCCCAGCCGCGCCCAGACCTGGCCGAGCGTGGCCCACGCGCCGGCATCGAGCGCCCGCCCGGCCAGGCGCGCCTGCAGCTCGTCGGCGGCCCGCTTCAAGGCGGCGTCGGCGGGCGCCACCGCCGGCTGCGCCGCGAGCGCCACCTGCGCGGCCCACAGCGCCGCCGGCCGCGAGCCGTCACCGGCCCAGGGCTGCAGCACGGTCGCGGCGCGCGCCGCGTCGCCGCGCGCGAGCAGCGACTGCACGCGCAGCAGGGCCACCGCGCGCTCGGCGCGCGGTTCGGGGGTTCCGCGCTCGGCGCGCGGCTCGGTGCCCTGGCGCCCATTGCCGCGCAGCAGCTCGTCGGCGCGCTTCAGCGCCGCGTCGGCACGCTCCCAGTCGCGCAGCAGCGTCGACGCGAGCGCACTCTGCGCCACCGCCGCCAGGCGGTCGGCCAGCGGGGCGCCGGCGGCGAGCTCGGCGTCGGTGGCCTGCCAGCGGCGCAGCGCGTCGGTGCGCGGGTCCATCAGCACGCGGGCGCGGGCCTGGGCGAGCGCGTGCTCGAGCGTGGGCGCGACGCGTGCGCCGTCGGCGGTGCCGAGGCGCGCGCGGGCCTCGCCGATGCGCTCGCTCGTCAGCGGATGGCTGCGCAGGTAGGGGAAGGCGCCGCTGTCGTTCAGGCGCGCCGCCTGGTCGAGCTTCTCGAACATCGCCGCCATGCCGCCGGGCGAGTAGCCGGCACCGGTGAGCACCGAGTAGCCGATGCGGTCGGCCTCGCGCTCCATGTCGCGCGAGAAGTTCAGCTGGCCCTGGATCGCCGCGGCCTGGCTGCCGACGATCGCGGCGTTGGCCACGTCGGCGTTGCCGGCGCGGCTGGCGGCGAGGATGCCGAGGATCAGCCCGGCGGCGCTGATCAGCGACTGGCGCTTCGAGTTCGCGAAGTTGCGCGCGATGTGCCGCTGCGTGACGTGCGACAGCTCGTGCGCGAGCACCGAGGCGAGCTCGTCGCGCGACGCGGTCATGCCGATCAGCCCGAGGTGCACGCCGATGTAGCCACCGGGCAGCGCGAAGGCGTTGACGCTGCGGTCGCGCACCAGGAAGACCTCCCACGCGAAACGCTCGTCGAGGTCGGGCCCGATGTGGCCGAGCGCGCGCGCACGCGCCACCAGCGGCTGCCACAGGCCTTCGAGGTATTCGAGCAGCAGCGGGTCGTCGAGGTAGTCGGGGTCGCGCCGGATCTCGCGCATCACCTGCTCGCCCAGGCGGCGCTCGGCGCCGACGCCGAAGTCCTCGGACGCGGGGTCGCCGAGCGAGGGCAGATTGTTCGCGGCCGGCTGGGCCGTGGCCGGGCCGGGGCTGCCCAGGCCCAGCGCCAGGGCGCACAGGGCGGCGACCGCGCGGTGCAGGAGGGAAGGCAGCATCGGGGCCTTGCCGTTCGGGTGGGCCGCTATCATGCCCGAGGCACGTTTCCGCCCTGTAAAGCCTTGATTCCGCACCGGGAAGACACCATGAGCTCGCCGCTGACCCACTTCGATGCGCAGGGCCAGGCCCACATGGTCGACGTTTCGGCGAAGGCCGAGACGCACCGCATCGCGCGCGCCAGCGGCGTGATCCGCATGCTGCCCGCCACGCTCGCGCTGATCGCCAGCGGCAGCGCGAAGAAGGGCGACGTGATCGGCGTCGCGCGCATCGCCGCGATCCAGGCCGCCAAGCGCACCTCGGAGCTGATCCCGCTGTGCCACCCGCTGCCGATCACGCGCGTGGCGGTCGAGTTCGAGATCGATGCCGCGACCAGCAGCGTGCGCTGCACTGCGCAGGTCGAGACGCTGGGCCGCACCGGCGTCGAGATGGAGGCGCTGACGGCGGTGCAGGTCGGTCTGCTGACGGTCTACGACATGTGCAAGGCCGCCGACCGCGGCATGGTGATGGGCGAGATCCGCGTGCTCGAGAAGCACGGCGGCAAGTCGGGCGACTGGTCGGCGGCGGCGCCTTGATCGATCAGGGCCGGAAGTTGCGGTAGTCCATCGCCAGCGTCGGCGCCTGGCACTGGAACGGCCGCCGCGCGGCGGGCACGGCCGGGTCGTCGCAGGGCGCGAAGAACTCGTCCGCGTCCGGGTTGCGGAACTCGCGCAGCCGGGCCGCGATGAAGCGTGCGCGCTGCGCGTCGCCCGCCTCGTCGAAGGCGCGCGCCCAGGCGATCATCAGCCGCGTGTCGAGCAGGTAGTGCGACGAGGTGGCGAACGAGGCCATGACCTGCGAGGGATGCTCGACCGTGGTGGCCGCGGCGTAGTCGGCGTGGTGCGCGAAGAACCAGCTGCGCCGCCCGTCGGCGATGCGCTGCGCGAGCGGCGCCGCGCCGTCGCCCGGCGCGAAGATCACCACCACCTTGCCGTAGTCGAACAAGGACAGGCCGCAGCACAGCGCGAGCCACAGTGCCAGCAGCGCCAGCGGCCGCGTGCGCTCGGGCTGCAGCGGGGCGGCGGCGAGCGCGGCGTCGGGCGGCGCGCCCACGCCGCACAGCCCGAACGCGAAGGCCGTCGGCAGCAGGAAGTACGCGTACCAGAGCGGGTATTCGAGCTGGCTGTGCAAGGCGGCGAGCAACACCACGACGAGCGCGGCGCGCAGCGGCGACGCCGCAGCGTCGGACGCGGCCGCGGCGCGCCCGGCGCGCACCAGCGCCGCGAGCAGCAGCGCGATCACGGCGGCGGCCAGCGGCAGGCCGAGCTCCACCGCGAAGTTCAGCACCAGGTTGTGGGTGTGGTCGAAGAAGGCCACCGGCCGGCCCGGGAAGGGCGTCAGCGTCCAGGCGAAATTGAACTCGCCGAAGCCCACGCCGGCCCACGGGTGCTGCAGGATCAGCACGAGCGTGTTCGCCCAGATGCCGAAGCGCGAGCTCGACAGGTCGCTCTTGCTGATCTGCGCCTCGCCGAAGAAGGCCTGGTGCGCCTCGTGCGACCAGAAGGTCATGCCCGCCCAGGCCAGCACGTAGAGCACCGGCATCGCCAGCAGCAGCCCCCGCGTGCGCCGCGCCAGGCCGCGGTCGAGCAGGCCCCACGCGGCGATCAGCAGCACGCCCAGCCCGCCGGTGCGCGAGCCGGTGAGCACGGTCGCGTACAGCATGACGAGGGCGAACGCGGCGGCGGCGCGGCGCGGCAGCGCGCCCGCCTCGCCGAGCCAGACCGCGGCGACGATGGCCCACAGCAGCAGGCTGCTCAGGTGGTTGGGCTGGCGCAGGTTGCCGACGGCGCGGCCCTCGGTGAGGCTCTGCGCGATCCAGTGGCTGCCGGTCCATTGCGGCGCGAACATCTGCACGAAGCCGATCGCCGCGCTGGCCACGCCGGCGACCACCAGCGCGAACGCGAACGCGCGGAAGGCCTCCACGCCTCGGCCGGCCCGCTGCGCCGCCGCACCGCCGAGCGCCACCAGCACCGCCGCGCCGATCAGCCCGGCGGACGAGCGCGCCAGCGACCAGGGCTGGCCCGTCCACAGCGGCGCGGCGAGCGCCGCCAGCGCGAGCAGCACGAGCGCTGCGACGAGCGCGCGCAGGCCGTGCGCGGCGGGTTCGCGCAGCAAGCGTGGCTGCGCCGGCAGCGCGGCCGCGATCACGACCACGAAGCCGGCCCAGCCCGCCAGCGCGAGCACCTGGTTCAGCAGCGTCGCCGACGGTGGGCGGTTGTAGGCCAGCAGGGCCGGCCCGGCCACGGCGAGGGTGGCCATCGTGGTCCACAGCGCCCGCGCGCCGGGACCGCCGTGCAGCGCGGACACGGCCGCGGTCATCGGGCCGAGGCGGGGCGATGCGGGAAGCGGGGGCGGCACCGGTTCAGGGGCGGGACGGGCATGGCGAGCAGGACGCGGGAGGGCCGGTCGGCCGGAGCCGGGATTGTGCGGCAGGGCCCGCCCCGGGCCCTCACCCGGGCAGCCGCACGGCGGCCAGCGCCGGCAGCTCGTGGCGCGCGGCGCGCTGCCAGTCGCGCAGCGCGTCGCGGCAGCGCGGGCCCGCATGCAGCAGGCACAGCCGCGCCAGCGTGCGCTG
>Ga0116177_10001508_pt1 | contig 17235 bp, 11 predicted proteins | sample AD_STIC10_MetaG_FD_89750 | JGI IMG/M metagenome (GOLD analysis project Ga0116177, IMG submission 89750) | Active sludge microbial communities of municipal wastewater-treating anaerobic digesters from USA - AD_STIC10_MetaG | ecosystem: Engineered > Bioreactor > Anaerobic > Digestate | place: USA... | reverse complement strand
GGCGGCTTCAATGATGGCGCGGGCCTGCATTTCGGTAATTTCGGGATAGGTGTTGCCAAGGCGGCAGCCGCGGTGGCCCAGCATGGGATTCATCTCATGCAGAGCGTTCACGCGGGTTTTCACCGTCTCCAGGCTGAGGCCAAGTTCGTCAGCCATGATCTTTTGCTGCGCTTCCTCGTGGGGCACGAATTCGTGCAGGGGCGGATCCAGCAGACGGATGGTCACGGGGAGTCCGTCCATGGCGGTGAAGATGCCTTCAAAGTCACCGCGCTGCATGGGTAGAAGCTTGCCCAAGGCCTTTCTGCGTCCTGCTTCGTCGGTGGCGAGGATCATCTCGCGCATGGCTTTGATGCGGTCGCCTTCAAAGAACATGTGTTCGGTGCGGCAGAGGCCGATTCCCTTGGCTCCGAAGCTGCGGGCTACAGTGGCATCCTTGGGTGTGTCGGCGTTCGTGCGCACATACATTCTGGTGTATTTTTCCGCCAGGGCCATGATCTCGGCGAAATCGCCGCTGAGTTCCGGGTCCACGGTTTCGATCTTGCCTTCAAAAACCTGGCCTGTGCTGCCGTTTAGGGAAATCCAGTCGCCTTCCTTGAGGGTCTTTCCGTCCGCGCTCATGGTGCGGGTCTTGGTGTCGATATTGATGGCTCCTGCTCCCGAAACGCAGCATTTTCCCATCCCGCGGGCAACCACAGCGGCGTGGGAGGTCATGCCTCCGCGGGCTGTGAGGATGCCTTTGGCGACGTTCATGCCGCGCAGGTCTTCCGGAGAGGTTTCCAGGCGGCAGAGGATGACCTGTTTGCCCTGGGCGGCCCAGGCTTCGGCGTCCTCGGCGAAAAAGACGATCTGTCCGCTCGCGGCGCCCGGAGAGGCTGGCAGGCCTTTGGCGATTTCGGTGGCTTTGGCCAGGCCGGCTTGGGAGAACACGGGGTGCAGCAGCTCGTCCAGCTTGTTGGGCTCCATGCGCAGTAGGGCTGTCTTTTCGTCAATCTTGCCCTCGCGCACGAGGTCCATTGCCACTTTCACCATGGCGAAACCGGTGCGTTTGCCGTTGCGGGTCTGCAGCATCCAGAGCTTGCCTTCCTGGATGGTGAATTCGACGTCCTGCATATCCTTGGTGTGGTCCTCAAGCTTCTTCTGGGTGGCGAAAAGCTCCTGATAGACCCCGGGCATCGCCTCTTCCAGGGAGGGATATTTTGCGGCGCGTTCGGCTTCGGAAACCCCGGCCAGTTCAGCCCAGCGCTGCGAGCCTATCTTCGTGATCTGCTGCGGGGTGCGGATTCCCGCCACCACGTCTTCGCCCTGGGCGTTGATGAGGTATTCGCCGTTGAAAAGGTTCTCGCCGGTGGCGGCGTCGCGGGTGAAGGCCACGCCGGTGGCGCTGGTTTCGCCCATGTTGCCGAAAACCATGGCCTGAACGTTCACAGCGGTGCCCCAGTCGTCCGGGATGCCGTTAAGCTGGCGGTAGAAGACGGCGCGGTCGTTGTTCCAGCTATTGAATACGGCGAAAATCGAGCCCCAAAGCTGTTCCCAGGGGTCATCCGGAAAATCGTGGCCGGTGTTGTCTTTCACTGCTTTCTTGAAGCGGGCCACCAGTTCTTTCAGATCAGCCGCGCTGAGTTCGAGGTCCTGTTTCACGCCCTTTTCCTTTTTCATCTCGTCGATGAGCACTTCAAAGGGGTCGTGTTCTTCTTTGCTGGCGGGTTTGAGGCCCAGAACCACGTCGCCGTACATCTGCACGAAGCGGCGGTAGCTGTCCCAGGCGAAACGTTCGTTGCCGGTCTTTTTGATGATGCCGTTCACGGCGTTGTCATTCATTCCGAGGTTCAGGATCGTGTCCATCATGCCAGGCATGGAAGCCCTGCCGCCGCTGCGGACGGAGAGCAGAAGGGGATTTTCGTTGGAGCCGAAACTCATGTGCATCAGGCCTTCGACATACTTCACGGCGCTTTGCACCTCGGCCAGAAGTAGTTCCCGCATCCTGGCTTCACCCAGTTGGGTATATTCATTGCAGGCGTCAGTTGTGATGGTGAATCCGGGGGGCACAGGCACGCCGATTAGATTCATCTCGGCGAGGTTGGCGCCTTTTCCTCCCAGCAGATTCTTCATATCCGCCTTGCCTTCGGCACTTCCGTTACCGAATAGGTAAACACGTTTGGTATCAGGCATTTATCCTCCAGTGATGGTTAGTTTGCTTGTTTCCTGACCAATTTTAAAGTGGGGTCTTTTTGTCAATCATTAATCCTGCCTCGCGAGAGCGGAGCCCACTGACCGGCCGTTAAGGCCCTTTCTTTGATTTCTGACTCGCCTCCCGCACGATGCCCGCATTCGATGCGGGGATTGAGCGAGGGGCGTGGGAGGGGAAAGGGCTCGAGGGCTAAGGGCCTGACCGATGGGGCATGATAAGGGGTTGGAATTCATGGTTCTTTCAAATTGAGTGGATTTCCTGTTGTTTCGAGCCCGGAGGGCCGCACCCACCTGATTTGAAAGAGAGCCTTTTGAAAAATAGTTGATTCCAGCCGAGGCGGTTCTGGCAGAAAAAATAGCTTTACAGATTGGCAGGCATTCAAAGAATGTGTTTTCGAGAAGAAATATCGAGTTCAATGAGTATAACGCATAGTAAGGAAAAGCGATGAAAAAGTTATTTGTCTTGCTCTTTGCCCTGCTTTGTCTGGGGCAGATTGCCGCCAAAGTGGATCTTAACACCGCCAACTTCGAAGAACTTCTGCAACTGCCGATAACGGAACGGCAAGCCCGGGACATTCTGGACTACCGCACCTACATCTCCGTTTTCAGCGATATTTACCAGCTGCGGGAGATTCCTTCCATCGACCAGCCCACCCTGCTGCGCATCAAAAACCTGGCAGTGGTTTCGCTGTACATAGAGGAGGACGAAGTGGCGGCCAGGCGGGACGAGATCCGCGACCTGCTGGAGCGCCTGGACAGCAACGAAGGGGCATCCGAAGGCATGTCCGACGTTTGGGAAGACTATCTGATGACGCCCCAAAACGTGAACAAGATGCACTTCGACGACTTCATCAGCCTGCCCAACGTTTCCGCCGTCGATGCGGTCGGCATCCTCACCCGAACAGCCAAAGGCGACACGATCGCGGACACACGCGACCTGCGCAATTCGCCGGGGCTCAGCTATTACGGCTACACCAACCTCCGCAGCTACGTCTATTACAAGGAACCGCCGGTGAAAAACCGCTTCATGTGGGACGCCAAGCTGCAGTATTACACCCGCTACCTGGAGGAAGGCGCCTACGACATGTATCACGAGAGCTTCCTGCGCAGCGATTACGGCAATTCCAGCGTGACGGTTCCCCACCGCAAGGACCTTTCCTACTGGGGCTACTTCAACATGGAGGAACTCAACCCCGACGTCCTCGTGAAGCTGCGCGCCCGCTACGGCAACAACTACAAGGTGGGCTGGATGTATTACAGCCCCAAGGGTGAAACCCCCGTCAGGGACAAGGACCCGGCCGAGATCGTGGCCGATTCCAAATTCTACGCGGGCTACGAAAACACCGATTTGCCGCTGCTGGACAACACGCGCCTGAAACTGTACCTGGGCCATTACCGCGCCACCTTCGGGGAGGGCCTGGTGATGGAAAACACGGATTATTACAGCGCCCGCAAGACCGGCTACGGCTTCAGCAAACGCATCCTGGGCCTCACTCCCGACCTTTCCAGAACCCAGGAATACGCCCTGCGCGGCGCCGCCCTCGAGATCACAAACCCCTGGTTCGGCGTTTCCGGCTGGGTTTCGCAGGACAACAAGGACGCGGTGGCCTATGTGGACCGGGACGGCAAAGTAATCCAGGAAGGCGGCAAGAACAAGCTTTTCAGCTATGTGATACCTACCACGCGCTTTGGCACGGAGGAACTGCTCGAAGCCGAGGCCTATTTCAACAATGAACTCCAGAGCGGCTCGCCCTACGCCACGGATTACATCAACCTCGCCTACCGCAAGGACGTCCTGCGCGAAACCCTCTGGGGAACTCACGTGCAGGTGAATCCCTTCCTGGGCACCAAGCTGGGTTTCACCACCTACACAGCGCTTTACGACGACGCCCACTTCGTGGTGCCGGGATGGAACGACCTCAGGATGCTACTGGTGAGGGATTCATACTACTATCCCAAATTCAAGATGATGGACGCCGAAATTGCCGGCCTCTACAGCACCCTGACGGACACCTACTCACGCAACTACCGCCGGGTGCTGGGTTTCGACGCCCAGACCACCATCAGCAACGTTTCCGTGCAGGGTGAATACGCGGAACTGAGCGTGGACGGCTCGGATTTCAAGCTGGGCGACGATCCCAAGGCCTACCTGGTGAGCGCCTACACCCAGTTCGACAACCTCTATTTCCTAAGCCTCTTCCGCCACTACGACATCGGTTTCGACAACCCCTACAGCAATTCCTTCTCCGAGCACGAACGCTTCGACGACACCATCCTGGAAAAGAACGTTTACACGCTCACTAACCCCACCCTTTCAGACATCTATCTGAACGCGTCCCAATCCCAGCCGGAATCAGGAATATACTTCGAAACCCGCTATAAATTCCACCGCTTTTTCACCATCGGACGCAGCTACCTGGACATCTGGGAACGCCTCACCGACGGCCGCCGCTCCGTGCGCCTGCAAACGGAACTGGAGTTCCGGCCCCTTTACCAGATCGCCCTGCGCGCGCGCTTCAAAACCCAAACCAACCGCTATGACGACTATGCCGAACGCGGTGTTTCCAAGACCGACGAATACACCTTCAGCGTGCGCACCTTCCTTTCCAACCGAGACTTCCTGGAGTTCGAATACCGCTACAACACGGTTCTGAGCCCTCCCTACACCTCACTCACCAATCCGGCCCTGCCGGGAAACAACACCATGGCGGCCGCCCAAACCCTGATGACCGGCGATTATGTTGGTGTAAACTACACCCACAACTTCAACGCCAACCTGAAGCTGCAGGGCTCACTCATCTACTGGTTCGGGCACGGCATTTCGCACTGGGATTGGGAAGACATGGAAATCGACTTCATGGGCGAAAAGGGCATGAAAGCCTGGGTGGCCCTGCATTCCAGAATCTCACGCAATATGTATCTTTCTTTGAAATTAAGAAATAAAACCTATCAGACGCAGGAACTGAGCATCCGCCAGTATAACGTGCCTGTGCAAGGTGAAAACCTGTATCAGCGGGTGGAACACAAGGAAAACACCATCCGCCTCAGCCTTGAATACCGCTACTAAAGTGGAGGAATAATGATAAAAAAACATATAATCATCACGCTGGCAATGCTTATTTCCCTGGCCGGGCTGAGCGCCTGGTCGATTTCGGACAGCTATTTCGGCAACCGCTTCGGGACGCTCGATGCCCGCAGCAAAGCCATGGGCGGAACCGGACTGTTCGAGGACCTGCGCCCCGCCGGAATCACAGTCAACCCGGCCAACCTCACCCTGATGGACAAATGTGCGGGCATCACCGCCGGAGCGTTCGTCAACCGCAATGAAGACAACCGCGCCGTGCCGCTCTATAACTCCTTCGACAACTACATCGACGACTCCGTCTATGCCTCCAACATCAATTTCTACGACGACTACTCCGGCGCCGCCTTCGCCGCCCTCAAACTGGGCCGGGCAAGATTCGGGCTGGGAGCCTATTACAAGCCCTACCTGAGTTTCGACGGCAACTACGACGAGCAGATACGTAACAACCGCAACACTGACAACGACGGCTATCCGGAAATGGTGGCCGTAAACAAGCTCGCCAACGAAGGGCGCCTGGACCAGGCTTCCGCTGTGGCCAGCATGGGCTTCCGGCTGGGCGAGGTCTTCGACATCAACTTGGGCTTTGATTTCGGCAAGCTCTTCGGCGATGTTTCCAATGAGAGGAGCATCCGCTGGAGCCAGTGGGCGATCAATACCATCGTGGACGCGGTCGGAGAAGACGTTTTGCCGGATTATACCTACACCGAGAATACCGAACTGGACGGATACAGGATGAAAGCCGGCATCGGAATCCGTATCAACAAAAACTTCGGCATCGGCAGCACCTACGCCTTGAAATCGACGCTGAAACGCACAGGGGATTGGTGCTCCATGATGGAAACGCTTCCCGACGAGAATGGCGGAGTAATGCTTGGCAGAATCGACGAAGACTATATCCTGCCCTCCGAGATCAGTCTGGGCCTGAACTATCAGCCGCGCAACATGCTCATGCGCACCCGGTTCAACCTGGAAACGCAATGGGTGATGTTCTCCGATATCTCCACCCATTATGAGGACTGCCTCAATTTCGCGGCCGGGGTTGAGCATCACATCACGAACCGCCTGCCCCTGCGTCTGGGCTTCAGCTCGGAAAACAGTTATCTACGCTTTGTGGAGCCGGACGGGGCCATCATCGCCAGAAAGATAATCACCCCCACCGTCACCGGCGGTAGCAGCATTATCCTCGCGGACAACCTGAGCCTCGACATCGGCATCGGCTATTCATGGCGCGAATATGAGGCTCTGGACCTCTTCAAGGATTCCTTTTACAATGACAAACACTACACCGGCAACAACACCTATCTGCTCTGGCCGAACCAGTACATCGTGCTCTCCGACCGCGGCTGGGAAAACCCGGACAAGGTGCGTGAAAGCAATGTCAGCCTGAGCGCCAGCCTCAGCGTATCCTGGTAAGCTTATGAAAAAGATGATCCTGCTAACGGCGCTGAGCCTCATCCTCACGGTTGGGCTGCTCGCCGAAGACCTCCGGCTGGATATCGTTTTTTCCAACGACGTCCATGGAGGCATTGACCGTTCAGAGGCAACCTTCATGAACCCGGATTTCCCGCCCCAACTGGGCGGAGGGGCTTCCGCAGCCACCCTCATCAAGCATATCCGCTCCCTCTCCGGGACCAAGCGTGACATGCTGCTGTTCGACGCCGGCGACTTCTTCCAGGGGCGCCCGGTGGGCACCGTGACCAAAGGCCGCGCCGTGATCGAATACATGAACGCCATCGGCTACGACGCCATGACTATCGGCAACCACGAATTCGACATCATGAACGATGAACTGATGGAAACCCTGGACTACGCTAATTTCCCCATCCTTTCCTGCAACATCATCGACCGCCGCACCGGCGACCTGCCCTGGTATGTGGTGCCTTACCGCATCATCAGCCGACTCGGCCTGCGGATAGGAGTGATCGGCTTCACCACCACGGATACGGAAAAGATGAGCTTCCCCGAGCATATCAAAAACATCGAGTTCCTGGATGAAAAGGACACAGTGGCCAAATATGTGAAACTCGTGCGGGAGCAGGAACGGGCAGATATCGTTATCGTTCTGGGCCATGCCGGCCTGCCCTATGAGGTTGAGGCGACCTACCTTTCCCGTTATGACGCGGCGGGAAATCCCCTGCAGCAGGAACGCTACGCCGCCTGGGGCTGGGACGCCCAGGAAATCGCCCGTGAAGTTCCCGGCATCGATCTCTTCGTCGGCGGCCACATCCATAAAGGCTGGCCCGAACCCTGGATCGATCCCCACACCCACACCATGGTGGTGCAGGGCTATGCCTACGGCTCAAACCTCGGCTGGATAACGCTTACCGTCGATCCCGCCACCAGGAGCGTGAGCGGCTACGAACTGCCCGCCCTGCGCGAAGGGATGATGATAACCCTGTTTGAGGACCAGTTCATCCCGGACCGGGAAATCTCCGCCACCATAGAGGCCGAGGTCGCCAAAGCCGAGGAAGGCATGGACGAGATCATCGGCATCGCCGGTGTCCACCTCAACCGCACAAACGTGGACGCCCAAAGCCTGATGGGAAACACCATCGTGGACGCCATGCGCAATGAAGTCAACGCGGATTTCGCCTTTCTGAACCTCGGCGGAGTGCGCGCCGACATCAAAAACGGACCCGTCACATACCGGGACATCTTTCAGGTGATGCCTTTCGACAACATGGTTGTCAGTTTCCGCTGCACCGGCGAATTCCTGCGCCGCATCATCGAAACCCGCGTGGAAGGAGGGCGCCACGGTTTGGTGGTCTCCGGCGTCAATGTGGTGTATTCCAAAAAACGCCCCAATTTCGACCGCGTCACTTCGCTCAAGATCGGCGGCCAGCCCTGGGACAGGAACAAGATCTACACCTGCACCACCACGGACTTCCTGATGCAGGGAAATGCCGGCCTGACGTTGCTGACCCAAGTGCCCCAGGAAGACATCGTCTTCCACCAGATCAACCTGCGTGACGCCATCGTGAACTACTTCCGACAAAAAAGCCCCATCCGCACCAAAATCGACGACCGCTGGAAACGCGATGACAACGCCAAACCCACCAAGGAGATGCTGCAATGAATGTTCAACTCGTGATTTGTTCCCATTCCGGCAACACCCAAAAACTGGGGGAGCTGGTGAAAGCCAAACTGACGGAAGCCGGACACCGGGTCGATCTGACCAGGCTGGCTTGCGATCCGCCCCTGGACCAGAGCAAGCCCACGGAAGCCAAAAACATCCGGATCACCAACCTGCCTGATGTTGCTTCGGCGGATATCGTTCTGATCGGCGGCCCCGTCTGGGCTTTCCGGCCCTATCCGATGCTGCTGAAGGCGATGGCGGACCTGAGCCCCCAACTCAGGGGAAAGCGGGTCATGCCTTTCGTGACCCACTCTTTTCCCTGGGCCTGGCTGACGGGCAACTCCTCCCTGAAAACCCTGCGCGAACTGGCTTCCCGGGCCGGAGCCCAGGTGCTGCCGGGAGTGGTGCTGTCCGGCGCCTCCAGCCCTAAAACCGCTAAATACGAGGAGGCCGCCAACAGGATCTGCGCTCAAGTCAACTAACCGTTGGCGTCGGGCGCTGATATACTTGTATGGGCGGTTGCCGAACTGCCTTTTCCTCTTTCCAGTCCGTCTGATCCACAGATAAAAAGGTTGGTGTGGAGGAGTGGTCGGAAAAACGGGACCGTGTTATGGACACTTGGGCATACTTCCCCAGCCGATTATTATACTTTCAGGAGAATTATAGGCTATCCAAGTATGCGAAAACGAGTGCTGTTTCATACTCGTCCCAATTTGAGGACGCTTCTCTACTATGAGCTTCTTAAGAGTTCTGAAGGATTTGTAAGCCGTTAATCGTGACTCTATTTAACTTTAGAATTACTTTTCAAACATAAGGATGCAATGGTTGGGCGTGTTGATCAGATCATGACGGATAGTTCTCCATCTGATGCTCCAGACGGGCGCCGTGCATCTGTCATAAAGTAGGTTGTATCTGTCTCCCCGTTTAAGAATTTCCAGTATTTTATTAATAGCTGGGAAATCTTCCAATCTATTGTAGTCTGAGTGTTCCCCAAGAACTATCCATCGTTGCAATTGAGCGTCGGGGTCATAAGCTTTATCTGGATCGGTAGCATGCTCAAAATATCCGACTATGACGTTGTAGTGATTATCCAAATGATAGATCAATGCCTGTTTTTTGCTCTTGATCGCTTTTTTCAATTTGGTGATTACTTTGGGATTGTCATCCCAATCCTCCACGTCTTCGTCGCAGATGAAATAGTCACACTTTCCTTCCACTCCGTAGTGCTCGCAGACTAGTTTAAACCAACTCATCATGGTTTCGTTGCCAGGGCTCAATGGTTCTTCCGGGTCCGGGGCTTCAATTTCTTCAGCCCATTCTTTGGTTGTTTTGATGCCAATCTGGTCTGAGAATAGGTAATTGATCACAGCTGTCAATGAGGACATCGAGCAGCTGTTTTCGTACTGTGGACGGGATATGAACCCCAAGAGTTCATTGTTCATGAAGCGGTCTTGTCGTTTTAACATGTTTTCTCCTTTAGTAACATCTTGATTTATAAGTTATGGCCCTGCTAATATGCCACATTAGTCTCACACCACTACTGATCGTGAGATGGTTGCCCGCTCTGATGTAGTGCACCTCTCCAGTTTTGGTCACAATACAACCAGAGCCTTTAAGGATATAGATCTCTTCTGAAGCTTCGTGATGGACTTCACAATCATTTTTTCTTACGATCTTCACCCACATTGACCACCGATCAAAAACACCCCTGCTTCGCAGTTCCTCCCTTGTATAGTATCTGATTGTAATCTCTTTCAAAGTACCCCCTAAATCATCAATGTTTTATCATAGTGTTCATCATCTAATAAACCTCTCTATCCAATAGTTACCGTTTGCTGAACAGCTGGAAATCGAACAACACTGTTTAAATTCCTAATTCCTTGGAAGTAACAAGAATTATGGCATAGCCGGTGCAAAAAAGATTAAACATGCATTTTGCTACATAGATGATTGTTATAAGTATCTTCCTAACTGTCATATCATAATTTCAGTGGTTCGTCACTAAGCATAAACCAGTTGAATTCTTCAAGAGTTTGGAATTGCAAAACATGTCCAAAATGCAATGCTAAGTCACACACTGAAGCAGTGAACATCTCAATATCATTTTTTTGTATTGCTTGCTCAAATTCTTGAAAGAACAATCTAATAGTTTTATTGTCCTTAATTGCTCTTGATCTAAAAACATTCTTTAGGTAAGCCTCATATTTATCCATGTATTTTATAGCTGATTCACAATAGTATTCAATGTTTGCTCTTCTGGCTTTAGAAAGTCTTTCTTCCTTTAGAGCATAGAGAGTCTGTTGGTAGAATATTGAACTCATTGAATATCCAACCATGCTACCGACTAAAGCTCCAACAACCGGCACGGGTAATAAAACTTGTCCTATTGCCGCTCCCATGGACGAAGCAGCTAAACCACTACCCTTTTCTCCTATTTCCTCTAAAAACTGAATGCCATCTATATTACCTAGTATCAGTGAACGCACGGATTTTGTTAGCTCAACCACCGATACAGCAATTATGGCGGGTAGGTTAGATTTAGAAACATTTTTCAGAATAGCCTTATGCGAGTTTTCGCACAATGCCTTAATTGTTGTTCCAGCCCCGCCAGTGACATATCCCATTAAAGCTGAGTTTAATGTATTTTTCGATATAGATTTTAGTGCACCTTTAAGTTCTTTTTCATGCTTATAGTAAGCAGACATGTTCTGGATTAATGAGATTGAACTCCCAATGATTGCAGCATTTTGCAATTGTATCAAGCCTGCCTTATGTGATGTCGATAATATTTCTTTTGCAGTAAATCTCTTAGGAAATAATCTCGCATAAATCGCCTCTCTAGAGGTAAGGTGGCTTTTCTTAACTCTATTATTCACATCTTCTAGTCTGGCAGCCCTATTTTCTAGTAGCTGAGCTTTCTTCTCGAGACCTTCTTTGCGAAATGCGCTCGCTTTTATTTTCAATTTCTGAGCTTCTTGGCTTGTCATTTCTTTTAGCAAGCTATATTGCTCTCCTGGAATCAATATCTTTTGCTTCGAGTACTTGTGGTAATATTTATTATTAACTAATATATTTATATTCTGTTTTACGCTCTGTTTGATCTCTCTCGGAGTTGAAAACCTCCCCTTGAATTTCATTTGTGATTCAGAACCAGGTATGATTTGTCCTTTGCTGTTTAATTCCAGTATGTCGGTTTGGGGATCATTAACCAGCCCCAAATCTTCAGTTCTAGCCAACCTACTCAGTTTGTTATTAATAATCCTTTCTGCATTGCCGCGACTTACGTGAACAACCTCAGCCGAAAAACCAGCTTGTTGCTTTATGTTTTGATATTCATAATTGGAGTCAATACGGCTTTGAGATATTTGTTTTAGACCCCTAAAAAGGCTTTCTTTGTTGGGATCCCATCCATTGTAGGACTTGACATATTCTGAAGCTGCTCTTCCGAAACGATCAACTACTTCCTGTCCAGTAGTGGCAGAAATAATGTTTCGCACGGTATCATTCTGTTTTTCTTTTATTTCCTTTTTTTGCACCACTTACCTCATGTGATTGCAGTTCTTGTTCGACATAACTAATTGATTTATTATATTTGATTGAAAGTTTACCTGATTTTAACAAAATCGGGGTATCCAGAAGAGCCTTTTGTAATTGTGCTAGTTTTACGCTCAGGAAGACCTTCTTTTTAGATGCTTCATCATAGTCTCTCCAATCACTTCCGCGTTTATCTATTACACTCTTAACAGAATTTATGGATTGGATAAAGTAGACGTCTATCCTGCGAAGTAATGAATTCAACTGTTCAGACCTATTCTTTACTTCGTCTAGTTTCAAACAAATAACGTCAACTTTTTTCTTGGTTTTTTTGGCCGTTGCTAGATTTGAATATGCATCATTTAACATTTTTGATGCCCGAGCTCCAGCGACTAAACCCATGACAGCAATTGCAGGGCCGGCAACCATTATTCCTAGGATCGCAGCCCCTCCCGCAACTCCAAATCCTCCGGCAGCCAAAGTCCCACCTCCAATCCAGGCCAAGGTTGCGTTGGTAGCTGCAATACCACTAAGCGTTGATATTGTTGTCCCCGTACTTGCTACTGCTAAGGCAGTAGTCGCCCCATAGGCCCCAAAAGCAACAAGGGAACCAAGCCCAGCTCCAGCTAGGCCTCCTGTTATAAGAGATGTGGCAAATTCAGATAGTTCTTTTGTTTCATTAATGTCTCCAATGAATTCATGGATAATTTTCATCTCATCTAGACCAACACTACGCCTAAAATCGACGTTTTTTATTTTTTCAAACTCATTAATGAAGTTCTTCATTGAGCCTGCTAGGATTACCGCTTTTGTTTTGGCCAGTTCACTTAGACCTTTCCTTGCTGATGAACGATGCCTGTATTGCTTCTTTTGGGTACGGCAAATAATGTCAGTAGCTTCTCTGTTTATATTCTTTGCCTTATGGACGTCAATACCAGCTTTTATTGACCTTCCTGCACCGTACACACCACCTAATACAATGATGATTGGGACAATGATTGGTAAAGGCATTATTCCTCCTAATTTCCTACAATCAATTCTGCCTGAATTGAGTAATTGTGTATGTTTTCCACAATAAACTGCAATCCATGCAATAAGATGTCATTGATCCCTAAAGCATACGCTATATTTTTCACCAGTAATATCTCGACTTCTGGATACTCTGAATCACATATTGCCGCAAATAGTAACTCAAAGATAAGAGCTTTTTTTACTGAACCCTTCGCTTTAAGAAATGGTTTTAATAATTCATCAAGAGATTTTGCTTCATGGGATTGTGATAAAATTGCATCCATTTTAGAAGAGGATATTGATTTCTTGTTAAGCTTCATTTCGAGTGAATAAGCAGCAAAAGTTTGTTTCTCCATGTTACTCACTACACCATCCGCATTGACTATCTTTGCGACCAATGCAAAAAATGACTTGATTTGTTCTTCCTTTGTGAATTTGTGAAGGAACATGTCGTCTCCTTTTGTGTTTGTTATTGTGATACTTTAATCTTTATAGAATCTGACAGATCATTTTCGCTGTCCGTAATATCGCTTCCAAGGCTGAAGACTGGTTTAAGTGCTCCATCGAATACCACTTTGTCTTTAATCTTGATCTGCGCTTCTTTGCCGACCAGAATTGGATTGATCTTCAAGATGATGTCACCTGACGGTACTTTATAGTAACTGAAGCCATTCCATGTCGTATCTTTCAAGGCTGGCCAGATCAGAGCCCAGGGAGATGTATAGAGGATGGAAATACCATGGTTCTCTACTATCTTTGATATCCTTTGGACAGAATTAGGCACAGAACCTGACAAGAATTTCCGAATACTTTTTATTAGTGCTGTGCTTAGAGCATTATACCACACATATTTAGGATCGATTGCCGTGGCTAATAATAATCGATTTTCTGCATGCAAATAAGTGTACCATTCAAGAGCTCCTTTGTCCAGGGAATCCAGACCGTGAGTACATGATCTCATAATATCCAACGTTGATTTAGGTGCTGCTTCTTGTTTACATAAGGACTCCGGAAGCGGTAGCGGAACCGGCAGGGGCTGGTTTTTCCAGTCGTGGTGCAGATATTGCTGCATCTGGTCGGCTTCAATGCTGTGAAAGCGCTGTTGGAAGAATCTCCATTTGAGTGGGAGTTCAGCTCCGCTGCTGTCTTCCGCGACGCGGTCTTTCTCCAGCAGAGTGGTTTTGATCTGCTTCAGAATGTCGCCACCCGCATTGCCCAAATATAGTGATTGTTCAATTTTATCGGGCAGGACGAAAGCCGCGTTGCGCAGCTGGATCATTTTGGGTTCATCATCGTGGCTGAAAATCAGATCGTATTGGTCAGCAAAGTCAATCCAGCCTGAGATTTTCAAGACCAGCCAAGTGCCATTGTTTTGTTCCAGGACCAAGTATTCCAGGCAGCAGTCCTCACCCACGTGGCAATAGATGCCTCCCGGCTCGATCTTTCTGTTGGTTTTTTTCTGCTGGTCATTGGTGTTTTCCGGAATGCTAAGGCCTGCCAAGATGGCTGCAGCTTCATCATCCGCGACAGCTTTCCGCACGAGTCTGTTCTCAAAGAGATAGAGCTCAAACAGCTTGCGATAGTCTGTCTCAGGCATTGCCAACTCCAAATTGTTGTTTGAGTTCTGCCAAAAAGATCTGACCGGGAAGGGACCGTAAAAAGTAGTAGATCTCGAATTCCTGAAGCTTGTGACGGGTAATAAAACTCTGAAGGGCCTGCTTTGACAGGCTTTGCTCCTTACGGGCGGCAACCGGATTTTTAGTTGGGTAGATATTGGGGTCACGGTTGGAATAAGCGAAAAATATATAACGCTTTAGCCGGTCTGGAAGGCCTGACATCAGTTCATAAATGACATGATTTCCCCTGCTGCGCAGTAAACTCTCGACCACAAATTCCTGATCCAAATCGTCTTTGGGCATTTCCCAGCCTGGTTCTTTTAATTCCGTCAAACGATCATATTCTGCTGAGCGGGATTTTTGCTCTTTGTCCTGTTGCTGTTTCTGAAATTGCTGCTCGCGCTTCAGCCTAGCTTCCAAGCCCAGTTCCAGTTTCCAGTGGCTTCTGTAGTAATTAAGCAATGATACTTTTACATATCTGGCAATCTGGTATTTATTGAATACACCCCTATTATTCTGGATATGATTGGAGATAGTGGGAATTTTCTTCAGAATGAATGAGTGGACCAGTCCTATGACTGTGTCGCACAACTCTTCTGTGTCTGCTTTGGGAGCAGAACTTGAGCGAATGATGTTTCCAGCCCAGCCTAGCAGTACCTGATAGCCACAATTACCTGAATCGGTGCATTCGCCAAGCAAGACCAAAAAGCTTTGAATATCCAAGCTTTTGTTCATTAGCTTTTCCATTATCCAGCGCTCGGAGCGCCTGAATACCAACGAAAATATTTCAGGATAAACAGTCAAGCTTTTTCTTGGCTTGGCAAACCCTGTTTCCAAGCAGTTAATAAAAATGTATGCCGTTGGTTTGCAGCCAGGATCAATAACAAGCGAATTCATCTCTCAGTCCATTACAAAGAACAATCAGTCCGGGCGTGTCGTAATGACAACCCACTTATAAGATTTTGTAAGCCTTCTAAACCATCGAATCGTTCACTACAAGAGATGTTTCTCGGGTGGTCTTTAATCATATATAACATCCTGTGGAGGGTACATTTCTGTTTGATTCCCTCCAACATGATAAGCTATGCGCTCAAACCAGTAAAATCTAAGTTTCATTTGTCCTTTATAACGACCAAAGTCTCGGGTATTGCTGCAGTTCACTTTCCCTCTTATGGTTCTCACGCGCTAATATAACCAAAAGACCTAGCAACAGAACTCCAACCCAGGCCGGCAGATACGTGACCGGCCATAGCACATCCAGAATCAAAGCCAAGTCTCTATTGCCTTTGTATTCATCTGAGCTATGATACAACCTGAGACACATCAATATAAAAAGGTAGGTCGCAATCCCTAAAGCTATCAGTATTGTTTTCATTGTTTCTCCTATTACAGGTCTTTGGTTTAATCAAATTCCTGTCTGTGTATTTACGATAGCTATCCGCCATCTAAATACTAATACTGATTGAAGCGCTGAGTTGTGAAAAATATTTAAGCTCCCTTATATCTATCCACTCATTTCGATAACGAAAATCAGATTTTGCATTATCAGAGGATTCCATTTCCAACGACACTCAATACATCCTTCCCACGACGTCCATTTCCCATCCCAGGATGTTCTACCATGTGACAGCGTTCAAACAATACGTCAAGGGTGGGTTTGACCCCGCGGCGCCAAGAATGGATTCCGGGTCGAGCTAGGAATGACGTGGATGAAAACTGTCTTGATGCCGTAATGACAGGGGGAAAACAGAAAGGGCGGGAAGAATAATCCCGCCCCTATGGCAAAGGCTTGATCCGCAGGCTGAAAGGGCCAGCCTGGCTGGAATCAGCCGAGTTGTTTGATCACGGCTTTGCCGGGGAAGATGGCGGCCGCGCCGAGCTCTTCCTCGATGCGGATGAGCTGGTTGTATTTGTCCACGCGTTCGCTGCGGGAAATGGAGCCGGTTTTGATCTGGCCAGTGTTCATGGCCACGGCGAGGTCGGCGATGAAGGTGTCTCCGGTTTCGCCGCTGCGGTGGCTGACCACGCAGGTCCAGCCGGCTTTGTGGGCGGTGTTTATAGCGTCAATGGTCTCCATCACGGTGCCGATCTGGTTGAGTTTGATGAGCACGCTGTTGGAGGCTTTTTCGGCTATTCCGCGCTTGATGATGGCGGGGTTGGTAACGTAGAGGTCGTCGCCCACGAGCTGGATTTTGTCGCCGAGGGCGGCGGTTAGCTTGATCCAGCCTTCCCAGTCGTTTTCCGCGAGTCCGTCCTCGATGGAGACGATAGGATATTTGGACACCATGTCAACCCAGTAGGCGATCATTTCGTCGTTGGAGGCGAGTTTTCCCTCGAAAGCGTATTTGCCGTCAATCCAGAAGCTGGAAGCGGCGGCGTCGAGGGCGATGAAGACGTCTTCGCCGGGTTTGTAGCCGGCGGCGGTGATGGCGTCCATGATCGCTTTGAGGGCTGCTTCGTTGTTTTCCAGGTTGGGCGCGAATCCGCCTTCGTCACCGACTCCGGTGGCGAGGCCACGGTCGTTGAGGATCTTTTTGAGGGCGTGGAAGACCTCCGCGTTCACGCGGATGGCTTCGCGGAAGGATCTGGCGCCCAGGGGCATGATCATGAATTCCTGGATATCGACGTTGTTGTCGGCGTGGGAACCGCCGTTGATGATGTTGCTCATGGGCACGGGGAGGGTCACGGCACCCACTCCGCCGAGGTAGCGGTAGAGGGGAATGTCC
>Ga0116177_10001504_pt1 | contig 17240 bp, 16 predicted proteins | sample AD_STIC10_MetaG_FD_89750 | JGI IMG/M metagenome (GOLD analysis project Ga0116177, IMG submission 89750) | Active sludge microbial communities of municipal wastewater-treating anaerobic digesters from USA - AD_STIC10_MetaG | ecosystem: Engineered > Bioreactor > Anaerobic > Digestate | place: USA... | reverse complement strand
CGTCTCAAATCCATGAATCCTGCCCGGGTCGAGCCGAGTGCCAACCACCTCCTTGCCGCGATGCCGAAGGCCGTGTGGCAGCGGTGGGGCCTGGCGCTGGACCCCGTCCACTTCGAGCTCGGGCAGGTTCTTTGCGAATCCGGATGCGAGCAGTCGCACGTGTTTTTTCCGACAACCGCCGTCGTCTCGCTGCTCTATGTGACCCGCAACGGTGACTCGGCGGAGATAGCCGTCATCGGCCATGAAGGCATCGTCGGGACGTCCCTGTACATGGGCGGCGGCCCGAGCCCGAGCCGGGCAGTGGTTCAAAGCGCGGGAGAGGGCTATCGCCTGAATGCGCCCACGCTGCGGCAGGCGTTCGACAGCGGCGGCGTGCTGCCACAGGTCCTGCTGCGCTATACGCAGGCCCTGATCGTCCAGATGTGCCAGACGGCCGTCTGCAATCGGCACCATTCGCTCGACCAGCAGCTATGCCGCTGGTTGCTCGTGCATCTCGACCGTCTCGAGGGTAGCGAGATCGTGATGACGCAGGAACTCATCGCCAACATGCTGGGTGTCCGCCGGGAAGGCGTGACGGGCAGCGCTCTGAAACTGCAGAACGCCGGATTGATCCGCTATGCCCGTGGCCACATCCACGTGCTGAACCGCCAGGGGCTCGAAGCCCGCACCTGCGAGTGCTATGGCGTCGTGCGGCGCGAGTACGACCGGCTGTTGCCGGCCGCGAGTATGGCCGCATGATCCGTCGTGGCAGAAAAGAGCCGGCCGCCCCTGTGGCGACAGGCGGGATCGCAGAACTCCACAGCGCGCTCGCGCACGAGCGCAGCGAGAGGATCGCCGTCGAGCACGCGCTTGATCTGGCGCGCGAGCAGCTCGCGTGGGCCAAAGCGGCGCTCGCCGACACGCAAGCCCACGAGCAGCGAGCACGCCACCTCGCCTGGCACGACCCGCTCACCTCACTGCCGAATCTGCGTTATTTCCAGGCGCGGCTGAAGGATCGCGTGGCGCATGCGCGTCCGAAGCGACGGAGTCTCGCCGTTTTTTTCATCGACCTCGATGGCTTCAAGCAGATCAACGACCAGCATGGTCATCGTGTCGGCGATGCGCTGCTGCGAATCACTGCCGCAAGGATGCGCCATGCGGTACGCGCGGCCGATCTGGTCGGCCGGATCGGCGGGGACGAATTCGCCTGCATCATCGATGGACTGCCGAGCCGCGAACAGTTGCGGCACATTGCCTGCAAGCTGTTCGGATCCATCTGCGCGCCGATGACGATTGGCGACCGCCCCTACCGGGTGCGACCGAGCATCGGCATCGCCCTGTTTCCTGACGACGGCGCCACTCCCCACTCTCTGCTCGAGCATGCGGACGCCGCGATGTACAGCGCGAAGCGCCATCAGATCGGCTACTCGTTCTTCGATCCGGCCCTGCATCGCGCCAACGCAGCAACGCCGCGGCCCCAGCACGCCGTGGCCTCGTGACCGGAGAGGTCCTGCCTGCGGATCTTCTCGAACGCATGCACGGCTACTGGCGTGCATCGAATTATCTCTCGGTCGGGCAGATCTACCTGCAGGCCAATCCCCTGCTCGACACGCCGCTGCTGCTCGAGCACGTGAAGCCGCGCCTGCTCGGGCACTGGGGCACGACCCCCGGCCTCAACTTCATCTACGTGCATCTGAACCGCTTGATCCGCGAGCACGATCTCGATCTGATGTATGTCATCGGCCCGGGACATGGCGGCCCGGGTCTCGTCGCCCACAGCTATCTCGAAGGCAGCTACTCGGAGCACTATCCGCGGATCACGCAGGACCGCGATGGACTGCAGAAGCTGTTCCGGCAGTTTTCCTGGCCGCACGGCATCCCGAGCCACGTCTCGCCCGAGACGCCGGGCTCGATCCATGAAGGCGGTGAACTCGGATACTCGCTCGCCCATGCGTTCGGTGCTGCCTTCGACAATCCCGGTTTGATCGTCGCCTGCGTGATCGGCGATGGCGAAGCGGAGACCGGTGCACTCGCGACCAGCTGGCATTCGAACAAGTTCCTGAACCCGGCGCGCGACGGTGCGGTACTCCCGATCCTGCACCTGAACGGCTGGAAGATCGCGAATCCGACCGTGCTCGCGCGAATTCCGCAAACCGAGCTCATCGAGCTGATGCACGGCTATGGCTATGAGCCGTTGTTCGTCGCAGGTGACGATCCGCAGCTGCTGCATCAGGTCATGGCAGCCGCGCTGGAGCAGGCTTTGCGGGACATTCGCAAGTTCCAGTCGGTGGCGCGGGCGGCGGGTTCGTTCGCCGATCCGCATCGTCCGCGCTGGCCGATGATCGTGCTGAGCACTCCGAAGGGCTGGACCGGACCGAAGATCGTCGACGGGCTTGCGGTGGAAGGAACCTGGCGCGCCCATCAGGTGCCCATCGTGGACTGTCACGATCCGGTGCACCTCGCCGAGCTGGAGGACTGGCTGCGCAGTTACGATCCTGCAGAGCTGTTCGACGAGGCCGGCCGGTTCCGCGCCGAGTTCGCGAGCCTCTCGCCGAGTGGCCAGCGGCGCATGGGCTGCAATCCGCATGCGAACGGCGGGCTCCTGCTGAAGCCACTGAAGATGCCGGACTTTCGCGAATCGGCCGTCAGCGTTTCCGAGCCCGGCCGCACCCAGGCGGAAGCCACACGGGTGCTCGGCGAATTCCTGCGCGACGTGATGCGTCTGAATCTCGACGCCGGCAACTTCCGCATATTCGGTCCGGACGAAACCGCATCGAACCGACTGGATGCCGTGTACTCGGTGACCGGAAAAAGCTGGATGGCAGAGACGGCGGCCGTCGATGTGAACCTGAGCGCCACCGGTCGCGTCATGGAAGTGCTGAGCGAGCATCTGTGCCAGGGCTGGCTCGAGGGATATCTGCTCACCGGCAGACACGGGCTGTTCTCGTGCTATGAGGCGTTCATCCACATCATCGATTCGATGCTGAATCAGCACGCCAAGTGGCTGACCGCCAGCGATCGCATCGCCTGGCGCGAACCGATCGCCTCGCTGAACTATCTTCTGACATCGCATGTCTGGCGCCAGGATCACAACGGCTTCTCGCATCAGGACCCGGGCTTCATCGATCACGTTGCCAACAAAAAGTCCGCCATCGTGCGGATCTATCTGCCGCCCGATGCCAACTGCCTGCTGTCCGTGACGGATCACTGCCTGCGCAGCCGCAATTACATCAACGTCATCATCGCCGGCAAGCAGGCGTCCTGGCAGTGGCTGGATATCGAGGCCGCGATCCGCCATTGCCGCATCGGTGCGGGCATCTGGGATTGGGCCAGCAACGATGGCGGCGACCCGGATGTCGTCATCGCATGCGCCGGCGACGTACCCACGCTGGAAGCACTGGCCGCCGTGATGCTGCTGCGTCACGATTTCCACGACATACGCGTGCGTCTGGTGAATGTCGTGGACCTGATGTCGCTGCAGCCGCCGTCGGAGCATCCGCATGGCCTGAGCGACGCCGATTTCGACGCGATGTTCACGCGCGATCGGCCGATCGTGTTCGCGTTCCACGGCTACCCTGCGATGGTCCACAAACTGACCTACCGCCGCTTCAATCACGCCAACCTGCACGTGCGCGGCTACAAGGAAGAAGGCACCACCACCACTCCCTTCGACATGGTGGTGCTGAACAATCTCGACCGCTTCCAGCTCGCGCTCGATGCCGTGAAGCGTATCCCGCGTTTCGCAGCCGAGGTTCCCGCCGCGATCGAACGCCATGCGGCCGCCATCGCGAGGCACGACGCCTGGATCAGTTCACACGGCGAAGACCTGCCTGAAATCCGCCAGTGGCACTGGGCGCTGTGAACTCGATTCTCGGCACGGCAAAGTCCTCGGTCGCGCGGCCCCTGGGCCGTGCCGTGCTGACGTTGAACGGCGGGTCGTCGTCACTGAAGTTCGCGCTGCACGCGACGGCCGCCGGAAAGCTGGAAATGCTGCTCGACGGCAACGTTCAGGTTGCGCGGCCTCGCGACAATCTTCTGCACATCCGCGCGCTGCTGCAGCGCATGAACCTCCCGATGCCGGTACTGATTGCCCATCGCGTCGTGCATGGCGGGCCGGACCTGCGGCGCCACTGTGTCGTCGACGATGAGGTGCTGGTGAAGATCGACGCGGCTTCAGCACTGGCGCCCCTGCACAACAGCGCGACCCTCGACAACATGTGTTCGGCCGCGGAACTGTTCGACGATGCCGTGCAGCTCGCCTGCCTCGACACCGTCTTCCACCAGACGATGCCGAGTTCTGCACGCACGCTTCCGATCGGCGCGGTGCCGGGCTGCCCGGAACTCCAGCGCTACGGATTCCATGGCCTGTCCTGCGAGTCCATCGTGCACCAGCTCGCAGCCGAGACGCCGAGGCGCCTGATCATCGCCCACCTCGGTCATGGCGCGAGCATCACGGCTGTCGAGGCCGGGCGCTCGCTCGACAACAGCATGGGTCTCACGCCCAGCGGCGGCCTGCTGATGGGAACCCGCAGCGGCGATCTCGACCCTGGCGTGCTGATGTACCTGCTCCGCGAGCGTCAGTTCGATGCGTCCAGGCTCGAGGCTCTCGTGAACCACCGTGCCGGCCTGCTCGGCATTTCCGGAACTTCCAGCGACATGCGCACGCTGCGCGAAGCGGCCCCTGACGATCCCCGGGCGCAACTCGCGGTGCAGATGTTCTGCCAATCGGTGGCGCGCAGCATTGCAGGCATGATCGCGCTGCTCGGCGGTGTGGACATGCTCGTGTTCACCGGCGGCATCGGCGAGAACGACGCCGCAACGCGGGCCGACGTCTGTGGCGCGCTCGACTGGATGGGCATCCGGCTGGATCGGGACGCCGCCCTCCGCCACGACGGTGCCGTGCAGGCCGCGGATTCACGCTGCGCGATTCGCGTGCTGCCCTCGCTCGAGAACGAACAGATGGCGCGACATGCGGTCGCCGTCTTCAACCGTTCTGCGGCGTCACGACCCGGGATTGCGCTGCGCCGCCACGAAACCAGCGGGCCTTGAGCGCCTCGAGCCCGAGCAGGCTCAAGACCCCGACACCGAGCGCCACGCCAAAGTCATCCCAATGCGGCTGACCGAATCGAAACAGGTCGCGCGCCGGGGGCCAGAACACGGACACCGCGAGCAGCACGGCAACGCCGCCGAGAAGAATCCAGAGTGAGCGATTCGGTCGCAGGAAGGCACGGACAATCGAGGCGCTGAAGGATCGGTTCACCAGGATCAGGCCCATGTTCATCAGCACCAGCGAGGTGAACACCAGGGCGCGCAGATCCGTTTCGGCCATACCCATCTGTGCGGCGCTTATCAGGACGGCAGAGAGCAGTGCGAGCACGATGAATCCCTGCGTGATCGCCCAGGCGATCCGGTTCGGCAGGAGAATCGAGCTTTCAGGATCGCGCGGCGGGCGTTTCATCACGTCGTCTTCCTCTTCTTCGGCCTCGAGCACGACGGAACAGGCTGGATCGATCACCATCTCGAGAAAGGCAATGTGGATCGGCGTCAGGATCAGCGGCAGACCCAGCGCGAGCGGTAACAACGCGAGTCCGGCGATCGGGATGTGGACGGCGACGATGTACTCGATGGCCTTGCGCAGGTTGTCGTAGATCCGTCGGCCGAGACGGATCGTCTTGACGATGGAACCGAAGTCGTCGTCGAGCAGCACGATCGCCGATGCCTCGCGCGCCACATCGGTACCGCGTCCACCCATCGCAATGCCGATGTGCGCAGCCTTCAGTGCAGGTGCGTCGTTGACGCCGTCGCCGGTCATCGCGACGATCTCCCCGCCCGCCTTCAGGCTCTGCACGATGCGCAGCTTCTGCTCCGGCCTGATCCGGGCGAAGACCTGCACGGACTTCACACGCTCCGCGAGCTGCGCATCGGACATCGCATCGAGCTCATCGCCGCTGATCACGGCAGCGACGTCGAGTCCCGCCTGCAGGCCTATCGCGCGCGCCGTCGCGGGATAGTCCCCGGTGATCATCACCACCCGGATGCCGGCCGAGCGACATTCCGCGACTGCCGCGGGCACGTTGGCGCGCAACGGGTCCGCGAAGGCCACGAGGCCCAGGTACTCGAATGGCAGGACTGCAATCGAATCGGGCAGCGACTGAAGCAGTGTCGGTTCGAGCGCGGCCGTGCGCGCAACACCGAGCACTCGCGATCCTTCGGCGGCCAGTACTTCGACCTGGGCACGGACCGCGGCGCGAGCGTCGGCGCTCAAACCGCAGAGGTCGGCGATCGCTTCCGGTGCGCCTTTCGCGAACGCCGCGGCAGCGCCACCCGGACCGGCCGCGACGACATGGGCCATGGCCAGCAGATCGGGTCGGAGTCCGTAGCTGTGCAGGATCGGCGGCGGCGCCGCGGTGGTCGCCGGTGGCAGACCGGAACCACTGCGGGCGGATGCGTGGATCGCGACGTCCATCGGATCCGTGGGCTGGCGCGGCGTCGCCTGCCATGCCGCCTCGAGAATCGCGGGCTGCCCGGTCTCCCCCTCGCCGACGAACGCGACGACGGTCATGCGGTTCTCCGTCAACGTGCCGGTCTTGTCGGTACACAGGACCGTCGTGGCGCCGAGCGCTTCGATCGCCGACGCGCGGCGCGTCAGCACGCGCGCCTGCGAAATGCGCCAGGCGCCCATCGCCATGAACACCGCCATCACCAGCGGGAATTCCTCCGGCAGCAGCGACATGCCGAGTGCGATACCGCCGAGCAGGGCCTCGAGCCAGGAGCCGCGCAGCAAGCCGAACAGCAGGACCGTCAGAACGCCGGCAACCGCACCGATCAGCGCGAAGTTGCGGACGAACCGGCCCATCTGCTGTTGCAGGCGCGGCTGCTCGGTCTCGATGTCGCGCAGCGCGCCGCCGATCCGGCCCATCTCGCTGCGTATCCCGGTCGAATGCACGCGTGCGAGGCCGGCGCCGCGCACCACCAGCGTGCCGGCGAACAGGCTCGGCAGATCGTCACCGCCGGGGCGCGGGGCTGTGTCGGCGTTGGCCACCGCCATATCGACCCCGGGATCAGCGTCGCTCGCGATCTTGCGGACCGGCACCGATTCACCCGTCAGCAGCGACTCGTCGAGCATCAGTTCCTGCGCCGACAGCAGCAGCGCGTCTGCCGCGACGCGATCGCCCTCGGCCACGACGATCAGATCGCCGCGCACGACTTCGCGCCCCGCCACGTGGAAACGCCGGCCGCCGCGCACCACCATCGCGCGGGGGCTCGCGAGATTGCGCAAGGCCTCGAGCACTTTCTCGCTGCGAGACTCCTGCACCAGCGTGATCACCACGGACAGTGAGGCAAACAGCAGCAACATGATCGCTTCGATGCGATCGCCGAGCAGCAGGTAGACCGCGCCCCCGCCGATCAGCAGCATGAACATCGGCTGGCGCATCACCTCGAACAGGATTCGAAGAAGGTTGCGACGCTCCGTCGTCGGCAGCTCGTTGTAACCCTCGCGCTGCAGGCGCAAGGCGGCTTCTTCGGGACTCAGGCCCGGATCGTCTGCGATGTCGGCAGTCATCGCACTGCCTCGCTGTTCATGGTGCTGGCAGGCCCTAGACGGCTGCGTGGAACAGCGAGCCGACCGCTGCCGTGCTCGCCATGGCGAGGGCGCCCCAGAACGTCACGCGCCAGGCACCGATTCCCACGCCCGCACCGCCCACTTTCGCCGCTACCGCACCAAGCGCGGCGAGAAATACGAGCGAGAGCGCGGACACCGAGAGTATCAGTTGATCGCGGGGCGCCAGTGCGGTGACCGCGAGTGGCAACGCGGCACCGACCGCGAAGCTCGCCGCCGAAGCGAGAGCAGCCTGCACGGGCTTCGCTGCGAAGGACTCGGAGATGCCGAGCTCGTCGCGAGCATGCGCTCCGAGCGCATCGTGGGCCGTCAACTGCTCGGCCACCTGCAGCGCGAGCGCTGCGTCGAGTCCGCGCCCGACGTAGATCGAAGTAAGCTCGCGCAGCTCCGCTGCGGGATCCGACTCGAGCTCGGCACGCTCACGCGACAGATCCGCATTCTCCGTGTCCGCCTGGGAATACACCGACACATACTCGCCGGCCGCCATCGACATCGCACCGGCAACGAGACCGGCGACACCGGTCATCAGCACAGTTTCGTTCGTCGCATTCGCCGCAGCAACACCGACCACGAGACTCGCCGTTGAGACGATGCCATCATTGGCGCCGAGAACGGCGGCGCGTAGCCAGCCGATCGTATCGCTACGGTGCTTTTCCTTGTGGCGACGGATGTGTTTCATGAGCATCGGCATCGCAACACAAGCGGAGCGGATGGTCACTACGCATAGATACGCAGGGGGTCGCCTTCCATGGCAACCCTGCGCCTGTGGCAATCCGTCGAAGGAAGCGTCCCTATTCCTTCGGCAAATCCTGCAGCAGGTCGACGAGATCGTCGGCATGCCGCTCTTCCATCGCCAGAATGTCTTCCAGCAGCCGGCGCGTCGTCGAGTCGCGATCGCCCACGTAGGCGATCATTTCCCGATAGCTGTCGATCGCAATGCGCTCGGCGATCAGATCCGCGCGGATCATGTCGCCGAGCTTCGTGCCTTCGTGGTACTCCGCATGGCTGCGTGCAGCCAGATGAACCGGATTGAAGTCCGGTTCACCGCCGAGTTGCACGATCCGTTCGGCAAGCTGGTCCGCGTGCGCCTGCTCCTCGATCGAGTGCTCCAGGAACTCGACCGCCACGGTCTTTGCGCGGACGCCCCGAGATACATAGTGATGGCGCCGATAGCGCAGCACGCAGACGAGTTCCGTTGCCAGCGCCACGTTCAACAGCGCAACGATGGCGTCCTTGTCCGGCGGATAGCTCGAGGTGACTGCGCCGTCCTCGAGGTGCTCGCGGGCCCGCTGCCGAATGGCGAGCACGTCCGAGATCTTCGGAAGCGTGCCGCCATTCTGCCGGCCTGTCTCTTGAGGCAGTTTCATCCGGAGTTACGGCGTGCGCGCGTCGACCCGCGCCTGAACGGCATCGAGTGCCGCCTGGGCTGCGCTCTTGCAAGCATCCTTGGTCATGCCGGTGTCAGCGTCGCATTTCTCGATCGCGACCTTGTAATCGGCCTTCGCACGCTCGAGATCCACATCGGCATTGGCTTCGGTCATCGCGGCCTGCGCATCCGTAGCCACTGCCGCCGCATCCTGCTGTTCAGCGGCCACATCCTTCGCGCCCTCGGACGCGGCTTCAGCGACATCCTGCTGCGTCTCGGCGGGGGTTTCCTTTTTCGCACAGGCGGCGAGCGTCATCACGCTCAGGACCGAAATCAGCATCAGCTTGGAATAATTCATGGGCATCTCCGGGGGTTGGGAACTGGTGGACTACAGCCTAGGTTTTGCCAACGCTCGCGCCTGTCAGACAGGGACGGCGCAATGCGGACGCGAGCGCCTATGCGTTCGTAGGTTTGTTCCTACGGGCTTGAGCGCCACACACCGACCGAGCCACCCGGACGCGCGGCGTCCAATGTCGTCCAGCGTGCCTGCAACGCACTTTTCTCTGGAGATCACGATGCCCCACACCCTTCCGCCACTGCGCTACGAACTCGATGCACTCGAACCTGTCATCAGCGCCGAGACGCTGCACCTGCATCACGCCAAACACCATCGCGGCTACGTCGACAAGCTGAATGCCGCGCTGGTCGATCACCCGCAGTATCTGGACATGCCCATCGACGTGCTGTTGCGGCAATTGAAGACGCTGCCGGCGCCATTGCGCGCACCGGTACGGGACTTCGGCGGCGGGCATGCGAATCACACGCTCTTCTGGGAATCGATGGGACCGAGCGGACAAGCGCCGAGCAGCGCGTTCCTGACGCAGATCAGCAGTCCCTTCGGCTCGCTCGCCGGCCTTCAGACGGCAATGCAGAAGTCGGCGGAAGGCCTGTTCGGCTCGGGCTGGACATTCCTGAACCGCAGCGCTGACGAGGGCAAACTCGAGATCGTCTCGCTGCCGAACCAGGATAGCCCGCTCTCGCAAGGGTCGACGCCGCTGCTGGCATTCGATCTGTGGGAGCACGCGTATTACCTTCAGTATCACCAGGAGCGTGCGCGCTGGATGCAGGCATGGTGGACGGTGGTCGACTGGAGCGGTGTCGAGCGACGATGGCAGGACGCCTCGGCACGGCGTGCGGCGTGACGCTGCGCATACTCTGCGGGTTGACGCTCGCGCTGCTCGCGGCAGGCTGCGGCGACACGGCGAGGCTTTCCATCGCTGACGGCACCGGGCCGATGCCTGCATTGCAGGCTCCGAGAACTTCGCTGCTGCCCACAGTGGTGATCGCACCCGCACGCGGCTGGCCTGAAAACGCCACGCCCACGGCCGCCGAGGGTCTCGAGGTGCGCGCATTCGCACGTGGACTCGATCATCCGCGCTGGCTGCTGGCGCTGCCCAACGGCGACGTACTGGTGGCCGAGTCCAATGCACCGGCCCGCAGCGAGACGAAGTTCTCACTGCGCGGCTGGTTCATGGCGAAAGTCATGAAGCGAGCCGGCGCCGGCGTACCGAGCGCGGATCGGATCACGCTGCTGCGCGACGCCGACGGTGACGGGGTCGCCGAGTCACGCAGCACGTTCATCAGCGGATTGCGCTCGCCTTTCGGCATGGCATTGATCGGCGGCTCGCTTTACGTGGCCAACACCGACGCGATCCTGCGTTTTCCCTATCGCGCCGGCGAAACCCACATCGACGCCAGGGGCGTCCCGTTGCTGCCGCTGCCGGCGGGTGCGATCAACCATCACTGGACCAAGAACATCATCGCCGACGCCTCCGGCACGCGTCTCTACGCCACCGTCGGGTCGAACAGCAACATCGGCGAGAACGGACTGGCGGAAGAAACTGCGCGCGCCGCGATCTGGGAGATCGATGTCTCGAGCGGAGCGCACCGGCTGTTCGCCCAGGGGCTGAGAAATCCGAACGGTCTCGCGTGGGAGCCCACGACCGGGCAACTCTGGGTCGTGGTCAACGAGCGCGACGAGCTCGGCAGCGACCTCGTACCGGATTACATGACCGCAGTGCAGCCCGGCGGATTCTACGGATGGCCCTGGAGCTACTTCGGCGCGCATGTCGATGAGCGCGTCGCGCCGCCGCGACCGGATCGGGTGGCAGCCGCGCTCGTGCCGGACTATGCACTCGGCCCGCACACGGCGCCGCTCGGTCTGGCCAGCTCCGAGAATGCGACGCTATTGCCAAACCACCGCTCGGGCATGTTCATCGGACAACACGGCTCCTGGAACCGGAAGCCGCGCAGCGGATATCGCGTGATCTACGTGCCGTTCAGTGCCGGACGACCATCCGGGCCTCCCGTCGATGTACTGACCGGATTCGTGGACGCGGACGGCGATGCACGGGGGCGCCCTGTAGGAGTCGCGGTGCACCGCAGCGGTGCCCTGCTAGTGGCAGATGACGTCGGAAACGCGATCTGGCACGTGACGGCACTCAGCGTGCGCTGATCCTGGAGGCGCCCCCGAAGGCGTGGCCGGGGATGCCGGCTCTGTCCTACAACACATTCACGCTGGCGCCGACTGCCACTGCGCATCGACGCGCATACCGTGCAGGTTGCAAGTTCTGCATTTCAGGAGATTCCCGATGATTCAATCCCGTTCCCTCCGTGCCGCGCTGGTCGTGGCCGTTGCGCTGTTCACGACAGTCGCCTGTGCGTCGACCCGCACCCAGAAATCCATGGGCGAGCAGATCGATGACACCGTGATCACGACCAAGGTCAAAGCCGAGCTGATCGGCGATCCGCTGACCAAGGCACATGAGATCGACGTCGAGGTGTTCAAGGGTCGCGTCCAGCTGAACGGCTTCGTCCGTACGGATGCGATGCGCACACAGGCCGTGGCGCTGGCCCGCCGTGTCGATGGCGTCGTGGCCGTCGACAACAACCTGAAGCTGAAGCAGGCTGGGGAACGCACCGATGGCGAAGTCGTCGACGACGCCGGGCTGACTGCCAGCGTGAAATCGGCGCTGGCCGCTGACACGCGCACCAATGCGTTCCGGATCAATGTCGAAACTCGCGATGCGGTCGTGCTGCTGGCAGGTTTCGTGAATTCGGCCGAAGGACGCACTGCAGCAGGCGAAGTGGCCCGCGGAGTCAGTGGCGTGAACCGCGTCGACAACCAGCTCGCCATCAAGTAAGACCCTCCAACCCCCCGTCCACAGCATCCCTCCCGACGCTATGGATGGTTCCTGGCGGCCGTCGGCTCCGGTCGACGGCCGCTTTTTTGAAGTGTGAGCTGTCAGCGCTCGCTGACAGCGGCGGGACTCTCTGCGGGCCATACTGATTCACCTCACTCACACGACATCCCATGCCAGCCCTCAGCGTCATCATCGCCGACGATCACCAGCTCATCCGGGCCGGCCTGTCCACCCTGCTCGAGACGCAGACCGATCTGAAAGTCACCGCGCAGTGTCGAACGGGCCGTGAGACGCTGGCGGCACTTGGTTCCCAACCCTGTCACGTGCTGCTGCTCGATCTCTCGCTACCCGACATGTCCGGGCTCGACGTCCTGAAAACAGCGCGTACACGCTTTCCGTCCGTCGCGGTGCTGGTCGTCAGCGGATTTCCCGAGCGCCAGTTCGGCATCAACGTGCTGCGCGCCGGTGCGAATGGTTTCGTCAGCAAAGGTGCGGACGAGGCAGAGCTCTTGCGTGCGGTGCGCACCGTGGCTCGAGGCGGCCGATATGTCGGCCCGGAGCTCGCCGAGCTCCTGGTCAACGGCATGGATGCCGATGCGGATCAACCCACCCACAGCATCCTGTCGGAACGAGAGTTCCAGATCTTCTGCAAGCTCGCCGAGGGGCGCAGCGTGACGGAGATCGCCAACAAGCTGTGCCTCAGCGTGAAGACGATCAGTACCTATCGTTCTCGGCTGCTGGACAAGATGGGCATGAAGACCAACGCAGACATCACCAGCTATGCCATTCGCAACAATCTCATCCAGTAGCGCGGCACCGCCGATCTCAGACCCGGCTGCGCGCGAGCTGCGGATCCTGCTCGTCGAGGATTCAGTGCCGCTGCAGGTGCGGCTGGTCGAACTGCTGACGCACGCTGGCGTCATGCAAGTCACAGGCATCGCAGATACGGAAAGCGCTGCGCTCGAACTCATCGAGTCCCAGTGCTTCGATGTCATGGTGGTGGACGTGGAACTGCGCCAGGGCAGTGGCATCACGGTGGTGCGCAAGACGCGCGCCAGGCAGGGACAGCCGCCCTTTCCGTTGATCATCATCCTGACGAACTACGGCCTGAACTCTGTCCGGGATCGCTGTCTGGCGGCCGGCGCGGATCATTTTCTCGACAAGATGCTCGAATTCAATCGCCTCTATCCACTGATCTCTGCAGCGAAAAGCTGAGGGCTTGCTCAGGCAGCGAGTTCGGATACGGCGGGTACCGTGACGTCGATGATCGTCCCGGAAGGGCGGTTGGGCAGGATCTTAAGGACGCCGTGCAGCGTCTCGATGCGATGCCGCATGCCCACCAGTCCGTGCGACAGCTTGCCGCTGAGTTTCACGGCGGCGATGCCGATGCCGTCGTCGCTGATGCGCAGGTGCAGTCCGGCGGCGGTCTGCTCGCACAGCATGTTGACCGTGCGCGCTTTTGCGTGGCGCATGATGTTGGTCAGCGACTCCTGCCCGACGCGGAACAGCGCGATCGCCTGGTCCTGAGGCACCCCCTCCATGCTGTCAGGCACCTGCGTATGGCAGGCGAGGTTGGCCATCTTGCAGGTTTCTTCGAAGTACGACTGCAACGCCGCCGGCAGGCCAAAGTGCTCGAGCAAAGCGGGGCGCAGATTCTCGACCACGCGCTGCTTCAGATGCATGGCCTCATCGATGGCGCTCGCGAGCGCGTCGAGCTTGGCGCGTACGGTGGGATCGCTGGCGCTTGCCCGCCCTTGCAGCCACGCCAGGTCCATTTTCGCGGCAGTCAGCAGACCGCCCAGCTCGTCGTGCAGATCACGCGCCAGCGCAGCTTTTTCCTGCTCGCTGACCGACTGAAGGTAGGTCGTGAGCCGCGACAGCTCTTCGGTTCGATCACGCACGATCTCTTCGAGACGCCGTCGCTCCGTGGCCTGCACGTGGCGGGCGCGTTCCTGGCGACGAAAGTCGCGGAGCAGCAGCCGGACGGCGAGCACCAGCAGGATCAGGGTCAGCGTACCGAGTGCCGCCACAGCGAAGCGGGACCACTGCACGTCGATCGCGGTCTGACGCCGCAGTGCCGTCACCCGCTTCTCAAGCTCCGTGAACAGCGCCTGCGTCTCTTTGCGCAGCGCGTTCATCGCCAGTCGCCCGTCGCCCGTCCGCAGCAGGGCCACCGCATCGGTACGCCGACTCTGCCTCGCCAGCATCACGATGGCGCGCAGACTCGCGACATTCTGTCCCCGCATTGACTCGAGACTCTGGACGCGGGCGAGCAGGGCCGCATCGTTCATCGTCTGCACTCGCAGACGCGCGCCGACGATCGGCATCCACTTCAACGCCTCCTCGAACGGCTGAAGGTCCTCGGGCTCGTTCGACAGCAGAAAGCCGCGCGTGCCGGCATCGGCATCGCTGAGCCGCGAGCGAAGTTCGATCAGATCGAGCTGCATGGCCGTCAACGCTGCGAGTTCGTTGTCGCTGGCGCGGATGCGCCTGACTGACCATTCATTGAACAAAAAAGCACCGATGGCGATGATGGACATCGCGAGAATCGGCATCCAGATGGAGCGGGGCAGCATCAGCAGGCTTCGCTCGATGACGGCAGGGGACGGCGACAATACCGCAGCCTGGGCGGGCGCCAGTTCATCGAGTGGCAGTGTAGCACTCATCGTGTTCGTGCTCCGGCATGGCCGGATCCTTGCCCACGGCCCAGCGCGCCGCCTTCGTCTTCCCAGCGAGCCAGTTCATCGACGATTGTCGGTGCCGCAGACATGTAACGACGTCGTCAGCCGGGACTCTTGCGACGCACCAAGCGCACGATCCCCAGCAGCAGCACGGCACCGAGCAGCGACACGCCGAGGCCAAGTAGGCTGAAATCGCCTTCGTTGATGGTATCGGATCCGATCAGCGGTGCAATCAGCCAGCCGCCCAGCAGCGCACCGACGATGCCGACCACCACATTCAGGACCATGCCCTGCTCGGCGTCCGTATCCATGATCAAACTGGCGGCCCAGCCGATCACACCGCCCAGCACGAGCCAGATGAGGAAGTTCATGTTCAGTCCCACGATTGCATAGGCACCCGGCGAGTATCGTACCGCCGCGACCGGCGGTATGTAGGACAGCGCCGCGACAACGTCCTGTCGCGCTCAGATGAGCCGCAGGGTAATTGCCTTCAGTACTGCCCGCGTGCGGTCGCGGGTCCCGAGCTTCTCGAGGATGTCCGAGACGTAGTTCTTCACGGTGCCTTCGGCCAGGAACAGGCTGCGGGCAATTTCCTTGTTGGAGTAGCCGCCAGCCATCAGCCGCAGGATGCTGAGCTCGCGCGCTCCCAGCAGGCCGGTGGGCGGCGCGATATCCACGTAGTTCAAATTCTTGCGCACCGCATCGGTCGAGACGGGTGCCAGCCAGTGCTCGCCAGACGCTACCCGAAGTACTGCCGCCTGCAAATCTTCGGGTGAAACATCCTTCAGCAGGAATGCCTGCGCACCGGCTTCGATCGCCCGCAGCATCACGTCGGAATCGTCGAACGTCGTGAGCAGCATGATCGGCACCGGATTGCCCGCAGCGCGCAGCCTGCGCGTCAGTTCGATGCCGTCGACTCGCGGCATGCGCACATCCGACAGCACGAGATCGACTTGCTGCGCGGGCCATGCGGCCAGGAGCGCCGCGCCGTCTTCGCAGTCGAGCACCACATCGAAACCGAGGCTGCGCAACAGCGATTTCAGGCCCTCACGCACCAGTGCCTGATCGTCGACCAGCGCGATACGCAAGCTCATGACGCCGGCGCGGCGCACGGCAGACGCGCCGTGAGGCGCAACCCTCCGCGCGGACTCTGATCAATGTTGAGACTGCCCTCCAGTGCCGCGAGCCGCTCTCTCATGCCTGTCAAACCGACACCCGGCTCGAGCTGATCAGCACCGTGCCCATCGTCTTCGATCTGCAGCGTCAGTTTGCCGTCCGTTTCGTGCAGAGCGATCCAGACGCGTTGCGCGCCCGCATGGCGCGCGGCGTTCGTGAGGCCCTCCTGAGCAATTCGCAGCAGCGTTTCGGCCTGCTCGATATCGTCGACCCGCAGATTCTCGCCGACGGTCAGCGACACCGCCGGCGCAGGCCAGCCTCGTGCCAATGTCTGGAGCATCTCACCGATTGCGATGCCGTCGTGGCGACGCAGCTGCGAGACCACGGCACGAATGTCGGCCAACAATCCACCGGCCAGCTCGGCGGCCCGCGTGATGTTCTCGCCGGCATCGGGGCCGGGATCGCGCGCCAGGGCGGTGAGATGCAGCTTCAGCGCCGTCAGCTTGTGGCCGCTGACATCATGCAGTTCGCGCGACAGCCGCAGGCGCTCCGCCTCGCGCACGCCTTCGGCCAGCAGCGTGCGCGTGGTCAGCAGATCGGCATTGACGCGCCGCAACTGTTCCGCGGCGTCCGTGGCACGACGTTGCGCATGCACCGTAACGATCGCGAACATCTGGAATCCGCCCATCACGAGCAGCTGCTGCACCGGATGCGACATCTCCCAGCGGTAGATGAAAATCAGCAGCATCAGCGCATTCAGCACCGCCATCACGGCTGCGACCCAGGGTGTCTGCAGATTCAGCGCAGCCACCACCGCGATGATGATCAACAGCACCGGCGTCGTGCCAGCCGGCCCGGCCCAGAGCAGGGCCAAGAATGCTCCGACCATCAGCACGAAGCCCGGCGTGGCCCCGCGCATCGACACGATATGGCGGCCTTCGGACCGGCCGAGCGCGCTCCACAGGAATCCCGCGAGGAACAGGCTCATGCATGCAAGGCCTGTGGGCGCAGCGAAGGACCGGCCAGCCACTTCGATGGCCACCGCCGCCCAGGTGACATAGGCAGCAAAGTTCAGCGGTGCGAACAATCGCTGGCCGAGCAGATTCTTGAGAGAGGAATTGTTCACCGCGATGGATTGTCGCAGTGCGCCCGCCGGGTGCAAGCACTGGCGCGCAAGTCATGACTTCCGGCACCCGCGCGGGCTCAGCCGGGTCCCCAGACTGTGGGCCACAGACTGGAGGTCGCCCATGAAACTATATGAACTGATTCGCTGG
>Ga0116177_10001501_pt1 | contig 17259 bp, 17 predicted proteins | sample AD_STIC10_MetaG_FD_89750 | JGI IMG/M metagenome (GOLD analysis project Ga0116177, IMG submission 89750) | Active sludge microbial communities of municipal wastewater-treating anaerobic digesters from USA - AD_STIC10_MetaG | ecosystem: Engineered > Bioreactor > Anaerobic > Digestate | place: USA... | reverse complement strand
GGCGTTAAAACCAATAGCGCCCAGAAAGAATAAGATGAAGTATTTCATATTCAGGTGCTTTGTGGTATGTCTAAAGTTAATAAAGTCGCGGAACTATTAGAGGGGACAATCCCAGCAGTTTAGTAGCTGCACCTGCTTGAAAAAGGGGTTTTTCGGGATTTTTTTCCCGCCAAGAACGCTAAGAGCGCAGAACATCAGCCCAAAGGGCCCTGCGGGCGGTTAAAACTCTGCGGTGAGTATTTCCTGATAAGGGCGCTAAGGGCGCAAAAAATACACAAGGGGCGTTACATGTGTATAAGACAAGGTTTGTCACCTTTAAATACAAGTTTCCTCACTGAGTTCGGAAAGACAGGCCTTAGTTAGGTGGACAGGGAAATACAAGATTTCTCGCTGCGCCCGAAATAGTAGTTCTGGAATTTCCGGGTTATTGGAATTCTTTGCCCTTGAGATTAAATCTCTCTCTGCGTAAACTCCGCGACCTCCTGTTCTCTGCGGTGAAACTCTCTCTTTTGTCCAAAGGACTCTTCGAGCGCAGCAAAACCACCCCCCCAAATGAAAAAGCACCCACAAAGCCCATCGGACCCTGTGAGTGCCTTTTTGTATTGCTAAACTTATCTCTTAATCAAAGTAACTTGATCAGGCAGTTGCAGCCTTAAAACTCTTTACCAGTTGAGCGTCCATGGTAATGGTGGTATTGAGTGCTTTGCTAATCGGGCAGTTGGCTTTGGCATCCTCGGCATACTGCGGGAAATCTTTGGCTTTCAGTTTGGGCACTTTCACTTTTACTTCCAGGTGGCTGCCGGTGATGGCGCCGCCTTCGAGTGTAACCGTGCATTTAGTTTCGATACGGGTGGGCGTGAACCCGGCAGCTCCTAATACAAAACTGAGTTTCATGGAGAAACAGCCGGCATGGGCCGCTGCAATCAGTTCTTCGGGGTTGGTATAGGTACCATCCTCAAACCGGCTTCTGAAATCGTAGCTCTTATTTTTAATAACACCGGATTGAGTGAGCAGTTTCCCGCTTCCTTCTTTACCGGAACCTTTCCAGTTGGCAGTTGCTGATCGTTTCATAAATAAAATTTGGTTTTATTATTGTGGTTGTTGAATATCGTCCAATTCGGCCAGGCGATTCTCCGGCTCATTGTATTCAATGATAAAATTATTCTTTCCTTCCCCGATAATAATCTTAAGAAATTTTTGCTGTACCAGTTCCAGCAGGGAAAGAAAAAGAAAGATGGCATGCACCCTGTTTTCTGCCGTATCAAAGATACGTTCGAAGGAAAGGGTCTGTTGTTCCCTGGCCATCACCAGCATCCGGTCGCGGCTGGTCTCCATGGTATAATCGTACTGTACCACCGTGTGAACCGGTTTGTTATTCCGGTCGCTGAATTTCTGCATGGCCCTTTCAAAGGCCTTCATCAGCTTGAACAGGGTGATATTATGGATTTCTGTACCCTCGCTTTCTTCTTCACCAATCTGGGAGAGTTCTTTTTCAATATTCCCTCTTTTGACCATCAGCATCCGCATCGCTTCCATTTCAGCCATCTGAGCAGATGCTTCCTTGAAACGTTTATACTCCAGGATTTTATTGATCAGTTCCTGGCGCGGGTCAATTTCATTGCCCTGTGCATCCAGTTCCTTGCGGGGCAGGAGCATCTTGGCCTTGATCCGCATCAGGGTGGAAATAAACAGAATGAATTCGCTGCTCAGCTCAATATTCAATTCCTCGCTCTGGTGGATATAATCCAGGAAGTCGTTGATAATATTGGTGATGGGAATATTATAAATATCCAGTTCATCCCGCTCAATAAAAAAGAGCAGGAGGTCAAATGGGCCTTCAAACTGGGGTAATTTAATCTGGTACGATGGCTGCTGCACTTTACTTGATTGTAAACGGTAAAAAAAAGTCCTGTACTCATTCTTAGTGTACAGGACTTACAAAAGTAAGGGAATCGGCGATAGGCCAAAAACCCGGTTTTTTACTACTTTTTAAGGGCATCCCTGATCTCCCGGAGCAGTTGGATGTCTTCAGGAGTGGGTGCAGGAGCAGCCGGAGCGGCTTCTTCTTTCTTTTTCATTGAATTCATGGCCTTGATCACCAGGAAGAGTACAAAGGCGATCAGGATAAAGTCGATCACCGCCTGGATGAATAAGCCAACCGGAAAAACAGCTGAGCCGGCGGTAACGGTTAATTCTGACAGGCCACCCTTGCCCATGATCATTGCAATCAGCGGACTGATGATACTCTCATTGAATTTGGTAACAATGTTCCCGAAAGCGCCACCGATTACAACAGCCACTGCCAGGTCAACGATGTTTCCTTTCATGGCAAATTCCTTGAATTCCTTAAGCATTCCCATAACAAATTGGTTTTTTGTGTGATAAAAAATTATTGAACCCGCTCAAAGGCTTAAAAGAATGGCGATTAAATATAATAGAATCCCGGGAGATTTTTATTTTTTGAGTCCCGGAAATTGCATGCCCAATCCGCTGAGTAGTTCATGGACTGCGGACGCAATGATGTATTCCTTGTACCAGTTCTGATCGGCCGGTACAATGGTCCACTCGGGTCGATTGCATTCATTGAAACATTCTTCATACATCTGCATATAGACATCCCATAGTTTGGCTTCCTCAAAATCTTTTTCATTGTATTTCCACATCTTGGCAGGATCCTTCATTCTCTCAGACAAACGCTCGTGTTGTTCTTCCGGAGAGATATGGAGGTAAAATTTCAGGATATGGGTATGGTTATGTTCCTGCAGTAATTGCTCAAAATCATTGATGGCTTTCATTCTTTTTACCGCTGTTTCATCATCACACCATTTATGTACCCGGGTGATGAGGATATCTTCGTAGTGGGAGCGGTTAAAGACCTGTATCATACCCCTGGCAGGGGCATACTGGTGAATGCGCCAGAGAAAATCATGGGAGAGTTCTTCCGCCGTCGGGGCTTTGTAAGATTTTACCGTTACTCCCTGTGGGTTCATATTGCCCAGTACATTGCGGATCACCCCGTCCTTACCACTGCCATCCATCCCCTGGATCACAACTAAAACCGAGTGCTTTCCTTCCGCAAATAGCAGGTTCTGGAGCTCATCCAGTTCTGCCACCAGTTTTTCAGTTTTTTCACGGGTTTCCTTTTTATCCAGTCCTTCCGGGGCCCGGGTGGACAATTCTTTCAGCTTGATTTTTCCCATAATGCAGATTTGCGACACAATATACTATTTCAATACAGATCAAAATTATTGCGGCAGGCTGCTGCCATTTCATGACCTTTGCGGCTCCAAAATTTGTTGCATGAATAACAGGATGCTGAGCTGGGTGCTTTATTTGGTCCTTTGCCTGATATGGGGAAGCAGCTTCCTGCTGATGCTGATCGGACTGGAAAAACTGAATGCCTGGCAGGTGGCGGCCATCCGGCTTTTTTCTGCCGGAGTAATCCTGCTACCCTTTGCCTGGACAGTGATAAAGCGGATACCTAAAGACAAGATCAGTTATATCATTCTCTCCGGTTTTTTAGGAAGTTTTTTTCCTGCCTTTTTATTTTGTCTGGCCGAAACAAAACTCGACAGCTCATTTGCCGGTACCCTGAATTCCCTGACTCCCATTTTTGTATTGATCGTAGGCGCTTCCTTCTTTCAACTGAAAGTGAATAGCCGTCAGGTGATGGGCATCCTGATCAGTTTCACCGGCAGTATCCTGCTATTTGTATCGAAGAGTGGAAAAACAGGTGACCTGATGTATATCGGCTTTATCGTACTCGCCACTTTTCTGTACGGATTAAATGTGAATATGGTATCCCGCAAATTGAAAGTTGTCCCCTCCTTTGATATTGCCGTGCTTGCATTTTCATTTCTTACGATTCCATCCCTGGCAATCTTACTGGCTTTTCAAACACATCAACTGGATTTATCTGACAGTTCTACATTATGGTCGGTACTGGCCAGTGCCGGGCTGGGTATTGCCGGAACGACGGTGGCTTCGATTCTGTTTTATATTCTATTGAAAAGAGCAGGCGGTGTTTTTGCCAGTACAGTAACCTATGGTATTCCATTTGTGGCTATTGGATGGGGGCTGGTAAAAAATGAAAAAATTACAGTGGCAGTTGTGCTCAGTTTAATGCTGATCCTGCTGGGAATTCTGATTACGAATCTGAAGGATAAAAAGGCTGTTGCGAAAGCGGGGGGATAATTTTTCACGCAAAGGACGCAAAGAAAATACACGCAAAGGGCGCTAAGAGTGAAACAAAAATCAAATATAATTCCTCTGCGAAAACTCCCCGTCCTCTCTGCCTCTGCGGTGAATTTCTCTCTTATTGTTGTCCAAAGGACTCTTCGAGCAAAGCAAAATCATTCATCCGAAAATTTTCACGCAAAGCGCGCAAAGAAAATACACGCAAAGAACGCAAAGCGCATCTCTTCGCGTCTTGGCGTCTTTGCGCCTGCCTGCCGGTAGGCAGGGTTAAGTCTCTCTCATTTCTGCGAAGCAAAATCATATTCTCCCGCTAAGACGCAAAAAAAACACAAAGAAAGGAATCTACGGTCCTCTTTCTTTGTGTCTTAATTAAAATAATACTATCTAAAAAAATCCTTCGGTATTTGTTTTAAGAATTGATTATACCGACATGATCTCTTTTTCCTTAGCGGCCAGGTGTTTTTCCACGGCTGCCGTGTACTTATCAGTCACCACCTGCACATCGGCTTCTGCATCTTTCGCAGCATCCTCACTCAGGCCGTTCTTTTGAAGTCTTTTGATATGTTCAATGGCATCCCTGCGGATATTCCGGATCGCCACTTTTGAATGTTCTCCTTCTCCCTGGCATCTTTTCACCAGTTCTTTTCTTCGTTCTTCGGTAAGGGGTGGCAGGAATATGCGGATCAAGACCCCGTCGTTCTGTGGGTTGATACCGATATTGGCTGCAATGATGGACCTTTCGATGGGCTGGAGCATGTTCTTCTCCCAGGGCTGAATACTCAGGGTTCTGGCGTCCATCACGCTGATATTGGCGACCTGATTGATGGGCATGGGCGAGCCATAATAGTCCACCATGATCCCGTCCAGCATCTGGGGGTTGGCCTTTCCGGCCCTGATCTTTACCAATTCTGTTTCGAGGTGATTGATCGCTTTTTTCATGTGGTCATCTGCCACGGCGATAATTGATGCAACATCTTCTGCCATATTGTTTTCTTTTAGTACGCGTTAAGCGGTTGGCAAAGCTAATGAAAGCCGGAAACCCAAAAAAATGCCCCGGTGGTTGACCGGGGCTGAAGTTTATTTAAATCGAGTTAATTATTAGAAATCTTACTTGTTTCTTTCACCAGAGTGGAAGAAAGTCTTCTTGTTTTCTTCAATTTAACCCGGCCATCGGCATCGCTGGCTACCACCAGTCTGCGGCGGGTATTGCCATAATACAGCATGCCCAATCCTGTAAATGCCAGGACCAGCATGGCTAATAAAAGATAATTAGGGCCAATGGGTTTTGCGAGCCAGGCCAGGCCGATAAAAAATACGTTCACTCCTACACAGGTCAGCGTAACGGCAGAATGGCTCAGTCCGCGATCCAGTAAAAGGTGGTGTACGTGGTTACGGTCCGGTGTAAATGGTGAACGGCCGTTGAGAATACGGATACTGAAAACCCTTAAGGTATCCAGAAGGGGAACAATTAATATAGAAAAACCAACAGCCACTGCTGCAGGTACCTGTACGGCTACAAAGGGGGCATCAGCTACATTGATGAATTTGATCACCAGGATGGAGTTGATCAGTCCGATCATCAACGAACCCGAATCTCCCATGAAGATTTTGGCCGGCTGGTGATTAAAAATCAGGAACGCTACAAGGCTGCCAGCCATGGAAAAAGAAAGCAGGGCATAGGCCTGAAAATCGATGGCAAAGAAATAAGCACCGAATACGATCATGGTCAGGATGCCCAGGCTGCTAGCGAGTCCGTCCACCCCGTCAATCAGGTTGAAGGAGTTCATCACCACAATAATGGTGAGATAGGAAAGCGCCAGGCTGAAAGCTTCGGGCAGTTCATTGAAACCGAGGACACCATGCATACTGTCCAGCCGGATATTACCCAGGTGAATCAGGATGGAGGCGGCAATGATTTGTCCGATGAATTTTTTGGTGGCCGAAAGAATCATCAGGTCATCTTTCAGACCGAGGAAGAAAATGACCAGTGCAGCTGCAAAAAAATATTGAAACTCAGGATTCAGGTAACCCTGAACGGATAAAAGAGAAGCGAGTAAGAACCCTCCGAAAATACCCACACCACCCAAAGAGGCTACGAGGCGGGTATGAACTTTACGTTCATCAGGGATATCATATAATTTCTTGATCTCGGCTATCTGAATGACCACAGGAATGGCCAGAAAGGTTATGATAAATGCCACGGAAGCAGTCAATAAAACATCCAGCATCACAGCAGTTTTAATACGATACAAAAATAGGTTTTTCGGCTCGGATTCGATTATTAAGTCTACATTATTAATGCTTTATACATTAATATTTTGTAAACAACAGGATATAAGAATTTGTGGGCAAACAGATTAATCCGGATGGATTTTATATTGAAAAAGATTGCACTTTTGCTGCACAATCCCGGATTTGAAGGGGCAAGATACAAAAAGTTTAATAAGTGATCAATTCTATGGCACAACTCAGCGAAATCGCAACCCAGGTTAGACGTGATATTGTAAGAATGGTACATGGCAGCGCCAGTGGTCATCCCGGGGGTTCCCTGGGTTGTACCGATTTTCTGACCGCTCTTTACTTTAAAGTAATGAAACACAACCCCTCATTCAATATGGATGCCAAGGGGGAAGACGTATTTGTACTATCCAACGGACATATATCGCCGGTTTTTTATTCGGTGCTGGCCCGTTCCGGTTATTTTGATATCAAAGAGCTGGGGACTTTCCGTAAGCTGAATACCCGTTTGCAGGGTCATCCTGCCACACATGAACATTTGCCCGGTATCCGGATTGCTTCCGGTTCGCTGGGACAAGGCATGAGTGTGGCCATTGGTGCGGCCCTTAGTAAGAAACTGAATGGCGACCCGCAACTGGTTTTTTCGCTACATGGAGATGGTGAACTGGATGAGGGACAGATCTGGGAAGCAGTGATGTTTGCGGCCCATCATAAAGTGGATAATCTGATTTCAACCATTGACTGGAATGGCCAGCAGATTGACGGGCCAACTGATAAAGTGATGAATCTGGGTAATATCCGGGAGAAATTTGATGTGTTTGGCTGGACTACCCTGGAGATGAACGGAAATGATATGGACGAGGTAGTGGCTACACTGGAGAAAGCGAAAAGCATGACCGGACAGGGCAAGCCGATTGCTATCATGATGCATACGGCCATGGGTAAGGGAATTGATTTCATGGAAGGCACGCATGAATGGCATGGTATTGCGCCGAATGATGATCAGCTGGCGAAAGCACTGGCACAATTGCCAGAGACATTGGGAGATTATTAAGAACGTTCGATTGAATATGCAAATGCCGGGTCTGGGGATCCGGCATTTTTATTTGATATTGTTATTACTCTGGAAGATCACGGCTCAAGTCCGGGATGACAAACTTTTAGCCCGTGGCGACTCACTCAATATTTGAAAAGTCTGATTTTATTCTGCTCTTAAATTAAAAACCTGTGCCGCTGCTTTTCTTGCCGGTATCCAGGATGCCAGTAAGGCAATCACAAAAACCGTTCCCCCTATCAGGGCAAAATCAGCCGCTTTTATTTTAACCGGAAAATAGCTGATAAGGAAAGAACCGCCCAATGGTACCAGGTGAAACTGCATTTGCAGCCAGGCAATCAGCAGGGCCAGGAGCATCCCGATTCCTCCGCCAATCAGGGCGAGCAGGAGTCCTTCACTCAGGAAAACCCGTTGAATAAAATTCCGGTTAGCGCCGAGTGCATGCAGGATACTGATATCTTTTTGTTTCTCCAGCACCAGCATGGTGAGGGCCCCAATCATATTAAATGCCGCCACGATCATGATCAGGACGAAAATGCCGTAAATCGCCCAGCGCTCTACATTCATTACGGAATAGAGACTTTTGTTCTGTTCATATTTGTTTTGCACCCGGTAGTTTTCTCCCAATAGCGACTGCAGTTTTTTCTTGACCGATGAGGAAGCATCCGGATTCACCAGGGCGATCTCTACCCCACTGTATTCATCGGGTGCCATCATGAGTGATTTCCTTACAAAATCAAGATTGGTGATGCCATACTTGTTATCAAAATCCTGCTGGATCAGGAAGGCAGCCGAGGGTTGTGCATCGCTGCTGCTGATATCTTCCAGCATATTAATTTGTTCGGCATTACCTTTTCTTGGCAGGTACACTTTCAGAAAAGTCATTTCGCGATTGCTGATGCCCAGTGCATTTTCTACCCCGGCACCCAGTACAATTTTTGGATTGGCTGAATCACCGAGTGCATATTCCCCGCTCAGGATATGATTAGCAACACCCGTGGTATAACGATACTGATCATCCACTCCTTTCAGATACACTACATTCTGGTACTCGCCGTTTTGCACCAGGGCTTTTTCTTCCACCACCAGTGAAAAATTGCGGATGCCTTTTTCTCCTTTGATGGCAGCCAGCTGGGCCGGGGTTAAGGTGAGTGTTTTACCAGATTTAGGCGTGATCTTAAGATCCGTATAAAAAGATGAATATAATGAACGCACCAGTCCTTCGAACCCATTGAAAACACTCAACACTACAATCAGTGCTGCCGTGCCGAATATAATCGCAATGATGCTGGTCCATGCAATAATATTGATGGCGTTGGTAGACTTTTTGGCTTTGAAGTAGCGCCAGGCGAAGAGGAAGTTCAAGGAATTTGTTATTGGGTATTAGGTATTGGGTATTGGGCTCACGACTCTCGACTCCCGACTCTCGACTCAAAACTCTCTCTACTCCCCTTTGGGGATGGGGGCGACTCACTCCTCTTCCTTCCCTCTTTCTGCATCTATTTTCTTAAACAGCTCCTCCATTTTAAACACATGATCCAGGGTATCATCCTGGAAAAATTTCAGGACGGGAATGCTCCGGAGCTGGTGCCTGACCCTGGCCGCCAGTTCTTTTTTGATCTCATGGTGGCGGTCTTCAACCCGGTGCAGGGCAGCTTTCACATCCTTTACCTGGAAAAAACTCAGGTAAAACCGGGCTTCCAGCAGGTCGGGTGTTACTTTCACGGTGGAAATGGAGACCATACCCCCGTCGATCATACTCAGGCCGAGGCGCTGAAAAATCAGGTTCATCTCCTCGTTCAGGAGGCCGGCTATCTGTTTTTGTCTTTTTCCTTCTTCCATATTAATTAATGTTCGGCCTTTTCAGGGATTGAGTCCGCCTTCGCCAAGGCTACGGTGGACGAAGCCCGCTTTCGCCAAGGCTACGCTTTGGGGGCGGTCCGCCTTCGCCAAGGCTACGGTGGACGAAGCAAAATTACTTACTTTGCGGCTTCGCAGCAGAAGCAATTTACATGAAACAATACGCAAGGATTTTTGGTTATCTCGGGGCTTATAAGGGCAAGGTTGTCTTATACTTTGTTTTTATCATCCTGAGCATCCTGTTTTCCATTGTTTCCATGGGGATGCTGATGCCTTTTTTGCAGCTGATCTTTACCGGCAAGGGGATGACCAATGATTCCAATAATGTGGTGATCCAGGGGATCAATGACCTGCTGGCCAATTCCCTCAATAAAAGAGGCTCAGTGAATACCCTGGCCTTTATCTGTGTGCTGATGATCAGCTTTATCATCCTGAAGAACTTTTTCCTCTATCTCTCCTATGTGGTACTGAATCCGTTGAAGAATCAGATTGTGAATCACCTGCGGGAGGATTTATATGATAAGATTCTTCGGCTACCTATTGGTTATTTCAATGAAAAAAGAAAGGGTGACCTGATGAGCAGGATCGCCAATGATGTGGGAGAAGTGGAAGGATCTGTGGTGGGCACGCTGGAGGGATGGATCCGGGATCCTTTGACGATCGTCGTTACCCTGACCGTGCTTTTTCTGATCAGCTTTCAGTTGACCTTGTTTATCCTGATCCTCATTCCCGTACTCGGACTGGTCATCGGCCGCATTACCAAATCTTTAAAAAGGCATTCGGAAGAAGTATCCCGTAAAAACGGAGAAAGTTTTTCCATCATTGATGAAACCCTGGGTGGTTTGCGGGTGATCAAGGCATTCAACATTGAAAAGCTGCTGCGACATAAATATTATACCACCAGCCGGGAATTGCTGGATGCCAAAAATAAAATTTCCTATCGCCGGGATATGGCTTCTCCCCTTTCGGAGGTACTGGGCGTATTATTGTTTACCGTGGTATTGTACTATGGCGGGCGGCTGGTATTAAGAGGACAATTAATTGAAGCCTCTGCCTTCCTGGGATTCCTGGGAATATTCTTCAATATCATCAATCCGGCCAAGGCCTTATCTACTTCTTTCAGCAATATGCGCAAGGGTGCTGCGGCCATCCAGCGGATCGAAGAAGTGTTGAATACACCGGTTACAGTGGATGACAATCCCAATGGCATTCAACTCAGCAGCTTTAAGGACCGGATTGAATTCAGGAATGTATTTTTTGCGTATGACGATGTGGTGATCCTCGATAATATCAACCTGGTGATTGAAAAGGGCAAGACGGTTGCGCTGGTAGGATCATCAGGTGCCGGTAAATCCACACTGGCCGATCTGGTACCGCGTTTTCATGATGTCACCAGCGGTGAAGTCTTGATTGATGGCGTGAATATCCGTGACTACTCCCTGGAGTCGGTGCGCAGTCAGATGAGTATTGTAACCCAGGAACCGATTTTATTCAATGATACCATTGGTAATAATATTGCCCTCGGCAAACAGGGGGCCACGCCTGAAGAAATAGAAGAAGCTGCAAAAATTGCCAATGCCCATCCTTTTATACTGAAAAAAGAAGGCGGTTACCAAAGCAATACCGGTGATCGCGGCACGAGGCTGAGTGGCGGGGAAAGACAAAGGCTGACCATTGCCCGTGCGGTATTAAAAAATCCGCCTATCCTGATCCTGGACGAAGCCACTTCTTCACTGGACACCGAAAGTGAAAGACTGGTACAGGATGCTATCAATAACATGATGCAGAACCGAACCAGCATTGTAATTGCACACCGCCTCAGCACCATCCGTCATGCCGACGAAATCATTGTGCTGCAAAAAGGCAAAATAGTTGAGCGAGGTAATCACGAACAACTGCTGGAACTGGGTGGCTTTTACAAGAAGCTTGTGGAGATGCAGGAGGTGAGGTAGGGTATCTGTCCTGTAGCGATCAGTATTTTTACCAGCGTCAAGGAATCCACCAGATTTATTGTTCACTTTCAACCAAACCTGGTTATGTTAAATCAAAAATGGTTTATATTAGTAAATGAACACCACCAAAACCCTGTTATCAGGTTTAACTTTATTGCTTCTATCCGGATTGATCACTGCTATTGCTACTGAAACGAAGAAAACCACCATCGATAATCCAGCCTCAGCAATCACGCCAGCTATCAATTGCTCTCCTTCATTAAATCTTGTACCTAATGCTACGGATTACGTTTTACCTGTAAATCCTGATATATTCTCCAGAAAAAATGCAGGTAGCCTCAACGCCCAATCAACTATCATTAAGAGTTTTAGGAAAGGAATTGAGCTGATGCAGGCACTGCCCAACAACGATTACAGAAAATGGGACAAGTTTATCAAGATCCATGGTACCAGTTCCGCTTCTTATGACCCTATTTACAATACCGGACACAATGCACATGGTACTCAATTTTTCCTAGCCTGGCACCGAATGTATATTTACTTTTTCGAAAGAATTATCATCAAACTCAGTCAGGACCCAGGTTTCCGTCTTCCTTATTGGGACCCAGTTACATACCGTTATCTCCCCAATTATATTACGGCTGAAACATATTCGGATGATGGGGTTACCAAAACAAACCCGTTGAAGAACAGCAGCCGTGCAAAAGAATTTTTCAATAAAGACCAGCATAAATTTTTTATGAAAAGTGTAAATCAGGCGCTGGCCCAGGAAAACTCTTATTGCAGTTTCCTGGAACAGCTCGAAACACAGGTTCACGGTCAAATGCATGGTGTTATTGGCGGAAGTTCCGGGGAATTGGGCAACTTGAAGATTTCGCCTCAGGATCCTCTGTTTTTTATGCTACACGCCAATATCGACAGACTTTGGGAAAGATGGATCAGCAGAGACAATAAATACCCGCAAACAAATGAATTCCTGAATCAGTATTTCTATTTTATTGATGAAAATGGGAATACTGTAAAAATGAAAGGAAGGCAAGTCCTCAGTACCGCTAACCAGTTAGGGTATAAATATTCCAGTCCGGGCACTGTTACTGCCGGCAGCCGTTCACAAAATAATTGCTGTCCGTCAAATCAGCCATCAGCCAGTCGCATGATTTTGGCACAACCCCAGCCTTATGCAACCCAGCAGCAGAAGACAAAAATCGATCTTTCAACTGCCACCATTCAGGATCCTGATATTATCATCAATATGATCCGTAATTTGGATAATTCACATCAGGTTTACCTGGAAGTAGATGGCATCAATGTAAGTCAATTACCAGCTTCCCCTATAAATGTTTACCTGACAAGAGCTAGCCGCTTACACAGAAGGCCCCGGTTATCTTCCTATGTTGGTATTCTTGATCTGACGCCGCTTTCATTTCAAAACCCGGGTACAGCCATTAATGCAAGGGTCAACATCAAACAGGTTTTGATGGCACTGATCAGCTCAATTGCTGATCTGAAGAATCTTGGGTTAATCTTATGGGTGGAAGACAGTGAACCCTTCTCAATAAATTTTTCCAATATTAAACTGGTTATAGAAGAAAAATAGTCTCTGAATTAAAATTTAACCAGCCCGTTCTTCATCGCATAAAGCACCATTCCCACCGGGTTTTTGACATTCATTTTTTCTGCAATTTTCAAACGGAGTCCTTCCACCGTTCGGATACTCAGGAAGAGTTTTTCTGCAATTTCTTTATTGCTCATTTCCCGGCAAACCAGCTCGACTACTTCCAGTTCTCTGGCGGTGAATTCAGGTTTCTCCTTTTTCCGGTAGGGATTGTATTTGCTCTTGGCGATCATCTGGGTCAGTTTGCGGCTGGTGGTTTTGCAATAGAAAGGATCACCATTAAAAACAGTATGTATTGCTTCGCCAATCTGGTCTTTATTGGAGTTTTTAAGTAAATAACCCTTAGCACCCGCTTCCAGCATATCAACAATCAGGTCATCTTCATCAAACATGGAAAGTACGATGATCCCGATTTCAGGATAGAGTTCACTGATTTTTTTAACCGCCTCAATCCCGTCCATTACCGGCATTTTTATATCGGTCACCACCACATCAGGTTGTTTTTCCTTTACCAGGGCCAGTAATTCTCTTCCGTTTTCAGCTTCCCCCAGCAATTCAATCCCGGGCTGTTTGGTCAGCATCAGTTTAAAACCGTCCCTGAACATTTCATGATCATCTGCTATCACTATTCTTATCATTCCAATTGATTTAAACTGGTATTTCGATATTATAAACTGTGCCTTTCCCGGGCTGGGTATCCAGCTGTAAATTTCCTTTCAGCAATGCGACCCGGCTCTGCAGATTGAGCAAACCCAACCCGCCTCTTTGTTCTTTTTCCCGGTAATCGAAGCCCAGGCCATCATCCTTTGTCTGCAGGTATAATTTTTGATTCCGAAACCGCAATTCAATCTGAAGAGTAGCAGCCCGGGCATGTTTGATAGTATTGTGTACAATTTCCTGAACAATCCGGAAAACATTCAATTCTTTATCCGGCTGCATGCGCTGCTCATCCCCGGAAAATTGTATGGCCAGTCCGTTTGCCAACTGCATTTTCTCTGCAAATTCTTCCACTGCCCTTGACAACCCCTTCCGCAGGAGGGTATTCGGCATCAGGTCATAGGAAATTTCCCTGAAACGCTGAATCACTTCATCAATCTGGCTGGTGGAGCGGGCCAGTACCATTTTCTCCGTTTCATCCGCCGGTTCCAGATGATTGATTTGTAAGCGTACGGCAGAAAGGACAGGCCCCAGTTCATCATGCAGATCAGCGGCAATTCTCTTTCTTTCGTTTTCCAGGGTAGTAATTTCAGCAGCAATGCGGTTCTGCTGCCACTGGTATACTTTTCTTTGCTGGCGGATGATGGCCACGACAAAATAAACCAGGATGGCCACCAGTATACCGGCACCAATCAGGATGATTTGATAGAGGTCTTTGTTTGCGGGATCCATAATATTCCAATAGCAAAGATGAGATAACTAATAGCATTTACCCATTTCATGATATCCTGAACGGCATTCATGAAGCCGCCATCTGATAATTTTAATAATGTGATGGTACCGGTAAAAATATAAAAAGCATGAAAGCTCACCCCAGCCAGACCAATATAAAAAAGAGGACTTCGCAACAGGTCCCTGTTCTCTGATAATATCTGCCGGCTGAACAAATTCACATAAAAGAACAGGATGATGGAGGCATAAGCAATTCCCATCCTGAAAAAGTTAAAGAAACCTTCCTTTTTATACAGAAAAAACCAATTACAAAAAATCAGGACCAGAAAACCAACAAAAATAATTTCAGCCGACTTTCTGCTTCTGATCACATCCATAAACCGGAAAAAGCGAAGGTAGAACCCTGTCCAGACCAATAATCCAAAAGTGTAAATCCAGTACATCCCTCCTTTGACATGGAAATATTTCATGTTCAGATAAACACTGGTCTCCACCAGAAACGCAAACAGGAATACAAATATCAGCGGGAGATATCTCCAATCTGCCCGCTGACTTGTAAAAAGGTATACTACCAATGGGAGTACACAGGAAAGTGAAAGTAAAAATGTGAGCTCAGTATTCATGACAATTGATTAATCCCCGGGGAGCATGACCGGATCAGATCCATAGGAAGGGCAACCTTGTGCCATATCTATCGCCCCTTCATCATCCCCAACCGGATCTGCCGCCTGAGATAATAATGATTTCTTACCTGAAGAAGGATTTTTTGCTAACACATCTTTATGATCTTTGCTGTAGCCAACCAGGATCATCCTCACTTTGTCATGCTCATTCATTCCAAAGTACAAACGAAGGCCAACCACTTCTTTCCTTTTCAGAAGATCAAGAATGATTTTCTTGTCAATATGCTCTGGCTGCATAAAGGATGCTTTGGGAACTGCAGTTTTCCGGTCATTCATTCTTTTTACTCTCTTACTGGCAGTTTTATAGTCAATAAAATGACTGACTGTAACTCCCGGAGACTTTGTACTCCATATATCCGGATCCTGTAATGAAATTGCCTGGGCGATTTTCCAGCCTGAAGAAGTTTTTACACTTGTCTTTTTGCCTGCAGGAACGCTGACTTTACGGGTTACTTTTTTTAACTGCTTTGAAACTGCCTTTTTCTTTGTTGCCATAATCGTTTTTTAGATGGTGAAGAATGATGTAAAACTAATATACGCTTTAAACTGTGGTGGCAGGTATTTCTACCTGAATATTTAAAGTAGTAGTGGCAACTATTTACAGTACCAGCACCTGCCAAAGAGCAGGTGCTGGTTCTCATTTTTGCTTCATGCTTCAGGATGGACAGGAACAACCGAATCTGTCAGAAGCAAAACGGGGAAGCCGAAAACCATACAGAGTAGGCAAAACACCATAAATATTGTTATCATGAAAAAAATGATTCTGGCTTTTACATTGTTGGTCTTTTCCGTGGCAGGAATGGCACAGCAAGACATCAAACAAAAAGAACTTGCAAACACTGACATGAAGGAATTAGCTTCCCAAAAAGGGCTGAGCAATATTCCCAAGTGTTTCTGTTGTGACAACGCTTATAACCTGCCGGTGCCGCCTATCAGCGGACCCAAAATTGTAAAATGCGGAGATACGGCCCGTTTTGTAACAGCTGATTGTGCCGGCGCTAAATACAGCTGGTCTATGAATCCCACTATCAACTTTCAGCAAAACGGAAATGGCATTACCATATTCCCACCGGTCAGTCCGGGTACCTATACCATCACTTTAAAACTTCAGTGTGGAAAGGCGGTGACCAGTAATACATATACATTTACTGTAGAAAAACCAGCCGTCTGCAACCCATCATTTACTTTCACTTATACTTTGCTCGGCAATGGTTATGTAAACATCAATACTATACCCGATGCAAGTACCCAGGTTCCGGGAACCGAGCATTGGTGGGGCATTCAGTATAATGGTACGCATCCGAACTGTAATACATGTGCACCCATTCCATTTACAGAATTCAACAATACCAAATCCTGGGGTGGATACATCAATCCTGCAGGTGTCCTTATTCCTTATATGGGAACTGGTCTTACCAAAGGAACATCGGGTTATGGTATTAATTACTCCGGCTTCCCCAACAATAGCTGTGTAAGAATTACGCACTATATCAAATGCTGTGGTGAAACTTACAGGCAAACACAGTGTGTAAGCTTCACAACGGTGAATGGCAAAATGGCTAAACCGGTAATCACCGAATCAAAAGTAGAATACCTGGGACATGTAACTCTGCTGAAATAAGCATGCCCTTGAAGGCAGCCGGCTGGTTATCCACCACCGGCTGCTTTAAAATAACAAAGAAGCAAACCATTCAAAGCAATAGCTTTATCCTTTCATGTACTAATACAAAAAAAATGTTGCATAAAACCATCCTGTGGTCGTTCCTCCTATGGTTAGTTTGTCAGGGGAATCAGGCTCACGCTCAGAAAAAAACCAACCAATACCTTCCGGTTACACGCGAGCAACTCAGTGCCGATCTGGCCAAAAGAGGAATCACCGGAGAGCAGGTCAAGCGACATCTGGACACAGCTTTTGCCCTTCCTGTGAAACAAAAACAAATTCCTTTAAAGAATACCAATTCAGCTACCACAATAGAAAATATTTCAGCAGCCTGTGGCACGCAATCTCCATGGGACCAATACTCTACAATTGGAACACCCGCCGGTACCAATACCCCAGCGATTTACAATCCCTTACAATACCCGGGATCTAACATTATTTTCTTTTGCAACCCCTCAGCGGTTTCCTGGGGAAGCCTGTTGCAAAATACCGGTTGCGCGATTCAGCCATCTGGCAGCAATCCGACTGTAATGGGCCTGGCCTTTGACCCATTGCCCTATTCCGGATTTAGCAACGGTCCAAAGCAGGGTCGCCTGATCCGAAAAACATTC
>Ga0116177_10001492_pt1 | contig 17299 bp, 10 predicted proteins | sample AD_STIC10_MetaG_FD_89750 | JGI IMG/M metagenome (GOLD analysis project Ga0116177, IMG submission 89750) | Active sludge microbial communities of municipal wastewater-treating anaerobic digesters from USA - AD_STIC10_MetaG | ecosystem: Engineered > Bioreactor > Anaerobic > Digestate | place: USA... | reverse complement strand
TGCGTGTCGTCACGCGCCGCGATCGGCGACGCGGGTGGCGGCGGTGTCGGCGTGATGGTGCGCGACGCGTCGGCGGCGGCGGCGGCGGGGACCACCGGTGTTTCGCTGCGCACGGGCGGCACGGCGGCTCCCGCCAGCTGCACCGTGGGCTGGAGCGCGGGGCGCGGCATGGCCTGCGACTCGCTCGGCGGGGTCGCGACGCCCACCGGCGGCTGCCCGGTGGTTGGGGTCGGCGACAATCCACCGGCGGCCCGCACCGCCGACATCGAGCGCACCGGCGTGGACGAGTCGACGATCATCCCGCCGCGGCTCGGCGTCGCCATGCGCTGCGACACGAGGAGCAGGTATGCCTGCTCCTCCTCGTTCAGCGGGATCTGGTCGATCGCCCCGTCGAACTCGGCGACAAACTCCATCGCGTCGGCGTGGCGCGCGGCGGGATCGGCGGCCAGCGCCTTGTCGAAGGCGGCCTGCAGCGCCGCAGGCCAGGCGACGTCGGGGAGGACGTCGGCCAGCGTGCGTGGCTTCCCCATCATCCGCGCGATGAACGCATCGCCCGCGACGTTGGACTTGAAGGCGCTCTCGCCCGTGAGGACGCGGAAGGCGATGAGGGCGAGGGCGTAGAGGTCGGAGCGTTCGTCGAGCGAATCGCCCGTCAGCTGCTCCGGGCTCATGTAGTCGGGGGTCCCGACGATCATCCCGGTCGACGTGAACTGCTGCGTCCCGCGGCTCATGACCCGCGCGATACCGAAGTCGACGAGCTTCACCATGTCGGTTCCGGCGCGCGTCCGGGCGACCATGATGTTGTCGGGCTTGAGGTCGCGGTGCAGGATCCCCATCCCGTGCGCGGCCACCAGTGCCTCGGCCGTCTGGCGGACCATCTCCCCCGTGCGCACGACGTTCAGGCGCCGCTCGCGCTCGAGGATCGACGAGAGTGGCTCCCCGGGGACGTACTCCATCGCCAGGTAGATCATCCCGTCGGCCGTCTCGCCAAAGTCGTAGACCTGCGCGACGTTGGGATGGGAGATCTGGGAGGCGTTCTCGGCCTCGCGATGGAAGCGCGACACCGCCACGGGGTCGCCCACCATCCACGTGCGCATCAGCTTGACCGCGACCTTGCGCTTGATGCGGACGTGCTCGGCGAGGTAGACCTCGCCCATCCCTCCCTCACCGAGTCGCTCCTGCACCAGATACCGATCGGCGAGGACCGTCCCGATGAGCGAGTTGGCGCCACCGGCCGAGATGAGCGCAGCGCCGTCGACCGTGCAGAAACGGTCGTCGTCGCTGTACTCCTTCCCACACTGCGGGCAGGTCCGGGCCAATTTCTGGAAGACGGGAAGACGGGAGGACGGGAAGACGAGCGGGCGCGTCTTCTGGGGGCGGGAGCCCTATCGCGTGAGCAAAGATAGGGCCGCAGGGCGGCTATTGGGCGTTTCGGATGAGTTGCGCCCAGAATTTTACGCCGTACGCGAAGTCCGCCAGCGGTATGCGCTCATTCGTCCCGTGGGCCCCGGAGACAAGGGGGGCGGTGACGACGGCCGGGGCGAAGCGGAAGATGTGCTTCGTGAGCGGCTCGTAGTGGCGGGTATCGGTGGCGGCCCCGAGCAGGTACGGGGTGGGGAGGGCGTCGGGATAGAGCTGCGAGATGGTCTTCTCCAGCGCGGCGTACTCCGGCGAATCGAACGGGGTGATGGCCGACGGTTCGCGGGCGTTTCCGAGCTGCCGCACCTTGACCATCGTGTCGCCCACGACGCGGGCGATGTGGGTCAGGACCCCCTGCACCGAGTCGCCGGGGAGGATGCGGAAGTTGACCACCGCCGTGGCGCGGATGGGGAGGACGTTTTCCTTCGGGCTCCCACTGGCCATGGTCACCGCGGTGGTGGTGCGCACGACCGAGGCGGTCTGGGGCTGCTTGACCAGCGCCTGGACGATGAGCGGTCGCACGGCGCCGAGGTTAGCGAAGGCGAAGCGCATCGCGAACGACCCCTCGGCGGCGACGTTGGTGAGGAAGGCCTCCGTGGCCGGGGTGAGGCGCGCCGGCATCTGCTCGTCCTCGAGCCGGGTGATGGCCCGGGCGAGGATGCCGAGGGCGGTGTGCGTTGGCGGGATGGACGAGTGGCCGCCCCCGCCCATGACCGAGAGCTCGACCGACATCGACGATTTCTCGGCGACACCCACCATCGCCACCCGACGCTTCACGCCGGGGATGATCCCTTCGGTGATGAAGCCCCCTTCATCGACGAGGAAGGCGACCTTGCCGTAGCGCTGTTGCAGCAGGCGGGAGATGTGCTCGGCGCCGCGATAGCCGCCGACCTCCTCGTCGTGGCCGAAGGCGAGGAGGACGGTGCGCGTGGGCTGGAAGCCCTGCGCCACGAGGAGTTCGACCCCTTCGAGCAACCCGATGACGGAGATCTTGTCGTCGGCGGCGCCGCGCCCCCACAGCATCCCGTCGGCGGTGTCGCCGGCGAAGGGCGGGTGGGTCCACATCGAGTCGGTCCCGCTCTCCACGGGGACGACATCGAAGTGCCCGGTGAGGAGGATGGGGGCGCGCGTGGTGTCGGCGCCTTTCCACGTGTAGAGCAGCGAGTAGCCGTTGACGACCTCGCGCGTGAGCGCCGAGTCGACGCGGGGGAAGGCGGCGCGTAGCCAGTCGCGGAATTCGAGGAAGGGCTGCGGGTTCCACTGGGTGGAATCCTGCACCGAGACGGTGCGAAATCGCAGCGACTCGCGAAAGCGATCGGTGGTGACGGTGGCGGCGGCGATCCCGGCATCGGGGGCGAGCGAGGCCGGCGCGCGCGGGACGAGGCGCGTCGCGCGCCAGGCCCCCAACCCGGAGAGGGCGGCAAGCGCGAACGAGACGACGGCGATGACTTTCTTGAGCACGCGACGATCCGGAGCGAACGAAAGGGAAGGAGTGCGACGAACCTAACGAGCCGAGGTGCCATCCCACCCCGGTCCGCGCAGCGCGCGTCCCGGCTTGGCGTTGGTGTGGCGCCCGTCGCGCAGCACGCGGACGCCGTTCACCCAGACCTGCTCCACGCCGCGCGACAGCTGGTGTGGCCGCTCGGGTGTCGCGAGATCCATGATGGTGGCCGGATCGAAGATCACGATGTCGGCGAACATCCCCTCGAGCAGTAGTCCGCGATCGCGCAGGGCCAGTCGCGACGCGACGGCGCCGGTCATGCGGCGCACGGCGTCTTCGAGCGTGAGGAGCTTCTGCTCGCGCACGTAGCGCCCGAGGATGCGCGGGTACGTCCCGTACGCGCGCGGATGGACGACGCCGGTGGCGCTGTCGGGGTCAACGCCGCCGGCATCGCTGCCGATGGAGACCCACGGCCACTTGAGCTGCATGCGCACGTTCTCCTCGGACATGGTGAAGTTGATCTTGTCGAGGTCGTGCCCTTCGGAGAGGATCAGCTCGATGACGGCATCGGGCCACGGGCGGTTCATCGCCGAGGCAATATCGGACAGGAGCTTCCCCTCGAACGGCTTGTGCTCCGGCTTGGTGAAGCCGGCGATCATGTAGCCCGTGGGCCCCTCGCGCTGGCAGAGGGGGGCGCCGTCCATGTCGGTCATCTCGCGCACGATGCGTGCGCGCACCTCCGCATTCTTCAGGTTGTCGAACAGCTTCCCGTTCTCGGCGGCCCAGTCGGGGAAGCACTCGCCGAGGTTGTTGCCCGAGAAGGGATAGGGATACATGGTGGCCGCGACATCGAAGCCCGAGGCGCGCGCCGAGTCGATCTTGGCGACCATGCCTGGGGCCTTGGACCAATTCCGGCGGTTGGAGGCCTTGAGGTGGTAGATGTCGACGCGCACGCCGCCCTCGCGCCCGATGCGGAAGGCCTCGTCCATCGCCTCGTAGAGCGAGTCGTCCTCGGAGCGCATGTGGGTGATGTAGCCCCCCTGGAACGGGGCCATTGCCTTTGCCATTTCGACTAACTCCGTCGTGCTGGCATACGAGCCGGGCGGGTAGATGAGGGCGGTGGAGATGCCGAAGGCCCCGCCCCGCATCGCGTCGCGCACCACGGCGCGCATCGTGTCGAGCTGCGTGGCGTTAGGCATCCCGGGGGCCTGCCCCATCACGTAGCCACGCACGGTCGTGGCGCCGAGGTACGACCCGGCGTTGACCGAGATCCCGTTCTTCTCCATGTCGGCGAGCCACAGGCCAAAGCCGGCGCCGCCGCGATAGCGACGCACCATGACGGCACGCTGCGGGGTCAGGCTCGACTCGGGGAGCGAGTCGACCCGTTCGTTGGACGGCGCCGGCGTGGTCGCCTCGCCGAGGATCTCGCTGGTGACGCCCTGCGTCACCTTGGACACGACGCGCCCATCGCCCCACATCAGCGCGTCCCACGAGTGGGACTGGATATCGATGAAGCCTGGCGCGATCACGCGGTTTGCGGCGTCGATGCGCTCACGCGCGGTCGCCTGTCGCAGCCCGCCGGCGATGGTGATGGCAGCGATGCGGTCGCCGCGAATGGCGAGGTCGCCGGCAAACCACGGATTGCCAGTACCGTCGACGAGGCGACCGTTCTCGATGATGACGTCGTACGGGCCGCGATCCGGGGCGAGCCCCGGCGTGGCCGGACGGGAGCAGGCGGCGAGGGCGACCGCGGCGACGAGGGCCGTGGCCCGGAAGCTGGGGCGCCCGGGGCGCCGACGACGAAGTGTGCGCATGGAGTCGCGGGAGGAGCGCCGGCGGGTTGGACGGGGCGAAGCGCCCCGAGTCGGCGGCGATAACCTACGCGTCCGACGGTCGGTTGGCACGGTCTTGCTCGGGGGGCGATCGCCCAGCATCCCCGGCATTCCCGTCGACGTCGCGCGCGGTGCGTCGCACGGCGCTTTCGGCGCGTCCCGTCCCCCTGGCGGCGACTTCGCGGGGCCGGAAGTGCGCATTCCGTGACGAGCAGGGCGATCGGAGCCGGGGTGGAAACGCGGCCGCCGGCAACTGGAGGCGCCGGTAGTGCATTTATCCCGTCTGGAGGGTACGATACTGGTCGCCTGCTGGCCATCACCCCCAGGATGCCACGCGCACCCGCCCTCGGCGGGGGAGGTTTTGTCGTGATGTACAATCGCCCGTCGCGCCCTGGCATTCGCCAGCGCGCCTTTGTGGTATCCGCACTACTCGCATGCCTAACGGCATCGCCGGCGTTCGGGCAGCAGGGTGAAGTGGGGACCGGTGGGGTGAAGGGATTGGTCCGTGACTCCTCCGGCACGCCGGTGGAGGGAGCACAGGTCTCGGTGACCGGGGCGCCGATTCGTGGGGAGAGTGGCGTTGGCGGCGAGTTCCTCTTTGCCAAGGCCACCGCCGGCCCGATGACGATCCACGTGCGCCGCATCGGCTTCCTCCCCGAATCGACGACGGTCAACGTCCTGGCCGGCACGACGATCAACGCGGAGTTCACGCTGCGCCGCGTGGTGGTGGCGTTGCAGCCGGTGGTGATCATGGGGCGGCGCGAAATCACCGGTCGCATGGCCGGCTTCTATCAGCGCCAGTCGCGCGGGCATGGGCACTTCATCACGCGCGAGCAGGTGGAGAAGCGGAACCCCGGCAACATGACCGACCTGTTCCGCATGATCCCCGGCGTTCGCATCGACACGCGCGGCTTCAACACCAGCGTGCGCTTCCGCGGCGCCCGCTGCGCCCCGCTCACCTGGATGGACGGCTCGCCGCTGTACGCGGGCGAGTTCGACCTCGACTCGGTCGACCCGCGCAGCTTCGAGGGGATCGAGATCTACAGCGGCGCGGCCAGCGTCCCGGCCGAGTTTCAGGGGAACCGCTCGCTGAGCTCCGCCTGCGGGACGATCATCCTCTGGTCGCGGCAGGGCGAACTCCGCCCCAAGAAGCGGAAGAAGGGCGAGATCTCAGCGGCGGCCGAGATCGCCGCGCTGGTGCAGCAGCTCTCGGTCTTCACCGCCGAGCAGGTCGACCAGCAGGCGCGCGTCGATTCGAGCAAGATCGTGCGCCCCGTGTATCCCGACTCGCTGTACACCAACCTCGTCCCGGGGAAGGTGCTCGCCGAGTTCGTGGTCGATGCCAAGGGGACGGTGAACCTCGACACGTTCAACGTGGTGACGACGACGCACGCCGGCTTCGTGGAGCCGGTGCGTCTTTCCCTGCGCGATCAGCTGTTCGTCCCCGCCGTGAGAAAGGGGCAGATCGTGCAGCAGGTGGTGCAGCTCCCCTTCACCTTCGTCCCCGACTCGACCGCCGTTCGACGGCGCTAGCCCGCGCTCGGTGTTCCGGCGGCCGCCTGCGCTTCGGCGGCCGCCTTGGCATCGGCCTCGGCCTGGAGCTCCACCTCCTCGTCCTTCATCCACTGCGGAATGGCGACCGCCATTCCCATGGCGTGGAAGCCCTTGTCCACGTAGACGGTGGCGCCGGTGATCCCGCTGGCCAGCGGTGATGCGAGGAAGGCCGCGGCGTAGCCGACCTCGATCGCCTTGAGATCGTCGGTGAGCGGGGCATTGAGCCGATAGTAGCTCACCATCTTCTCGACGATCCCGATGGCGCTGGCCGCGCGCGAGGCGAGCGGACCGGCCGAGATCGTGTTGACGCGAATGCCCCAGCGACGACCGGCCTCGAAGGCGAGGGTCCGGGTGTCGCTCTCCAGCGCCGCCTTGGCCGTCCCCATCCCACCGCCGTAGCCACGGACCACGCGCTCGGCGGCCAGGTACGAGAGCGACATGACGGAGCCCCCCGGGCTCATGAGGGGGCCGAGGGTGCGCACCATGGAGACGAGCGAGTAGGCGCTCACCCCGACGGCGGCGAGGTAGCCGGCCCGCGAGGTGTCGACGAGGAGCTTCCGCACCTCGGGGCCGTTGGCCAGCGAGTGCACGACGACGTCGACCCCATGAGGGCCGAAGTCGCGCTCGAGGCTGGCGGCCATGCCGGCGATCGAGAAGTCGCCAACTTCCTTGTAGCGCTTGCTCGTCCGGACGTCCTCGGGGGCGTCGTCGAGGGTGTCGTAGGCGGCATCGAGCGGGTAGATGCGCTCGAACTGGAGGAGCTCGCCGTTCGAGAGGCGGCGGGAATCGTCCATCTTTCCGCGGTCGATCAGGTTGCGGAAGATGTTGAGCGCCGGGGGCCAGGTGGCCACGCAGACTTTGGCGCCTGCTTCGGCCAGGGCCTTGGCGATCGCGAAGCCGAAGCCGTTGTCGTCGGCAACGCCAGCCACGAGGGCGCGCTTGCCGGTCAGGTCGATTGAAAGCATGGGAGGGTATATCGCCCGTGCATGGGGGGCGTCGCAAGTCGCTGGATGCGGGAGGTGCGCGCGCGACGCACGGAAACCGCGCGCGTACGGCGGGCTCTACGCCCGGCGACGGGGAAAAGATGCGCGCGATTCGTGCTTTGCGATCCCCTTCGCCCGACGTCGGTGACAACTTACGGTGCGAATCCCCCCTCTCCAGCCATGAGCGCCTCGGTCACTGCCGAAGACCCGACCCAGTCGCTGTCGTTGACGGCGCTCTACGAGGCCCCCCCCTCGCAGGCCCCGACGACGGTCGAGGACGCGGTGCTGTTCATCAGCCTCGCGGCGCGGGCGTACGCGGCCGTGGACGAGATCCCGGCGCGGACCGAGGAGGGGCTCGAGTACCTGGCGCGCCGGCTCGGCTTCACCGCCGACTGCACGGCGACGGCGACGGCGATCTTCATCACGCTGGCCAAGGAGGGGCGCCGCTGGACCGAGGTGATCCGCGTACATGCGTCGTCGCCCGACCTCACGCGGGCCGTGGCGCTGCATCGGGTGCTGGAGCGGGTAGCCCGCAACGAGATCACCCCGCGCGACGCGGCCGAGCGGCTGACGACGTTGCTGGCCTGGCGCTCGAAGTCGAGCATCGTGCTCGACACGCTGGCCAGCGCACTCCTGAGTGCGTCGGCGGCGCTCCTGCTGCGCGCCGATCTCACGGAGTTGGGGCTGGTGGCGCTCCTCGGGGCGCTGGTGGGGGCGGTCTTGCACCTGGTGGCCGGTCGCGAGTCGCTGGTGCCGCTGGCGACGGTGCTGCTGGCGGCGATCGCGTCGGGGGCGGCCTTCGGCTTTGACCGGCTCAACATCGCCGACATCCGCCCGGTCCCGGTGCTGGTGGCGTCGCTGGTGATCCTCCTCCCCGGGTGGCGCCTGACGGTGTCGATGAGTGAGCTGGCGCAGGGGCACTGGACGGCGGGGTCGGGGCGCTTCTTGGCGGGGGTGGTGACGTTGCTGCTCCTGATCGTTGGGGTGGTGGTGGGGCAGCAGGCGGTCGCGTCGGACGTGAAGGCGCGCCTCATCCTCCCGGCCGCGACCAACCTGCCGGCGTGGGTGCGCATTCTCTCGCCGCTCGTGGCGGGGCTGGCGATGACGCACCTGTTCAACGCGCGCCGAAAGGACGCGCTGTGGATCACGCTGATCTGCGTGATCACCTCGCTCGCGGCCTTTGGCGGCGGCAAGTGGCTCGGCTCCAATGCGGGGGCGTTCGTGGGGGCGTTCACGGCGACGGCGGCGAGCATCCTCCTGGCGCGTCGCCTGCGACTGCCGTACGCCGTGCTGCAGCAGCCGGCGACGGTGCTGCTGGTCCCGGGGACGATCGGCTTCCTCAGCTTTGGATCGTTGGTGGACCAGAACGTGAACCGGGCGATCCAGACCGGCTTCATGATGCTGATGGTGGCGCTCACGCTGTCGATCGGTGCACTCCTGGCGCGGGTCGCGCTGCGCCAGGGGATGGCGCGCGAGTTCGAGCGGTGAGCGACCCGCTGGACGGGGGCGACGAGGTCGCGCGCGGCAACGCGGAGGCCCCCGCCGTTGCGCAGGCGCGTGGCGAGGCGGCCGAGGTGGCGCACGCGCTCGTGCCGTACACGCCGCTCCCGGTGCCGCCGCAGCCGGACGGAATCCCGGAGCCGTTGGAGCTCGAGCCGCTCCCGCCGACCGTGCGCCCCGCCCCGCTCCTCCCCACCGCGCAGCGCACCCGCACCTTCGCGCGCGGGCTCTGGCGCATCGCCGCCGCCGACGTGTCGGCGGACAACCGCGTGCACCTGCTGCAGGACGGCCCGGCGACCTTCGATGCCATGATCGCCGCGATCGACGGAGCGACGACCCGCGTGGATTTCGAGGGCTACATCTTTCGCGACGACGAGGTGGGGCGCCGCTTTCGCGATGCGCTGATCGACGCGGCGATGCGCGGGGTGCAGGTGCGCGTGCTCGTGGACTGGGTGGGGCGCATGGGGACGCCGCGCGCCTTCTTCCGCGAGATGACACGCTTCGGCGTGCAGGTGCAGCTGTTCTCGCCGCCCGGCTTCCGGGCGTGGGGCGGCATCCTCCCGCGCGACCATCGCAAGCTGGTGGTGGCCGACGGCGCCATCGCGGTGACCGGCGGCATCGGGATCGGGAAGGAGTGGAAGCGCGGGGTGTTGCGGCGCCGGAGCGCGCCGTGGCGCGATACGGCGGTGCGCATTGCCGGCCCCGCGGCGGTGGACATGGTCGACTCGTTCGAGCGCATGTGGGCGCGCGCGCACGAGGGGCGCCCCAAGGGGATCCGCCTGATCCGCCGCCCCAGCGCCTCGCACCTCGACCCGCAGGTGGACCCGCCGTCGCTGGTGGGGATCATCGAGGGGGAGCCGGGGCGCATGCGCGTGTCGCGGGCGCTGCAGATGCAGGCGTTAGGCGCGGAGCGCACGATCTGGATCGCCAGCGCCTACTTCGCCCCATCGCTGGGGATGGTCGAGGCGCTGGCCGGTGCGGCGCGCGACGGCGTCGACGTGCGCGTCCTCGTCCCCTCGCGCTATGACCACCCCTGGCTGCGCACGATCATCGCGCCGTTCTACACCCGCCTGTTCAAGCACGGGGTGCGCATCTGGGAGTGGCGCGGCGAGATGATGCACGCCAAGACGAACGTGGTCGACGGGCGCTGGGTGCGGGTGGGGTCGACCGACTTCAACCTGCTGGGGGTGGCCATCAACTTCGAGCTCGACGCGGTGATCGAAGACGCCACGTTAGGCGCGCAGGCCGAGCAGATGTTCCTCGAGGACCTGGACCAGGCGCGCGAGATCCGCTGGAAGCGCAGCTCGGCGCCCTAAGCGCCCGAAGCGCGTGCGCCAGCAGGGCGCGTGGGGGGTGCGCCAGCAGGGCGCGCGGAGATGGCGATGGCGGGCGGCACGCCGCCGGCGTCAGGTCACGGCGCTCCCCCGCAGGTCGTGCAAGAGCGGGAGCAGGACCTCGAGCGGGAAGGGTTTCTGCAGCCGCGCGACGTCCGGCGGGACCACGGCGTCGGCGTCGACCGCGACCGGCTCGAAGCCCGACATGAGGATGATGGGCAGCTGCGGGAGCCGCGCGCGGACCCGCGCGACGAGGGCAAGGCCGTTGAGTCGCGGCATGCTGATATCGGAGATCATCGCATCCACGCGCCACCCTTCGCGCTCGAGCAGTTCAAGCGCCGCGATCCCGTCGGCGGCAACCAGGACCTCGAAGCCGGCGCGCGAGAGCCACTTGTTGACCACGTCGCGCAACGACGGCTCGTCGTCCACCACCAGGATCCGTCCCGCGCCCATCCCGCCCGGGGGCGCCCCCCGCTCGCGGTCCCGGTCGACGACCGGGACGTCGGCAAACGGGAAGAGGAGCGTCACCTCCGTGCCGGCGCCGGGGGTCGAGCGCACCTGGGCCTGCCCCCCCATCCCCTTCATCAGGCCGTAGACCATGGCCAGGCCAAGCCCCGAGCCGCCCATTCCCTTGGTGGTGAAGAACGGCTCGAAGACGCGCGCCATCGTGGCGGCATCCATGCCCGCACCGCTGTCCGTCACCTGCAACGCGAGGTAGTCGCCAGGCGCAACGCCCTCGCGCGAGGCCTCGTCGGCCGCCTGCAGCGTACGGCGCGTGAGCACGATGCGGATCGTCCCGGCCCCCTGGATGGCATCGCGCGCATTCATCACCAGGTTGAGCATCGCCACCTCCACCTGCGAGCGATCGGCAAGGACGGTCGTGGCGTATTCGGGGACCGACAGCTCGAGCGAGATGGTGCTGGGCAGCACGCGGCGCAGCATCGGCAGGACGTGGCGCAGCACGGTCGACAGCGGGAAGACGGTGCTCTCCCCCTTGCCCGGTCGCCCGAACGCGAGCAGCTGACGGCACAGCGCCGCCCCACGCTCGGTCGCGCGCTGGATCTCGGCGATCTCCGGGGTGGGATCCTCCTGTGGCGAACTCGCCACCAGGTCGGCGTTGGCGCGAATGGCGGCCAGCAGGTTGTTGAAGTCGTGTGCCACCCCGCCCGCCAGCAGGCCGAGGGCATCGAGCTTCTGCGACTGCAGCAACCGCCGTTCGAGCACGATGCGCTCGCTGGCGTCGCGCGTGGTGAGGATGAGGCCTCCCACCAGCGGATCGCCTCGTCGGTCGGACACCACCGTCTCGAAGGTGCGCCGAACGTCACCGACGAGCGCGTCCCATTGCACCATCGCTCCATCCTCCGGTCGCTCGAGCGCGCGCACGAGCGGCGAATCGGCGGCCGCACCGAGCCCCGCCAGACGCTCCCCCACCACGGCGTCTGCGTCGACGCCAAAGACGCGCGTCGCCGACTCGCTGGCCCACCGCACGATGCCGTCGGCATCGACGAGAAGCAGCGCCTCGCCACTGCGTTGCACCAGGGCGCGGAATCGCGCCTCCTGCGCCACCCGGGCCGCCGCCTGCGCTCGCGCCTCACGCTCGGCAATCAGCGAGCGGGCAATCACCAGCGCCGTCAGGATCACGGCCCCCAGCAGGAGGCCGCGCACGGAGCGGCTGGATTCGCCTCCCCAGATCGTCTCGAAGATGATCAAGGCCCCGACGGTGGCGATGGCCGCGTAGGGGAGGAGCGGTGCCGTGCGGCGCCCCGATCGCGGCGCTGCGCGCCGCACCTCGAGCCCGGCGATGGTGAAGAGCGCCGCGCTCACGGCGAGTATGACGTCGCCCATCGCGCGCAGCTGGGGGTGTCCGATGGCATCCGAGCGCACGAGCAGCAGGTCGCCCAGCGACGCCGCCAACGCCCCCACGCCGAGCAACTCCAGCGGGCGGCGCAGCGCACCGTCGCCGGGGCGCACGAGGGCGATCCCCGCCGCGATGAGGACCGCCACTTCGCCGAAGGGGACGATGCCGTCGACCAGTGCCTGCTGGACGAGGTACCGCCGCACCACCCCGTCCCCCCACACGAAGTACCAGCTCAGCGTGAGGGCAGCCAGGACGACGATGGCGACGTCGAGCCAGAGCCGGCGACGCACCTCCCGCACGGCCGGCAGCACTGCCAGCAGCAGAAAGCCGCAGACGAGCAGCGGATAGTAGCTGCGATAGAACACGTCGGCGGCGATAACGCCGATCGTGGTCGGCGGAAGCAGGTAGCCCACCGCCCCCACGGCCGAGCAGAGCCATCCCACGGAGACGAATCGCCAACCATGGACCTCACGCCGGGAGAGGCCCCCGCTGAACGAACCGGCCAACACGCCCAGCCCTGCCGCGAAGTACAGGGGGAGGAAGCCCGCGGTCTCGAACTCCGTCTCGGCGGGGTTCGGCTGCAGCGCCACCACGATGCTGTAGAAGACCGCATACGCGACCACGAGCGCGGAATCGAGACGCCAGAAGCCCGGCGGACCATGGGGCGCCGTGGCAGCGGTCGATGGTCCCTGCGGAGTGGGCAAGTCGGACACCGGGGCGAGCGGGCCGCGGCCGCCGAAGGAAGGAAGGGCTCGGGGGCGGCGCTGCGGCTCGGGCGGGAGAGTTCCGCAAGTCTACCCGGGGTGGGACGGGCTCGCTAGACAGAAAAGAAGGCGACCAGACGGGGAGATGGGTGGGCGAGACGTCGCTCCGTGGCGCCGAGTGCGGCACCCTGGGGACCGCGTTCGCCCTCCGATCTCTCCGTCGTCCCGTCCCCCTACTTGAGACCGATCGCCAACCCTGCGCGCAGCACCAGGTTGCTCCCGTTGCCACTGGTCCCCTCGACCTTCGTCTTTCCGAGGCCGGCGACATCGACCTCCACGTCGCTGAAGTTGATCAGGCCGTAGGTGGCACCGAGGTCCAGGTTGACGCGCGGCGAGAGTCGCACGAGGACTCCGCCCCCGCCGTTGAGCTGCGCGCCGGAGGCGCTGGCGGAGATCGTGGTGCCGTTGACGTCGACGTCCAGCGACTGCTGCAGGAAGGCCACGCGCGCCGAAACGTACGGCGCAAACTGCGAGCTGCCGACGTCGATCACTCGGCGCGGCTCGAAGAAGACGCCGGCGAGGGTGACGCTCTCGCTCCCCAGGGAGGTGTCGTCGAACTTGTGCGAGGAGCCCTGAAGGCCGAAGCCGAACGACCAGGCGCCGGGGGTGATGCGGAACTGCGCCTCGATCCCGGCGCCGTCCTTGAGTCCATCGTACGCTTCGCCGAAGGTACCGACGAAGATTCCGGACGCCTGCACGGAGTAGCGCTGCGCCGACTGGGCGTGCGACGCGGCCGGGAGGGCGAGGAGCGCGAGCGCGGCGAGAGCCGCAAACGGAATGGCGCGATGAGCGGGCATGGGAGGGTACGCGAGGGTGTGAAGAGGTGTGCGGCAGCCGTCGCGCCGCTGGCGAGGTCGCCCCCGGCGGAATTCCGGGGGTCTTCGTGGGGCCTTCACCTGGACACGCGCGGCGGCGCGCCGAATCGGCTCACGCCCCCTCCCGATCGTTCGCCGTGAGCCGCGACGCCTCACTTCTGCGCATTGCCTATTGGCGAGCCGAACCAGAGGATATGGTCCCGCTGGCCTGAATCGTGCCCAAGCATAGAGCGCGTCCCATTCTTCCCGCCCCGCGCCGCGATGTCCCCTCCCGCCTCCCCCGATTCGCCCGACGGCTCGGGCGTCCCCCCCGCCCCGAAATCCGACGTCACCCGCCTCCTCCTGGACCTGCAGCGGGGGCGCGACGGGGCGGCCGACGCCCTGGTGCCGCTGGTGTACGCCGAGCTGCACGACCTGGCCGTCCACTACATGCGTGGCGAGCGCACCGACCACACGCTGCAGCCCACCGCCCTGGTGCATGAGGCCTACATGCGGCTCGTGGACCAACGCAACGCGTCGTGGCAGAACCGGTCGCACTTTTTCGGGATCGCCGCCCAGGCGATGAGACGGATCCTGGTGGATCATGCGCGGCGGAAGCGGGCGACCAAGCGCGAGGGCGGAGAGCGGGTCACGCTCGACGAGTCGGTGGCCGAGGCGCCGCAGCGCTCGGTCGACCTCATCGCGCTCGACGACGCGCTGGTGAAGCTGGCGGCGCTCGACCCGCGCCAGGCGCGCGTGGTGGAGCTGCGCTACTTCGGGGGGCTGGACATCGAGCAGACCGCCCAGTCGTTAGGCATCTCCCCGGCGACGGTCAAGCGCGACTGGACCTTTGCCCGCGCCTTCCTGCAGCGGGAGATGGACGGCGCGTGAGCCAGGAGGGGGGTGCGCCGATCACGCCGGCACGCCTGCTTCGCATCCGCGAGCTGTTCGACGCGGCGCTGGAGTTGGCGACGGAGGAGCGCGCGCCGTACCTGGCGCGGGCGTGTGCGGGCGACGACACCTTGCAGGGCGAGGTGGCCAGCCTGCTGGCCGCGCTCGATCGCGGCGGGGACACCTGGGAACGATCGCTGGGGGCGTCGCTGGCCGACGTGGCGGCGCAGCACGACGAGGACGCCGCCATCGGGAAGCGGATCGGGGCGTATGCCATCACGCGCCTGATTGGCTACGGCGGCATGGGAGCGGTCTACGAGGGGGTCCGCGCCGACGACCAGTTCCAGAAACGCGTCGCCCTCAAGTTCCTCCGCCGCGGCCTCGAGGGCGACCTCGCCATCCGCCGCTTCCGCTACGAACGCCAGATCCTCGCCAACCTCAATCACAAGAACATCGCCGCCCTCCTCGATGGCGGCGTAACGCCCGACGGGCAGCCCTACATCGTCATGGAGTTCGTCGACGGGCTCCCCATCACCACCTTCGCCGCCCAGCGCCGCCTCGACGTCACCGCCCGCGTCCAGCTCCTGCGCCAGGTCTGCGGCGCCGTCCAGCACGCCCACCAGAACCTCGTCGTCCACCGCGACCTCAAGCCGGGGAACATCCTCGTCACCCCCGACGGCACCGTCAAGCTCCTCGACTTCGGCATCGCCCGCCTCCTCCGCGAGGGCGAGGGCCCTGACCAGCTCCCCCCCACCCAGGGCGGGCTGCACGCCTTCACCCCCGACTACGCCAGCCCCGAACAGGTCCGCGGCCTCCCCGTCGCCACCCCCAGCGACCTCTACTCGTTAGGGGTCATTGCCTGCGAACTGCTCGCCGGCCAGCGCCCCTTCGACTTCGACAGCAAGCTCTTCGCCGAGATGCAGGCGATGATCGCGATGGCCCCGGCGCCGGCGCCATCGACGCTGGTGACCAGCGCGAGCGCGGCAAGCATGGGCGAAGGCGATGCGACACGGCTCCAACGGCGGCTTGCCGGCGACCTGGACGCCATCGTCCTGCAGGCGCTGCGAAAGGAACCCGAGCGCCGCTACGGGTCGGCAGAGCAGCTGGGCGAGGACCTGCGCCGCTACCTCGAGGGGCTCCCGGTCACGGCGCGGCGCGACACGCTGGGCTATCGCACGCGCAAGTTCCTGCGGCGTCGCCGCGTGGAAGTCGCCGCCGGCCTGCTCGTCGTCGCCTCGCTGGTAGGCGGGATCGTCGCCACGACTCGTCAGGCGCGCCGCGCCCAGCTCGAGCGCGGCAAGATGGAGCAGGTGAACGAGTTCCTGGCCACCATGCTCTCGGCCGTCGATCCCGGCTACAGCGGGCGCGACGTCACGGTCGCGCAGGTGCTGACACAGGCCGCCGCCGACATCGGCGGGCAAGCGCTCGACCCCGAGATCGAGGCCGAGCTGCGCCAGACGATCGGCCAGACGTTCTACGGACTCGCGATGTACGACTCGGCGTCGACGCACGTCGAGCGCGCGTACGCGCTGCGCCGCGGGCGCTACGGAGAGCTCGACCAGCGCACGGCGCAGTCCTTCTCCTCGCGAGTCAACCTCGCCGAGGCCCGGTCGGAGTTCGCCGTGGCCGAGTCGCTGGCGCGTGTGGACGTGGACCACCAGCGCCGCATGCCCCGCGGGCAGCAGAACGCGGCGGCGCTGGCCACCGCGCTCGACAACCTGGCGCGCATGGTGGAGCAACGCGGACGGCTCGACGAAGCCATGGCGATCAAGCTGGAGTCGATCGGCATTCGCCGCGTCGAGGGCGACTCGGCGTCGATGAGCACCCTCCCATACGCCCTCAACAACCTCGCCGTCTCGTACGAGTACAAGGGCGATCATGCCCGCGCCGACTCGCTCATGCGCGAGGCACTGGCCGTGGAGCGGCGCATCCGGGGCCCCGAGTCGGTGTACGCCGGGAACATCATGCGCGCCTACGCCTCGTTGCGCGACGACATGGGCGACCGCGCCGGCGCCGATTCGCTCATGCGCGAGTCGCTGCGAATCCTGCGCGCCGCGTTAGGCCCCGCGCACGCCGACTACCTGCGCACCGTCTCGATGCTCGCGCAGCTGCGCTACAGCGCCAACGACATGGAGGGGACGATCACCTACGCGCGCGAGGTGGCCGCGCAGATCGGCAAGGGGTTGCACGAAGGGGAGCCTTCCGCCGCGACCACGATGCAGGCGCTGGGGCTCGCGCTCGACTCGCTGCACCAGTTTGCCGCCGCCGACTCGGCGCTCGCACGCGCCCTCGAACTGCGCCGCAAGTTCCTCCCCGCCGACCACTGGCTCATCCCCAACGCCGAAGCCGTGTACGGCTACCATCTGGGGCGCGTGGGGCGCAACGCCGAGGCCGAGCGGATCCTGCGCGCCGCGTACGAGCGGATGGCGCAGTTGCGCGGCGCCGACGCCGCCCCCACCAAACGCGTCGCCGTGCGCCTGGCGGAGCTGATGGAGAAGCTGGGGCGCACCGACGACGCCAGGCGCTGGCGGGCGAAGGGGTGAGATGACGTCGCGACCCGAGATCACCCCGACGCGCCTCGTGCGCATTCGCGAGCTGTTCGACGCGGCGCTGGAGATGGCCACCGAGGAGCGCATCCCCTATCTCATGCGTGCGTGCGGCGGAGACATCACGCTGCGCTTCGAGGTCGAGAGCCTGCTGGCGGCGCTCGACCGTGGCGGCGACACGTGGGAGCGCCCAGCGGGGGCGTCGCTGGCGTCGGCGATGCGCGAGCACGACGACGAGGCACCGGTTGGGACGCGGATCGGGGCGTACGAGGTTACGCGCCTCATCGGCTATGGCGGGATGGGGGCGGTCTACGAGGGGGTCCGCGCCGACGACCAGTTCCAGAAACGCGTCGCCCTCAAGTTCCTCCGCCGCGGCCTCGAGG
>Ga0116177_10001484_pt1 | contig 17342 bp, 8 predicted proteins | sample AD_STIC10_MetaG_FD_89750 | JGI IMG/M metagenome (GOLD analysis project Ga0116177, IMG submission 89750) | Active sludge microbial communities of municipal wastewater-treating anaerobic digesters from USA - AD_STIC10_MetaG | ecosystem: Engineered > Bioreactor > Anaerobic > Digestate | place: USA... | reverse complement strand
TTAATATAATCACTGGCCCATATATCATCTGAAGAAGTATTAACTGAAAACAACTGACTTTTTCCTGTAGAAAGATTTTTTCTGATCAATCCTGAAGTTGTACCAATCCATAAGATGGACGAATCCTTCAGGAGACTATAAACAAAAGGCACATCCAATTGATCTTTCAAATCGTCGGAATAGAAATTTTTTGTAACAGGCACAAGTTTGGTCAGACCGTTTGCTTCACTTCCCAACCAGGCTATTCCCTTATTGATCTTGTCTTCTTTCAAAGAGATGATCGCTCCAACTGAAAATGAATTTCGTGAAATGATATTTTCCGGGTGAATAATATTTCCTTTATCAGGAATCAATTTATAAGTATTCAGTCTGAAAACTCCTTCAGAGCAACCTAACCATAAGTAATTATCAGAAAACAAAGTCGCACAATTCACATAAATTTGTTTTTCCTTGCTGTCAGATAATTTATACGAAATAAATTTTTCGTGAACAGGATCAAAGATTGAAATTCCGGTTTTTGTAACTGCTATTAAGTTGCCATTTTTATCTTTAACAATATCACAGATGTAATTATTTCCTATTCCGTTTTCAGAAGTAAAAACTTTTATCGAATTGTTTTGCTGATTGCCATTTGAGACAGTAGTAAGTCTGCACAACCCCTTCTTCGTTCCAATCCACAATACACCGGGCTTTTCAGAAAAAATTACAGAAGTATTCCTCAGCAAACTATCGTTACCTACATTAATTGATTCAAAAAAGAGTGAATCATTTCCTTGCGCATTTTTAGTTTCAAACAAACGATTCAACCCAAGAGAAGTTCCAACCCAGATCGTACCATCAGCATCTTCACAAATTGTAAAAACAGAGTTATCGTTGATCGAACCTTTCCTTGCACTTTCGGAAAAAGTAGTAAATGATTTAGTCGTTCTGTTGAAAAGGCTCAGACCGGAATTCATTGTACCGACCCAAAGTCTGTTCTTCGAATCACAGAAAACTGTCATGACATTACTGGAAGGAATCGACGCCGAATCGAACGGTTGATTATAATAAGTCTCGAAAGAATTTCCATCATACTTATTCAATCCATCCTGTGTGGCTACCCATAAAAATCCTGCGAATCCTGCGCAATTCCATAAACTGTACTTTGGGAGAGTCCTTGAGCCAGTGAAATTCTGACCGAACGATAGATCTGACCATCAGATCCGGAAGACATAAATAGCAGGAACAAAACTAAAAAAGGCTTCAAAACAGCTAAAATCCATTCTTTAGATGGTATTCTACTCCTCGATATTCCGAGCTGACAGTTCATTGATGTTCATTATCTATTTTAAGCAAGATAATAAAATCAAAGATAGAATTTACTACATCAAAATGTGGGCAATTCGATAGTTCAAAGTTTAAAGTTCAAAGTTCAAAGTTGGCTTCGTAGGTAGCTACGAAGTCAACTTTGAACTTTGAACTTTGAACATTGAACTTATTTAGAAACTATTTGATCACGGATACTTTTTTTGTAACAAACTTTTTATCAGAAGTACTAAGTATAAATGAATAAAGTCCCGGTGACAGTTCTATTGTTTTAATTTCATTTGATGGAACAAAACTATTTTTCACGATCGCTCTTCCTGTCATATCATAAACATCCAGAAAATAACTTACAGGTAATTTACTGATGTTAACTTTTCCGGTTGAAGGAACAGGATAAACGCTTACAAGAGTACCGCCGATCTGATCAACAGAATTACAAACATCAACAACATACGTTACAGAATCATTTCCTGTCATTCCACTTCCATCGACAACTGTTACACCTACAGTGAAGGTATCAGCAGCAGTAGTTGTAATGATGAGATATTGTCCGACAGAACCATCTGTCCATGCATAACTCTGATACCCTGCACCTGCATCAATAATAACCACATCATTCACACATACTAAAGAATCATTGCCAAGATTATATGCAAGTTGCAATGAATCATAAGTTGCAAAGTATGTCGAATCATTGATTGGTGTTGTAATAGTCTGAGTCAATGGACCGTTATTGTTCCATGAAGTGAATAAAAGCTGATTACCACCATATTGTTGTGCGTATGGAGCTGAGATCATTCTATACATACCTTCTACACTTAATACAGAGTAAGGAGTTGTGAAGGGTTGTCCATCGAGTTGAAGGGAAAGTCCGGAAGGTTGGGAATTTAGTGTGATCATAGATGTTCTAGGCAATAGATCAACAAAAGAAGAATCGATCATTCCTTCTGAATCCTGAACTATCATATATAACCTATAGAATACATTAGCAGATTTTTCTCCGGTGTTAGGAATTGTAAATGATCCTGAACCTGTACCACCTGAAACTGTTGGTCCCGGATGAATGTGCGTATCATGATGAAAAACCAAGAGCCATTGAAAAGTAGAGGCTGCGAGAGTTCCATCTTCGGGATCGCTTGCAGTTCCACTGAAATTAATTACTTCACCGGCTGAATAAAAAGAATTTGTAAGTGGGGAGATGATAGTAGCTGAAGGAGGTTGATTAGCAGTTACAGTTAAATGAGCGATGACGCTGGTATCAGATCCGAATGTATTTGAAACAACTAACCGATAGTCTCCCGAATCTGCGAAAGCAACATTCGAAATTGTGTAATCAGGTAATATTGCTCCAACAACAGGAACATTATTATGCAACCATTGATAATTTAATGTTGCAGCACCACTTGCAGTAGCAGAAAAAGTGACAGGATAATTCAGTGAAATCGTTCTGCTCTGTGGCTGATTTAAAACTGCCGGCGCCTGATTTACAGAATAATCTATTTTATATAACGCTTCGTCATTACGTGATAAGTAATAAAGATTTCCATCGATTCCTGTAGCAATTCCAACAGAGTATGCAGCGATATTTGAGGCGAAAGTAGTTCGTGTTGGCGGATTGGTAAGTGAGATCATATCGATCCAGTTACCGCAATAATCAATATAATAATATTTATCCTGATACAATGCCGGATAATCAGTAGACACCGGATTGAAAAACGTACCGCCTGTTATAGCGCAGCCTTGTCCGGATGCTGTACCATGGATATAATTATAATATGGATTAACGAAATTGGTATCAGTGCTGATACCTTCTGCAGCAGGCCATCCGAAATTATTGCCACCTGTTGTTGCATCGTTTATTTCTTCATAAGTGATCTCACCTACATCGTTGATAAATAATTTTCCAGTACCGGGTTGAAATGAAAATGTAAATGGATTTCTTAAACCATATGACCAGACGCGTTGTCTTTTTCCTGGACCGGTAAAAGGATTATTTACAGGAACAGAACCATCGGGATTTACACGAAGTATTTTTCCAAGATAACTGTCCAGATCCTGCGACTTATATGAACGACCATTTTCGCCGGCTGCTATATACAAAGTTCCATCCGGTCCGAAATCCAGGTGACCACCACCATGATAATTGGCAATTAGAGTATCTAATTCAATAACTGTTACTTCGCTTCCGGGAATTACAGTGTCACCGCTTGCAGTAAATCTGCTGACACGATTAAATAAACCGCTGGCAATAGTATAGCAAACGTATATATATTGGTTAGAAGCAAAATTTGGGTCTAAAGCCACACCCAGTAATCCTCTTTCTCCGTCAATATTTACACTTAATGACAGAAAGGGTTGGGTTAATAAAGTATCATTTTTCACCACACGTAACAATCCATTTTGCTGGGCAACGAAGAATCTTCCATCAGGAGCAATTGCCATTGTGGTTGGGGCAGTAATTCCGCCTGCGACCAATACCTGACTGAAACCAACAGGTAATGTCACTACTGCCTGAGCAGGGTTTGAACATAAGAATAGGGATAGTATCGCAGTTACTATCATTTGTTTTGTAAATTTCATGAGAAGTTGAAGGGATTTTAAACCGTACTATATTTGGGTAATACTATTAATTAATTTCCATTTGATCTTTAAAATCCTATGCCAATCCACTGGAAATAGGTTTAAAGCCACCATTTTGAGGCGAAATTAAGAAAACGTCTTTAAATGAATTTGGTAGTTCTGATTAAGATTTTAATAAATTAGCAAGTAAAAAATATTTTAGCCCTCAGGCAACGTTTTTTTGATGAGATGCATTATATAAGTACATGACCACATTCGACGAAAATTTTGTTCTCCAATGCAAATCGGGTGACAAGAAAGCACAGAAGATGCTTTTTGAAAGAATGTATGCACCTATGTTCAGAGTCTGTATGCGATACTTATCACAACATGCGGATGCAGAGGATTGCCTGATGTTGGGTTTTATGAAAGTCTTTAAAAATATTGAGTTGTTTCAATTTAATGGAGAAACCAGTTTGTCGGTATGGATCAGAAAGATCATGGTAAATGAAGCACTGATGTTTATCCGACAAAAAAAGAATCTGATGTTTGTTGTAGAAGAAACTACAACCGATGTACCAATGGAAGCAGAGATCATAAACTCAATGGAAGCTGAAGAATTAAACTATCATATTATGCAATTACCTTCCGGATACCGGACAGTTTTCAATCTGAATGTTATTGAAGGTTATGATCATAAGGAAATTGCATCATTACTAAACATCAGTGAAGTTACCAGTCGTTCGCAGTTGGCAAAAGCAAAAAGAAAATTACGAAACATGATCAGTCAAACAACAAGCAGCTATGGAGAACAAGGAGAATAAACTTATTGCAGACAAGATCAATTCACTTGATAAACTACCGCAAGGATATAACCCCAATCTGGATGCGAAATGGGCTTTGCTTCAGTCAGAAGAAAAGGAACAACCGGTACTTACATTGTTTCTGAAACAAAACTGGCGCACGATAGCTGCCGTAATTCTGATTCTGTTCCTGAGTTCTGCACTCTGGATATCAAAATTCAGTAGTTCCACCAACGAAATTTCTACGCAACCAATACATGAAATTGCAATTCCGGCACCGGTTCATCAAAATTTGCCTTTGGCAGAATCTCAAAAGCCAATTGAAAAACAAATTGTTGAAATTAAAAATCTTCAGAAACGACCAGGAAAAAAAATAAATTCAAAGGTTAGGCAGGAAGAGATCAGTATCGAAAAACAAATTCCGGTTCAGGATAAAAATATAGAAATCCAATTGCCGGTAGAAGAAAAGGCTTTAGCTACGTCAGAGATCAAAAGATCAAAACAAAGATATGTTCAAATGGATTTTGATGATGCAGTTGTAAAGGATAGCAATAAAAATACTTTTGCTCAAGGGTTTCAGTTCCGCTTAGGAATAAAAAACCTTCAGCCAACCAATCAAAACTCAGACAACAATACGAATTTCAAATTGAAACGTAATTTCTAAATAATCAAAATAAAATCTTACTATGAAAAAAATACTGCTGATCGCTTTATGGGCTTGCCTTGCCAATTTACAGGATTCAAAAGCGCAATATTATCTGGATGAAGATAAAGCTGAATGGAACAGCAAAGAAAAAGATACTATAAGAATCAATCCGTCAGAAGAAATAACTATTATTCTTATTGGTAAAAATAAGACCGGCTTGCTCAGATACGAAAACGCAGATTCTTTGATACAATTATTTCTTGCAGATATGGATAAAGCAATTAAAAGTTCAGTTTATCCTGCCGGATCCAGACTTACATATTACTTTGTAAGTGCCAATGGCAAACGAAGGTTAAAGGCTGAAAGTACAGACTATGCAGAACAGTCTGTTGACATACAAAAAGAAAAATGGTCATTGACGAACGAACTTCAACCATATGAATATATTATTTACGCTTTTGAAAATAATTACGAGATGCATATTTATCTCAAAGACCCGGCATTACTTTCTTCACTTTCACAGATCAAAATCAGTGATGCATTAGCAGCAGCAATAGAGAACAAAAAAATCATCAAGCAAAGTACACGTATAGAAGTTGAGAAAAAAAATGAACACTGGACGATCAAAGATCATGGTCGCGACAAGACTGACTTTCTTGAGTTGTCGCCATCATTCGGCTTAAGTTTAATTGGCAGCAGATGGAGCCCGATGGCAGCATTTAATTTAAGTCTGATATTTGACAACAAATATGCTATTCCATTCCTCAAGACGGGAGTCAGTTATAGTATCAATTCATTCGCAGACTGGTCATCGGAAAAATTTACAAATCTGAATATGGTAGCATCTTATGATTTCAAGATCATGACCAATATCTCCGGCTCCCGGGCAAAATGGGTTGGCTTACAGGCTGGTTTTACGAAATCCTATGAAAAGTCAGGACCATTACACAACAAATTTAAAACCGGATTTGTTGTCGAAGATTCGGGATCATTCGGATTTAGTCTGGATGTTATTTACCTGAAGAATCAGAAATCTATATATGGGTTGACGGTGAAGATGCCTTTTTAATAATAAATAACTTTTACTTACTCGCGAAAAAACCGAAAGGGTCCTTCCAGGACCTTTTCGGTTTCTAAGCTTTACTGTTTCATTTTTATAATCAGGAAATAAAATTTTAGTTTCTAATTGCACAGTAATACACTTGACCACTTTTATTTTCCTCTATACAAAACAATCTTCACCTCATGCGTCGCTCCGTCATCCACCAATGCGATCTTATTATTTTCAAAATCGATATTGTTTTCCTTTACTGTCATTGCGCCTACTCCGCTATCCTGAGTAAACGAAATATTGTATACGGATGATTTATATCGATAATGAATTTTAAAAGATCCCCATTCAGCAGGAACACATGGAACAAAAGAAAGTTTGTCGCCTTCTTTTCTGAGTCCGAAGAAATGATCTGTGATCAATTGATTCATCCATCCTGCAGAACCTGTGTACCATGTCCAGCCACCATGACCTTGATGTGGTGACACTGCATAGACATCACCGGCCATTACATATGGTTCGACTTTGTATGTTGCAATCTCTTCAGGAGTACGTCCATGATTTATCGGATTGATCATTTTAAATAACTCCCATGCTTTTTCAGAATCTCCAAGCTTAGTAAATGCAATGATCATCCAGATAGCAGCATGCGAATATTGTCCGCCGTTCTCACGAACACCTGCTACATAACCTTTGATGTAGCCCGGATTGGTAACAGACTTATCAAATGCAGGATCTAACAGACAAATAATATTATCTTTCTTATTCACTAATCTGGCATAAGCAGAATTCATGGCAGTCAATGCACGGGTTTTATCTGCAACACCGGAAATAACAGACCAACTTTGAGAAAGTGAATCGATCTGACATTCATCGTTGAGATGAGATCCAAGTGGAGTTCCATCGTCGAAGTAAGCACGACGGTACCATTCGCCATCCCATGCATTCTTCTCAATGTTGACTTTTAATTTTTCAGCTTCATCTTTACACTGTTCAGCAAAACCTAAATCCTGATGACGTTCAGCGACCTCAATAAAATTCATATAGATATCGTAGATAAAGAATCCAAGCCAGACGCTTTCGCCTTTTCCATGTTTACCAACCTGGTCCATTCCATCGTTCCAGTCACCACTTCCGATTAATGGAAGTCCATGCTCTCCATATCTGAATCCATATTGAATTGCTTTTACACAATGATCATAAAGCGAAGCTCTCTGCATTGATTGAATTGGAAGATCATAGTAAGACTCTTCTTCATGATTTAAATGACGGCCTTCAAGATATGAGATCATTTCATCAAGGATCTTATCATCTCCCGTTTGTCTGATATACCGGATAGTCACATAAGGCAACCAAAGGAAATCGTCAGAACAACGGGTCCGGACACCACGACCTGTAGGTGGATGCCACCAATGCTGTACATCGCCTTCTTTAAATTGACGTGATGCAGCAAGAAGAATTTGTTCACGGGCCAGTTCAGGTTGAGCGTGCAATAATGAAAGCACATCCTGCAACTGATCTCTGAATCCGAATGCACCACCGGATTGATAGTAACCACTTCTTCCCCATAAACGAGACGACAACGTCTGATATGTGATCCAATAGTTGGCTATGATATTGGTTGCATCATCAGGAGTTTGAACCTGCATTGCTTCAAGAGTTTTCTTCCAGAAGTCACGAACCTTTTGCAAAGCAGTAGCAGCTTTATCACTTCCTTTGAAATTCTTCACAAGATTAAGAGCATCATTTATATCAGTTCCTGTTCCCAGTCGGAAAATGATTTCTTTTTCTTCTCCTTCATCCAATTCGAAATTTATCTGAATAGCAGCACATGGATCATAACCAGCTCCTAATTTTCCTGACAGCTTAACTTTACTCATAGCATCAGGATTTTGCAGCGATTGATTTCTACCTATGAATTCAGCTCTGTCAGCCGTAAACGTTTTCTTGCGCTCGTCGACATCAAAGAAAGTTACACGACCAGGGAATTCTGTATTGTATGGATTTTTAGCAATGAGTGCACCTGTAACAGAATCCATTTCACTGAAAATGTGCATTGCATTTTTCGGACGCATATCTCCCATTACCCATTCAGTATATCCTGTAGCAGAAAGTTTACGTGGCCGGCCTGATGCATTTTTAATTTTCAGCACAGTAAATTTCACTGCACTTTCAATATCCACATACACCCACATTTCTGACTGGATACCATCTTCCTGATATTCAAAAACGCTATAACCCATTCCATGACGAACAGTATAGGACGAATTTCCCGGACGAGGCAAAAGAGTTGTAGACCAGAATCTGCCTGACTCTTCATCACGCAAATAAAATACTTCACCACCAATATCACTTATCGGATCATTATTCCATGGAGTCAATCGATATTCATGTGCATTTTCAGCCCATGTATAAGCCTGGCCGCTTTCAGAAACTACAGTTCCAAATTTAGGATTAGCAATTACATTCGACCATGGTGCAGGAGTTCTCAGTTTACTATTGACAGAAATAATATATTCACTTCCGTCCTGAGAAAAACCGCCGAGACCATTGAAGAATTTAAGGTCTTTCGGCTGAGTGATGACGCTACTCTGAGTATCAGGCGGAATAGTTGTAACGAGTGCCGGAATATTTAATTTAGCAGCAGCTTTACGGTCCAGATGTTCTTCTAATGTACCTTCTTCGTCACTTAAAATAACGCGTGCAACAGTCTGGAATAAAATTCTGTCTTCATTGGAGATCTGATCAGATGCTCTGACAAAAATTCCTCCCGGTTTATCTGCAACTTCAGCAGCAATAAGTGCCTGAATCTGATTTTGCAACAACTGACGATAGCCGCCATGATCTTCATTCCAGATCACAAGATCTACTTTCAATCCTTTTAGCTGCCAGTAATTATGTGCTTGAATTAATTGCTTTACTAATTGTACATTTTCCTGGTTCTCAACTTTCAAAAGTACAATTGGAAGGTCACCGGAAATTGAATAGCCCCAGAGTCCTGATTGACCTCGTTGATTTTTAATAAGTATTGCCGGATTTGCTCTAAGGAATGAGTTAGCAAAAATTACTGAGCTTGCTAATCTGCTATAGAGTTGAGTGTCGGCTTCTGTTGCATTGATGTGTCGCAGCACAACTTGATTATGCGTCCATGCTAATTCAAAGATCCTGTCTTTGTGATGATGATCCTGATATTTTTCAATCAATGACTGACAAATTTCTTTAGTATCACCTATACCAATAATAAAATCAATTGAAACAATTTGTCTTGGGCGTAAAGTAATTCTATATCTGATCGCAACAACAGGATCAAGTACCGAACCTTCACTTCCGGATAATGGGCCCGGATTTTGCATTGCCGAAGGATTGGCAGGAGTATTCCCACGACCAACAAATTTATTTCTGCTTGTCTCATAAGAAACCTGTTCCACTTGTACCCCTTCGGCACACATCATATGGAACATGTATGGCGGATGCTCACTTACAGAACGTGGTCGACGAGTACAGATAATTGCATTATTTGCTTTCTGTATTTCAGTCTGTACAAATAAATTACTGTATGCAGGCGCCATTGCATCGGAAGCTGCAGAAGCCAAAACAACTTCAGAGTAACTTGTGATCTCAAGTGTTCTGACCTGATCTGAATGATTTGAAAGATTAAGTCTTCGCATTTCAATATCATCTTCCGGCGAAACTACAATTTCGGTATGTGTTTCGATCCGGTTCAATGAACCTCTGAAGTCAGCGCGGCTTTGAGAGAATGCTACCTCATAGTTTTTTACTTTGCGTAAACTAGGTTGAAAAGTTGCAGACCAGAAAACATCATTGTCAAGATCTCTGATGTAACAGAAATTTCCCCAATTGTCACAAGTAGCATCTTCACGCCATCTTGTAACAGCAAGATCTTTCCAACGGCTGTATCCACCACCGGAATTAGTTACCATCACATGATATCTTCCATTCGACAATAACTGTACTTCAGGTATCGGAGTATTAGGCGTTTTCAAAACACGAACTGCAGAACCGTCTTTTGCAAAATTCTTTTCAGTAGAAGGTGCAGTATGTGCGTAATAAGAAGTTGCTTTAGGAATTCTTTCCTGTAAAAGTAAAAGACTTGCTTTAAAACGAGGTTCAGCTTCAAAACGTCTTTGCATTGGCTGATTCAAAAGCAAATATGAGAATGAAAGTAAACTCATACCCTGATGATGCGCCATGTAAGAATAAATGATTGCATTTGTTTGTCCACGTGGCAAACGCGCCGGAGTGTAATCAATCGCTTCATAAAATCCGAAGTCACCTTCAAATCCTTCACTCGTCATCAGTTCAAGATTCTTACACGACTTCTCAGGTTCTACCATCAATGCCATTGCAGTTGCATACGGAGCAATTACCAATTCTTCGCCTAAGCCTCGTTTCAATCCAAGTCCGGGAGTTCCAAAAGCATGATACTGATAATTAGAATTTACATCAGTAAGATTATAACCGGATTCAGAATTTCCCCAAGGCACACCTCTTTGGTTACCATATTCAATTTGTCTTGCAACGGAAGTTTTATAAGTCCTGTCTAATAATGTGTTCTCATAATTAGGCATTACAAGTAACGGCATTAAATACTCGAACATTGAACCACTCCATGAAAGCAATACAGGCTTACGCCCCGGATTAGAAACTAATCGACCTAATGCAAACCAACTCTCTTCAGGGATTTTTCCTTGTGCAATCCCAACGAAAGTTGCAAGTCTGCTTTCAGATGCAAGTAGATCATAAAAGCTTGGATCGAGTTGATACTCGTCAGGCTTATATCCGATTGTAAAGAGTTGTTTTGATTTGTCGTAAAGAAAATCCCATTCAATATTTGATAGCTCATCACATTCAAAGATCTGATCATCGATCATAGAAATTCTTGCATCAGCAAGATTTCCTGATTCTTCCAATGCAATCAGGAATGTATCAAACCATGCATTTTCTTCAGCAGTAGCTTCTGCCCGCTTACCTTTAATTTCTCTTGGCAAGTAAATAGAGATCTTGGAAATTTCTACAAGTGAAGGGTTTTTAATCTGGATCAGGTTCTTTAAATTTTCAGGTGCAGATTCCAGAAGATACCATGGCTTCAATACTTGCATGTTCTCTAATATTCCTGAGATCTGATCTAACAATATTTTTTTCCACCATACACCATAAGGATTACCTGTAAAATTTATTCCCGACAACGCTTGTTCCAATTTATCAGAAAGATCTTTCAAGCGAAGCATATTCTCATAAACAGAAAGTTCTTCCGATTGTGAAGCATTGTCAACAGCATCTCTGAATTCATTGAACTTATCTTTATCACCGGCTTCAATTCTTTCCAGCAAGACTAATAATGTATCTCTTAATCCTATATAGACTTTCGAATCAAAAGTTTTCTGGTCAAGTATTTCAAGAAAGCCCTGACGAAGAGTAAGTAAATGTCCGACAAGGTTACCATTATCAACTGTTGAAATATACTTCGGAATCAATGGGTCAAGCGAAACTGTATCATACCAGTTATAAAGATGTCCATTGTGTTTCGGTAAAATGTTCAAAGTATCAAATGTGTGCTGAGTTCTTGCAAGCATCCTGCTGACAGACATATATCCGAAATCAACTGCTGTGAGATTTGATAACAAATACAATCCGATATTTGTAGGCGATGTTCTATGTGCAATTACAGGAGTTGGCTTTTCCTGAAAATTATCAGGTGGTAACCAATTATCTTCTTCCGTCACATACTTCTCGAAAAATCCCCAGGTCTTTCTCGATAGTACTCTCAAATATAAAATCTGATCGTTTGAAAGAGCACTAGATTGTCTGGAAATAGGCCTGCTCATCCACCATGTCACGAGAGGTGCAGACATCCATAATAGTAAAATTGGAATTGCAACTGCAATTCTGTTTGGATCAGAAGAAAACAGGAAATAAAATATTCCCAAAGCCAATGCAGGTTCAAACCACATTGAACTGAATGAAGCAGCAAGACTGGCAGGATTCATTCGTTCTTCCACAGAGGAAGGATTCCATTCCAGAAGTTTCTTATGAGAGATTACCATTCTCCATGTGGTTCTGAGAATAGCAATTAAAGTATAATACGCTTCATAGGGCAAACAGATCAGAGTGAAAATTATTTGTACAAATACTCCACTTGCATTCAGACTGAATAAAATAATATGCTGAGTAAAAACAATATCTTTCTGTCGTTTGAATAATTGCCACACTGATGAAATCACAACAGGCATAACAATTACACTTGATATTACGATAGTCCAGAATAATGGATGATCCAGAACAAGCCATGCAATCAACATAAATATTGTCAAAGCAATTGGCACCAGACTCCGTCTGATGTTATCGAAAATTTTCCATCTTGATAGAGCTGAAAGCGTATTTCTTCTCCAACGGTGCTTTACATTCGGAACAAAAGGAGAAAAGAACGCTGCAATTTGCCAGTCACCACGGATCCATCTCATTCTTCTTTTAACATCCGCTCTGTATGTAGTTGGATATTTTTCGAAGAGTTGAACATCACTGATCAAACCTGACCTTGTATAACAACCTTCAATAAGATCATGACTTAAGATCCTGTTCTCAGGGAATTTTCCACCTAATGCTTTTTCAAAAATATCTACATCATAAATTCCTTTTCCAATAAACGAACCTTCGAAAAACAGATCCTGATATACATCAGAAGATGCTCTTGTATACGGATCTATTCCCGGCTCATTGCCATGTAACTTTGCAAAGTTAGAAGCTGTAATATCAGGCAAACTTACTGCAACCCGTGGTTGAAGAATTCCATATCCCTGAGTTACTCTCTGTTTTCTTTCATTGTATAAAGCACGATTGAGCGGATGGGCCATCGAAGCGATAAGTTTCCATGCTGCTCCGCGAGGTAGCTGTGTATCTGCATCAAGAGTGATAACATACTTTATATCAAGAAGAGTATCGGTTTTTCCGACCATCAATGAAAAACGATCATAGCCTTGTCCACGGAGAATAGCATTTAACTCAGCAAGTTTTCCACGCTTTCTTTCATAACCCATCCAGATCTTCTCATCATTGTTCCATCTTCTTGGGCGATGAAATAAAAAGAACATTTCATTTTCGCTGAATCCGTATTTGACATTCAGTTCTTCAATTCCCCTCTTGACCTGATCGAGCATCTTTTGATCAGTTGGCAACACTTCTGATTTTGCATCTGTAAAATCGGTCAGTAAACCGAACTGCAAATTCTTATCCATATTTGCCAGATACCTTACTTCCAAAGCTTCTACAAGTTCATCAATGTCTTTAGAATTAGTTAACATTGATGGAATGATCACCAGCGTATGAAATTCTTCAGGTATACCTTCTGAGAAATCCATTCTTGGCAATAGTCTTGGTTTGACTAATAACGTCGAAAGGAAATTTATAAGAGTAATCACAAGTTGACTAAAACTTATGAACGAAATTCCAAGAATTAGCAACATCATTAGTTTGCCTATCTGTTCATCACGAATCAGATAAAATACTCCGGCAGTTAAAACTGTTGTTGCAAGAAAGATCGATGACAGGTATAAAAATAAAGCACGTCGACGAACTTTAAACCGGAAATTATTAAAAAACGTTTGCGGAATTTTCGCAGCACGTCTGGTCTCCATGAGACCTTTTCCGATTAGATAATAACCAACATGTGCTTGTCTGTCGTCTTTAGAATAACTGGCAGCTCTTTCATTAGCAAGATTAAGAACGATCTGAGTAACTTCTTCTTCTGACAACCTTGATCGTTGGGCAACATGTTCAACAACGTGACGAAACTGATCACGCGTTGTAAAATCCATATTGGAATAAACTCCTGCAGGATCCTTCCGGAGTATTTGTTCAACGACACTGTGTTCTTCAACAAAATCACGCCAGTCCATTGCACTTAACAAACGCAAACTGTCAATGCTGTTTTTTACAGAGACCTGATCTGCTGCCTGCTTTTGATTTTCAGACGAGATCAATTCTATGCTTGTCAAGCCATTTTCTGTTAAACGTTGTTCGATCCAGGAAAGTGCAAGTGCAAGTCCGGGACCTTTACCACTCAACTGTCGGGTCAATTCAGCAATGAACGGACTCACAAGCGGTGGTTTTGAACGGGTCATATCAGCAATTGTAATGATAAGATCCCGCGGTTCGTTTTCAGCAGTTTCAATAAGTCGTTTCGCCCATTGATCAGCAAGATTTCTGTCAATTCTGTCGATCGCAATCTTAGCAGAAACACGGCGCAGGTTTTCTATCAATGCAAGACGAAGCATGATCGGTATTGCCCAAAGTTCACCTAATTTTAGTTTTGCTACCGATTGATAGGATCTTAAAAAACTACTAAGGCTTTCTATATCGATCCGGCCATCGCTATGTGAAATGATCTGCAAAGCAATATCATAAACGCGAGTAAGTCCGGCGGCTCTTTTGTTCGCCAGCTTTGGTAAGTTCTCACTATAGCCTTTTGGTAAATGTCTTTTCGCAGTACGGATCTGTTCTTCGATCAGATAAAAATTATCGACCAGCCATTCACCTGCAGGAGTGATCTGCGAATCCGCAGATTCATCTTCTGTAAGCAATGTCTGAACTTCGAATAATGTTTTTTCATTATCAGCCAAACGACGCAATACAAGGTCTTTGCCTTTTTCAGAACTTAAACGATGGGTTTCGGCAAGGGTCTTTCCATACTTCTCCATCTGTCCGGAAGTAAAAAGTTCGGACCGGAGTGGTTCTTCATTGGTGTAAATACGTTTATTGGCATTTTCCTGAAAATATGTACGCATTTGCGCTAAAATATCTTCAGCTGTTCTACTTATTTGCTTCATAATACTGTGTACGACAGAAAAACTGTCAGTTTAACTTTAACGGCTATAAAGTTACCTGAAATGCGCAAGGATAATCCTGAAATCTGATTAACTTTTCACAGTGAAATTGTTGGTTTCTTGAGAAAAAGATGAAAGTTATTCTATAACAAATTTCTGAACAAACGATTCACCTGATTGAGAATTAATTTCAACAAAATAATTTCCTTTAGCAAGAAAAGGCATTAATCTGTCAGTAGACCAGAGAAAAGTATGTCTTCCTGCTGTTTCATAGCTTTTATGAGGCTGAGAAACTAAAGCCCCATTTGCATTATAAATAGCGATTTCAATCTCAGAACTATGTTGCAATTCATAGGATATGCTGAGGGACTGACCGAAATCTATAGGATTTGGAAATACTGATAACAACGAACTGTTAGAAGCCTGACTGATTTCAGTAGAAATAAAATTATCGAGATGAATAATTTCCGAATTCAGGATCTGCGAATGATTTTCCGTAGTATCCTGATCGTATGCAACATAAGCAACAGCATGCATAAAGGAAGTATTCCATGATGGCTGCGTAACAAAATTCATTGTCTGTGTATAAATGGTTCCCAAAGAAATCATCGAAGGAATTGCACCACCAATTCCCCATGTTCCTCCTACTGCTTTTCTCACAACAGAATTATGTTTCCAGTATAAAAGGGGATCGTTTCCATTTTCAACATTTGACGAATAATTAGTTTGTTCTAAAATTCCTGTTGCAGGAATACTGTCTTCAATCAGTAAAATATTTATTTTCATTGGAATTCCGCTTTCCGGCAAAGAATAAAATTCAACATTTACATCAGCAGAATAAGAAGAACCATTTCTTGTCATATTGCTGAATGAAACAGAAGCAATTGCAGGAATACTCTCTTGATCAAAATAATTACTTAACCATAATGTTTGAAACGGATTATATGGATAATTCTGTATTCTATTCCGGTTGAACAAAGCAGTTGGATAGCTGTTCACACCGAATCGTAATTGGAAATTATAATTTTCAGGAATAGTTAATGAATCCAGACGATGCCATGCAAGTTGAATACATTCCTGTGGAAATAACGAGTAGATCGTTTCACCTCTTAAAGTACCTTCAGGACAACCACCGCACCAGGTGCCCGTAAATTCTTCAAGCATAATTCTCTTTGCAGGCTGAGCCTTTGCTATGAAGAGACAACAGAAAAAAATAACACAAATGGAGATAGAGTGCTTCATCACAATGGTTTTATAATTATTATTTTATACATGAAGATTCACCTCTAAAAGTAATAATTTTTCCCATACTATCAGAAGATATTCATAATACGAATATTACTTCGTATCTTTACGAACACAATCGTTTATCAATTGAAACCTCACCAATCCTATTCAGATAAAGAGCTCCTGATCTCAAGGTTTGCAAATGCACTATCGCATCCTGTAAGGGTAGCTATCATTCAATTGCTTTTGAAACAATCAAGTTGTTATCATGGTGATATGGCAAGTGAGTTACCTATAGCCAATAGTACGCTTTCTCAACATTTAAAAGTTTTAAAAGATTCCGGTCTAATTGAAGGTGAAATTACTCCACCGAAGACGAAATATTGTATCCATCGCGAAAACTGGGCTTTGGCAAAAGGTCTTTTGATTGGTTTTTTTGACTAGTTGTCAATTTAAGATTATTCGTATATTTACGAACTGTTTTAAAAACAACCTTCCACAATACACAAAGAACGTATGCAACCAAAATTAAAATTTCTCGACAGATATCTGACATTATGGATCTTTCTCGCAATGATTCTTGGTGTTGGAATAGGATACATTTATCCGGGAATCTCTGATGTAATGAATACATTTTCTGTTGGGGCAACGAACATTCCTTTAGCAATTGGGTTAATTCTGATGATGTATCCGCCATTGGCAAAAGTGGACTACTCTCTTCTACCGAAAGCTCTTCAGGACAAGAAACTAATTTCATTGTCATTAGTTCTTAACTGGATCATCGGACCATTGTTGATGTTTGCACTTGCAATAATTTTTCTGAAAGATGAGCCTGAGTACATGACCGGGTTAATTCTCATAGGACTTGCCAGATGCATTGCTATGGTCATAGTATGGAATGATCTTGCAGG
>Ga0116177_10001480_pt1 | contig 17364 bp, 16 predicted proteins | sample AD_STIC10_MetaG_FD_89750 | JGI IMG/M metagenome (GOLD analysis project Ga0116177, IMG submission 89750) | Active sludge microbial communities of municipal wastewater-treating anaerobic digesters from USA - AD_STIC10_MetaG | ecosystem: Engineered > Bioreactor > Anaerobic > Digestate | place: USA... | reverse complement strand
GCCGGTGGGGCGGTCGCTCCAGGTGAAGCCGTCGTCGCCCCAGGCCACCCCGCGCTCGCTCCAGCCCTGCGTGCCGAGGTGCAGCAGCTGCACCGGCATCGCGTCGAGCACCTCGTTGCCGACGACCACGCCGGCCATCGCCTCGGGCCAGGCCTCGACCCAGCGGACCGTGTCGCCGAACGCGCGCAGCCGCTCGGCCTGGCGTCCACGCAGCGACGCCGACAGGTCGACGATCGTGTAGCGGCGCACGCGGGCGCCGAGCGACCCGAGCAGCTGCTCGGCCAGTGCCCCCGACCCGGCGCCGAACTCGTAGACCTCGTCGGTGCCGGTGGCCTCGAGCGCCTGCGCCAGCTGCACGGCCAGGGTCTGGCCGAACAGCGGCGAGAGTTCGGGAGCGGTGACGAAGTCGCTGCCCGAGCCCGGCAGGTGGCCGAACTTGCGGCTGCCGTGGGCGTAGTAGCCCAGGCCCGGCTCGTACAGCGCCATCGCCATGAAACGGTCGAAGGGCAGCCAGCCGCCCTGCGCCGCGATGGCCTCGCGCAGACGGCCCTGGAGCGCCGTCGATACACTGGCGCCTTCGTCGTTGTGCATCGCTGCATTGTAGGAACCCATGGCGTCTTCCCGCCCCGTCGTGCTGGTCACCGGCGCTGCCCGCCGCCTGGGGCGCGCCATCGCGCTCGAGCTGGGTGCGCACGGTTTCGACCTCGCGGTGCACTGCCGGCGCTCGACCGACGAGGCGCAGGACACGGTGGACACGCTGCGCACGCTCGGCGCGGCGGCCGAGGCCTTTGCCGCCGACCTGGTCGACGAGGCCGCCTGCCGCGCACTGGTGCCTGCGGTCGTGCGGCGCTTCGGCCGGCTCGACGCGGTGGTCAACAACGCCTCGTCCTTCGAGCACGACGATGCCTTCACCGCCGCCCCTGCGGAGATGGACCGGCAGTGGCGCACCAACACCGCGCCCGCCGTGCTGCTGGCCCAGGCGCTGCACGCGCAGCTGCACGGCTGCAGCGAACTCGGCTGCGTCGTCAACCTGCTCGACCAGAAACTCTGGAACCCGAACCCCGACCACTTCTCGTACACGCTGTCGAAGGCTGCGCTGCAGGCGGCGACGGTGATGCTCGCGCAGGCGCTCGCGCCGCAGGTGCGCGTGTGCGGCGTGGCGCCGGGTGTCACGCTGCCGTCCGGCCCGATGGACGACGCCGCCTTTGCCGCCGCGCACCGCATGACGCCGCTGGGGCGCTCGTCGACGCCCGACGACATCGCGCGGGCAGTGCGCTTCCTGATCGAGTCGCCGGCGATCACCGGCACGACGCTGATCGTCGACGGCGGCCAGCACCTGAGCGGCCAGCCGCGCGACGTGATGTTCCTGCCCCGCGCGGAGGCCTGAATGCCGTCCGACCTGCTGATGCACCCGCGCCTGGCCGACTGCCGGCGCCTGTTCCTGCGCGACCACGAGGTGCACGTGGACATCGGCGTGCACCCGTTCGAGAAGCGCGCGCCGCAGCGCCTGCGCATCAACGTCGAGCTGTTCGTGCCGCTGGCGCGCTCGCAGCCGCGCCGCGACCGGCTCGACGAGGTGGTCGACTACGACTTCGTGCGCGAGCGCGTCGCCGAGCGCGTGGCGCGCGGCCACATCGAGCTCCAGGAGACGCTGTGCGACGACCTGCTCGCGGCGATGCTCGCGCACCCCGGCGTGCGCGCCGCGCGCGTCTCGACCGAAAAGCCCGATGTCTACCCCGACAGCGCGGGTGTGGGCTGCGAGGTGTTTGCCATCAAGGACAGCGTATGAGTGCCGTGCTCGACGATTCCGCCAAGGCCGCAGCCAAGGCCGCCTTCGAGGCCAACAAGCTGTCCAAGCGGCTGCACCGCCAGGTGGGGCAGGCCATCGCCGACTTCAACATGATCGAGGACGGCGACAAGGTCATGGTCTGCGTCTCGGGCGGCAAGGACAGCTACGCGCTGCTCGACCTGCTGATCAGCCTGCGCCGACGCGCGCCGATCGGCTTCGAGATCGTCGCCGTCAACCTCGACCAGAAGCAGCCCGGCTTCCCGGAGCAGGTGCTGCCCGAGTACCTGAAGGGCCTGGGCGTGCCCTTCCACATCGAGCACCAGGACACCTACTCGGTCGTCAAGCGCGTGATCCCCGAAGGCAAGACGATGTGCAGCCTGTGCTCGCGGCTGCGCCGGGGCATCCTGTACCGCGTGGCCGGCGAACTCGGCGCGACCAAGATCGCGCTCGGCCACCACCGCGACGACATGCTGCAGACGCTGTTCATGAACATGTTCTTCAACAGCCGCCTGAAGGGCATGCCGCCGAAGCTGGTCAGCGACGACGGCCGGAACATCGTGATCCGCCCGCTGGCCTACGTGGCCGAGCCCGACCTCGAGCGCTGGGCGGCGCACCGGCAGTTCCCGATCATCCCGTGCACGCTGTGCGGCAGCCAGGAGAACCTGCAGCGCGTGCAGATGAAGAAGATGCTGCGCGAGTGGGACAGGCTGCAACCCGGCCGGCTCGACAACATCTTCACCGCGATGGGCCGCGTCGTCCCGTCGCACCTGATGGACCGCCAGCTCTATCCCTTCACGACGCTGAAGGCCACCGGTGCGGTCAACCCCGACGGCGACCGGGCGTTCGATGAAGACGAGGACTGCGGCCCGGCGGCGGCCGCGCCGATCCGTCTGCACCGCGACGATTGACCTGCCGCCCCGGCAAGGGAGCTCCCCATGCGCCAGACCCTGACCCTGATCGCTGCGAGCGTCGCCCTGTCGGGCTGCGCGATGCTGAACACGCTGAACAGCGAAGTCACCACCTTCAGCCAGTGGCCGGCCGGGCGGGCCCCCGGCACCTACCTGTTCGACCGGCTGCCGTCGCAGCAGTCGCAGCCCGAGCGCCAGCAGGTGCTGGAAGCCGCGGCGCAGCGCGCCCTCGAAGGCGCCGGCTTCGTGCCCGCGGGCCCGGGCCAGCCGGCCGAGTACAGCGTGCAGCTCGGCGCACGCGTCAATGCCAGCGAACGCTCGCTCTACGACGACCCGTTCTGGTGGCACGGCGGCCTGTTCGTGGGGCGCGGCGCCTACCGCGGCAGCTTCTTCGGCTCGGGCGTCGGCTTCCGCTACGTCACGCCCAGCTACGAGCGCGAGGTGGCCGTGCTGATCCGCGATCGCGCCAGCGGCACGCCGTTGTTCGAAGCCCGTGCCACCAACGACGGCGGCTCGCCGACGATCGACTCGCTGCTGCCGGCGATGTTCGAGGCGGCGCTGAAGGACTTTCCGCAGGGCGGGCCGGGCCCGCGCAACGTCGCCGTCCCGCTGACGAAATAACGCGCACCGTCGCAGCTCAATCGGCCGCCGCGACCGCGCGCAGGTCGAGCTCCCAGCGCCTGAGCTTCTGCGCCGCCGCCTGGCGTTGCGCCGGCGTGGTGGCGTTGTGCAGGCTCGCCGCAAAACTGCAATTGAACTGCGTCAGCCGCTCGCTGTAGCGCCGGTAGGGCTCGCGCGGCGAGCGGTCGAAATGCCCGACCCAGGCGCGAACCGCCGCCTGCGCCGCCTCCGGTGCCGGCCGCTCGCCCACCAGCTGGCGCAGCAGCGCCACGGTGTCGCGCTGGCGGTGCTGGCGCTCGCCGAACCAGGTGTCGGCGTCGAACGGCGAGGTGGCCACCGTCGCCGCGATCCGCTCGCGCTGCGCCTCGTCGAGCCGGCCGTAGACCATCTCGGCGCGCTCGACGGCACGGGTCGCCGAGGCGCGCTGCCGCTCGGCCGGATCGGCCGCGAGGTAGTCGTCGCGGAACTCGGCGTTGGCCTTCTCCTGGCGCCGCTCGAGATGCTTCACCTGGGCCGGGGTCAGCCGGGTCATCAGGTCCGCCGTGGCCGGCACCGCCTGTTCGGCGGCCTCGCGTCCGCGCTCGCGCACCCAGTTCCACCAGAAGCAGGCACGCTCGGGCGTGGTGTCGGCCAGGATCTCGGCCTGGGCACGGGACAGGGCCTCGGTGATCGCCGGCAGCTGGGCGCGGCGGTGCCAGGCGAACCAGCGCGCCAGCGCGTCGCGCGCCAGGGGCGTCTGCGTGTCGTCGAAGTCGACGTAGCCGTCGAGCCACCAGTAGGCGAGGTCCGGCGCCTGCGAATACGCGACACGCAGCACGCTGCAGCCCGCCATGAGCCCGGACAGCACGACGAGCGCCGCGATAATCGCCCGCTTCAGGACCGACCGTCTCGAGGGAAGTACAAACATGGCGCTGGACATCGTGATCATGGCCGCGGGCAAAGGCACCCGCATGAAGTCGGCACTCCCGAAGGTGCTGCACAAGCTCGCCGGCCGCAGCCTATTGCAGCACGTCCTGGAAACGGCTGCCGGCCTGGGGGCGGACGCGATCGTCACGATCACCGGCCACGGTGCCGAACAGGTGGAGGCCGCGGTCTGCGCGCCGCATCTGCGCTTCGTGCGCCAGATGCCGCAGCTGGGCACCGGGCACGCCGTGCAGCAGGCCGTGCCGGCGCTGCACGACGAGGGCGTCACGCTGATCCTCAACGGCGACGTGCCGCTGATCCGCGCCGACACGCTGCGCGCGCTGGTCCAGGCCTGCGACGGGCGCCGCCTGGCGCTGCTGACGATCGCCCTGCCCGACCCGACCGGCTACGGTCGCATCGTGCGCGCCGGTGACCCGGTGGGCGGCGCGATCCTGGGCATCGTCGAGCACAAGGACGCGACGCCCGAGCAGCGCCAGATCCGCGAGGTCTACACCGGCGTGATGGCGGCCCCGACCGCGCTGCTCAAGCGCTGGCTCGCCGGCCTGAAGAACGAGAACGTCCAGGGCGAGTACTACCTGACCGATGTGGTCGGCATGGCGGTGGCCGCGGGCGTGGAGGTGGTCTCGTCGCACGCGCCGAACGAGACGCAGGTGCTGGGCGTGAACAGCCCGCTGCAGCTCGCCGACCTCGAGCGCCGCTACCAGCGCGAGCGTGCCGAGGCGCTGATGGAGGCCGGCGTGCGCCTGGCCGACCCGGCGCGGTTCGACGTGCGCGGCGAGCTCGTCTGCGGCAGCGACGTCGAGATCGACGTGAACGCGGTCTTCGAGGGCCGCGTCGAGCTCGGCGACGGCGTGCGCATCGGCGCGAACTGCTGCCTGCGCAACGTGACCGTCGGCGCCGGCGCGGTGATCCACCCGTTCACGCACATCGACGGCGAGGCCCTTGGCGTGAAGGTCGGCGCCGGATCGCTGATCGGGCCGTTCGCGCGGCTGCGCCCCGGCGCGGACCTGGCCGAGGACGTGCACATCGGCAACTTCGTCGAGGTCAAGAACTCGACGCTGGCGCGCGGCGCGAAGGCCAACCACCTCGCCTACCTCGGCGACGCCACGGTGGGCGAGCGCGTCAACTACGGCGCCGGCAGCATCACGGCCAACTACGACGGCGCGAACAAGCACCGCACCGTGATCGGTGACGACGTGCACGTGGGCAGCAACTGCGTGCTGGTCGCCCCGGTGACGCTCGGCGCCGGCGCCACCGTCGGCGGCGGCTCGACGATCACCAAGGACGCGCCCGCCGGCGCGCTGGTGGTCGCGCGCGGCAAGCAGGTCGCCATCGCCGAGTGGGCGCGCCCGCAGAAGCAGAAGAAGTGACGCGCGGCCGGTGCGCCTTGCCGGTCGCCGTCAGGGCGGCGGCGCGCGCCGGCCGAGCACCCAGGCCTCGAAGTCCGGCGCCGACAGCGGCGCGCTGATCAGCAGGCCCTGCAGTTCGCCGCAGCCGTTGGCCGCGAGGAATTCGCGCTGCGCCTCGTTCTCGACCCCTTCGGCCATCACGCTCATGCCCAGGCTCGCGCCCATCTGGATGATGGCGCGCGTGATCGCCGCCGAGTCGCGGTTGCCGGGCAGGTCATGCACGAAGGATCGGTCGATCTTGACCTTGTCGATCGGCAGCTCCTTGAGGTGGCCGAGCGACGAGTAGCCGGTGCCGAAGTCGTCGACCGAGATGCGCAGGCCCATGGCCTTGAGGCGCTGCAGGCGCTGCTTCACGTCGCCGAGGTCTTCCATCAGCATGCGCTCGGTCAGCTCGAGCTCGAGCGCGGCGCGGCCCGGGCCGAGCGCGTTGCGTGGCGGCAGCACCTGCGCGACGGCGTCGACGAAACCGGCCCATTCGAACTGCACGGTCGACAGGTTGATCGCCACCGGCCCGACGTCCAGCCCCATCGCGTGCCAGCGCTCGGCGCAGCGCGCAGCCTCCTGCATGACCCACAGGCCGATGGGCAGCATCAGCCTCTGGCGCTCGGCCACCGGGATGAAGGCGTCGGGCAGCAGCAGGCCGCGCTCCGGGTGGTTCCAGCGCAGCAGCGCCTCGGCGCCGACGAGTTCGCCGTCGACCGCGCCGACCTGCGGCTGGAAGTGCAGCGCGAACTCGCCCCGCTCGAGCGCCTGCGCGAGCTCGCCCTCCATCACCAGCGCGGCGTAGGCGGACGTGGCCATGCCGGGGTCGAAGAACTGGTGGTTCGCGCGCCCGCGGGCCTTGGCCAGGTACATCGCCGAGTCGGCGTTCTTGATCAGTTGCGCGGGTGTGTCGCCGTCGCCGGGATGCAACGCGATGCCGATCGAGGACGACACCGAGATCGGCCGCCCGTCGGCGTCGACCGGTGCGGCGATGACGGCCAGCAGCTTCTGCGCGACCTCCTCGACGTCGCGGCGCTGGTGGTCCTCGCCCGCCATGCCGGGCAGCAGCACGAGGAACTCGTCGCCGCCGAAGCGGCCGACGACGTCGGTGGCGCGCAGGCTCGCCACGATGCGCTGCGCGACCGTGCGCAGCAGCGTGTCGCCGACGAGATGACCGAGCGAGTCGTTGACGCGCTTGAAGTGATCGAGGTCGATGAACAGCAGCGCCAGGCGCGTGTCGACGGTGGCCATCTGCTGGTCGAGCCGCTCCATGAAGGCCATGCGGTTGGGCAGGCCGGTGAGCGGGTCGTGGTGGGCCAGGTGGTGGATGTGCGCCTGAGCCGCATGGCGGTCGCGCAGGTCGCGCACGATCGCCATGCGCATGCGCAGCCCGTTGCGCAGCATGGTGCGCACGATGAACTCCACCGGCACGCGGCTGCCGTGCTTGTCGATCAGCACGCTCTCGAAGCTGGTCTCCTGCCCGGCGGCCATGACCGCCGCGGCCTGGGCGACGTGGTCGGGCGCGATGAAGTCCAGGGCGGCGCGTCCCACCATCTCGGCAGGCGTGTAGCCGGTGAGCTGGCAGATCGGCGGGTTCACGTCGGAGATGATCCCGCCCTGGTGGAACAGGATGCCCTCGGCGCTGGCCTGCATGAACTTCGCGAGCCGCTCCTCGGACTCGCGCAGCGCGCGCTCGGCCACGCGGTGGCGCGTGATGTCGGCGATCAGCACGAAGGCGCCGACCACCACGCGGCCGGTGTCGTCGCAGTGCGGCAGCAGGTTGACCTCGATGAAGCGGCGCCCGCCGTCGGGCTCGGGCAGTTCACGTTCGTAGGCAACCGCACGGCCCTCGCCGAGCAGCGTGTCGATGTGCGGCTGGATGCTGCGCAGCGAGCGCTCGCCGATCACCTCGGCCAGCGTGCAACCGACGATCGAGCGCTCGTCGCGGCCGAAGGTCTGCGCGTACTGCGCGTTGGCGAACTGGCAGCGCATGTCGCCGGCCCGGTAGTACGCGATCAGCACCGGCACGTTGTCGGCCAGCAGCCGGAACAGGCTGGCCTGCGCCTGCGCCTCGGCCTGCGCGGCCCGTCCCTCGCTCACGTCGTGCAGCAGGCACAGGCAGGCCTGGCCGCTGTCGAGCCAGCGGCCGGCACATTCGATCCAGCCGGCGCCGGCGCGCATCGGCAGCACGAGGCGGAACTCCGCGCCAGCGTGCAGGGCCCGGGTCAACGCGCCCAGGGCGCCGTCCCCGAGCAGCTCGTGCCAGCCCGCGCCGAGCAGCGCGGCGGGCGGGCGCGCGGCCAGGCGCGCCATCGCGGCATTCGCGCCCTGCGCCCGGGCCTGGGCGTCGAGCAGCAGCACGGGGCCGGGCAAGGCGTCCCAGGCCGTACCGGCCTCGGCAGGAATCATCGGCACGGCAGCCATGGTCGGTTCAAGGTCGGGGCGCAGGAAGGCAGCTCGGGGCAGGTCTCGACGGATCATAGGCGCGACGGCCCGCGGTGCCGGGCGTGGTCAACCCGAGGCCGCCGCGGTCTCCAGCGCGAGGCACAAGTCGTCCCACGACCGGGCCTTGTCCTGCGGGTTGCGCAGCAGGTAGGCCGGGTGGTAGGTGACGATCAGCGGCACGCCCTGGTAGTGGTGCACGCGGCCCCGCAAGCGACCGATCGGCTCGCTGCTGCGCAACAGGCTCTGCACCGCGAAGCGGCCCATCGCGAGGATGATCCGGGGCTGCACCAGCGCCACCTGGCGGATCAGGAAGGGCTCGCACTGCGCGAGTTCCTCGGGCTCGGGGTTGCGGTTGCCGGGCGGCCGGCACTTGATGGAGTTGGCGATGTAGACCTGCCGGGCGGGCTCGGCCTCGGCGCGCGTCAGGCCGACCGCACGCAGCATCTGGTCGAGCAGCTGGCCCGACTTGCCGACGAAGGGCTCGCCCTGCTGGTCCTCCTGCTCGCCCGGGGCCTCGCCGACGACCATCCACTGGGCGCGCGGGTGGCCGACGCCGAAGACCGTCTGGCGCCGCGACTGGCAGAGCTTGCAGGCCCGGCAGCCCTCGACGGCGCTGCGCAGCGCCGGCCAGTCCATCGCCTCGACGCCGACGGGTCGCGGGCCGAGCCCGGGGCGTGCGGCGGCAGGCGGGGCGGGCTCGCGCACGATCGGTGCCGGCTTCGGCGTGGGTGCGGCCGCCGGCGCCGCGACCGGGGCGGGGTCCGGCGCGCGTTCCCGCGCAGTGGTCGGTGGGTGGTCCGGCGCCGGCACGACGGGCGCTTCGTCCGCGGCCGGCGGCCACGGCGACACGCCCATCGCCGCGAGCATCGCGCGCTGGCGTTCAGACCAGCGCATCACCGGCCTGCGCACCGGGCGCCGCGAGCGCCAGGCTCATCACGATCGCATCCTCGCGCCGGCCGCGCAGCGCCGGGTAGTAGCCCTTGCGCACGCCCACCGGGACGAAGCCGAAACGCTGGTAGATCGACCGCGCCCGGGCGTTGCTCTCGCGCACCTCGAGCCAGAGCTGGCGGGCCCCGTGCTCCCGGCACAGGTGCACCAGCTCGCCGAGCATGAAGCGCGCATGGCCGAGACCCTCGACCGGCGGCGCCACGGTGATGTTGAGCAGGTGCATCTCGTCGACGCCGGGCATCGCGACGAAGTAGCCGAGCACCTCGCCCCGATCGGCGTACAGCACGCGCGACGGGTAGCCGGCGGCCAGCGAATCGATGAAGTTGCCGCGGCTCCAGGGGAAGGCGTAGGCCGTGGCCTCGACGGCGAGCACCGCGTCGAGCTGCGCCGCGGTCATCGGCAGCAGGTGGCGCGTCTCGTTCGGCAGCGCGCTCACGACACCGCCCCGGCCGCCAGCGCCCGGGCTTCACGCGCCGCTTCGCGCTCGGCGGTGATCTGGGCCACCTTGTCGCGCAGGTACAGCGGCAGCGCCAGCGCCGGGTCGATCGTCCGGCCGGCGCGCCAGGCCGAGCGCGCCAACGCCAGCAGCGCCTCGCCGCGCGGCCGCGCCGACGGCTGGCGCGTCGCACCCTCGGCGACGAGTTGCTCGCCGAACGCCTCCAGCGCGCTGCCGGCCAGCGCCGCCGGCGGATCGCTGCGCCAGGCTTCGGACAGCGCCGCCGGCGTCGCCAGCCGCGGCGCGGCCGTTTCGTGCCAGCCGTTCGCATCGAACCGGTAGGCCGCCGCGTAGACCTCGCCCATGCGCGCGTCGACGACCACCCAGCCGCTCCAGCCGGGCCGGCCCGCGCGGGCGTCGTCGGCCACGGCGAGCAGCGTGTCCAGCGCGAGCACCGGCTTGCCGGCGCCGTACGCCAGGCCTTGCGCGACCGCGCAGGCGGTGCGCAGGCCGGTGAAGGCGCCCGGGCCGCGCCCGAAGGCGATGGCGTCGAGCGCGGCCAGCGAGCTGCCCGCCTCGGCGAGCAGCGCGAGGATCGAGGGGATCAGGTCCGCCGAGGCCCGTGCGCCCCCCGCGAACTCGCGCCGCCAGGTGCGTTCGCCCACGGCGAGGGCGAGGTGCACCTGCTCGGTGGCGGTGTCGAAGGCGAGCAGCGATTCCATGGCCGGACGAGTTTAGGACATGGCCGGAGCGCGCCGGGCCGCGTGCGATCATTCCCCGCATGAAGGTGACGATCCGATTCTGGGCGGTGCTGGCCGGCGCCGCGCTGCTGCCCCTGGCGCAGGCGGCGCTGCCAGTGCTGCCGCCCGAGGTCGAGGCGGCGCTGCGGCGCGCCGACGTGCCCCGCGAGGCGGTCGCCGTGGTCGTGCAGGACGTCGGCGCGAGCCGCCCGCGCCTGGCCTGGCAGGCCGACCAGCCGGTGAACCCGGCCTCGCTGACCAAGCTGCTGACCACCTACGCCGCGCTCGACCTGCTCGGCCCGGCCTGGACCTGGTCGACGCCGGTGTGGCTGCAAGGCAGCGTGGCCGACGGCGTGCTCGACGGCTCGCTGGTCATCAAGGGCACCGGCGACCCGAAGCTCGTGGTCGAGCGGCTCTGGCTGCTGCTGCGCCGGGTGCAGCAGCTGGGCGTGCGCGAGATCCGCGGCGACATCGTGCTCGACCGCAGCGCCTTCAGCGTGCCCGAGCAGAACCCGGCCGACTTCGACGGCGAGGCGCTGCGCCCCTACAACGTGCGCGCCGACGCGCTGCTGCTGAACTACAAGTCGGTGGTGCTGAGCTTCACCCCCGACGCCGCCCGGGGCCAGGCCCTCGTCGCCGCGGAACCGCCGCTGGCCGGGCAGCGCGTCGACGCTTCGGTGCCGCTGCTGCCCGGCGCCTGCAACGACTGGCGCGCGGGCCTGAAGGCCGACTTCGGCGATCCGATGCGGCTGCGCTTCGCGGGCGGCTTCCCGGCGAGCTGCGGCGAGAAGTCGTGGCCGATCGCGCATGCCGATCCGAAGCGCTACAACGAGCTGGTGCTGGCCGGCCTGTGGCGCGAGATGGGCGGGCGCCTCGCGGGCAGCGTGCGCGACGGTCCCGCGCCCTCGACGCCACCGAGCTTCGAACTGGTCTCGCCGGCGCTGGCCGAGGTCGTCCGCGACATCAACAAGTTCAGCAACAACACGATGGCGCAGCAGCTCTTCCTGACGCTGGGGCTGACCCAGGGCGGCGCGGGCACGCCCGAGGCGGCGCGCGAGGTCGTGCGGCGCTGGGCTGCCGAGCGCCTCGGCGCGGACACGGGCGCCCTGGTGATCGACAACGGCTCGGGGCTGTCGCGCGAGACGCGCGTCAGCGCGCGCCTGCTCGCCCGGCTGCTGCAGTCGGCCTGGGCGAGCCCGGTGATGTCGGAGCTGATGAGTTCGATGCCGGTGTCGGGCCTGGACGGCACGCTGCGCCGATCGAAGGCGCCCGCGGGCCGTGCCCACCTGAAGACCGGATCGCTGCGCGACGTGGCCGGCGTGGCCGGCTACGTGCTCTCGCCCGGCGGCCGGCGCAGCGTGCTCGTTGCGGTGATCAACCACCCGAACGCCAACGCCGCACGCCCGGCGCTCGACGCCCTGGCGCAATGGGCGATGACCGATCCGCCCACCGTGGCCCCACCCGACCCGTACCGCTGACCGCCCGGGCGGGGCGGCGCGCTCAGCGCCAGCCCTTGGCGACCAGCGCGTCGACGACGAGCTGCTCGATCAGGGAGTGTGCGTACGGCGTCGGATGCACGTCGTCGGCAAAGGCGTAGTGCGAAACGTCGCCGGCGACGGTCGTGGCCGCGCTGCAGATCAGCGCCGCGACCGCCTTCGCCGGATCGCAGGCGCGATCCGTGAAGTTGCTCAGGCCGTACTTGGCCGGATCGTCGTGGAAGGCCTTGACCAGCGAATAGGCGTCGACCTGCAGCACCGTGTCGTCCGTCCCGGCCAGGCCGGCGGCGAGCTGGGCGTTGAAGGTCTGCGTCATCGCCGTGACCAGGCCCTGGGTGGCCGCGTCCTTCTCGAGGAAGAACGGCGTGACCTCGAAGGCGGGCAGGTTGAGCACGACCACGCGCCGGGCGCCCTTGGCCAGCATCTGGCCCTTGACCAGGCCGGCCAGCTGCGCCCCGGCCAGGCCCATCGCCGCCACCGCGTCGGCCGGCGCCATCGCGCCCGCGCTCACCGCCGCGAGGTTCATGAACACGTCGTTGCCGCCGAACATCACGGTGACGAGGTCGGTGTCGGAGAAGGTCGTGACCTTGGCGAGGTGGTTGGCGACCTGCGTCACGGCCGGCTCGGTCAGCTGGCCGAGGTAGCCGGTCGGGTTCGGCGGCGTGAGCAGCAGCAGGGCCTTGTTCCACGTGCCGATCGGGTCGGTGACGCGCGAGCCGCCCTGAGCGTAGTCGTAGCAGTTCGGCACGCTCACCGGCGTCTGGCCGAGCCTCGCAAACGGGCCGGCCGGGTCGGACTCGAGGCCGACGCGCGCGGCGCAGGGTGCGGGAACGCCCAGGGTGTCGGCCAGCAGCTCCGGCCAGATCTTCACGCCCAGGCCATTGACCGTGTACTTGCCGCCGGCGGTGCCCAGCACGACGCCCTGGGTGGCATGGGTGCCGACGTCGCTGAGGCTGTCACCGAAGATCACGAGGCGCGAATAGGGGCTGCTGTTCTTGTCGTCGTCGCCACCGCCGCAGGCGGCCAGCATCAGCGTCGCGGCCAGTGCCGCGCCCAGGAGGCGGATCTTCTTCATGGGAACCCTTCGTCAAGTGAGGCGGACGGACGAGCGAACGATCGTTCGCTTTTAACGGTCGCCGACTATAGGTCGGCCGCGCCCGGGCCACGAGCCGGAATTACCCGGGCCGTGGCGCCGCCGCGCCGGGCGTCAGAAGGGATTGCGATCGACCTGGGCCGACGCGGCCTGCCCGAGGAACGAATGGCCGGCCGGGCTGAGGTGCCGGTCGTCGGCCCACAGCCAGGTGGTCGCGCTGCCGTCGGTCACGAGCGTGGCGGTGGTGCAGTCGAGCACGGTGGCCGCCTTCGTGGCGTCGCACACCGGGTCGGTGACGTTGACGAGCACGTTGATGCTGACGTTCTGCACGAGCGACTGCACGACGTCGTTGGCCTTCATCAGCGCGATCAGGTGGCCGTCCTGGATGATGCTGAAGCCCAGCCGCGTGTTGAAGCGCTTGCTCAATTGCGACAGCACCTGCAGGCTGCCGGGCCGGGCGAGCTCGGCCTTGGCCGCGTACGGCGTGTAGCTCTGGTCGGGCACGGTCAGCACCAGCACGCGCGCCCCGGTCGACGCCAGCGCGTTGACCTGGGCCGCGAGCCGGTCGCCCAGCGTCTCGACGTTGGCGACGATCTGCGCCTGGCCGAGTTCGTCGAGCTTCTCGAACTGTTCGATCACGTCGTTCACGCCGATGAAGATGGCCACCAGGTCGGTGTCCCGGAACTGGGCCAGCCCGCCGTGGGCGGCGATCTGGGCCTCGAGGTCGGCCACCTTGGCGCCGGGTTGGGCATAGATGCGGCTCGGCGGATCGGTGACGGCGCCGGTGCCGTAGTTGCACTCCGGGAAGACCAGGCCGCGCGTCACGGCAAGGTACTGGACCCAGATCGTGCCGGTCTTGCAGTCGCGGGTGCTCGCATCGGCCGGGATCGTGTTGACGGTGTACTTGCGGGCGTTGTGGTCGCCGCCGTCGACGAGCACGCTGTTCTCGTCGCCCAGCGCCAGCAGCCGCGTGGGCACGAACTTCTCGACCTGCGTGCCGCCGCCGCACGAGGCCAACAGGCCGGCCGCGCCGAGCGACACGATCAACGCCAGGCGGCGGAGGGCTGCCTTCACCATGTTCATCGACTCTCCAGGGGGATCTCGTTCAGGATTGTGTGCCGGGGGGGGGGTCAGGCCGCCGCGGCGCGGGTGAGACGGTCGCGGACGCCGTCCCATTCGGAGCCGGCCGGCGGCGCCTCGACCCAGATCAGCGGCACGCCCTGCGCGTCCAGATCACGCAGGGCCGCAAACAGCTCATGGGCGGCGGCCTCGGGCGACGACGGCATGGTCCGATGGACGATGCCCGACGCCCGCCCGGGCACGACGGTGCGCGAATATAGCGCCAGCCTCGGCGGCGAGTTGCCGAGCACCTCGAGCGCCGCCTTCAGCCGAGGGCCATCCATCAGGCGCAGCCGGGCGCGCGGCGCGTAGTGCGCCTCCAGCGTGCCCGACGCCCGCGGAGCGAGGGCGTCGGGCGCGCGCAGCGGCTCGCCGGCCACGGCTTCGAGCCTTTCGACGGGCAGGATCCCCGGCCGCAGCAGCACCGGGTGGCCACGCGAGCAGTCGACGATGCTCGACTCGATGCCGACCTCGCACGCGCCACCGTCCAGGACCAGCAGCGTGTCGCCGAACTCGTCCGCGACATGGGCGGCGCGCGTCGGACTGATGCGCCCGAAACGGTTGGCGCTGGGTGCGGCGACGCCGGGCACGCCGAGCCGCGCCGCCGCCGTCAGCAGCGCCTGCGCGACCGGGTGCGACGGGCAGCGCAGGCCGACGGTGTCCTGCCCGCCCGCGGCCGCAGCGGCCAGGCCCTCGCGGCGCTTGACGATGAGCGTCAGCGGCCCGGGCCAGAACGCCTGCGCCAGGCGTCGGGCCAAGGGCGGCATCTCGGCGGCGAAGCGGTCCGCCGCGTCGGGCGTGGCCACGTGCACGATCAGCGGGTGATCGGCCGGCCGCCCCTTGGCCGCGAAGATGCGCGCCACCGCACCGTCGTCATCGGCCCGCGCCGCCAGCCCGTAGACCGTCTCGGTGGGCATGGCGACCAGTTCGCCGGCGGCCAGCGCGGCAGCGGCGCGTTCGATGGCCGAGGCCTCGGATCCGTCGAGGATCACGGCTCAGAACGCCTCGATGCCCAGGCGCTGCGCGACCTGCAGCGCCACCTCGCGCGCCTGCGCCGCCGTCGGCGCCGTCACCGTCAGGTGCCCCATCTTTCGCCCCGGCCGCGCCGAGGCCTTGCCGTACAGGTGCAGGTGGACGCCAGGCAGCTCGAGCACCGACGCCCAGTCCGGCGCCCGCTCGCGATCGCCGTCGCGGAACCACAGGTCGCCGATCAGGTTCAGCATCACGCAGGGCGAGTGCAGGCGCGGCTCGACCAGCGGCGCGCCCGTCATCGCGCGCACCTGCAGGTCGAACTGCGACAGGTCGCAGGCGTCGATGCTGTAGTGGCCCGAGTTGTGCGGCCGCGGGGCCATCTCGTTGGCGACCAGCGACCCGTCGTCCAGGACGAAGAACTCGACGCACAGCACGCCGACGTAGCCCATCGACTCGGCAATCCGCTCGGCGGCCGCGCAGGCCTGCTGCGCCAGCGCCTCGTCGACGCCCGGCGCCGGCACCTGCGTGACGGCCAGCACGCCAGCGCGGTGAAGGTTGTGCTGCACCGGGAAATGGACCATGCGGCCCGAGGCCGCGCGCGCCACGATCACGCTGACCTCGAAGGCCAGCGGCAGCATCTTCTCGAGCACGCAGGGCACCTGGCCGAGCGAGGTCCAGGCCGCCTCCAGCTCGGCGCTCGTGGCGATGCGCACCTGCCCCTTGCCGTCGTAGCCCAGGCGCGAGGTCTTGAGGACGCCGGGAAACAAGGCCTCGTCGACCGCGGCGAACTGATCGGCCCGCTCGACCGCGGCATGAGGTGCACACGGCACGCCGCAACGGACGAAATGGGCCTTTTCGGCCAGGCGATCCTGGCAGACCGCCACCGCCGCGCCGCCCGGCGAGACCGGGCGGTGCGCCCCCAGGGTCACGAGGGCCCGGGCCGGCACGTTCTCGAACTCGGTGGTGATCGCGGCGGTGCGCTGCATCAGCTGCGCGAGGCCCTGCTCGTCGAGGTAGTCGGTCTGGATGTGGTACTGCGCGACGAGCCCGGCCGGGCTGGCCGGGTCGGCGTCGAGGACGGCCACGAAGTAGCCCATCTGCTGCGCGGCATGGACGAACATTCGGCCGAGTTGTCCGCCGCCCATGACGCCCAGCGTTGCGCCCGGGGAGATGAAAGGAATCATTGTCGATGACCCGTGTGTCGCACTGTCAGTCGCCGCCGAGCTTGAGTTCGGCGGTCATGGCCCGAGCCGTTTCGGTCTGTCGAGCGCGGTACGCCTGCAGGGCCTCGCGCAAAGCCGGATCCTCGTTGGCGAGCATGGCCACTGCGAACAGCGCCGCGTTGGCCGCCCCGGCCGGGCCGATCGCGAACGTGGCCACCGGTATGCCCTTGGGCATCTGCACGATCGAATGCAACGAATCCACCCCCTGAAGGTACCGGCTCGGAACGGGAACCCCCAGAACCGGAACCGTCGTCTTGGCCGCGAGCATGCCCGGAAGGTGCGCCGCGCCGCCGGCACCCGCGATGATCGCCTTGACGCCCCGGGATTCGGCCGATTCGGCAAAGGCAAACATATCGTCGGGCATTCTGTGTGCAGAAACAACGCGAACCTCAAAGTCAACTCCAAATTCAGAGAGCACACCAGCCGATACCCGCATTACATCCCAATCACTCTTCGAACCCATCAGAACAGAAATCATACAAGTCTCATATCAATCAACCAACATAATACAATTGGCAGGACACTGCACCAGAAAATCCTAAGTGTCGCAACAAATACCCCGAATGGTCAAAATCATTCCCGTTCAATCAGCGCGACACCAAAAGAACCTCTAGCACTCTTGACAAGAGCGCATGATCCGTTTTTTCACACCTAGGGATGCTCACCCAAAGGCAACAGTACTTCAACAAACCTACTCTGCAGTTGAACAAATTCCAACCACGCCAATCTAGCCAAATCCGAGTACTCATCTGCCGCCTTCTGCGAACCAACAATCTCATACACTTGAGAAATTCTAGAGAAGGTTGCGGCTCGGTCATCAATCTGCGTTATCGAGTTCATGGCTTGCGCAGCCGATTCGACATCCTGAAGAGCGAGTTCGAGATGCCCCAATGTCGCGTGGCAGAACCCCCTATCGGCCAGCAAATAGCTCTCGACACGTGCCTGGCCTTGGTCCCGAATAGCAACATCAATCTCCCGACCATAGATATCAAGCGCAATCTCCGCCTGCCCGTCGAGCGATGCAATTTGCGCCTGAAGCAATGGAATATACGCCCCAAGCCCGATGTTACCGATCAACCTGTCATAGTTCATAACGGAGTCAACACTTGCTTTTGAGTGAAACCCAAGCAACCGATCACCAAAACCAGCAAGCTTGATTTGCTTATAGTGCCCAACCGTTATACTAGCTCGATTGTACATCAGCGCACTCATAGCACTATCGTCATCATTTGAGTTAGCATGAAATCTTGCTCTTTCAT
>Ga0116177_10001471_pt1 | contig 17431 bp, 14 predicted proteins | sample AD_STIC10_MetaG_FD_89750 | JGI IMG/M metagenome (GOLD analysis project Ga0116177, IMG submission 89750) | Active sludge microbial communities of municipal wastewater-treating anaerobic digesters from USA - AD_STIC10_MetaG | ecosystem: Engineered > Bioreactor > Anaerobic > Digestate | place: USA... | reverse complement strand
CGGTCGTGCTGGTGAGCGGAGCGTTGCAGCTGGACAGTGCCAGGACGCTGGACATCGCGGGGAAGATCCTCGTGGTGGTGGCCGACTCTCGCGCCCCCAACGCCACCCCCGTGAACCAGTTCCTCGCCCCCGCCTTCGAGCGCAATCCGGCGGCGGTGATCATGGTGCTCAACAACGACACCACCATCCTCGCGCGACAGATCGCGAACCAGTTTCGCGTACGGGCGATGGTGGAGGGCGAGACGGCCGACGACCCCGTCGTGACGATGGTGCACGAGCGCATCCTGGGCGACGTCTTCCGTGCCGCCGGCGTCGAGCTGGCGCAGCTCCGCGCCTCGACGACGTACGCGGTGCGCACCATCCCGTCGCTGTCCGTCAGCGTCACCGTGGCCAACGTGGGCGGGGGCGGCGTCACGGCGCCGAACGTCGTCGGGATCCTCGAAGGGAGCGACCCCGTGCTGCGCGACGAATACGTCGTCTTCTCGGCGCACATGGACCACGTCGGGACCAACGCCAGCGCGAAGGGCGACACGATCTTCAACGGGGCCGACGACGATGCCTCGGGAACGATCGGCGTGGTCGAACTCGCCGAGGCGTTCAGCCAGCCCGGGATGCGCCCCAAGCGATCGCTCATCTTCCTCACCGTCAGCGGCGAGGAGAAGGGGTTGTGGGGGAGCGAGTACTTCGCGTCGCACTCCCCCGTCCCGCTCGCACAGCTGGTGGCCAACCTCAACATGGACATGATCGGCCGCAACTGGCGTGACACCATTGCCGTGATCGGGAAGGAACACAGCGACCTTGGCGCCACGCTGGCACGCGTCAACGCGGCCCACCCGGAGCTTGGCATGCAGGCCATCGACGACATCTGGCCTAACGAGAACTTCTACTTCCGGTCCGACCACTACAACTTCGCCCGGCGCGGCGTCCCCGTCCTCTTCTTCTTCAACGGGACGCACAAGGACTACCACCAGGTGAGCGACTCCCCCGACAAGGTCGACGCCGAGAAGGAAGCCCGCATCGTGCAGCTCGTCTACTTCCTCGGGATGGAGATCGCCAACGCGAGCGAGCGGCCCAAGTGGAACGAGGAGAGCCGCAAAAAGGTCATGGGAAAGTAGGGGTCGAAGGCGCCCCTACAGCGCCTGCAGCACCACCTTCACCGCGGCGATCTCGTCGTCGTTGACCGTGTGGGCCATGCCCGGGTAGATGCGCGTGTCGACGGTGCCGCCGAGTTGCTGGAGGACCGTGGCGCTCTCGTTCACGCGTCCGAGCGGGATGTGGCCGTCGACATCCGAGCACCCGAGGAAGACGGGCGTACCGGCGAGGGAGCCAGGGTAGTCGCGCGACGTGCCGTCGGGGCCGATGAGGCCACCGCTGAAGCCGACCAGTGCGCCGTAACGACGCGCGTGTCGTGCGCCGAATTCCAGCGTCAGGCAGGCCCCCTGCGAGAAGCCGGCGAGGGCGATGCGCTCGGCCGGGATGCCAGCATTCTCGATGTAGGCCACGAGGTCGTGCAGGACCTGGATCCCCGAGGTGATCCCGGGTTCGTTCTGCGGAATGGGCGAGAGGAACGAGAAGGGGTACCACGTGTTCCCCGAGGCCTGCGGGGCAAACCACGCGAGGTCGTCAGCGCCGAGGAGCGGGGCGAGCGTCAGGATGCTCTCGGCCGACGCGCCGCGCCCATGCGTGAGAATGAGGGCGCCGCGCGCCGTGGCCAGTGGCGCTCCACCGGTCACGATCGGTTGTCCCTGGTGCGGGCCGTTGCTGCTGGTGCCGGTCGTACTCATGCCAATCCCTCTGGTGTCGGGTGGTCGATCATCGTGACGGCCTACGCCTGCAGCGGCTGCAAGTCGCGCTGGATCTGCTCGCGGTCGGTTTCGAGCCATGCCGGGAGCCGGAGCTCCGTCCCCAGTGAGGCGACCTCCTCGTCGATCGAGAAGCCGGGGCCATCGGTGGCCACCTCGAGCAGCAGGCCATCCGGGTCGCGGAAGTAGATCGAGTGGAAGTATGTCCGGTCCATCACCGGCGAGACTGACACACCTAACGATAGCAGGTGCTCGCGCCACGCCAGCTGCTCGTCCTGCGACGAGGCCCGGAAGGCGAGGTGATGGGTCTGCCCCACGCCACCGCGTGCCGCACGCCCACCCTTCGGCCAACCGAAGAAGGTCAGCGCCGAGTGTGGCTTGACCTCGGTGCCGTCGTACGAGGCCCAGAACCAGTGCTTGGTGTTGGGGTCGTCCTGGTTGAACGACTTCTTCACCAGCTTGAGCCCGAGGGCGCTGTCGTAGAAGTCGTTGAGCCGCTCCAGGTCGCTCGTGATCGCCGAGACGTGGTGGATCCCCTCCAACGCCATGTCGGGGGTGATGACCGGGACCGGCTCCGGATGCGTGCGGGCGGCAATCGCCGCCTCGTCGCGCGCGCCGCGAATCTCGGCGCTCGTGGGCGGGGCCAGTTCGAGCCTGCCTAACGCCTCGATCGGTTCGTCCACGGCGTAACCGGGGCCGCGCGTCGCGATCTCCAGCACCTGGCCGTCCGGATCGCGGAAGTAGATCGAGCGGAACCAGCCGCGGTCGAAAGGACCGCTCACCGCGAGGCCGGCGTCGTTGAGCCGGCGCTTCCACTTGAGCTGCGCCTCGGGGGTGGCGACGCCCAGGGCGAGGTGGTGCACGCCCCCCACCCCCCAGTGCCCCTGCGGGAGGTTCCCCCACTCGAAGAAGGTAAGGATCGTCCCCGGGGCGCCGGTGGCGTCACCGAAGTACAGGTGGTACGACGACGGATCGTCGAAGTTGACGGTGCGCTTCACCAGCCCGACACCGAGCAGGTCGCGATAGAACGCCAACGTGCGGCGGGCGTCGGACGACACCATCGTCACGTGGTGGAAGCCTGAGGTGGCGAGCGTGGTCATGCGGTGCTCCTGCTGGTGGTGCGTGAACGGTCGTGGGTGGGGCATCGAGCCGGGGTCATTCTCTCACAACTGAGATATCTACCGACACGAATACGGCAGGGGGTGCATTCGGTTCCCCACGCCTCGATTGCGGCTACCGGTCGCTGGCCGAATCGATCGACGCGGCGGCGAGTCCGAGTTGCTTGAGGAGGCGAGCGGCGTCGCGCTGCTCGCGCTCCTGGAGGCCCTGCATGGCGCGGGTGATGCGAGCGGCGTGACGCGGGAAGATGCGGCGCATGAGGCGCGTCCCCTCGCGCGTGAGGGCGGCGTACCGCGCGCGGCGGTCTTCGGGACAGTCGCGGCGCTCCACGAGTCCCTTCTCGACGAGGCGATCGACGAGGAAGGTGATTCCGCCGCTGGAGACGAGGATCCGCTTCTGGATCTCGCCGAGGAGCGTTTGCCCGCGATGATGGAGCAGCTCGAGGACGGCGAACTCCCCGATCGACAGCCCGTCGGCTCGCACGTCGGCCGCCGCCTGCTCGTTGACGGCGGCGTAGGCGCGAGCCAGGGTGACCCAGAGCTTGAGGGCCAGTTGCTGGTCGGCGGGGAGGTCGGCGGTGGACGCCGGCGCAGGCTCCTTGAGTTTCGGCATATATCTTAGTTGTAAGATATTGCCGTATCCCGGCGCGTCAATCACGACTGGTCCCGCGGCGAGCGGCGGGCTATTGTCTCCCCCCATTCCTCACCCGCCAGGGAGTCGTCCATGTCGTCGCCGGAGATCACGCACCACCCGTGGAGTGACGTGCCGCTCGAGACACTCACGCCTCACATCTCGCGCAAGGTCATCACCGGCGACGGGATGATGATCGCCCAGGTGTTCCTCAAGCAGGGGGCGATCGTGCCGCGGCACCAGCACCATAACGAGCAACTGACCTACATCCTCGAAGGGTGCCTGCGCTTCTACCTGGGCGAGGACGAATCGCGCGTGCAGGACGTGCGCGCGGGGGAGGTGCTGCACATTCCGTCGTGGGCCTGGCACAAGGCCGAGGCGCTGGAGGACACGCTCGACGTGGACATCTTCAACCCACCGCGCGAGGACTGGCTCAACAAGACCGACGACTACCTGCGCAGCGGCAACAAGTAGCCGCAGGCCTAACGCGGCGTGCGGCGGCGATGCAGGACGTGACGCGCCGCCGACACGAGGGCGATGGCGACACCGGCCATGATGAGCCATCCGCCGAGCTTCGTCTGGTTGGCATGGAAGTCGGTACGCGCCACCCAGGTCTCGCCGAGCGGCGGCGGATAGGTCCCGTTGGACAGCGAGGTCAGGGCGCTGCGCCCCACGAAGAAGAGGGCCACCCCCCCGACGAGGAGAAGTGCGGACGCGGCATCGAATAGTCGATCCTCGAAGCGGACCACGGCGGTCGGCGACGTCGCACGGTCGGGTGCAGGCGGAACGGCGGGGGTGGACGAAAGCGACACGGACGGTTGGGCGGTCGGGGGATGAAGTCCGGGCCGCGAACTGCACGGCCCGAGCGCTGAGAAGGCGGGCGACTGAGCGGGACGCGACAGTCGGCCCGCAGGGGGACGCGTTTCAGCCTGCGCCCTCCAGAGGACGATACTCGCGGCCTGAGGGCACGCGTGACGCCGACGTGACGGCGGTCGCTATCGTAGCGATCCCTCCGTCACGACGCGAAGACGTTGCGGCGCAACGCGTTGCCCTCGCCAGCCCCCGCTCGTCCTTACCGGTGATGCCTCCTCAGCCCCCCAGCCGCCCCTCGTCGAAGGCTCGCGCCCTGTCGGCCGTTGCCCTCGCCGTGGTGGTCGTCGCCGCGGCGAGTCGTGCCGTGACAGCGGGCGAAGTCGGGTCCTTCGGAAACCCCGTCGCCCCGCCCCCACCCCGCGCGGAACTCGTGAACGTCCCCGTCGTGAGCAACGGCGCGGTGTCGTCTGCCGCCATCGACTTCGATTCGCTCAGCGGACGATCGGGAGACCTGCGGCTGCGGATCTTCACCCCCGGCGAGTTCGACGCCTATCCCGCCCTGCTGGAGCATCTGGGCGACGGCATCCGGACCCCCGGCGTGCACGGGGTGAATGCGGGCGGCGACGACGCGACGTTCGCCTTCGTGACGTTGACCCCCTGGCAGCGCAAGCTGGGGAGCTACGTGAACGGCTATCACCTGGGGTTCTGGCCCGGCGAGCGACGCTCGGTCACGGAGCAGTATGAGAATCCCGACGGCTTCATCGAGGTAACGCGCGAGAGCGCGGACACGCGTCTCTCCACGCACTTCACGCTGCGCGACTTCCTCACGCACGACCAGGCGACCGTCTGGCCCAAGTACGTCGTCCTGCGCGAAGACCTGCTCGACAAGCTCGAGCTCGTCCTCGACGCCCTGCAGTCCTTCGGCGTCGCCACGCAACATGTGGTCGTCCTCTCCGGCTTCCGCTCACCGCAGTACAACTCGCGCGGGGCGGGCGAAGGAATGGCCCGCTCGAGCCGGCACCAGTTCGGCGACGCAGCCGACATCATCATCGACGCCAATCGCGACGGTCGCATGGACGACCTCAATGGCGACGGACGCGTCGACTTCTCCGACGTTCAAGTCCTCGACCGCGCGGTGGGGCTGGTCGAGCACAAGCATCCGGACCTGGTGGGTGGGCTCGGACTCTATCACGAAACGGGGCCGAGCGGGCCGTTCGCGCATATCGACGTCCGCGGGACGCGAGCGCGCTGGACCAACGGAGGGCGCCGGGCGACCCGCGCCGCCGGGGCCGGCTGGGGGAATGTGACGAGTTCGGTAGCTCGACCGTCTGGTGCGTGTCAGGCGGACGGCGCTATGGCCGTCCTCTGCCAGGGGCGCCGGTAGGCGGCAAACCTGCAGGGGACGGGCCTAGCAAACGCAATGGGCGACGCGCAAGCGTCGCCCATTGTGTTTGTGGAAGACCGGAAGACGAGTTCGATGTCAGCGGTACAGCGACTGTGTGCGCGAGCGCGCGAGTACGGCGCTAGAGGATCGGTATCTCGTCTTCCCGTCTTCCCGTCTTCCCGTCCTCCCTCACCAGACAATACGTCCATTCGTCGCAGACCTGTCCTTCCTTGATCGCGGCCTTTCGCGCGAGGTACGCCAGGGTGAAGCCGGCCTTCTCGAGGACGCGCGCCGATTCGGGGTTGTAGGTGAAGACGGCGGCGGTGAGATGCTGCAACTCCGTGGTGGCCCAGATCCAGTCGACGAAGCCGCGCACCGCCTCGGTCGCGAGCCCCCTCCCCCGCCACTCCGCGCCTAACCAGTAGCCCACCTCGGCACGCACCCGGTTGATATCGACGTCCGGGATGCAGGCGATGCCACCGACCACCTGGTCGTCGACGGCGATGGCGAAGTTCTGCTCGGGATGCTCGCCGGTGGCGCGTGCGATGAAGGCATCGGCATCGGCGCGCGCGTAGGGGTGCGGGAATCGGTCGCGCACCATGCGCCAGATCGAGCGATCGTTGGCGATGCTGGCAAGGCGCTCGGCGTCCGCGGGGCGCCAGGAGCGGATGGAGCAGCGGTCGAGGGGGAGTTCCATGGGTACGTGAGGGGGATTCGCGCCGCACGGGGCGGTGGAGACGTTCGTGCGACGGTTCCCCCAACCTCGGGGGGAGGTGCGTGGATGTCCAGCGTCGCTCAGAGCGCGCGCGTGTTGCTTGTGCCCGGCAGGGGTGCGGCTACATTCGCGCGCTGCGGCCGTGCGCCCGTGGAGACGCCGTGGGGCATCACCGGCCGGTCGTTCCCCCGTTCAGGTCCGAGGAATCACGATGGCGATGCATCTTCCCGGTCGCGACGACCGACGCGCCCACCGCCGGCTGGCGTGGCGTGCGCTGCAGCTGACGGCCCTGATCACGCTGACGGGCGCGACGCTCGAGGCGCAGGCGGTCGCCGTCACGGCCCAGCGCGTCTTCGATGGCACGAAGATGCTCGCCAACGCGGCGGTGGTCGTGGAGGGGGGGCGCATCACCAGCGTGGGGGCGCTGCCGGCCGGCTTTCGCGGGGCGCGCTACGACCTGGGCAACGCAACGCTGATGCCGGGACTCATCGACGTGCACACGCACCTGACGTGGTACTTCAACGCGCAGGATCGTTTTCACACGAACAGCGACGGCGAGACGCCGGGCCAGGGGGCGATTGCGGCATCGGCCAATGCGTATGCCACGTTGATGTCGGGGATCACGACGACGCAGTCGCTCGGCTCTCCCGAGGACCGGGACCTGCGCGACGCGATCAATCGCGGTGCGCTTCCCGGCCCGCGCCTGCTGACGTCACTCGGCTCGCTGAGCGAGGCGAGCGGGACGCCCGACGAGCTGCGGGCCAAGGTGCGCGCCTTCAAGGCGCGTGGGGCCGACGTCATCAAGCTCTTCGCCTCCAAGTCGATACGCGACGGTGGGGGCCAGACGATGACCGACGCGCAGCTGCAAGCGGCGTGCGACGAAGGCCACACACTGGGACTTCGCGTCCTGGTCCACGCCCACGCGGCCGAGGCGATGACGGCGGCGGTGAACGCCGGGTGCGACCAGATCGAGCACGGGATCTTCGCCACCGACGAGGTGCTGCAGCTGATGGTGCAGAAGGGGACCTATCTCTCGCCGCAGTGCGGGCTCGTGTTCCGCAACTACCTCGACAACCGCGCGAAATACCAAGGCATCGGCAACTACAACGACGTCGGGTTCAAGTCGATGGAGGAGTCGATGCCGCTGGGGATCGCGACGGTCCGCAAGGTGACGCAAACGAAGGGGCTCAAGGTCGTCTTCGGGACCGATGCGGTGGCGGGGGCGCACGGGCGCAACGTGGAAGACCTCATCTGTCGCATCAACGAAGCGGGGCAGCCGCCGCTGGAGGCGCTGCACGGGGCAACGACGCTGGCCGCGCAGTCGCTGCGCCTGGCCGACTCGTTAGGGACGCTGGCGCCGCGGATGCTGGCCGACCTGGTCGCGGTGCCTGGCGACGTCACGCGCGACGCGACGGCGCTGCGCCGCGTCTTCTTCGTCATGAAGGGGGGGCGCGTCTTCAGGAACGAGCGGAGCCAATGACCGTGCCTCGATGTGTTCGCGACGCTGTGCTGCTGGCGGTGCTCGTTCCGGCAGCCGCAACGGCACAAGGGGCGGGACGGCTGGTGGAGTGGCCCACGTACGGCGGCGACGCCGGCGGCATGAAGTACTCGACGCTGGCCGACGTCCACCGTGGCAATGTGTCGGCGCTGGCGCCGGCGTGGCGCTGGAACACCGGTGATGCGGCCAGCCCGCCCGCCGATTCGGGGCGGCCGGCACGCCCGGGGAACTTCCAGGCGACGCCGTTGATGATCAACGACACGCTCTACCTGCCGACTCCGCTGAACGTGGTCGTCGCGCTCGATGCCTCCAGCGGGCGGGAGCTGTGGCGCTTCGATCCCGGCGCCTATCGCGCCGGGCAGCCGTCCAACGGGACGGGGTTAGTGCATCGCGGCGTGGCGGCATGGAGCGATGGGCACTCGCGCCGGATCTTCATCAACTCGCGCTGGCGCCTCATTGCGCTCGACGCCGCGACGGGGAAGCCGATTCCCTCCTTCGGGAGCAACGGTGAGGTCGACCTCACGGCCCAACTCGACCGCGCGGTGAACCGCCGGCACTACACGAACACGTCGCCGCCGGTGGTGTGGGGCGATCTGGTCATCCTTGGCAACGGCGTCGGTGACCGGCTGGCCTACAAGGGCGATCCGCCCGGCGACGTGCAGGCGTTCGACGTGCGGACGGGGCGGCGCGTGTGGGCCTTTCGCACCGTCCCAGTCGCTGGCGAGGCCGGGAACGAGACATGGGAGCAGAACTCGTGGCGCTTCACGGGGCACACCAACGTGTGGGCGCCGTTCACCGTGGACTCGGCGCGCGGGCTGGTCTACCTCCCGGTCGGAACGCCGTCCAACGACTGGTATGGTGGGCGCCGTCCGGGGGCCAACCTGTTCGGCGAGGCGATCGTCGCGCTCGATGCGCGGACGGGGACGCGAGTGTGGCACTACCAGCTGGTGCACCACGGGCTGTGGGACTACGACCTCCCCGCCCCGCCTAACGTGGTGACGATCCGGGCGGGGGCGCGGCGCACTGACGCCGTCGTCGTCCCGACCAAGCAGGGATGGATCTTCGCTTTCGATCGGGTGACGGGGAAGCCGCTGTGGCCCATCGAGGAGCGCGCGGTCCCACCGAGCGACGTGCCGGGGGAGCGGGCGTGGCCCACGCAGCCGGCGCCGTCGAAGCCGAAGGCGTTCGCGCAGCAGGGGTTTGGCGCGGACGACGTCATTGCCTTCACGCCCGCGGTGAAGGCGGCGGCGCTCGCGCAGCTGCAACTCTTTGTCAGCGGGCCGCTTTACACCCCGCCCTCGCTCAAGGGGACGATCACGAACCCGGGGGCGATCGGGGGGGGGGGATGGGGGGGAGCCGCCTTCGACCCCGAGACCAACCTGCTGTACGTCAAGGCGACCAACTCGCCCGCGCTGTGGAAGCTCGCGCGCCGCGCCACGCCGTCCGACACCAACGACAACGACTACTTCACCGACCTCGGGGGATCGTCGTTAGGGGTGGTGGTGCCCGGCTTCGAGAAGGACGCGGCCGGGAAGCCGGTTCCGCCGCTCCCGATCAACAAGCCGCCATATGGGACGCTCACCGCGATCGATCTCGCGACGGGGGAGACCCGGTGGCAGGTACCGCTGGGCGACACGCCGTCGGTGCGCACGCACCCGGCGCTGGCGGGGGTTACGCTGCCACCGGCGTTAGGCGTCGCCGGTTCACCGGGTCCCCTGGCGACGCGCGGGGGGCTGGTCTTCGCATCGGGGGGCGGGAACACGCTGTACGCCTTCGACGCGCGTGACGGCCGGGTGCGGTGGTCGCACGATCTGGGGACCATGGGGTATGCCAACCCCATGACCTACCGGACGCGCGCGGGGCGGCAGTTCGTAGTGATTGCCACCGGTGCGGGGGCGAACACGTCGTTGCGGGCGTTCGCGCTGCCGTAGCGTTCCGACCGGGCGACTGCCGGCGCAGCCGGCGGGGAATGGCGCCGCGCCCTGCGCGGCGCTTTCTTCTTGGCCGACCATGGAAACTCTCCTGAGCATCGCCCTGGGCCTCGGGCTCGCCGCCGCGGCGGGGCTGCGCGTCTTCGTTCCCGTCTTTGGCGCCAGCCTCGCGGCGCACCTGGGGGTGCTCCCGCTGTCGCCGAGCTTTGCCTGGGTGGGAACGTTGCCGGCACTCATCGCCTTCGGGACGGCGACAGCGCTGGAGATCGGTGCGTACTACGTCCCTTGGCTCGACCATGCGCTCGACGTCGTCGCCTCGCCGGCCGCGGTGATCGCCGGCGTCGTCGCCAGCGCGGCGGTGATCACCGACCTGCCGCCGCTCGTCACGTGGGCCGTCGCGCTCATCGGCGGTGGCGGGGCTGCCGGGATCGTGCAGATGCTCTCCGTGGGGGCGCGGGTCAAGTCGGCGGTCACCACCGGTGGGCTCGGCAATCCGGTGGTCGCCACCGGGGAAACGGTGGGAGCGATCGCGCTCACCGCGATGACGCTCCTCGTGCCGCTGGTCGCGCTCGTCGTCTGTATCGTGTTTGTCTTCCTGCTCGCGCGGTTCGTGTGGCGGCGGCGGAACCGCAGCGCCGCCACATCGTCCTGACCCTTTCACGCTTCGGAGTTCTTGATGCGCCGCCCCTTTGCCGCACTCGCCGGGTTCATCGTCGCCGCGGTCACCAGCGCCGACGCCGTACCGTTGCAGGCACAGGCCACGCGCCAGACCGATGCGGATCACTACACGCGCTATGAGTTGCTGGCGCCCGGGTCGGCCAAGTTCCGCATCATCTACGAAGTCACGGCGACGACGGCGGGGGCGACGGCGTACTTCAATCCCATCCGAAAGGGGAGCGTCGCGACCGACGAGGCGGTCTTCGACCGCATGACCGGCGCCCCGCTGCGCTTCGATGTCGTGAACGGAATGGTGGCGCGGGCCGGCGGCGTGCTGGGCGCCGACTCGACGCAGGAGTACATCCGCGTCACGCTGGCGCGCGCGGTGCCGTCGGAGGGCGAGGGACGCATCCGCATCGACAAGACCTACGAGGATGCGCGCAGCTACATCGCCGGGGGCGACTCGGTGCTGTTCGTCCGCCCGTTAGGCATCCGCAAGAACGCCGTCGTCCTGCCAGCCGGCTACGAGCTGGAGTCGGTGAACTACCCGTCGCAGGTGATCCGTGAAGACGACGGACGCATCGCGGTGTCGTTCATCAACACGGGCGTGGGCGAGGTGCCGTACGTGGTGAAGGGACGTCGCGCGACGAGGGCGTCCGCGGGGCGCGCCGCGGCGGGCCAGACGTCACGCCTCTCGGAGCGGGCCCACCAGGATCGGGAGATCGTGTACTTCCTGCAGCAGCCGGAGACGCACGCTTTCGACTTGTACCACGACTACACGGAATCGCGTCCGGGAATCGACAAGTACCTCAACATCGTGCGCGCCGGGAGCAAGGCATCGCGCCCCTCGGCGCGTGTCCTCGACACCGGCGACGAGCTCCCCGTGCGCACGCTCAAGGGCAACGCCATCTCGCAGGCGCGCATCGACATCGGCCAGGCCGTGACCGCTGAGACCGAGGTGGTGGTGATCGACTTTCCCGCTCCCCGGGCGGGGGAGTCGAGGCGCCTGCGCATCACCGAGACGTACACCGATCCGGCGCGCTACACGCTCACGGGCGACACGCTGGTCTGGGATCGCGCCTTCGGGCGGCCGTCGAACGCGATGGTGCTGCCGGCGGGATGGGCGCTGGCCAACTGCTCCGTGCCGGCGACGGTCTCGCGCACCGACGATGGGCGGGTGCGGCTCGACTTCGTCAACCAGCGGAATGACGAGATCGCGGTGTACCTGACGGCGGTGCGGCGCTAGCTCGCACCGCCGTCAGCCCCACGACTCACGGCACGATCTTCGTCACCTTGAACGGATCGCGCACCGGATCGTTGGCCGGCGCCAGCTTGCGCGAGGCCTGCACCATACGCTCCACCTCACTCATGAGCTTCTCGTTGTTCATGACGACGCCGTCCTTGATGGTGTGCACGATCCCCTTGGTGCGGATCATCTTGCCATTCGCGTCGAGCGTGAGGTCGCCGAAGGAGTACATGAACTTGAGGTTCGCCGCCGGGTTGCCATCGACCAGCAACAGGTCGGCCTTGTAGCCCGGGCGCACGAGCCCGAGCTGCGGCTCGAGCAACGTCTGCGCCGAGTTGTACGTGGCGGTCTTGAGGACCTCGAGGGTGTGCATCCCGGTCTCGCGCTGCAGTTGCAGCTCACGGATCGAGGAGAAGCCCGGGGTGGCCCAGATGTAGTTGTCGTCGGTGCCGAACGCGACGCGCCCGCCGCGCTTGTTGAACGCGTAGATCAGGTCGCCCCACAGGCGGAAGGCCGACGTCCAGTAGTACTCGTCGTCGCTCGTCCAGTCATAGTGGAACGCGCCATGGTACGCCGGGTTCGGCATGTTCCAGTTCCACAGCGCCTGGTGCGTGTACTTGTCCGTCCACGGGAGCGACGTCGCGCGGACCATGTCACGATTGGCCTCGTACACTACGCGCGTGGGGAGCATCGTAACGCCGCACTTCACCAGCGAGTCGGCGACCTCGGTCAGGAGGCGCTCCCGGTTGGTGTAGGTCCAGACCTTCCCGGCCTCGCGGAAGCGGTCGTTCTCGTTGCCGTAGTTGTAGTTGCGCGGGAAATCCTGCGTCTTGTTGTCGAGCGCCGACTCGGCGTACCCGTAGTGGTGCTCGATCATCGTGATCCCGGCGCACGCCGCCTTCACGGCCTGCGTCACCGCGGTGTTGGAGGGCTGCAGGTGGAACGAGGTGATCATCCCGTTCTCCTTGGCCGCCTTGGCAATGGCCGTCACCAGCTCCAGCGACCAGCCTAACGGGTCCATCGAGATGACGCGGGTGCCGTTGGTCGCCATCGCCTTGACGACCTGCGGCGCGAGGGCCGGGTCGTCGAGCTGGCGCCGGGTGAACGACGTCCCGGCGCCGTAGCCCACCAGCGGGAACATGCGCGGGGCGACGATCTCGTTGGCGGCGCTCTTCTTCGCCTCCGACATCCCGTCGGCAAAGCCACGATCGGCGGCGTTCACCATGGTGGTGACGCCCATCGCGAGCTTGAGGTAGTAGACGTACTCGATCTCTTCGGGGAGCGTGCGAATGTGCGTGTGCAGGTCGATCATCCCCGGCATCACGTACTTCCCCTCGGCCTCGATGATGCGATCCCCGGTCAGGCGTGTTCCGGCGCCGCGTCGCTCGGCGGCGACCGGGTCGAAGGGGACCATCTGCGTGATCATGTTCCCCTCGATCATGATGTCGTAGGGGCCGGCCGGCGGTCCACCGTGGCCCGGGATGACCATCGCGTTCCGGATCACGAGCGACTTGTACGGCCCCTGCGCGAGGTCGCCGAAGGTACGGGTGACGACGGCGGGGGCCGCGGTGGGCGGTGCCGCGGGGCGTTGCTGCGCCGACGCGAGCGAGACGAGCGCGGGCGACAACAGGGCGGCAACGGCCAGCGGTTGGGCAAGGCGCGCAGCGCGCGAAGAGCAGGGCGACATGGGCAGCGGATCGGGAGAGGTGGCGAACGTCGGTGGGGGCGTGGGGCGGCGCCGGGAGAGGCTACGGTTCCAACGTGGGTGGGGGAAGGAGCGTTGGGGGGGGGCGGGAGCGCACGCGACGCCTCCCCACCTCGCTACTTCAGCGCCGCGTACACGAGCGTCTTGAACGTATCGCCCAGCGCCACCGGCGCACCGAAGGTGTTGGTGTAGACGAGCGCGACGAGACGCTCCTTGGGATCGGCCCAGTACGTCGTGTTGAACGCCCCGCCCCACTCGAACGAACCGGCCGAGAGCGGCGACTGCGCGTCACCGTCGGTCGTCTCGAGCCCGAAGCCGAGACCGAACTTGGGTTCGAGCGCCGCGACATGATTCGTGAGCATGAGCTCCACCGTCTTGCGACCGACGAGTCGCACGCCGTCCAATTCGCCCCCGTTGAGGAAGAGCTGCAGGAAGCGCGCGTAGTCGCTCGTGGTCGAGACCAGCCCGCCGCCACCGGAGAAGTACGTCACGCGACGCAGTGGAAAGTCGGGGTGCGTGAGGCCGCCGTCCTGTGCGTGCCAGCCGACCAGCGTGTCGTCCTTCATCTGGTGCAAGGCGACCAGTCGCGCCTGACGGTCGGCGGGGAGGGCGAACCAGGTGTCCTTCATCCCCAGCGGGTCGAAGATGCGCGTCCGCAAGAAGGTGTCGAAGGGCATCCCCGACCAGAGCTCGACCAACCGCCCGAGCACGTCGATCGAGAGCGAGTAGCGCCACTCGGTCCCCGGGTCGCTGTGCAACGGGAGCTTCGCCAGCGCCTCGATGCGCTCAGCGAGCACGTCACCCTCACGCCCCAAGGCGGTGAGCCCCGCCTTGGCGTAGATGGCCTTGAATTCGTCGCTCCCGATGTCGGCGTAGTCGAGCCCCGAGGTGTGCGTGAGCAACTGACGGATAGTCATCCGTCCCTTTGCGGGACGTGATTCGTAGCTCGAGTCGGCGGGATTGAACTTGGTGAGGACGGTGCGCTTGGCGAATGAGGGGAGGTAGCGGCTGACCGGATCGTCGAGCTGGAAGCGTCCTTCTTCCCAGAGCATCATCACGGCAAGTGAGGTGATGGCCTTGGTCTGCGAGGCGATGCGGAAGATGTCGTCGGTGCGCAGCGCCTCGGGCTTGCCGAGTTCGCGAACCCCCCACGCCTTGTGGTAAGCGACCTGCCCGTCCTTCACGAGCATCACCACAGCGCCCGGGATCTGGCGCTGGGCGACGAGCGACTCGATCCAGCTGTCGATCCGCGCCAGGCGATCGGGGTGGAAGGCCGCGGCCGCGCGCGAGACGGCTCCGGGGCGCGACGACGTGACAGCGGGGCGGGATGGTACGGCCGCGCCCTGCGCGGCCAGCCCGAGCGGGTGGACGATAGCGGCGATAGCGAGGAGCGAACGAACGATGTGGCGCGAATGCATAGCGAAGTAACGGAGGGGAGGTGTGCGAAGGCCGCGGCGCTCGCGACGCGGTGTGAAAGATTCGGAGTCGGGCACGGGATGCGACGTCGTGCGGGGCGCTGCCCTAGCGCTTGGCAGCGGCTGCGGCCTTGGGCCTGGTCTTCGCCTTCGTCACGCCCGCCGGCATGGGCGTCCCCTGCGGGATCGCCTGCCCGTCGTGGCGCGGTTCGCTGGCGCCGAAGTTGACGCCGTCTGGCAGGCGCATCACGGCCTGCCCCCAACCAAAGACGGAGGAGCGCGGGCCCACATCGCGCACGTCATGACCGAGCGCCTTGAGCTCGGCGCGCACGCTGGCGGGGACGAGCGTCTCGACGTTCACGTCGCAGCCGTCGAACGACGACTTGGAGAAGCGCCCGGCCTCGAGCGCCTGCTGCAGCGTCATGCCGTAGTCGGCGATGTTGGAGACGAATTGCGCATGCGCCTGCGACTGGTTCCACCCGCCCATGATCCCGAAGCCGATGCGGACGCCATCCTTCTCCATGAAGGCGGGGATGATCGTGTGCAGCGGGCGCTTGCGCGGGGCGAGGACGTTCACCGCGGTGCTGTCGAGCGAGAAGAGCGACCCACGGTTGTGCAGCAGGACGCCGGTGCCGGGGGCGGTGAAGCCGGAGCCAAACTCGGAATAGATGGACTGGATGAGCGAGACGATGTTGCCGTCCTTGTCGACGACGGTGAGGTAGATCGTCTCGCTCCCGGTGAGGCCGCTCACCGACTCGTACTGGGCCGGTGAAACGCTGCAGGCCGCCCTCGACGGATCAATCGCCTTCGCGCGCTCGGCGGCGCGCGACTTGTCGAGCATCGCGGCGACCGGCACGGAGGTGAAGTGGGGATCGGCCGTGTACCGGAGCATGTCGGCGTAGGCCAGCTTCTTGGCCTCGATCATCGTGTGCATCGCCTTCGTGCTGTGGAACCCCCACTCCTTCATCGGGAAGCGCTCCATGACGTTCAGCATCATCAGGGCGGCGATGCCCTGCGTGGGGGCGGGGAGTTCGCTCACCGTCCAGCCGCGATACGTCGTGCTGATGGGGGTGACCCAGTCGGGTTGCAGCTCACGGAGGTCGTCGAGGGCCATCGTCCCCCCTTCCTCCTTCGAGAGGCGCACGATGGCTTCAGCCACGGGGCCGGTGTAGAAGCCGTCGCGTCCACGCTCGGCGATGCGGCGCAGGGTCTTCGCGAGGTCGGGGTTGCGGAAGACGTCGCCTTCCTTCGGGGCGCGCGCGCCATCGAGGAGGAAGGTGGCCCTGGTGTAGGCGTTGGCGGAGAGCTTGGTGACGGCGCTCCCCCACATGCGCGCGACCTGTTCGGTGACCGGAAAGCCGTGCTCGGCGTAGTGGATGGCCGGGGCCAGGAGCGTGGGAAAGCCTAACGTGCCGAAGCGGTCGTGCAGCGCCTGCCACCCCGACACCGCGCCCGGGACGGTCACGGTGTGGATGCCGCGCGGCATGCTGGTGTGTCCCTGCGCGCGCAGCATCGGCGCGTTGAGCCCCTTGGGGGCCCATCCGGCGGCGTTGAGTCCGTGCAGCGTCCGCGTCCTGGCATCATAGACGATGGCAAACAGGTCGCCGCCGATGCCGTCGCCCGAGGGTTCGGTGAGGGCGATGACCGCGTTGGCGGCGATGGCCGCGTCGATCGCGTTGCCTCCCATCTCGAGGATCTGTGTCCCGGCCTTGGCGGCGAGCGGCGAACTGGAGGCGACGATGCCCAGGGTGGTGGTGACCATGGAGCGCCCCACCACGGGGAGCGGCGCGCCCTGCGCGTCGGCAGCGGAGGAAGACATGAGGGGCGCGAGGGCGAGGGCAGCGACGACGATCAGGCGGCGGTGACGCCAACGGATATGAGGGGTCATCAGGCGACAATCGAGCCCGGTCGCGTCGCCGTCAAGGCGCGGCCGTCAGCTCATTCGCGCCACACACGGGTACGTGCGTCGTCGGACGCTGGTGCGCGCGTCGTCGGGTGCTGGTGAGCGCGACCAGCGGTCGCTAGCCTTCCCGCCCGACTGCGTCCGCCCCCCCTGCCGCACCCTCGCCACCCCATGCCTCGTCGACCCAACCTGGACGCGCTCCGCGCCGCGCCGGTGCGCACGCCCCCGCTCACGGCGTACACCCCCGCCGAGCGGCGCCTCATCGCGACGCTGCGGACCCCTCGACAGGTGCAACGGTACCTTCGGTCCCTTCCGTACAACTGGGAGCACACGCTACGGAGCTTTCGCGGCGCGGTGGCCGCCGGGCGGGCCCACTGCCTCGAGGCCGTCCTGTTCACCGCGACCGTCCTGGCGCATCACGGATACCCGCCGACGGTGCTGGACATCGAATCGGACGACGGGCTCGATCACGTCCTCTTCCTCTATGAGCGCGACGGCAAGTGGGGGACGGTCGCTCGCTCGCGCGATTTCGGGCTGCATGGGCGCCCGCCGGTCTTTCGGACGATCCCGGCGCTGGTGGCGAGCTACCGGGACGCGTACGTCGACGGGACGG
>Ga0116177_10001468_pt1 | contig 17442 bp, 13 predicted proteins | sample AD_STIC10_MetaG_FD_89750 | JGI IMG/M metagenome (GOLD analysis project Ga0116177, IMG submission 89750) | Active sludge microbial communities of municipal wastewater-treating anaerobic digesters from USA - AD_STIC10_MetaG | ecosystem: Engineered > Bioreactor > Anaerobic > Digestate | place: USA... | reverse complement strand
GCCCGCTGCAAAGGCCAGGCGTGCCCCGGCGCGCCCGCGCCTCGCGAGATTCGCGAAATCCACCATGACCTCGGCCCCAAGAGGGAATCCGAGCACAGTCGCGTCCACTCCCTCCCCGCTCCACCTCGGCAAGGCGTTCACTTCGCCTCTGCGCGGGGTGTTTATGTAGACAGCTATCTGCGCATCCTGCCCGTAGAACGCCTCGAACCCGCCTTCGCACGTCAGGCGCACGTACAGATTCTCAGTGTCTACGCCCACTCGCAGCGACGCGAAGACGGATGAGGCGCCATTCTCCCCGTCGCCGCGATAGAACGAGGCCTTCTCCCACTCGCCCCAACCTACCATGCCGTCCATGACGGCGTCCTTCATGATGCCGGTTATCTTGTCATCAGCCACAGCGGGCCGCTTCGGGATGATCGGCAGGTAGAGATATCCCGGAACGGGCACGTCCAGGTAGCTGTAGACGTTCTGCAGATGGATTCTGAACAGCTCGTCGAAAGCTTCATCGTTTCCGGACGACTGATCGTCGCCATACCACCAGAACCAATCGGAGCCTTCCGCTGCGAACATCTCATCCCACGCGCGCGCCAGCTGCCCGCTGGGTGGTTCGCACGCGGCATCGCATCCCGCATCGCACGCGCCGTCTCCGGCCGTAGCCTCGGCGAGCGCCTTGCGCGCCTTGGCGAGATAGTCCCAGGCACGGTTCTCCTCCACCTCGCCTATCCATGTCTCCAGATTATCGGAAATCCATGAACCGGTGTGGAGCACTGGAATGAGCTCGGTGGCGGGATTGACGGCCAGATACTCCTCAACCGTCACCGCCCGCAAATCGGGGTCAGTATTCATGGCATCATACAGCGTGTGCAGGAACTCCTTGCCGTCGTTAGCATAGTACTCCCAGCAGTTCTCACCGTCGAGAGCGATGGTTACAATATGCGGCCCAGCGACTCCCGTGAGGTCCGCCTTGACCTTCTTCAGGTAGCCTACCAGGTCGCGCGCTGCCGCCCGCCCGGTCATACCGGAGTAACTGAAGCCTATCTTGTCGGAAAGCACGATATCCCGGAACAGGATAGTCACCTGCTTGCCGTCTTCCTCAACTATGTATGGACGATAGAGCAGGTCCGGCCTAACGACATTCCCGGCCCCGTCCCGCAAGGCCACCCCGAGCGACCTCGCAAGCACTCCTTCGCTCGACACCATCCAGTCGAATCCGGCGCCATTCACTATGTCTACTACCGCCTGCCCCACTGCCTGCTCCGATGGCCACAGCCCGCGCGGCGCCATTTCGAAATGCGACTTGTAGGAATCCACCGCCAGACCCAGCTGAGCCTCGACATCTTCCGGGCGCGCGAACCGCTCCCGAGGCAGATCCGATTTGGGGCTAGCTATTCTCGCAAGGTCAGTATCGTAGAGCAGCGGCATGATGGGGTGGTAAAACGGCGTGGTCGTGACCTCGATTTGCCCGGTCTTCTGCATCTCCCTGTAGAGCGGAATCACCTCGCGGATGATCTGGGCGTGCTTCGCGGTAACGAGCTGCTTATCGGCCTCGGTGAATACCCGTGCCTTTTGCACAAGGCCCTTCATGGCCGGATCGTCTTCGATGAAGTCGGGGTCGAGCCATGCCAGGTTGAACCATACCTGCAGATCCCTGAAGTCCTGCTCGGTGTAGTTCGCTATTGCCCGGGCGATAGACTCGTCATCCGCCGAAGTGCCCCGCAGTTGGAGCAACTCCCAGTAGCGAGGGTATCTCTTGATGATGTTATCCCAATTCGCATCGAAGAAGCGCCTGAGTATGAAGTCCTTGTCGTCCTGCGTCAGCTCGCCGGCGGGTTTTTCGGTCAGGATTAGCTGAATGTCTTTCGCGCCGGCGGAATACTCGTCTAGCTGCTTGATCAAGGACGGAACAAGGTTGAACGTCGCATGCACATTGGGATAGCCTTTGAGCATCGCCGCCATATCGTAGTAGTCCTTCACAGCGTGCATGCGCACCCAGGGCATCATGTACATCCCTGTGGCGGTGTTCTTATAGAAGGGCTGATGATTATGCCAGATAAGGGCCACATAGAGCGGGTTGCCCGCGTCGCTCGCAGCCACAACCTCGCAAGGCCCGGTAACAACGAGCGCCGTCGTTATGGCGATACACAACAGAAGCGCAAGTCGCGTACGACCCCCCATGATCCATGCCTCCCCGCAATGATGGTGTTGCCGCCAACGGACCACGTTCGCAGTACATTTGCAGCATATTAGTGTTCGCCCAATTGGGCGAAACATCCTTTTTGGCGTGGGAGACGCGGGGTGACCGCCCAACAGCTCAACCGACCCACCGAATGGCTAGCCCTGTCGCGCCTCCCTCATGCCATCGAGCAGCGCCTGAGCCGCCGGAGCGCCCTTTAGGAACCCCTTGAGCGGTTCGCATGCGTAGTCGGGACAATGCGCGCAGTTCTCAACTGATCGCTCAATCGCGCACGCCCGAATCTCGCATATGCTGCAGTATCCCAATTTCCGACCGCACTCGCCCAGGCACCCATCGCAATTGATGTTCTCGACCTTCATGTCAGCCCCGAAGGCCTCCGACCATTCTGCTGCAATCCTGGCGCGTGCTTCATTATCGTCGGCCTGAGTGGCCTGGTATGCCGGGCACTCATCGCAGACGAGCCCGCAGTAAGCAATGATCCTATCCATGTCGCCACAACCCCCCTATACTTTATAGAACAAATGTTCGGCGGCAATCGCTGAATTCCTCCCAGGTGCGCCATCTTTTTTGCACGATAGCGCCTAGATCTTCCCTAGCAGCTCAGGCGGGTATTCGTACAGCAAGACTGTGGGCATCTCGGGTGGTACGTCTTCCTGCCACATCTTGAACCCAATCTCAGTCAGCATCGACGCGACCATCCCGCCGCATGGTACACACCCCGACACCGACCGCATCCCGTGTTTCGACATCTCATCAAAAGCATGCGACAGAACAGCCCAGCTGAGCGCATGGTCGCCTTCCAGCACGCTGATGACGAACTCCCCCGCCTCCGGCCACATCTCGGACGAAGCGTCCATGAGGAGAGCCGCGCCTTGGCCATCGCCATCGTGTGCCGCAAAAGCGCAACCTCTGTTCGCCATTTTCCCAATGTGACCCGCGGACGCAGGGTAGAAAACGAATCCAGACGGCAGCATTCCGCCTGCGCCCGACACTGCCGCCGAGGCTTGAATCGCCAGCGTAAATGGATCGCCAGCGACAGGCGAATCGATCCTTTCCACCTCAACCTGAGTAATCCGAGCATTGCGCCGCCACTCAGCCAACTCGTTCGCACACGCCCTGGCAGACTGCATCGCCGCCAGCAATAGCTCGGGGTCGCAGTAGAAGTAGCGAAACCCTCCGATTCTCACAAAGCCCAGCGATTCGTTGAGCGCGATACTCTCGATATTGTCGCGGGCCGTGGCGAACCTGAGCGACTTCGCACCTGCATCCTTCGACTCCTCCAGCAGACGGCGGGCAACAGCCCTTGCCACGCCGTGCCTCCGAAATGACGAATCTACCCGCAACCCCTCAAGCCACCCATTGTCCGGCGTATGCATGGCCAGCCTGCCAAAGCCCCTGACCACGCCGTCGCATTCGGCCACAATGAACCGCCCGTCCGGATCACCTATCCACCGCTCGGCCACGCGCGGTATGTAGTCATCGCCGTCCCAGATATCGGCGCTTATTCTGGCCATGGACGGAATATCGTCCGGCCTCGCAGCCCGCGTAGTAACAGCCCCTGCTGATCCCATGCCGCCGCCTCCTCAGTAGCCTTCATGCCGACCATTCGCAACCTGCCTATTCGATGTCGCGGCCGCAATCCGAACCACGACCGGTATGCGTGGATTCGCCACCGCAAGCTGAGTCCCTGCAACTCACAGCTGCGCGCGGCATAGTCCATCATTGGGGGATCATCTCAGCGCTCTCCCGGTCAGCATGACCGAAATCCTATTCGACCCCCCAAATGCCCTACGATTTCACCTGTGTAACCCAGATGTAACCGCATGGGCTCAAAATGAAGCAAATGGGTCTTGGAGGGAAAGGCATGCCGAACCTGCAGGTCAAAGATGTGAGTCTCTTCTACGAGGTTTCGGGCCAGGGTGCCGAGACGGTGGCATTCCTCAATGGGGTTGCGATGTCGACGGAGAGATGGGCAGCACAGACTCCGTTCTTCAGCAACAACTATCATGTCCTGCTGCACGATTTCCGGGGACAGGGCAGATCTACCCTGGTGTCAGAAGGTATCACGTTTGAAACGCACGCTCGCGACATGGCCATGCTCCTCGACACACTGGGGATCCATGGATTGCACATCGTAGGTGTGTCGTACGGCGCGGAGGTGGGGATGTATTTCGCCCTGATGTACCCGGAACGCGTAAAATCACTGACGCTCGGTACCGCAGTCAGCGAGAGCGATCCCTTCCTCAAGGCCATGATCGAATCGTGGATCGAATCAGTCAGGACCTACAACGGAAAGCTCTTCTTCAAGGTGATGGCGCCCACGGTGTACTCCAAGTCGTTCTATGCGACGCACAAGAAATGGCTAGACGATTATGCAGAGCTATTCGGAGCAAGAGTCACTCGCGAATGGATGGACGCTTTCGCCGAACTGTGCCGCAACTTCCTCGCTCTGGACGTGACAGACAGACTGGGCGAAATCCGCGTGCCCACGCTGGTGATCAGCGCAGACGAAGACATTCTTAAGCCCCCCAGCTACGGGCGGATCATCCACGAGAGAATCCCAGGTTCCAGGTTCGCAATTGTGCAAGGTGCAGGTCACGCCCTATTCCTGGAGAAGGCCGACGAGTTCAACCATCTGGTCTCGGAATTCGTCCAGAGCAGTAGCATATAGAGCGCCGAATAACCACCGGATAGGCTTCACGCTGCATGTTCGCCGTGAAAGGGTCATCTACCTGGTCTTTTGTTATGCGTTCATATTGTGAACGGGTTTCTCCAGATGTGTCGCGAATCCGGACTATGGTTGATGCATAACGCGACGCATAGCCGCATAACGGAATAACATGGCAGGCCCCGGCGGCTGCTGCGGCGGGCAATGGGACGGTATGGCTGGCACATGGGTCATTATGTCACCACATGCCATCTTCCGTCAGTCCAAATGGGGTTCTATGTCAAGCTCGCTTCCCTTCAGGCATCCTATACGTCTATACGTTCGAATATGCACCACCCATCGTCCATTTTATCGACACATCGCCGAAAATGCGTTCATAAAATCGACACCTAGATTGTCCCATCCGCCCTTCGGTCCATCGCTGCCCCTTTTCTGCTGCCGGGCTCCGCTTCGTCTATCACCGAACCCACGCTTTCGCCTACCCGAAGAGGACTTTGCCGGTCACATCAGCAAGCGATGCGCATCCGGTGAGCATCATCGCCACGTGCAGTTGCTTTGCGTACTCCTCCAACTGCATACGCACACCTTCCGCCTCGCCGCCCACTGCCGCAACAGCCAACGGGCGACCCACCAGCACAGCATCTGCGCCCAAGGCCAGCATCTTGAGCACATCCACCCCGCTACGCACACCGCCGTCCACAAGCACGGCTACACGGCCCGCCGCCTGACCCCTCAGGGCGCGGACTATGTCAGGCAACACGTCTGCCGTGCCAGGCGTGTGATCCAGAGCCCTCCCCCCGTGGTTGGACACGACTATACCCGCAGCTCCCGCCTCCGCCGCGATCACCGCGTCTTCCGGCGTCATGATACCTTTGAGGATCACCGGCCTGTCGACCGCGCGCACGATCTCACGGATCTGCTCGATCGTCTTGGGTTCGACTTTCTGCCCAAGCAGAGCCATATTCACAAGCGCCGCCGCGTCCACGTCAACAGCTACCGCAACTGCCCCCGCCGCGTCCCTGGCGCGCTGAACCCGTTCTATCAGGGCGTCCTGCTCGCGGGGCTTGATCACCGGAATTGCGACCCCCTCAGCTTCAGCCGTAGCCGCGACCGTGGCCTCGAACACCTCCGGGTCGCCGCCGTCGCCTCCCATCCCGATCGTGCCGGCCAGCCGCGATCCACCTATAATGGCCTTTGCCAGTTCGAGCTCGGTAATGCCGTCCATCCTGTTCACCCGCACGCCAGCCACGGCCGCCCCCAGAATGGGCATGCTCAGATCGACCCCGAAAAGGCTCACGCGCGTATCTGGGCGCGTCGCATCATGCAGCACCCTCAGGTTGAGCTTCCTCTTCGCAAGCGCCTCCACGTTGGCGATGAAGCTACTGCCCGTGCCCACGCCTCCGAACCCCGGGATCTGGCCCGCGCACGCAACCCCGTTGCACTGCCGGCAAACATGGCAAGCCCTCGTCAACCTGTCTGCGGCGTTTTTCCTCACTGTGAGCAGATCCATCAGCACATCTCCGTTCCGCATGCCCGCCCAGTTGTACTCCGCCTTCCTGCTTCCGCATGAGCCCCGCCGACACGGGTCGGCCCCCCACGCCTACACCGGCCCCAGGCCTATCGCAACCGCTGCCACAAGGAACAGGGCCGTGACCGCCAGCACCGCTAGCTGAAGCCCAAGCGTCTGCCTGAACCAGTGTGGATAGCTCACCCCCGCCAGGGCCAGTGAGATCAGGGTTATCGGGTTGGTGGGGTATATCACGTTGCTGAAGCCGTCTCCGAACTGGAATGCAAGCACAGCTATCTGCCGGTTGAGCCCCACGACGTCTGCCAAAGGAGCGAGTATCGGCATCATGATCAGCGACTTGGCGGAAGCCGATGGGATGAAGAAGTTCATGATCAGAACGAGGAGGTATATCATACCAGCCGCGAACACTCGGGGCATTCCCGCCACTATCCGAGCGCCGGTGAATATGATCGTGTCGAGTATTCCTGCCGACGCGATCACATGCTTCACTCCGGCAGCCAGGAGCATCAGCACGATGCCCGGAGCCATGCCCACGATGCCGCTTCCGAAGGTCTTGGCAACCTCGCCCGCGCCCATCCCCGAGAGCAACGCGGACCCGACGCCTCCTATCAGGAACAGCGCTGTTGTCACAGGGAAGGCCAGATCGCTCAGGCCCTGCACAGCCGAGCTACTAAGGCTGAAGACAAGCATAACAGCCATGGCGCCGACAAACCAGCGCAATGCCCGGCGCATTCTCGGGTCTTGGCTTTCCGGCGCTCCCTGCCGCCTATTCGCCGCTGGCTCCGGAGTCTGGCCTCGAGATAGTGCCGACCCGTCGCTCCTCCGAGCATGTCTTATAAGGAAGGAAGACAGAACCGCATATACCCCCGCGAAGACCAGCGCTCTGTACCATAGGCCCGAAAAGAGCGGGACTTGAGCGACTCGCTGCGCCACGCCTATGGTGAACGGGTTTGTGAGACCCGCAGCGAATCCGAACCCAAGGGTAAGGAAGGACATTCCCAGCCCGACCAGGGGGTCCATGCCCAGGCTAGCCGCAAGAGGCATCATGAGCGGGACTATGAACACCGCCTCTTCCATTATCCCTGTCAGGGCGCTCATCAGCATCAACACGAGCACAACTGACGCGATGAGCTGGTATCTCTTGGCTCCATATCGAGCGGCGACTCTTCCGATTATGAAGGAGAATACACCACACTGATTCAACAAGTTGATAGCCCCGCCGATACACAGAAAGAACAGGATTATCGCGATTACGACCGAGCCTTCCGGGCTTGCCAGCACCTCCACGGGCGCAGTGAACCACTTCCACACGGGAAGTGCTGGGCGGTCGATGTACTCAAACGAGCCAATGTCGATAGTCGTTAGGCCTCCGTCTTCCTGGCGCGCATAGCTCCCAGCAGGCACAACCCGGGTGAGCAGGCCCGCCGCCGCCAACAGAGCAAGAAGAATCGCGAGCGACGAGATGAACGCCTTCTTGCCTATTTTGATAGATATCGATGAACCTGCCTTCTCGCTCAAACCGGATCCGCCCCCTTCGTCCGTGTGTCCAGCACACTCCCGTCTGCGCGAACGCGCCACGGCGGCGCATCGCAGCGAATCATGCCTTGGCTATGATGGTCCTGAAGAAGCTGACCGCTTTCCCAATATTCTCAACAGACACCCGCTCGTTCACGCCATGCATGCGGGAGACATCGCTCTTAGTCAGCCTGCACGGCGTAAACCTGTATACCCCCGATGCGCGCGGTTCCAGCGCCTTTGAGTCAGTGCTGCCCGTGAGAAGGTATGGCACGACCACAGCGTCTGGATAGTGCTGGCGGATACAGTCCCCGATGAGCCGAAATCCCGGACCGTCAGTAGGCGATACGGTCGATGCCGGGCTCTCGCTGAGCACTCTCACCTTGACCCGGCTGTCGCCCACCACATTCGTAACATGGCTGACGTCGTCCATGGCGGTGTCGCCAGGAAGCAGTCGGAAGTTGACGACCGCCGATGCTCGAGCGGCCAATACGTTGGGCTTCACGCCTCCGGAGATCATGGTGGGGGCCGTAGTAGTCCTGATCATGGCTGCTGTTTCCGCAGAGCCCAGCAATACGCGCTTTATCAGCGGCGCAAACAAGGACGTGTTGGCAAAGACCAGTCGCTTCGCCGGCCCTAGGTGTGGGCCGACTTGCTGAAAGAACTCGCGCACCGGGCTCACGATCCGTGAAGGCATCTGCCTCGCCTCCACCCGCGCAACGGCTTGTGATAGAAGGCCCACCGATGTCGCCTGCCCTGGCATGGACGAATGCCCTGCTTCCATCTCCACCGAAAGCTCAAGGTCGAGATAGCCCTTCTCGGCCACACCCACCACTGCCAGCGGCTTATCCAGGCCCGCCATCATACCTTCGCCTACTACCCCGCCCTCATCCAACACCCACTCGAGACGGACCCTCGCCCTGCCCAGGCGCTCCGCAATCTCGCCGATACCACCCTGATCCCCTGCCTCTTCATCGCATGTGGAGATCACGTAGATGTCGCGGGACGGAACAAAGCCCTCCTCCAGCATCTCCTCGATGGCCTCGAGGATAGTGATGAGACCAAACTTCATGTCGATTGAGCCGCGACCCCACACGTATCCGTCGGCGACCGCGCCCGAGAAAGGCGGATAATCCCAACCCTCTTCGTCTGCCGGAACCACGTCCATGTGCGACATCAGCGCCACAGGCTTCTTGCCCCGGCTACCCTCGGCAGTCTCTGCACCCTTCCACAGATAGAGAAGGCTATAGCCCAGTGCGGTCTTTTGAAGTCTCGCGTGGACGAGGGGGTACAGCCTCTCCAAGAGGGCATGAAACCGTTCGAACTCCCCGTGATCCATAGATGCCGGGTCCGAAAACGATATTGTTCTGACCTGCACCGCCTCCGAAAGCGACTTCACAGCCCTGGCAGTGTTGACATCATGCTCAACTTCAGTCGCAACGTACGCTATCGGCGCAACCATGGCATGGCCCCCCAACAGTGGACTCTACGCCCGTCCTAGATCGCCCGCGACCTGCATCGCCCGTGCCGACCGGCGGCCTTCATGGTCGGCTTACCGGCCCCCACATGCCCTACACGCAGGATCGGCCTTCACTTCTATCTGGTCAAATTTCATCCTCATCCCATCCCACAGCAGCAGCCTACCTACGAGAGGCTCGCCTGCGCCTGTGATCAGCTTGAGAACCTCAGTGGCCTCAATGGCCCCTATCACACCCGGCACCGACGAAAGCACGCCCAAAGCCTCAGGGCCATCCTCCTCCAGCCCTGCACAGGCTCCGTCCGCAGACGGGCAGTCGTCATCCCTCACGACCACATCCGCCGCGGCCACATCCGTCGCGGCCACATCCGTCGCGCCTCCAAAAACGCACCGATAACAGGGCCCACGACCCGGCACGTAAGTCATGGCCTCACCCATCCACCCCGACACGGCGCCATGCACCATCGGCCTTCCCATCGCCACACACGCATCGCTCAGAATGAACCTGTCGCGCAGGCTATCGAGGGCATCAACGACAACATCGTAGCCCGCAACTAGCTGGGCGGCATTATCCCGCCCCAGCTTCATCGCCACAGCATCAACGCGCACCCCCGGATTCAGGTCGCCGATCCGATGGGCGGCCGACTCAACCTTCGGCGCGCCCAGGCTGTCGGTGCCATGCGCTATCTGGCGCTGCAAGTTCGACAGTTCCACCACATCCGGGTCCGCCATCCCCAGGACGCCAACGCCCGCCGCAGCCAGGTAAAGCGCAATAGGAGAACCCAGTCCTCCCACCCCCACAACGAGGGCCCTTGCCGACCGGATTCTCCTCTGGCCTTCCTCGCCAACACCTGCGAGGCACAGATGCCTGCCATATCGCTGGATCTCCTCAGCCGTCAGCCCAGCCGTCAGCCCAAGTGCCTGTTCAGCCTGTCGCCTCTGTGCCCCTCGCCTCTCCATCCTGCATTCCGCCCCTTCCGCTCAGGCCCCCCGGCGTGCAGCGAGGCCCCGGAGCTGACTCGCCTTCCTCATCCTGCCGCCCATCCCGCTCGGCAATCCAGGCCGCGGCAGTCTCCAACACTTTCTCCTTCTCCGGCTCGTTGAAGATATCGTGATACAGGCCCTCCCACACAACCAGCTTCTTGTCGGGATGTGGATCGTTGCTGTAGAAGTCGACGGTAGCCTGGGCAGAGATGATATGATCGGCGCCGGCCGGCATGAACAAGCATGGTACCCCGAAAGACTTCGAGTACTCGAAAACGGCGCGCGTGGCCCGATCCCACTCAACGTAATACCTGGCAGTCACCTTCGGATATCTGATCTTGTCGGCCTTGTATGCTGCCACAACCGCGGGATCGCGCGATATATGCTCAGCCTGAATACCGGTTTCAAACGCCATACGGGGCGCGATCAAGGAGACTACCGGCGCCAGCGCCATCTTCCAGAGCGGCACTTTCTCTAGATAGATGAAGCCTGGCGAACTGGCAATCACTCCAGCCACTGCGTTGGGCCACCGCGCGGCGTACCCCAACGCGAGCAGGCCGCCCATAGACTGCCCGATAATGAAGAGCTTAAGCCCTGAATGACGCTCTTTGGCAGTGCGAATGACAAGCCAGAGATCATCGTAGTACTGCGTCCATCTGTCCACATGACCGCGCACACCGCCGGACTTGCCCTGCCCACGGTGGTCATACGCGTATACGGCATAGCCTCGCTCTGCGAAGAACTGGGCCACATGCGCATGTCTTCCCGAATGGTCGCCTTGACCGTGGCAGATAATCACGAGAGCCCTCACCCGACCTGCGCCCGCGTTCGTGCCGGATCCCGTGCCGGCTCCCGAGCCTGTTCCGGCATCATCGGCCTCGCTGGGCCCGCCCGGCAACCGCACTCTGCAGAACAACTCGATTCCATCCTGGGTTTTGAGAGTCTCTTCGGAATAGACGACCTCTGGCAATATCGGTCCCTCCTTTGGCGCTCGGCCGGGCCTGCGGACCCCGCCGCCCAGCAGCCTCAGATGATGCCCAGTCCATCGCCTCTGTCGCCCTACCGCCCATCCCGCTTTGCAATCCAGGCCGCGGCAGTCTCCAACACTTTCTCCTTCTCAGGCTCGTTGAAGATCTCGTGATACAGGCCCTCCCACACAACCAGCTGCTTGTCAGGGTGCGGATCATTGTTGTAGAAGTCCACGGTAGCCTGTGCAGAGCAGATCTGATCGGCGCCCGCCGGCATGAACAAGCATGGTACCGCGAACGATTTCGCGTCCTCGAGAACAGCCTGCGTGGCCCGATTCCACTCGACGTAGAACCTGGCAGTTACCGGGGCATACCTAATGCTGTCGGACTTGTATGCTGCCGCAACCGCGGAGTCATGCGACAGTTGCTCGGCCTGAATGCCGGTTTGGAATGCCATGCGAGGCACAATCCGCGAAAGCACGGCTGCGAGTGCCTTTTTCCAAAGCGGTACCTTCACGACAAAGGCGAGGCCTGGCGAGCTGACAACGACACCGGTGATTGTCTTTGGCCGCCGCGTGGCGTACCCAAGCGCGATGAGGCCTCCCAGGGAATGACCGATGATGAACAACTTAAGCCCGGAACGGCGCGCTTTGGCGGTGCGGATCACAAGCCATAGATCGTCATAGTACTGCGTCCACCTGTCCACATGACCGCGCACACCGCCGGACTTGCCCTGCCCGCGGAGGTCATAGGCGTACACGGCATAGCCCCGCTCTGCAAAGAATTGCGCCACATGCGTGTATCTTCCAGAGTGCTCAGCTTGACCGTGGCAGATCACTACCAAAGCCCTCGGCCCGTCCGGCCCGCTCGGCAACCATGTCCGGCAGAACAGCTCGATCCCGTCCTGAGTCTTGAGAGTCTCTTCACCATAGACGACTTCTGGCAATACCCGTCCCTCCTTTGGCGCCCGGCCGGGCCCGCGGACCCCGAGGCCCAGCAACCTCAGATGATGCCCAGTTCCTTGCCCACCCGCTCGAAGGCCCGGAGCGCAGCATCCAGGTCCTTCTGCGTATGCGTTGCCATGACAATCGTGCGTACCCTGGCCTTCCCCCGCGGCACGGTCGGGAACGCCAGCGCCTGAGCAAACACGCCCTCCTCGAAGAGCCTGTCGGACAGCTTCATGGCCAGCGCGCCGTCGCCCACGATGACCGGAGTGATAGGCGTCTGGCTGATACCTGTGTTTAGCCCCAGACCCTCAAGCCCCTTCTTGAAGAACCGTGTGTTCTCCCAGAGCTTGTCGATGATCTCGGGCTCTGTCAGCAGGATATCGAATGCCTCGAGGCATGCGGCCGTAACCGCCGGCGGATGTGGTGTGCTGAACAAGATAGGTCGCCCACGATGGATTAGGTAATCGATTAGCGTCCTGGAGCCCGCCACGTATCCGCCGAGCACGCCGACGGCCTTCGACAACGTGCCCACCTGGATGTCTACCTGGCCATGCAGGTCGAAGTGATCGACAGTTCCCCGACCGTTCCGCCCCAGCACACCGCTGGCGTGGGCATCGTCCACCATGGTGATGGCGCCGTGCTCCTTGGCCGCCCGGACGATCTCCGGAAGCTTTGCGATGTCACCATCCATGCTGAACACGCCGTCAGTCACGACCAGCACATGGTGGCCCGCGTCGCGCACAGCGTCGGTCTCGTCGAGCAGCTCTCTCAGGGCGTCTATGTCGCCGTGCGGGAAGACCTTGATCGAAGCCCGCGACAGCCTGCAGCCGTCAATGATGCTGGCATGGTTCAGCTCGTCGCTGACGATAACGTCTTCCTTGCCCAAAACTGCGGCCACCGTGCCGGCATTGGCTGTGAACCCAGACTGAAACACCAGCGACGCTTCAGTATGTTTGAACGCGGCGATCTTCTTCTCCAGTTCGACGTGCATATCCATTGTCCCGGCGATAGTGCGAACGGCGCCAGAGCCTGCTCCGAACTCCTGCACCGCCTTTGCCGTGGCCGCGATCATCCGCGGGTGTGTTGCGAGGCCCAGGTAGTTGTTGGACGAAAGGTTGATGACCTCGCGGCCATCGTATATGGCTCTGGCTTGTTGCTGCCCCCTCAAAACCTTGGGGTACCTGAACAGCTTCTGCTCGCGTAGCTCGGCAAGCTCGTCCGCGAGATATGCCAACGCGTCAGACATATGCAATGCCTCCTCTGTCATGTCGCTGCCTTACGGGTACAGGATTACCTTTCCGCACTTACCTGACATCATGAGTTCCATGCCTTTGTCTAGATCGTCCCACAGTGACATCCTGTGCGTTATCACCGGCATTATGTCGATCCCCGCCTTAAGCAGCGCCCGGGCCTGGTACCAAGTGTCGAACATCCTGCGTCCGTTGATGCCCTGCACAGTGAGGCTTCGGAATATGATGTCGTTTGCAAGGTCTATCTCCATCGGCTTGGACGGAATTCCCAGAAGCGACGCGAACCCCGCCTTACGCAGCGCCTGAAACCCTTGGCGTATGGCAGTGGGATTGCCCGACATCTCCAGCAACACGTCGGCCCCAAGCCCTCCGGTGGCATCCCTCACAGCAGCGATGGGGTCTTCCTCAATCGGGTTTATCGCCAAATCCGCGCCAAGCTTCCTTGCCAGATCAAGCCGGTACTCGGATACATCGGTGACATACACCTCGGCGGCTCCCGAGCGTTTCGCAACGCTGATTGCACACAAACCGATAGGACCCATGCCGGTTATGAGGACGGCCTTGGCAGCCAGGTCCGTTGCAAGCGCGGTGTGGACCGCATTTCCGAACGGATCCTGGATTGCAGCGACTTCATCAGGTATTTCGATATCCCATATCCAGCAGTTGAACTCGGGCAGAACGACGTACTCGGCGAAGCATCCGTCCCTGTCGATTCCGACGATCTTAGCCTCCCTGCAGATGTGCGCCTGCCCAGTAAGGCAGTAGAAGCAATGCCCACATGCCGTATGCGTCTCTGCCGACACAAACTGGCCTACCTTGACCTTGCTGACGCCCTCGCCCACCTCGACAACATCTCCGCAGAACTCATGCCCAAAAATCCTGGGAGTCACCACCCGGCCTTGCGACCATTGGTCCCACTCGTAGATGTGTACGTCAGTGCCGCAGATGGCAGTCGCGCGTACCTTGATCAATACCTCGCCCCTGCCGGGCTGGGGAATGGGAACTACTACCTTTTCGGCGCCTGGAGACGGCGATGTCTTGGCTATGGCCCGCATCTCTCCCCGCATCCATAAGCCCCCCTCAACAAGGCCAGCCTATGCCGGTTGGCCATTCTAAGGTACCGTAATACCTATTCTAGTCGCATGCGCCCATACCTTCTTGCCTTCACACCACGTCCCGCATGCCCTTCTCGCATGTGATGTCCGCCACTGAAGCGCCGCGGACGGGCCGCTAACGGGCCGCGGACGGGCCGCGAACGCGCTGCGTGAACCCTCGGCTTGCTGGATACACTAAGCTGGATGGATTACCTGGGAAATGCATCATGGGGCAATTTGTGGTCACAGGTGATGAATGTGAAGCAAGGTCCTTCCAAGCAGCTCATGACGCGCCTGGCCGGGCTTGTACTGGTCGGGTTGATCATGGCGATTGTATTCTCGCGTGGATATCACGACATGGAGACCAGGCACGCCGAGCTAATGGGGCAAGACGACGGATTTCGCATCGTTGAGCTTCCGCCGGAGCCCGAGTCTGGGTATGAGCCTGAGGGCGATGAAGATATTGCCACCGCCCAGGCTAGCTCCCAGGCAGGCTACGATGATCTGCTTCGCTCGCTCTGGGCAGGCGGTAAGGAAGGACAGGAATCACTGCCGAACGATTCGAAAGGCGCAGACATGTGCTCATGCGGTGATCTCCACCGGCTTTGGCTCGAAGAGCCGAGGATGGTTGGCGAGCATGTGCAGGACTTGCAGGAAGGCCTGAAAGTGGCTGGCTACTACAACGGCACTGCAGACGGCGTTTTCGGCCCTGGGACCGATCGCGCTGTGCGCGCCTTTCAGGCCGGGGTGGGGCTTCCCCAAGACGGCATCGTCGACATGGCAGTTTGGATGGCGCTCGGACGAACGTGTGAGCCCATCGTCACTGCGTCTCTCAAGCCCAGCGGCGACATCATCGCGGCCGGGCCCAGCCCGAGCCAAGCGCCCTGGCGCGCCGTTCTCATAGACACATCCAACCTCACGCTGACCCTTCTCGAAAACGGGAAACCTGTGAGCCAGTTCCGGGTGGGAATCGGCAAGCCATCTACGCCCACGCCTCTGGGCTACTTCAGGGTGACGGAGAAGGCCGCATGGGCGGGAGGGTTCGGCACTCGGTGGATGGGCCTCGACGTACCTTGGGGAGAGTACGGCATACACGGCACCAATAAGCCCTGGACTGTGGGGCAACGCAAGTCAGGCGGATGCGTGCGTATGCTCAACCGCGACGTGGAGAAGCTCTACTCCGCAGTTGAGGTAGGCATGCCTGTGATCATAACCGCCGGGCACTTCGGCGTGCTCGGATCCACCCGCCCTCGGATAGAGCCGGGCGCCAAGGGTAGTTATGTGTACGCCGTGCAGTTGAGACTGGCGAAGCTGGGATACGAGCAGGCCGGTGTAGACGGTGTCTACGGCCCTGCAACCGAGCGGGCGATTATGCGATTGCAGCAAGACACAGGACTGCCTGTGACGGGCATAGTCGACATGCGAACATATGACGCTCTTGGAATGTCGGTCATGGATTAGGCAAGGATCGCGGGTGGCTGGCCCTAACGAGGTTTGGAGGCATCCTATTCGTTTTGTGATAGGTTTTTCGCACAGCCTACTCGGATTCTACATGGTTTGGTGGGTACAAGATTTCTGAATTCGCGCCGGAAACGGCGCATCCTTTTTCTGGAGTCGGGCCCTTTGCAAATCCGCAGGCAGAGGCGGGTTACATAATATGGTCACGCGCGCATATCTCCCGAGTCTCCCCGACAAGGCCCCCGGAAGGTTTTGAATTCCCCAGTAAGCCCCATATTCTTCCGCTTTTCTCCACTGCCCGTCAAAACCTAGTACTTTACGACTAGGCTCCGCGGCAAACCGTACTCTATTCTTATAGGTTCGCTAACGCCCTGCTAGATGCGGTTTTGCCTGAAGGCCTGCGCAGGCTGCCGAATCGAAAACGGGGCCATCCATCCGCCGACCCAAGTCGTGAGGATCACGGCCCCCGCATCACTCAATTATCCAGACTGATGCCTACACCGCCTGGACCGACTTCACCTCGGCGATCTCCTGCTTGAGAATCCTCTCAATCCCATTCTTCAACGTCATCGTCGACATCGGGCAGCCAGCACAGGCGCCCTTCAGCCTGACTTTTACGATTCCATCTGAAGTCACATCCACGAGCTCAACATCGCCGCCGTCAGCCTGCAGCGACGGCCGTATCTTGCCGATAACAGCCTCAACCTTCTCACGCATGCTGCTTCGCCCCTTTCCGTTACGTGCCACAATACTATCATTCCACCCCAGGAGGGTCAACAACACGCGCGAGGCTTCAGCGAGACTGAGCGCCGGCTGAGTCGTGACGACTTGACCCCGCTCCTTCAGGCAGTGCTGCGCTGGGTCTCAGCCTAACCGGGACCAGATCGCGCGCCGCAATGTCCGCATACGTTTCCCGCTCCACGATCACGTCGGCTCGTCCGTCGAGAACGAGCACAACTGCAGGGCGCGGGTAGCGGTTATAGTTGCTCGCCATGGAGTAATTGTAGGCGCCTGTGCAGAACACCGCGAGCGTGTCGCCGACTTCAGGTCGAGGCATGGCGACATCCCATACAAGCATGTCTCCTGATTCGCAGCAATTCCCGGCAACCGAAACAGTCTCCCACGTTTCGGGGCTCGCCTGGCCTGCCTCGCTCACCTGGCCTGCCTCGCTCACCTGGCCTGCCTCGCTCGCCTGTCCTGCCTGGCTCACCTGGCCTGCCTCGCTCGCCTGGCCTGCCTGGCTCTCCTGGCCTGCCTCGCTCGCCTGGCCTGCCTGGCTCTCCTGGCCTGCCACTGCCATCCGGTTTGCCAAGGCCGCAGCATATTCGGCCTGGTAAAGCGCCACTCGCGGGTTATCCG
>Ga0116177_10001467_pt1 | contig 17455 bp, 23 predicted proteins | sample AD_STIC10_MetaG_FD_89750 | JGI IMG/M metagenome (GOLD analysis project Ga0116177, IMG submission 89750) | Active sludge microbial communities of municipal wastewater-treating anaerobic digesters from USA - AD_STIC10_MetaG | ecosystem: Engineered > Bioreactor > Anaerobic > Digestate | place: USA... | reverse complement strand
TCTTTCGTCGCATTTTTTATTTCATAGTCATTCACTTCTCTAATATTTTTCTCAACAGCCCATTGTTGAGCCATTGCTATCAAAAATTTAAATCTTTCATTAGTGGTAGACACAGAATTAATGCAAAATCCGTTCATTGGATTATAATATTCAAAATCATAACTTCTTATATGATACTTTTCTAAAATTCTTTGTCTTGTTATATACATAATTTTTTCCCCTTTTTTTCTTTATATTATTTTAATGCTTTAAAAATATCAAATAATTTATTGTATCAAAAAGTTTTATTTTTTTTTCATCAATAAACCCTTGTTCGTTTATATCTTTATAATTGTTGTCCCAACAATAAAAATATATTTTCCCACTCAAAAAAGGAAAAGCATTTATTAATTTTTCATAATCCTTTTTTAAGGATTTTCTGCCAACTTCGTCATTATCTTGCAATAAAATAACTCTTTCAAAACAATTCATATAACCGCTTTCTTGTAAAAAACTTATTTGAGAAAGAGTTAAATTTGCACCAAGTTTTGCAATACCACCACTTTGTATTGCATCAAAAATTCCTTCACATATATATAAAATATTAATTTTGTTTTTAATTATATTGTTAAAACCATAAACAAAAATTTTTGAATAATCTTCAAGAAAAAATGTTTGATACTTTTCATATTTTCCATTCTTCACCTCTTTTATATAAATTACTCACATTTTTGTTTGTTTAATGTTTTTTTATTAAAAAAAAACTTACCTCTTTTAAGGGGTAAGTTTTTTGAACCTCCCACGACTAAAGTCGCAGGATTCTTGAGAAGTTTGGTTATGCAACCCTTATTCTCAATGGTGTGTTCAATCCACCATTATCCATTACTGATTGTATCAGCTTTGGAATACATTTGTCTTTTACATATTTTCTTAGTATATTTAAACTACCATTTACATCTGAATTAACCAGTATGCCTTTATTACTTCTAAATAATCCTCGTACTATACGCCTACTTTTATCATAGTTGGATTTATTTATTTCTTCTAAATCTAATGCACTACAACCACTTGTATAATTTTCTTTTACATATACTACTTTTAATCCTGCTAATTTGGCTTTATATTCAATTTTGTCAACCAGTTTTTGGTGTGGCATATTTACAAAAGATTTAATATCATTCTCTTGCTTTATTCCTTTTATATCTCCTATTACTATTGTATTACAATGATGTTGTAATGCTAAATCTACTATTTTTTTGCTTGCTTTATGAATATAATCATTTACAAAATTATCTCTTTTAGCATATAGCTTGTTTATTTGTTTTGTATTTTTAAATTTCTTGCTATCGCCAACTTGCTTCATACCTATAGAATTTAATCTTGCTATTTGTTTATTGTAATAACTTATCTTAGATTTTAATACTTTACCATCTATTAAGTAGGATTCAGTATCTTCTAAAAAAGTTAATGTAGCAAGATTATCTCTGCCTAAATCAATTGATATTATATTATTACCAGTTATTTTGTTTTCTTCTTCTTTGTTGTAGATAAGTATTAAATACCATTGCTTAATAGAATTATCCCATTTTATCTTTATCTGTTGCAATGCATTAAAATTTACAGGCAATTTCTCTGTGGGTAAAGAGAAATTTAAACTCTTAACCTGAAACTTCTCTTGCATTGGTTTAGATAACGACAACATTAATGTATTGTCTTTAACTCTTATTCCTGCTTGTGTAAATATTATTTCGTTCTTTTTATTAGTATGATTTTTAAACTTAGGTGGTTTTGGTTCTCCTTTGTATTTATCAGGATTTTCTTTATAATCTTTTATTGAAGCAAAATATGACTTCCAGTTCTTTTCTAACACTTTTAAACATTGTTGATAAGTATGTGAATGAAGAAATTGATTATGCCAATTGCTTTTGTATTCTTTTTCCGCTTCAATGTAGGACTTAAATCCATTTTCTCTACAATCGTAATTTATTATATTGTATAGCTTAGTAGTGTGAAAAGATAATTCTTCAATGATATTTAATTGTAATTCAGTAAGTTTAGGTTTGAATTTGAATGATAATTTCACCTTGTCACCTCGCTTTCTACTATTATTTTAATATTATATTATTATTTTGTCAAGCGTTTCATCTCATGACTGAAGTCACGAGTGTTCACACTTGACTTTTATAAATAAACATATTTTTTTTATGCTTTATTCAAAGCATAACCTTCATATCTTTTAAATAAAAAATCTTTGTATTTTTCAGCAATATCTTCTAATTCTATTCCTTCTAAATTTTTTATATCTTCAAAAAGAATATCAGGAATTTTATTATTTTTTTCTGTTATAACTTCATAATAATCATATTCATCATTAATATCAAATAAAACAGTTTTTAAATAATCTCCATACTTTTGTGTTGCTAACACCAAATTATTTTTTCCTTCAATAACACCAATCGGATAAATAAAATTATACTCTTTATTTAAAAAATGTTTATAATTTTCATTAAAAATGTTGCAAATTTGTTTATTTTCGTTTTTTTGAATACCAATAAAGCAATCGCTTTGATTGCTTAATAAACCCGATTTAAAAACTTGAAAAAAGGCAGGGGATAATTGATTATTTTTTGTGTTAAAAACAAAATAACAATAATCAAATAAATTTAATAATAAAAAATTTTTGTTTTCAACTTCATCATTTAAAAAAAGAAAAAAATATTTTGCCTCGTAATTCAATATTGTTATATCTGTTTTTTTGTCAATTATAACTTCCATTTTTTCCTCTTTGAATTGTTTTAATAAAATACTTCATATAATATTAAAAAATTCCCGAATTACTTCGGGAATTTTTTAAAAATTTTTAATTTTTGTTTTAATTTATTAAAAAAATTTTCATCTGAATTAATAGTTATTTTTAATTTTTTTTGCATTTGCTCAACAAAATTTAAATAAACAAATTGTATCCATTTATTAAATGCCTCTATAAACTCTTCTTCTGTTTCAAAAACAAATTCTCTCGGTATTGTAATTTCTTTTAATTTTAAATATTCGCCATTATTATATGAAATAATTTCAACATTTTTTATAAAACAAATTATTTGTGTTTCTTTTTCTGTTTGTTCAGTTTGAATTTTATAAATTTCACCTTTCCCAATAAAAATATTAGGTTGCTCTGGTGAAATAAAAAAAACTTTTTTCATATAAAAATGCCTCCAAAAAAACTTTAACGCCAAGAATAGGGATTATAATATGCATACTTCTTTCCAAAATTTAACCAATCTTCAAAATTCTTTTTTAATTCTTCTTGAAATTTATTAACATCTTCAATAAAATTATCTATTTCATTTTGTTTTTTTTCAAGCATTTTATCTAATTTTACAAAATCTTCAAATTCTTCTACTTTAAATTTAAATAATTCTCTTTCAACAGGATAATATTTTTGAAACAATTCGCCATCTAATAAAGTTAATTTATATTTTTTCAATAAATTAGGTAATTCATTATCAGAAAACGATGTGCCTAAATGATTGCCAAATTCATGTTCAGTTACATAAAGATTAACAAACGTAGTAATAATAACGCTTCCTTCGTTATAATAAACAGATACAGGTTGTGAAAAGTCTTTTGTTTGTCCAACGGTTTTTTGATATTTGAAATTATACTCTTCCTTCAATGCTTTTGAAAATCTAAAATTCAATTCTGAATAAGTATTTAATACATCTTTTTCTTTCATTTTTGCAATGCCTTTTTTATTATATTATTTTTTATAAATATCAACTTTTCTTAAGTAAGGAGAAATTGTTTCAACGGAAATAAAAGTTGCAGCAACTATTAAAAAATAAGTCAACATGTTTGTAATATCAATTTGAATAAATTCAGATAATTTATAACTATTAACAAAATAAAACATTAATATATAATAAAGCATGTATAAAAACCACACCCAAAAAACAAATTTCTTTCTGCTAAATCTTTTAACATTTTCTTCGTTTTGTTTAAACTCTTCTATTTTTTTTAGAAACTCTTCTGGCGGAGTTATTAATTTATCTACACCAATAACTCCTAAATAAATAATTGTTATAAAGAAAAAAGTTGAATTTATTTTATTTAAATCAATTTGATTAAAAACTATTAAAAGAGTAGAGTCTTTTGCTAATATAGTAAAGAAAATAGCATTTGCAAATAAAAACATAATAACAATTACTATAATATATGCTACAAAACTAAAATCTTTTAATTTTTCTTTTAGTGTCATAATTTTACTCTCCTCATTATTATATTAAAATTAATATAAAAAAAAACGAGGATTATATGAAAAAAGAAAATAGTATTTTTATTTCAGATAAATATGCAAATGACAATGAAAAATTATTAAAAATGGCTAATGTTTTAAATTTAGAAAATAAAAGAAAAAATTTAAAAGAAAATAAAGATTATGAAATAAAAACTTATTCAAGTGATAACATAACTTTTTCTGACGAAATTGTTTTATTTATAAAAAATTTAATTGCAAATCAAGCAATTATTGTAAAATTTGTTGAAAACGATTTAGCAACTTTTATTAAATATAAATCAATTTCAGAAATATTTAACCTTATAGCAAATAATGATGAAATTTTAAAAATGCTTTTTGTTAATCCAAACTCTTCTTTATCCAAAGAAGATAGAGAAAAAAACATACAATGTTTTGAGTTTTTTAAAAAATTAAAAGAAAATAAATTATCAGACGATAATTTAAAAGCAAATCCATTACAATTAATAATAGGATTTGGAACATTTGAAACAAATATTAAATTAATTATAGAAGAAGAGAATATCCAAATTATTTTTCACACAAATGAATTTTCTGATTTCTTTTCTGTCGAAAGCGAAACAGAAGCTGAAGAGGTATGGGATAATATTATTTTAAAAATAATTCAAACTTTACAAAACATTAAAAAAGAAAAAGCTATATATTATAGCGATTTTTAATTGCTTTTTTTATTATAACTTTCGTCTAATATATATTTTAAAACATCTAAACTTTTTTCTTCTGGGGTTTTTTGAACTATTTTTTTTCTGCCATCTTCTAATATAACTTTTTTATCACTTTTTATTTTTTTAATTTTATCAAATTTTTCTTCAAGCAATTTAGCATTTTTAGTTATTTCGTTTAAATAATTTAAATATTCTTTTAATTCCATATTGTTCACCTTATATTATATTAGTTTTGTTTAAAAAAACAATTAATTCTTTATGTTCAGAATTTTCGTTTTCTTTTTTTAAGGAATTAATTATACCTTTAATTAAATTTTTATTAAAAAAATTTCTATGTGGAGGAATAACAAAATCATTATAAAACCTAAAAAAATCTGTAAGTTTATTAGAAGTTAAATTATTTATTTTGTTTATGATTTCTTTTGTAATTACCGCCACCGTTCTATTAATTCCATCATTTGAATTTTTAATTTTTTTTGCATCAAAAAACACAGTGCTATTTTTCGATAAAACAAAAACAATGGAAGCAATTAAGACTTGAAATTTTTCCAACATAGTTTGATTTTCATTTATTACAATTACAGGAAAATATAAGTCGCTTAAAGCGAAATTAACCCTTTTTTCTTCTGTTGTAAAAACTAAAAAATCGTTTCTTTGAAGAGTGAAAACAACATATTCATAAAAATTATTAAATTCATTTAAATTATTAAAAAGATAAAAAAATTTTGCAATTGCCGATTCTGTATTCAATTTATCTATAAATAATTCTTCTTTTGCGTTTATTAAATAACTAAAATTAATGTTTGCATGCATTCTTAAAAAATTCATTTCGTTGTAAAATTCTCTATAATTATTAACATTAAATTCTTCTTCTTCTTCGTCTTCATCGGAAAGAAAATATTCAATAGGAATTTGTAAATAATTTGCTAACTCTTTAATCCTGTCTTCTTCCATTTTAACTTTTTCATATTTATCAAAACCATATAATTCAGGAAATTCTTTTGTTAAAATTTTATACCAAAAATCCAAATTTTGATATTTAATTAAATTTAAATAATATCTGTTTATTTTTTTCATATTTATCCTTCTTATAAATTATTTGAAATAATATTATAAATTACCAACACTAATAGTAAAAACAAAAAAATTAAAAGATAATTTTGGGTCCAAGTTAAAAATTTCAACGCAATAGTTCCAAAAATTATAACTACAATTATTACAATAAAACATAAAATAATTTTAAACCCTTTCATTGTCATACTTTCTCCTTTTTTTTTAAATTACTTTTTAATAATCAATAATTCTTTTGTTTTTTTATGTGATTAGCATTTTTCTCTTTTCGGTATTAAAATTTTTTAAAACATTAAAATAATTTATAGTTTTACATTTTTTTTCAAAAATTTTTTTTAAATCAAAAGAAATAAAAAAAGGAAAAAAATTATTAAAATTTTCATACAACAAACAATTATCTACATCTAAAGTTTTATTAATTTCAAGATTTAATTCTGAAACATTTTTTAAAAAAATTGTTTCGTTTTTTATATAAAAATTTTTAAGTTGATAAAAAAAATCTAAAAAATAATTCACGTAATCAAAATTTTTACTTTTTAATAAAAACTTTTTTAAATTAAAATAAATTTTAAAAAACATTTATTCCCCTTTGCCATACTTCTTTTTTCTTTCATTTATTTTATTCAAAACATTTATGTCAAATATTTTTTCATCACCAAAATTTTTATCTATTATATTAATTAATATTTCTATTAACTCTGGATTTTCATTTAACTTATCTTCAAAATCTTTCGCATAAAATCCTAAATCTCTGTCAAGATCTACATCTGCAAAAACTGTAAATTCATCTACTTTCTTTTTTGTAAAAAAAGTAGGAATATAATACATTCTTCCTTGTTTTACAATTATAGTTAAATCCTCACATAAACTAAAAAGACCAGTTAATTTTGAAAACCCACGTGCTGGCTCAAATATATAATCAAGTTCAGAATATTGTGTTCCGTATCTCGATTTTATTATTTTCACTTTAATTGCCTGCGATAATGCTCCCAACACATTTCCCTTTACAATATCAGAATCAGACTTTGAGGGAGTTAATTCTAAAATTAAATGGGAATATTGTTTAACGGCTAAACCGCCGCCAATAATTCTGGGATCTTGATTTTGCTTTGCTTGTAAATTCAAATAAAATTGTGAAATTAATATCAAAGTACTATTTATATTTTTTAATTTATTAGCATAAGTTCTTAATATGTTTTTAAAAAGTGCTGCTTTTCTACCACCCGCATATCCAGTCACTTCATCGTCTTCGTTAGTCAATCCTGTTATACTATCAACGATAATACAAATTTTGCAATCGTTTTGTTCATTCCAAACTAATGTTTTTTCTAATGTGGTTTTTAATTCTTCAAAAGTATTTATTGTTTTTCTAATAAACTTTTTTTGGTCAATTCCCGTAAATTTATTTATCATTGACTTTTCGGCATCCTCGCCGTTACTTTGCAAATACAAAATTGCATTATAATCTTTTATAGTTGCAAATTGTAAAGCCATAGCAGTTTTCCCAGCCGTCGAATCACCAACAATTGTTATAATTCTCCCCAATGGGAAGCCTGCTTTTATTTTTCTTGTTAATTGATAATTTAATGCATAAATTCCTGTGTCAGCATAAAAACTTACTGTATCGTCAATTTCATCCATTATTACAGGCGGATTTTCTTTGTTAACATCTTTTAGAAAATCAACTAATTGATTTATTTCATTTTTTTCTTTTGTCATATTTTACTCTCCATTTGTTTATAACAAAATACTTTAAAAAAATTTGTGCCATAAAATTTTTTAAAAATTTTTGTGGCACAAAAATTGCAACTTATGTATATATAGTATTTAAAGTTATTTAATCTTTTATTTAAAAAGACCAAATAAAATAATTTAAAAAAATAAGATGTTAAAAATTATTAATTGTATTAAAAGATGTTAAAGCCAAAGAATAATTAAATATTATTTTATTATTAAAATATTTTGTGTAAAGAGATAATAGTCATTATTTTACACAACAATTTTTGTGTAAAAAAATTATATAACAAAAATTTTTTAAAAAAATTTTTGTGGCACAAAAATTGCAACTTATGTATATATAGTATTTAAAGTATATATAGTATTTAAAGTATATATAGTATTTAAAGTATATATAGTATTTAAAGTTATTTAGTCTTCTATTTAAAGAAAACCAAGTAAATAATTTAAAAAAATAAGATGTTAAAAATTATTAATTGTATTAAAAGATGTTAAAATACCAAAATGATTAAGTGTCATGCCCCTATCGGGGCATTCATTTTTTTTCTTGTGTAAAGATGTGGCGAAATACACCACATCTTTACACAAGAAAAAAAATGAGTTCTTTTTTTTAAAAAAGTTTATTTAAGGAGATATAGTATTAGTATTTTAATATAAATAAAAGTGGAGGAAACATGAAAGTCTGTGGTATATGTAAAAAATTCAATTTTTCCGTAATTTATGAAAAAAGTAAAAATTATTATTCAGATTTAGATGGTGAAGAAAATAAACCAGGTTATTGTTCCTATCTAAAAGAAATAGTAATTTAGAGTGATAAACCTTGTGGCAACTATGAAGAAAAAACCGATACAGATAAGGAAAAATAATGACTTTAAAAGAATGGATTAAAATTAGTCTTGGTTATCCTACCGTCAATGTAGAATTAACAGATGATCAACTTTCTTTAGCGATAGATTTTGCTTTACAAAATTATTTAATGTATGCGGATTTATCGCATTATGAAAAATTAAAAGTCATTCCTGTGGAAGCAGGGCAATCGCTTGTGCCGATAAACAATTCTCCTTTGAAAACTAACGAAGTTTATGTTGACCCAGATTTTGTTTCCTATATTGTTTATGCTCCTTCAGGAATAGCGTTGTTTGAAGATTTTCAAGACTGGGAAAAAAGGTTGATTATGAAATCAATCTTTGGCGACGCTTCTTACGGGTTGCAAGGGATTGGTAGATTTATTTCTACATTGGGTTGGATTGAAGATATAATTTTAATTTTAGGTCAAAATCCAACATGGCAAATAATGGACAAAGATAAAGTTAGATTAATGCCAACGCCACAAACGGGGTTTAATTTGGGCGTTGTTTATTATGATATTGGTGATTATTCAGTTTTTGAAGATAATATTATTTTTAAAGAGCTTGCCTTAGGAAAAGCAATGGTGATTTTAGGTGAAGTTTATAGTAAATATGGTTCTATTCCTTCGGCGAATGGAGACATAACATTAAAAGATTTAATAACACGAGGCGAACAAAAAATCGCAGATGCAATAAATAATTTAAAATTGAATTATATGATACCACCTTTGTTTGTAGATTAAAAAAATGGAAAATAAAATGAAAAATTTTAAAATATTTTTTATAATTATTTTAATTTTTGTTTTTTTATCTTTTTTGCAAACAGAAGAAAAAGAAGAAAGTTTTTGGTTTTCGTATATAAGAAAAAACTTAAAAGATAAAATTGCAATTAGTTATTTAGATACAATAGAGCAAAGATATTTTGAAAATCTTTCGGTAATTGAAGATTTAATTAAGCAATTAGAAAAATCAAATCAAACATTAAAAGAAGCATCAACTGCAATTGACGATTTTCAAAATCAAATTGCTGAAAAAGATAAAAAAATAAACGAAATGACTTTAAAAATAAACGAATTAACAAAAGAAAGAGATGAATTATTAACACAATTAGAAAAAATAAATACACAATTAATTGAAATAAATAAAATATTAAACAATGTTAAAGAAAAAAATAATGTTATTTTTCTTTATGTCAATACGCCTTTTAATCAAGACAAACTTTATTTAAATTTAGGATACGGCTATGATAATTTTATGGGTGGTATTGGTATAAATTACAATACAGACTTAAATAAATTTTTTTGGCAAATATTTTTTGGATATTATTTTAAATTTTAGAATAAAAGAGCATCTATATCTTTTTTATCTGGAAATAAAATCACAGTTCCTTCTTTTATTTGTGTAAATTCATTAACAATGTTGTTTATAACTTTAATAATAAACTTATAAGTAAAATTATTTGTATTATATATTTTATAAACAATATTATCCAATCTTCCTTCTTCAAACTTTTTCACAACATAATAATATTTTATTTTGTTTTTTAAACTTAAAATTGTTTTTTTATTTAAAAACAAATGATAATCGTTTCCTTTATAATTTACAGTTGTGTTAGTGAAAAGTTTAGAATATTTTATATTCATTTTTGCCCCATTATTTTTTTTTATATTAAATTTAATATAAAAGAAAAATATATAGAGGTAAAAAATGATAAAAACTATATCACACACACAATTAAAAAAAATCTTAACAGAAAATAATTTTAATTTTTTAAAAGAAGAAATAGAAAAAAGATTTATTAATAGCAAATATGTTCCAATAATTTTAAACTATGAAAAGATGTTTTTAGTTGATAAAAAGTTTCCCAAAAATTTCTATGAATGTGCTATTAAAATTGAAGAAAATTCACAGGGCAAAATTGCTAAAATTATTCCAACTAAAAAAGTTTATAATTTAAAAACAAATGTAAAAGATATAGTTGGTTCATATTTAAATTTAAACGAATCGGAAGAAAATTATAAAATTTTTAAAAATTATTTAGCAAATGAACTTGTTAATAAAAAAATAAATATTTCGCTTATAAAAAATGTTTTAACTGAAAGTTATGCAAAAAGCAACGCAGAAAAATCTATTGTTGATTTTGAACTTTTATCTTCTGTTGTAAATGAAGATAAAAAAATTAATAAAAAAATCAAAAATTTTAATAAAAAGTATGAAAAAAAGATTAAAAAAGTTTTTGAATCACAAAAAAATGTCAATTTTTATAATATCCCTGCAATAATAGATATTGAAAAACCAATTAATGTTATTTTAGAAAAGAAAACAACTTATGTTCCCAGAATTTTTGTTAATATGAATTTGATTGAAGAAAAAGATTTTGTTATTACAGATAAAGAAATTTATAAAGTTAAAAATATAGTTGATAATAAATTTATAGAAGTTTTAACAGAAAAAAAAGAAAAGAAAATAGTTTCAAAAAAAGAAATAAAAAATATATTAAAAGGAAATAAAGTTAAAAATTTTAAAGTTGCAAAAACAATAGCAGAAGCAACTAAATATCTTTCTTTAGAAAAAATTGGAAATTATTATTATGCATTAAAAAATTTAGATAATAAAAAATTAAATGAAAATTTTATTAAAGAATTTATAGTAGCATTAAAAACAGATAATTATAAAACTTTATTTGAAAATAATAAAGAATTAGCAATGCTTCCTTATAATTTATTTTTAGATTTTATTCAAAAAACAGTTATTACTAACAAATTAAATAAATATTTTGATTTACAAGAAACTGTTGAGAATTTAAGAAAAATTTACAATTCTTATGTTGTTGAAAGAAAATCTTTTCATTTTGCTATGAAAAGATTAATAGAGGATGAAAATGTTGAATTAGATAAGATTTTATTTGGAAATAATGATAACAACAATTCTAACAATAATGAAGAAAAAAGTGATGCTGAAAAATTATTAGATTTTAACAAACCAAAAGAAGAAGAAAACAAAGAAGAAGATGAAAAAGAAAAAGATAAAGATAGAACAGAAGTTATTAAAAATTTTGCAAAAGAATTAAGGGCAATTTATGAAGATATTATTCAATATTTACCAGAAGATACGGAAACTTATAAATATATAGAAAATATTATAAATTTTTTACAAAAACTTGAAAATGGCGAATTGCCAAAAGATATTGAACCTGAAATTATTTTCAATATTTTAGTTATACTTACAGGTCAGACAGATTTTCATCAAAGTGTAGATAAAATAATTAAAAATTTGGAAGGCGAGGAAGAAGGGGAAGAAGGCGAAACTGAAAGCAATACAGAGACAGAAGAAAACAATAACGAAAAAACAAAAAATGAAAGTAAAGTTTTTATAACAGAAGATGGTGAAACAACAACAAATAGTGGTACTGCTATGAATTCGCAAACAGGTAATATTTTAACAACCGCAACTGTTGTTAATCAACAAAATGTAAAAAAAAACACAAATCAAAGCACACAATCAAATCAAAACGCACAAAATAATCAACAACAAAACACAAACCAACAGCAGCAAATTAAAAAATTAACAGACGACATGAAAAAAAGATTAGCCAGTGCTTATGGTATTCAAAATGGTGAAAAAATGGGAGATAAGCAATTATTGTTGGCAGTATTAGCAAAACTTCCTGCTAATTCTAAACAAAAATTTTGCAACACTGTTGGCGTTGGAAACATATTAGATAACAATGGAAATCAAAAAATTTCTAATGATAAAATCGCTGATATGGTTTTAGCAAAATTGCCTCCAATTAACCAAACCACTACACAAAACAATCAGCAACAAAATACAAATCAATAAATAAAAGGGGAAAGTTATGGAAAAAATGATATTAACAGAAGATTTTTTTAGTAAAGATATATTGTTAGAAAAAGAAGTTAGTCAAAAAAATGGAAATTATTATATTATTGGTGAGCATGGTTTGCTTGAAGAACCTAATGAAAACAAAAGAATTTATAAAAAAAACATTATTGAAAGGGAAATAAAAAGATTAAAAGACAGTGGAATTTTTGAAAGAAGGGGAATGATAGCAAGATTAGAGCATCCAAAAGATCCTAATGAATTGCCCCCATCGTTTAAAGACGGTTGTGCGGTCTTTATTGACATGTGGATCGAAAGTAAAAACGGAAAGCATTTTTTATGTGCAAAATCTATAATTTTAGATGAAAATTTTTATGGTAAAGAATTGCTAGGATATATTAAAAAAGGTGTAAAACCAGGAGCTTCAACACGAGGCGTTGGGAGTTTAAAACTTTATGATGAAAAAAATGAAATATATGAAGTCACAGAAGATTATCAATTATTTACAATTGATTATGTTTCAACTCCTTCTGGAAATGTCTATCCTAATCCAGTGTTAGAATCAACAAAAAACAAAAAATTTAAATATTATCAACTTTCAACAGAATTAATAAATTATCTTAATAAAAATAAATAAAAAAAATAATATAAATAAAAAGAGGTAAAATTTTATGGAAAAGAAATTAGATTTATCTTTTTTAGATGATATTCAATTAACAGAAGATAAAAAAGCACAATTAGATAATTTTTTTGAAGAGTATAACAAAATTTTAAAAGAAAAATATAAAAAAGAATTTTTAAAAGAAGCAAAAAAAGAATTATTAGAATATCACAAAAAGAATATGAAAATTATTAAAAATCTAAAATCAAAAAATAAAAAGTTAAAAGATATTGTGGAAAATAAAATCGTGGATATTGCGGATGAAATTGCAAATGTGAGTGAAAAAGAATTAACAGAAGCAATTATAAAAGATCCAATGGTAGAAACATTTAATAAGATTACATCGTTAGTAAAGCCTTTTATAGAAAAAAATAATACAAATAATAATATAATAACAGAAAGTGAAATAAATGAAATTATAAGCAATTTAAAAGGAGAAAGGAATATGGAAAAAAAAGACAGATTATTTGAAGCAAGAAAAAGACTTCGTGGGGTTTCAAGAATTAAAAAACCGATAGTTAGCAGAAGGGTTGAAGAAAGTTATAGTAGGTTTGATAGACCCTCTTCTTTACTTGAAAGAAGAAGAAGAATGAATAGAATGGATAAAGATAGTGATAGAATTTCTTTAACAAAAGACAGATTATTAAGAAGACAAAAAATTAAAGAATCAATCGAAAGAAATAAAAGAAAAAGAATGATGATAGAATCTGGCGATGAAATTTTGTCTGCTAAAAAAAGACTATCAGAAGTATCTAAAAGACCATTGTCAAGAAGAGGGGAAAGAGTTCTTAATGTTACTAAAAGAAACCCTGAAACAATAGCAAGAATTAAAAGAAGAATTGCGGAATCAAAAGCACTTGAAGAAAGAAGAGAAAAAATTAAAAAATTAAATGTTAAAAGACCTAAAAAATTAAAAAAAGCAAAAGGAATTTTGGGTGAAGATGTAAATTCTGTTCCTGCAAATAACTCATCTGCTATCTTAACAGAAGATGAAGTCAGAAACGAATTTTTAAATAAAGTGCTTAATGAAACTTTAAAAAAATAAAATGTTAAAAAAAAATAACAAAAAAAATAATATAATAAAAAAGGAGAAATATTATGAATGAAACTATTAAAGCATTATTGGAAAAATGGGACAATTTTATATCTGTTGATAAATACAAAGATATAAAGTCTCAATATGACGCAATTCAAATCGCACAATTGTTAGAAAATGTATATCAAAAAAATAAAAATGAGTTAATATCGCAGGCAAAAGAAGCAAAACAGGTTTTAACAGAGGATGGTGAAAATTATGTGCCAATAAATGGTATGCAACCATCTTTAATCCTTCCTATAATGAGAAGGATGTATCCAAAGATAATAATGAAGGATTTTGTTTCAACACAGACACTTCCAACTCCAAACGCAGTTGTTCATTATTTAAGAAAAATTTTTAAAAGTTCAAAAAATGGCGTGCAAATTGGAGAAGAATTTACAGGTCTTCCATCTGCTTTTGATAAATTTGGCACATTTAATCCTTTCTTCTCATCTGAATTAGTTCAACCTGCAAGTGTTAATGAAACAACAGCAAAAGAATTAACATTAGCACAAGGCTCTATTACATGGACAGATGAAAAAGGTGCAACACAAACTACTCAAATAGATCCAACCGACATAGGAACTTTACGAAGAATTGCAATTGCAGTTAATTTTGTAACAACCGCTGGTTCAAACTATAATGGTTGGCTAATTCGAGGTAGAAACTCCGCTGGTTATACTGGTGGAATCAGTTGGAAATTTACTTTCTTTCCAAACTCAAAATATGTTGCTTCTGGTGAAACTTCAACTTTCCCAGTTCCTACTGATGCTCAATTTTCTGTTTCCGCTACATCTGGCTCTTTAACTATTGTTTATGATGGAACTGATTATACAGATATGAAATATGGTTGGGCAGATACCGCTACTGGTACTATTGTGGACGCAACAAAAGTAGGATATTATTCCGTTGATCCACGAAAGTTCCCACAAGTTATCCCTGAAATGGGTATTCAAATTGACACTATGCCGATTACTTTAAAAGACAGATCCTTTAAAGTAAGATATAATCCAAAAGAAGAAAAGATTTTTGAAGACTATCTTAATCTTAATCTTGCATCTGAACTGGTGAATGAAATATCAGATCAGATGGCGTATGAAATTGACAGAGAAATCAAACAATATCTTGAAATGATTATAATTGAAGATTTAAGAGAATTTGTAAATGTTGGCGACATGAGAGTTGCACTTACAAAAGGAACTTTCTACGATCCAATGATGTATCTTATGCTTCGTATAGAATTGTTTGCTGCAAAAATGGAAAGAATTAATAAAATGGGTAGACCAAATATGATGTTAGTTTCTCCAAATATTGCAGCACTTTTAAATACTTTAACAACTTTTAAGTTTTATGATGACAATGGAATACATCCTGCTGGTGGAATATATAAAGTTGGTTCAGTGCCTGGTAAATATGAAGTTTATGTTGATCCACAGGCACTTGATGATACTATAATTCTTGCACACAAACATGAAGGATCACCATTTGGCGCTGGTGTTGTTTATGCTCCATACTTTTCTTATTTAACACCAGAAATTTATGATGGCGACACTGGTCAGAAAACAAGAATTATGATGATGTCATACGGGCTTGAAAAAGTTCCATTTGGCGAATATTTGTATGGTGCTATACATGTTTCTGGAATAAATAACATTTGGGCAACAACATAATTAAAATTAATTAAATGCTAATTTTTTGCGGTGTCTTTTAGACACCGCATTTTTTTTTACTTGACTTTTTTAAAAAAAGTATATAGTGTATATATGGAGAAAAAAGATGAAAAATTTGAGTGAAATGATTATAAATTTTTGTTATAATAATTTTGAAAATATTAAAATTACAAATAATCATTTGTATTGCAATTCTCCTTTTGTTGATGATGAAAGTCAAAAGTTTGTTATAAATTTAGAAAAGGGATTTTGGAAATGCTTTAAAACAAATACTTCTGGTAGCGATTTTTTTAAATTATTAAATAAGTTGAAAGAAGAAGAAATTGAATTTAGTTGGGAATTTTTAGAAAAAAATGAAAGTCTTCAAAAAAAGGTAGAATTTAAAAATGATATAGCAAAAATTATAATTGAAGACACACAAAGATATGATATTTTAAAAAATTTAAATTTAGAAAATGTGAATTTGTTATATAGAAAATTAAAAGAAAGAAAAGTAAGTGATAGAAAAATTAAACAATATCGACTATATTATATTGAAGATAGAAATATTTCTTATATGTTTGTTTCTTTGTTTAATAAAAAAGATGAATTAATTGGTTGTCAATTGTGGGATTATACTAAAAAAACAAAAACTAAATATAAAACTTATGTTTTAAAAAACGATGAATTTATTTTCGGTTTAAATGTTGTGAAACAAAAAAACAAAAAAGTTTTAGGAATAACAGAGGGTATATTTGATGCTATGCAAATAGAAGGCATAACAAAGTTAGGAGCAACATTAACCGAAAATCAAATGAATTATTTATATAATGATTATGAAGATTTAATGAAAAATATAGAAATGGTCATTTTGTTTGAAGATAACGATGAAGTCGGATTAAAATCACTTAAAAGAGATTATTTTAATTTAATAAATTATTTTCCTTTTTTATCAGATAAAATTTATTTTTATGCGTGGGAGAGTAATTTATATAAAGATATTAATGAGCAAGGAAGAATAGAAAAAAAATGGATAAAAAAATTTGATGAAATTAATTATATAACTTTTATGAATAAACATAATATATAAAAAAAGGAAGGAAAATATGGAAAAGAGTTTTATAATTAATTTAGGTTTAATGTTGATTTTTTTTGTAATTGGCTTTATTATTGCAAGAGTTTATAAAAACAAAAAAACAAATGTAATTATTAGTGATTTACAGAAAAAAATTGAAGAAATTATAAAAGAAAATGAAGAACTTATAAAAAAAATAAAAAAATAAAAAAAACAAAAGGGGGCAATTGTGAAGTTAAAAGTTTCAAATGAAACTTCGCAAACAAAAATGATTATGGCAAAATTGTTGCATATAAATACGGTTATTGTAGTTTTAATAATCGTGTTGTTTATTGTTTATTTTGTGAGAGAAAAGTTTGATAAGTAAAAGTTTAATCCTCCCTTTTAAAGGGAGACTTAAAAAAACAATAAACGAATAAAAAAAGGAGTGTAAAATATGTTTAATAAATTTGTAAGAAATTTATTTATCATTTCATCTTTATTCCCCATCTTTTTTATAAGAGGGATTGTATCCGCTTTTATTTTTAAAGAAAGCGGATG